>Ga0181559_10002928_pt1 | contig 16842 bp, 8 predicted proteins | sample 011ome_21_FD_133752 | JGI IMG/M metagenome (GOLD analysis project Ga0181559, IMG submission 133752) | Coastal salt marsh microbial communities from the Groves Creek Marsh, Skidaway Island, Georgia - 011508AT metaG (megahit assembly) | ecosystem: Environmental > Aquatic > Marine > Intertidal zone...
TCGGTGTCAAGGGTCAGTTCACCGCGCTTCATCGCTGAAGCTGGGTTGGCAAGTCCTGGTAAACCAGGGCTCGATCTTTAACTGTGAGGTGGCCGCACGAATTCTCGTGGGGGATTTCTCCGACTGCGCGAGCTGAGGGAGGCGTAGAGTAGTCCGGCGGCGGCGGCGGCGGCGAGGAGTATGTGAGTAGTAGTGTGATGAGTATTTGAGCAATGCTACATACGTCAGTCCCAGTATTTGATCGTGCCGTCCCACGAGCACGTCGCGACTTTCGACTGCTCCAACGGGTGCCACTCGCACCCGATCGTGACCTTGTCGTGCGCCCTGAGCGTCTTGAAAATCCTCCCGGACTTCCAGTCCCAGAAGTGGCACTTCCCCTCCGAATCGCCGGACATGATGAACCTTCCGTCCGGGGAAAAGTTCACCTGGCACGCGTACCCCGCGTTGGAGTGCCCGGTGAACCGCTTCTTCTTGTTCAGACGGAATTTATCCTTCGTGCTGTAAATCATGATCTGGTTATCGAGACTCTGGCACGCGATCCAGTTCCCGTTCGGGGACGCGGTCACCGCGGGCATCGAGTGCATCGACGGATCTGCGATGTACTTCATCGTCACGGGGATCCCAAACTCCCACACCCGCAGAGATTTGTCATCCGACGTCGTCGCGAAACGCCGGCCCTCGTCGCAAAACGTGATCGTGTTCACCGCGCCCAAGTGCTGGTCGTACTCCTGCACGACGTCCCCGGAGTTCATGTCGTACTGCAGAATCTTCTTGTCGCTCTGCGCGGCCATGAGAATGTTCTGCTTGTCCTCGTCCGGGTGCATTTTCACCGCGTACGCGATCTTGCCGGAGGTCAACGTCCGAATCACCTTTCCGGTTTCCGTGTCCCAGAGTTTTAACTTTTTATCCCACGACGACGATATGAACCGCGTGCCGTCGTTGTTGAACTGAATGTCCTTGATCGCCTTGTCGTGTCCCAAGTACGTCCGCATACACTTCCCGCTGTTGTGCACGTCCCAGATCTTGATCTTGCTGTCCAGACCCGCGCTCAGGATGAGGTGGCCGTGGTGAGGGAAAAATCGAATCGCCTGCACGCCCTTCGTGTGCCCGCTCCACGTGTGAATGCACCGCTTCGGCGCGTAGCAGTGATCGTTCTCCTTCTTCCGGTCCTTCGGCGGCGCGATCCACGCCTCGCCGGCGTAGTTCTTGAGCTCCTTCCCGTGGAAGAAGCTCCGGTCGCCGCTCTTCCCGTCGTCCTCCGCGCCCGCGCCCTCCGCGCCCTCCGCGCCCGCGGCGGCGGCGGCGTCCGTGATCTTGTTCCCATCCTCGTCCCTGATCTTCCCCCGCGCGCGCATGTTCGCCTCCCTCCGCGCGGCGTGCCACGTAACGTACTCCTTTTGCTCCTCCGTGAGGTCTGTCGTCTTCAGCGGCGGCATCGCGTCGCGCGCGGGGGCCCACGCGCTGAAATCCGGTTTCTCGCCGTCGTCGTGCGACGCCATCTCCGCGATGATCTGATCGCGCATCTTCTGCCGCTTCGCGCGGTTCATCCCGTACACCGTGTCCGCGTTCGCCTCCCTCAGCGCGTTCATGTCGCCCACGAACCCTCGCCCCGAGGGCTCCGCGGCCCACCCTTGGGCTTGGAACGTCGCGTGTTGCTCGTCGAACGTGAACTGGTTCATGCGCACCGTCTGGACGTGCCCCTGCGCGTGATTCCTCGTCGCCCTCGACACGCCGACGTCGCCGTGGACCGGGTGATGCGGGCCTTGCAGCGGCGCGTGGAGGTCTTCGTATTTAGGGTTGTGCCACATCTTCTTCTTCGCGGGATCTGCGCGAGCGAGCGAGCGGGCGTCGGGGTTAATGAATGGTCAGTGAGGAGAGAGGTGGCGAATCGAAAGAATGAAATATCAGTCGTAGTAGGGTTCCCGCGCGATCTGGAGGGGCGCGCGAGGGAGGACGCGCGCGCGCGCGGGCGGCGGCCCGCCGCGGCGGCGCGAGGCGTCCGGACCGGACGCACCTATCATCTGCGACGCCACGTTCGTCGCGACGACGATGTCCCTCCCCTGGTCGTCCGTCGTCATCGCCTTCCCCGCGACGACGACGTCCGGGGCCGCGTTCACCGATCTGGAGACGTACGTCGTCGCCGCGTCGTCGTCGTCGTCGCCGCCGCGGTCGCTGCTGCCGGAGTACTGCGCGAGCAGGTCCATGGCGGCGACGGCGCCAGGATGCGGGCGCGCGCGCGCGGTGTGATGATCGACGCGTCGACCCGAGGCTCTCGTCGCGCGCGTGACGCTGTGGCGATCGGTGATCGTCCAGTCCGCGGAAAGTGCCCTTCGAAAGCCGGCCGCGGACGGTCGCGCCGCCTGCCAGGCTCGGCCGGCCTCGATAACTAAAAAGTGCAATTCGCCGTCGCGCGTCGCTGCCGCCGGCTTCGCGCGCACAGCGAGGGACGCGAGCACGCACGCGCGAATCGAATCTCCGCGCGCGCGCACTTCGTCCGTCGAGAGCGCGCGGGTCGCGTCTGGCATCCCTCGGGGGCGTCGCGAGTCGACGCGCGAGCGCGTTCGCGGGCGGCGGGATTCGCGCGTCGATCACCGATCGAGGCTCCAACCGAACGAAACCCTCGATTCGCAGGGTTCGTTAGGTCACCGCCGACGCGCGAGGCGACGCGCGAGGCGAGGCTCGCGCGCTCCGACGCGAGCGGGCTCGAGCGTCGCGCTCGCGTCGGAGCTCGCGTCGCGTAGCGCGCGCGGCGCGTCGGCGCGATGCTCGGCGCCTCGGCGATGGCGTCGACGACCGCCCCGACGCGCGTCGCGCGCGGCGGTGGGGCGGCGGCAGGCGAAATGGGCGCCGCGGTGCGCCCGCTGCGGCGCGGCGCGTCCGCGTGGGGCGCGCGAAGGCGCGCGCGCGGACGCGTCGTCGCCGCCGCGACCGCGCCGCGCGACGACGACGCGGAAGACGCCGAGGTGGACGACGCGTCGCGACGCGAGGAGGCGGACCGCCGTCGCGCGCGAGCGACGATCCTGTCCGCCGGCGCGAACGGCAGAGCGGGAAGCGCGTCGACGATGAATTGGAGCCTCCTGGGCCGCGCCGGGCAGGCCGCGGTCGTGACCGCGGCGACGATGTTCGCCGGCGCGGGCGTCGCGCACGCGGGAACAACGATCAAGGAGGAGACCGCGCGAGGCGGCGCGGGGACGTCGTCCGCGGCGGTCGCCAACCGCGGGGGGCGTCTTGGGACGAGCGGCGGCGCGACGGATCTGGGAATGCTTCTCGCGGACGCGTCGCCGGAGGAGGAAGAGGCGCGGCTGAAGAAGCTCGCGGAGATTCGAAGGATCAAAGCCGAGCGCGCGAAGTCGCTGCAGAAGGGGAAGAAGTCCGCGTCCGCCGACGCGGCGGCTTTCGACGACCTCGACGATTTCGACGACGACGACGACGACGAAGACGTCGCGGCGTCGAAGAAGAAGGGCAAGTCGAAGAAAGGAAAACGCGGCGCCGGGGCTTCGCCGGGGGAGAAGAAGATGACCGCCGCGGAGGAGAAGAAAGCCGCGCGGATCGCCGCGGCGAAGGAGAGGGCGTTCCAGATGGCGCTCGAGCGCGAGCGCGCGGCGATGGGGATCGGCGCGGAGGAGGAGGCTGCGTCGCCGCGCGCCGCCGCCGCCGCGTCGGGCGCGGCGGACGCGGCGGCGGCGGAGGAGGGCGTCCTCGTCAGCAACGCCGTCGCCGCGCCCGCGGAGAAGAAGAAGGGCAAGGGACTGAAACTCCCGAGAATGCCCGGCGTCGGCGGGAAAGGCGGCGGCGATAAGGTGGCCGTCGGCGGCGCGGGGACGGAGGAGGGCGGCGGGCAAAACAACGCGGTGACGAAGTTCATGAAAAAGCTCGGCCTCGGCGGCCCTCGGTTCGTTCGAAACGTGAACCTCGCGTACGTCCGCGACCCGTTCGCGGTGAAAGGGACGACGTACAGGCCGACGGAGTGCTCGTACAACGGCTTCTACGCCCTGTGCGAAACCAGAAGGGTCACGAGGGTGGAGTACATGCCGAACATGAACTCGGTGAAATTTTTCCTGAGGGACACGGACGAGGTGTTCTACGCCAACCTGCCGTACGACCCGACGTTGTACACGATGATGATCTCCAAAGGGATCGACATCGTGTCGAGGCAGTACACCCCGATCGAGCTGTTCATTCGCACGACGTTCAACGTCTTCACTCCCGTCATCCTGACCTGGTTCATGTGGCAGCTCTACTACGAGATGCAAAACGACAGCACGGAAGGGACGGACCTGCAGAACACCGGCACCGCGAAGACGTACGAGTCGCAGCCGCGGACGGGAATGACGATGAAAGACATCGCGGGCATCGACGTCGTGCGGGAGGAGATGAACGAGCTGATCGCGTACTTGCGCGACTACCAAAAGTTTGTCGCCGCGGGGGCGGTGATCCCCGCGGGCGTCCTCCTGTGCGGCCCGCCCGGCACGGGGAAGACGCTCCTCGCGCGGTGTCTCGCCGGCGAGGCGAACGTCCCGTTCTTCGCCGTCGCGGGCACGGAGTTCATGGAGATGTTCGTCGGCGTCGGCGCGGCGCGGATCCGGAACTTGTTCCAGCAGGCGAGGGCGGTCCGGCCGTGCATCGTCTTCATCGACGAGTTTGACTCGGTCGCCGTGCGAAGAAAAGACGCGTCGCAGGCGGAGCAAGGGAACGACGAGCAAGTCGCGACGATCAACCAGCTCCTGACCGAGATGGACGGCTTCGGCGGGAACAGCGGCGTCATGATCTTCGCGGCGACGAACCGCCCGCACGTGATCGACCCGGCGTTGATTCGCCCCGGGCGCTTCGACCGCGTCATCGAGATGCCGCTTCCGAACCGAAGCGCGCGGATCGACATCATCAAACTTCACGCGTCGTACGATCAAATCAAGGAGCACATCGACCCGGATCTGGACTACGAGTACGTCGCGAAGCAGACCGCGGGGTTCACGGGCGCGGACTTGGAGAACTTGGTTCGAACGACCGCGCTGAGAGCGGCGCCCATGGCGACGAAGGACAGCGGCCGCCTCGCCGACCTCGGCATGTTCTTGAACATCATCGACGAGATTCGACGGAGCAACGTGTTCAAGGCGACCGGGCAAGGCACGATCGGGGACCAGGACGAGATCCAGGAGAACGAGAAGATCCGCGCGATGAACCCGTACCTGCGCGACACCGTGTGCACGTACTTTGCCGCGCAGACGCTCACGGCGATGCTCGCGCCAAACTTTGACGAGATCGCCAAAGTTAAGGTCTTCGCCGGCGGCGAGGCGTCCGGGCAGATCGTGTACGTCCCCGACGAGATCGGCGCCGACGGCAACGCCGCGGTGAAGTTACGGCAGTGGTACGAGAGCAAGATGACCGTCCTCGTCGCCGGGCAGATGGCGGAGCGGTACCTCTACGGCCCCGACAACGTCAGCGAGTTTGGCACCGTGGACATGAAGGAGGCGACGGCGATGGCGTGCGAGATGGTGATGATGCACGGGTGGTCCGACCTCGGCCCGCTGTGCGTGTTACAGGACCTCTCGAACGAGGAGAAGTACCTAAACCAAGGGAAGAAGAGCTCGAAGAGCAACGGCATGCAGCGGAGCCCTGGGAAGATGATTGGGATCCCGCCCGGAAAGTCCATCGTCGGCTTGCGAGACCGCGTGATCAAACCGGAGGAGCAGACGTTGTTCGCGCTCGGCGTGTCCGACGAGATGGACCTCCTCATCGCGAACGAGGTTCGCAAGCTGTACGTCAAAGCGTGCCAGCGCGCGGTCGCGATCATGCACGACCCGAAAGGGACGGAGATGCTCTTCTCCATTCGCGAGGCGCTCGCGACGACGAAGGAGATCAACGGGCGGAACTTGATGCGCGTCTTCGACAAGGCGGGGTTACAGCGCGTGGATAACTTCTCCACGATGGACCTTCGCTGGGGCGAGGACACGGGCCTGTTCTGGGACGACTTCATCAACTCCGTCTGGGGCGACGACCCGAAGAAGGGCCGGTTCTGGACCGAAATCTCGAGGCAGTGGCGAAAGATGACCGACCGGGAGGCGATGACGGCGGCGTCGCTGTACCCCGCGGATGGCTCCCCGAGCGACGACGCCGCCCCGGAGTGGATGCGAGACTGGTTCATGCAGCGCCCCGAGCTCGAGGACGCGAAGCAGATGGCGTACGCCCCGCCGAAGGTTCTCGCGGGCGTTCGAGCGACGCAAGAGGCTGGCGGCGTGGACGTGTCCGAGCTCGGCGTCGCCGCGGAGAAGACGTCCGCGGCGTGGAAGAAGGAGGAGGAGCAGTGGCTCGAGGAGAACGAGGGGAAGGACTTGGGCGAGGACGTGGAGGCGCGGCTCAGGGCGAAGGATAAGTTGTACGCGCAGGGGTTCGACAACGTCAGGTTCGTGGGCGAGGAGGGCGAGGTCGAGGACGAGGACGCGTCGGAATCGGAGGAGGGCGCCGACGGCGGCGCGGAGAAGTCTCCGTAGCTCTGTTGTGTTCGAATCGATCGAGTTTTACAATACGCGCGAACGGACGCGGACGCACCCTTCCTTTTCTCCAGCAACAGTACCTACGACTTTTTCCACGTGCAGTGCGCGCCGCACGCGCCGTCCGTGCCCGTCAAACCGCCGTTATCCCACCCCATGCCGCTGTGCCGCCAGTCAAACTCCGGCGCGACGCGCGGCTTCTCTCCGTTGACGTACGTGTCGTTGTAAACTTGCCGTCCCTTGAATTCGTACTTCCCAGTCGACGCGTCCTTCGTCGAGCGCGCGCCGTTCGCATCCAGCATCGCGATCGCGTCCGCCTTGGCCAACTTCACCGCGTCGCGCGTCCCCGTGATCGTCAGCGTCGACATGATCCCCTTGCGGACGCTCCCCGTCTTCATCTTCCCCTCGGTGATTCGCAGCCGCGCGCCCGTTTTCGTCGCGATGGCTTTGACGCCGTCGCCGCGGAGGATCGAGATCTTGTGCTGCGGGAACTCCATCGACTCCGACGCGATGTCCGCCGCCTTGACGCGTTTGGCGTCGTTCGCGGGGGCGTCGCCGCCGCCTTTGTCGTCGCCGGCGCTGATCTCCGGCTCGCTGCGAGGGAAGGACGCGAGGCGACGAGATGGACGCGTTCAGTCGACGGGAACGAGGGAACGCGAGAGGGAAGGACGAGCGAGCGAACGAATAATGAACGCGTTCGCTCGCGGGCGACGAGAGCGCACGCACGTCGCCCCCGGCCTCAGCAGATGCAGCGTCCCGTCCGGGGAGATCCAGCAGTAGTTCCCGGCTCTGTCGTACCACCCGCCGCCGTAGGCGACGTACTTGGACGCCTCCGGCGGCGTCTCCGGCTCGAGCGCGCGCTTCGTCGACGTCCCCGCGGGCGCGTCGTCGCGTTCCCTTTCCCCGCCGGCCTCTCCGTCTCCTCCCCGCGCCGGCGCGGTCGTCGCCTCCGCGGGCTCGAGGACGATCTCGCCTCCGGCGGCGTCGTCGCCGTCGCCGTCGCTCGCGCCTTCGCTGTCGCTGCCGTAGTCCGCGACGAGGATGCCCATCGCGCACGTCGACGGGGGCGCTCGAAGGTGTGACGACGGGGGCGGCAGGAATCCGTCGACAGTAGGCGCCGCGCGAGCCGCGGTCGGCGCGGCGGAGCTCTTCTCCAGCTCTTCTCGCGACTCTGAGCGCGCTCGTCGTTCGAACGGCCGCGGAGTTGAACGGGTCCCGCGCGCGCTCGGTGGCCATACCGCCGGCACCGCCGCGCGATCGGCGCACCGCCCGGAGCTGGCATCGCGCACACGCGGCGTCGCCAGGCGAGCCCGACGCGCGTTCCTCGCGGACGCCCGAGACGTCGCGCGGCGCGAGATCGCGCGAGCGGAGACGGCCGCTGGCAGATAGCAGATCTCGAGGCGACGCGAAACTCGAGCCGAGGCGTTCGATCGAACCGACGCGCGCGGCGGTCGATCTCCCTCCGCTCGGCATGGGCGTCGCGCCCGGCGGCGCGAGCGCGATCTCCGCGTCGTCCCCGACCGCGATGCGCGCGCGAGGCTTCGCCGGGATCGTCTCCTCCGAGTCCGCGGCCGTGATGGCCGTGATGCGTCAGAACGCGAAGTTTTCGATCGCGACCGGGTACGGATACGACGACGCGGACGCGCCGGACGACCCTCTGCTCGAGGAGTTCAAAGCCATGCGGCGCAAGCTGTTCACGTGGAAGGACTGGAACGTCATCCCGCCGATCGAGTACCTCGCGCCGTTCCTCAGGACGATTCGAAGCGTGGAGACGTCCGGGCCGATCACCGGCGTCGCGCTCGGCGCGGTCTTAAAAGTCCTGAAGCACGGTCTCATCGACGTCGCCAACGCGCACGCCGCGGACGCGATGCACGCGGTCGCGGACGCGGTGACGCTCTGCCGCTTCGAAGCCACGGACGCGGACCACGACGACGTGGTGTTATCCAAGATCCTCCACGTCCTCCTCGAGTGCGTGACGTGCCCGGCCGGGCGGCTTCTGAGCGACGACGACGTCTGCAACGTCGTGCAGGCGTGCTACCGCATAGGGCACCAGTCCGGGAAGGAGTCCGCGCTGATGCGGAACTTGTCCAGGCACATCCTTCGCGAGATCGTGCACGCCGTGTTTAAAGGGCTGCCGGAGATGGACGGCCTGCGCGCGAGCGACGCGAGCGAGGACGGCGCGGGGACGACGCCGGGGCGAGCTTATCACATCGAAGGGAAACCTCCGCCGTCGCCGTCGAAACAGCCGGCGGCGGCGGCGGCGCTCGCGGAGGGGCAACCTCCCGCGCCCGCGCCGCCGACGGAGCAAGGCCCCGGCGCGGCGACGGACGCCGCGCCGCGGTCGCCCACACACGCCGGAGGGCACGCGGCGGATACCGAGCGCGAGCGCGCCGACCTCGGCGGGCACGACGCGGAGCTCGACGGAGGGCCCGCCGGGGAGCCGTTCGGTCTGATGTGCGTCTTGGAGATCTTCCGCTTCAGCGTCTCGTTCGTCTCGCTCGAGCGCGACGCGGACGAGAACGCCGAGGGCGCGTGCGCGTTCGGGCTGCAGCTCGTCCTCGCGTCGCTCGAGTCGTCGGGGGATCACTTCGCGAGGCACGCGCCGCTGTTGGAGCTCGTGCAGGACGACCTGTGCCGCGCGGTGCTCTCCGTCGCGCCCGCGGGGCATCCGTCGACGCTCGCCGCCGTCGCCGCGGTGATCCTCCAGCTGTACCTCGTGATGCACTCGCACCTCAAGCTTCAGCTCGAGGCGTTTCTGCGCATGGTGTTGCTCCCGCTGGGCGAGGGCGCGGGCGGCGTCCCGATGGAGTCGCAGAGGATCGCGCTCGAGTGCCTCGTGGACCTGTGCCGGCAACCGAATTTCGTGCCCGACGTCTACCTAAACTTCGACTGCGACATGGAGCGCGCGAACGTGTTCGAGGAGCTCACGACCATCTTGTCTCGCAACGCGTTCCCGCCGCAGGGCGGGGTCCTGAACCCGACGCATCTGCTCGCGCTGGAGGGGCTCCTCGCCGTCGTCGGCGGCATCGCGGAACGCAGCGTCACCGCGCCGCCGGTGCGCGAGTGCGCGTCGACGCCGTCGTCGGATCTCGCGGGGGGTCCCAACGCGACGTACGCGGACATCTGGAGCGAGATGGGCTCGGGGAAGGCGAGGCCCGTCGCGGACGCGGGGTTGAAACGCGCGACGGCGTTGCGACGCGCGCGGCATCTGAAGCGACGGCTGTTGACGTGCGCGGAGCACTTCAATCGGTCGATGAAGAAGGGTCTCGCGTACACGCAGGAGATCAAGCTTCTTCCGGACCCGCTCGAGCCGACCGCGGTCGCGCGGTTCCTGAGGTACACCCCGGGGCTGGACAAAGAGGTCGTCGGCGAGTACCTCGGCGATCACAAGGACTTCAACGTGTCGGTGTTGAAACAGTACGCGGACATATTCAACTTCAAAGGCGTGACCCTGGACAAGGCGTTGCGGTCGTTTCTGGACGGATTCAAGCTCCCCGGCGAGGCGCAGAAAATCTCGAGGATACTCGAGGTGTTCGCCGCGCGCTACTACGGCGCGAACCCGGACGCGGTCGCGGACGCGGACAGCGCGTACGTCCTGTCGTATTCGATCATCATGTTAAACACGGATCAGCACAACCCGCAGGTGAAGCGGAAGATGACGCTGGAGCAGTTCGTCCGCAACAACCGCGGCACCAACGGCGGCGAGGACTGGCCGAGAGAGACGCTCGAGTCCATATTCGACGGGATCGTCGAGGACGAGATCAAACTCACAGACGAGTCCGCGCCGACGTTGACGCCGTCGCGGTGGGTGGACATGATGCGCGCGTGCGGAGACGGCAAAGGGAGGATGCTGCAAATCCCCGAGGCGGACGAGGCGGTGCTCTACGACGCGGACCTCTTCGCCATCGTGTGGTCCCCCACCGTCGCCGCGACGTCGATCGTGTTCGACCACGCGGTGGACGAGAGCGTCTTGAAGGAAGCCCTGGACGGGTTCTTAGGGATCGCGCGCGTCGCGGGGCACCACAAGCTGTGCGACGTGATGGACCACCTCGTGTCGACGCTGTGTAAGTTCGCGGCGCCGCCGTATCTTCGCGGCGACGGCGGCGGCGGCGGCGGCGGCGGCGGGTCGTCGTCGTCGTCCTCCTCCTCCGCGACGTCGAAGAGAGCGTCCGTGCGATTCGGCGAGGACGATAAAGCGCGAACCGCGGCGGTGACCGCGTTCACGGTCGCGAACCGGTACGGCGACTCCCTCCGCGGGGGGTGGCGTCACTTGCTCGACCTCGTCGTGCGCCTGCAAAAGCTCGGTTTGCTCTCGGAAAAAGTCCGAACCGGTCTCGGCGTGGACGAGCGAGACGGCGGGACGATGCGCGCGTTCGACGGCGGCAAAGCGTCGACGTCGAAACCGGACGCGAAGCTCGCGAAGAAGTCGTCCGCCTCGAGCAGTTTCTTCCGGTTCTTGAGCCTGGACGCGGACTACTACGGCGGCGCCGCCGCAGAGGCGCCGCTCACGGAGGCGGAAAAAGCCGCGGAGGAGCGCGCGATTCGATGCGTCGACGCGTGCCGCGTCGACGAAGTCTTCGCGGACAACTCGAAGTTTTTGGAACCAGAGGCGTTGCTTCACCTCGTCCGCGCGCTGACGTCGGCGGGCGGCCCATCGCGCGGCAACGCGACGGAGAGCAACCCGGGAACGCCGAGCGGCGCGGCGGCGTCGCCCGCCGGCGGCGGCGCCGGCGCCGGGCTCGTCGTCGCCGGCCCCGAGGACGAGGACGTCGCGCTCTTCTGCCTCGACGTCCTCGTCGGCGTGACGCTGCGCAACAAAGACCGCGCGAAGGCGCTCCTGCCGCACGTGTACGGGTACCTGCGGATCGTCGTGCAGAGCGCGAAGGCGCCGTCGCCGCTCGTCGAGCGCGCGATTTTCGAGCTCGTGCGCGTCTGCCGCCGGCTCCTCCCCGTCTCGGACGATTTAAATCTCTCGGACGAGCTCCTGGACTCGCTGCGGTTGATGTTCGCGCTCGAGCCCGCGGTCGCGGACGCGTTCATCGAACGCATCGCGCGCGAGCTCTGCGTCCTCGTCTCCGTCGCGGCGGATAAGGTGAGGACGCAGAAAGGGTGGGACACGATTTGTAAACTCCTGATGGCGTCGGCGCGGCACCCCGACGCCGCCGCGCACGGGTTCAGCGCGCTGTCTCGGATCATGGGCGCGGCGGTCGCCTCGGAGGATGGAGCCGCCGAGGGCGCCTCCGCGGCGACCCCGGCGGCGGCGACCGCCGAGGGCGCGATCGTCGAGAGCCGCGTCCGCCCGTGGAACGTCAAGTCGTTCGTCGAAGCCGCCGCCGCGTTCGTCGACGCGACGCAAGGCGGCGACGCGCGATCGATCGCGGCCATCTCCTTGCTCTCCTCCGCGTGCGCGTCCATGTGCGCGTGGTGCCAGGGCGACGACGCCGTCGAGACCGCGCTCGCGTTCGCGTCGCTGACGTCCCCGCAGGGCGCGTCGCCGCCGCCGCCGGAGCAGGCGGTGACGTCGCTGCGCGCGCACGCGTTGCTCGGGCCGTGGAACGACGTCGTCGGCGAGCTTCGACGCGTCGGCGAGAGCGAATCGCGCGCGGGCGTGCGCGACGACGCGCTTTTGACGCTGCAGAGGGTGTTACTCGCCGCGGAGGGGTTACACGCGCCGCCGACGCACTGGATGATGCTCATCGACGGCGCGCTGCTTCCGATGGCGGCCGCGCTCGGGGAGCGGTGCCGCGCGGCGGGCGCGGGGCGGACGCCCGCCGCGGCGGAGGCGCGCGTCGCGGCGGAGCGCACCGCGCGCATCGGCGTGGGCGTCGTCGCGAAGACGTTTCTGCAGTACCTCGGAGGGATGCTGTCCGCGGCGACGCCGACGCAGTTCGCGACGACGTGGCACGCGATCTTGGACGCCATGGAGAAGCTTCTGAAGCACGCGAAGAGCGAGGAGCTGCAGGAGGCGGTTCCGGAGGCGGTGAAGAACATGCTTCTGGTGATGTCCGCGAGCGGCGCGCTCGCGCCGGGGGCGCCGGAGGGGTTGTGGGAGAATACGTGGAAGAGGGCGGCGGCGATCGACGCGGGGTTGACGCCGTCAATCGTCGGCGCGAAGGGATGAAGGGACGAGCGGCGGTGGAGACGCGGACGCCGCGCCGGTCGGTTTGAATACACGTATAAAAAAACGCCAAGCTTTTCCCTTTCTGGTACATACGCGTACTACGTACGACGCCCGTCCAGCTCTGACTAATAACGCATACAGATTCGCTTTGTTCGCAATTCATTGGGCGTCGCGAATGAGCTGGCCATCAGCCAGCTCAGCGAGACGTTTAATCCGCCGAACGCCGCGCGCGCGCCGACACAAACACACCACGCACGCGAGCATGTCCGTCATCGTCAGCTCCGCCGCGACGTACGCGGCGCTGTCCGCGCCTCGCGCGCGCGTCTCCTCGCGCAAGGCGCTCGGCGGTGCGTCTCTCGCCGAGCTCGGTTCGCTCGTCGCGAGGATAAATACACCATCCGGATGACTTGATTATTTCCCGCCACGATCGCGTTCGCTCCGCGTCGACCGACGCCGTCCTCCGTCTCACCGCCGCCTCCCCCGCGCCCTCCGTCTTCGCCTCGTCGACGACCTCGCAGGCGTCCAGCTCCCGAGCGCGTCCAAGGCTGCGATCGCGCTCGACCGCGCGAGCTCTCGCCGCGGCGCGCGGCTGGTCGTCCGCGCGGAAGAGGGCGGCCTCCCGGACTTCGTCAAGGACCTCATGAAGCCCCCCGACGCGTCCATCGCCGCGCCCGGGTGGCTCGCGCCCGTGATCAACCTCGCGGAGGAAGCGGGCGAGGACGCGCCCGTGGTCGGCTACGGCATCATGGGCGCGACCGGGGTGTTTCTCGGTCTCATCATGGTCGTCGCCGTCGGCGGATTCGGATTCTTCCTCGCGCTCGCGGGGACCGGGTACGCGTGCTGGCAAGCGTCGCCGTACCTCTCCGCGATCGGCGATAAGTTCGACAAGCCGCCGGCGCAGCCGCCGTCGATGGACAGCACGGACGAAGAGTGAAGAAAGAGGGGTTCAGTAAACCACGACCCAAAAAACGCCGCTGTAGTAATCTTTTGAAATCAAAAATATAACGTCACCGCGCCGGCGCGCCCGCCTCCGCCTCCTTCTTCGCCTGCTTCTCCTTCCGCGCGGCCAAGACCCCGCTGCGAATGCCTTGGAAGTGCGGCGAGCACCCCGAGCACTCGCACCCGCCCGCGTGCGGCTTCCCTCGCTTATCCGCGCCGCCGAACAGCGAGTCGTCCACGAAGTCGATGTACGGCGAGGGGCCGTCGTTGGCCAGGCCAATCTTCGCGGTGCCCTCCATGACGATGTCCTCCTCCGCGTGCGAGAACGGGTACGACCTGAACATGCCCGCGAACCCGTGGAGGCCGTACGCGGTGCCGAACAGAGAGAGCGCGGAGAAGAGCTCCCCGCCCGCGGACGACGGCAAGTTACCGAAGACGTCGACGACGGAGGCGTCGCCGCCGGCGGCGCCGGCGGCGGACGCGGCGAACGCGCACAGACACGCGAACCACACCGCCTTCGCGCCTCCCGCGACGAGCGCGACGTTCTTCAAGATCTCCGTGTTCCGCAGCGCGCCCTGACAGTGCGTGCAGTACTTCGTGTGCATCTCCCACGTGTCGAACAGCTTCGAGTGGTCGCGCTCGATCGGCGGCATCTCCGCGTTTTGCCCCTCCCACGGCACCGGCCCGTGCTTGCCGAACCACTGATAAAACATCACGGTCATCTTATCCGCGCCCGTCGGAATGAACACCTGGTCTTTCCACTTCTCCGCGAGCGCCTGCCCGTCCCCGTTCGCGATGATCTTCTCCTGCTGGTGGAGCAACACCATGTCCTGATGCAAAAACGTCGGACCCAGCACGTGCGTCATCCACGCCGGCGACGTCAAGGTGAACAGATTCAGCTTGAACCACCGGTGCTGCCGCACGCTCTCGCCCTCGCCTCGCTGGCACACGGTCGCGACAAAGTGCCGACACCACCCCGGTCGCGTCGGGACGCAGTAGTGCGACGTCAGGAACCGCGCCTGCTCGTGCCGCCAGTCGATCTTCAAGAGGCACGGCGGCTGAAAATCGTAGGACGTCTCCGCGTCGTACTTCCCGATCGTGTTGAAAGGAGGCACCGCGGGGTCGAGCGCGCATCTGAACCCAGCCTCCGCGGTCATCGGCCGCTCGACAACGCACTTGAACCCGGCGGGATCGTCGTACCGCGACCCGACGAGCGTGTGGTGCGACACGACCGCGTGCGCGGGGTCGATGGCGTTTTCAAAAAACGCCGCCCAGCCGTACGGCATGTCTCTCACCTGCCAGTGGTTCCGATACGCCCCGCCCGGGGCCTCGCCGTTCTTCCCGACGCCCTCGATCTCCGGCACGAGCAACGGCGGCGTCATCCGCGCCTCGATCTCGGCCTCTTTCCCGCCCTCGCCCCACGCCCAGACGAGTCCTTGCGCCTCCATCGTCGGGCGCGCAAACGCGCACGACCGCGGGTTCGACTTGACCCGCTCCTCTTCCTCGCGCGAGCTCGCCTGCGGCATGTCCGCGCACTTCCCGTCCGCGTCGAACCTCCACGCGTGGTACGCGCACAGAAGCGTGCCGTCGTCCTCGACGCGGCCTTCGGACAGCGGCGCGAGGCGGTGCGGGCACTTGTCCTCGAACGCGCTCCATCGCCCGTCGCCGTCTCTCCACACGACGAGATCGACGCCGAGGAGTTGCGTCGGGTGCGGCTTCGTCGCGTCGATCAGGTCGATCACCGCGACCGGGTACCACTGCTTCGTCCAGTTGAACGACCCCGCGGTGGGCGACGACCCGTCCGCGGCGGCTTTGACCATCGGCACGCGATCGGGCGTGATGCCGATGAGCGGGTTCCCCGCGGTCGCGTCGCGGTCGAGCTCTTCCGCGGAGATCGTCGTCCCTCCGGTCGCGCTGTCGCTCGACGTCGCCGTCGCGCTCGCGCGCGGCCGGGCGACGACGCGGCGCGCGGTGGCGGCGGCGCGGCATCGCGGCGCGGGCGCGCCCCGCGAGAGGGGGAGCGCGGCGGCGCCGAGGCCGTGCGTGAGGGCGTGCATCTCGGAGTGTCGACGTCGCTGCGTCGCGTCGCTATCCTTTCAGAGGCTCTGAGATCGCGCCTGACCGCCTGCGCCTGCCGCCACGCAACCGGGCCGGGCTCGCCCTACGTGACTTGATCGGCGAGAGCGGCGAAAACAACTTTCAAAACGCGGTTTAAAAAATGTTCTCCGGCTTCAGAGATGCCGATCAAAAAAGTGATTTACCGATGAAATTAGGCCCCCCATTTTTGGCACTTCCCGGAACTCGCGACACAAAACCACGATTTCTATCGTTAACGGCTCAAAGCCGTCTCGGGCCGTCGCGCTCCCCAACCCGGCTCGCGCACGCCCTCAACATGGCGGACGAAGCCCCCGCGGAAGTCCCGACGGACGATCCCGCGGAAGGCGGCGACGCGCCGACCGAGGCGATCGAACCGAAAGCGGCGTCGAAATGGGCGAAAGCGAAGTCGCTGACGAAGATGTCAACTCGACTGAAGCTCGGCGCGAAGGCGCTCGCGGCCGAGGAGGCAGCGGCCGCGGGCGGCGGCGGCGACGCCGCGCCCGCGGCGCCCGCGGAGCTGCCGAAGGCGCTCCTCCCCGGGTCGAAGTGGGCGAAGGCGAAGGAGGTGAAGACGATGGTCAACGCGACCATGGGAATGAAAAAGAAGACGTCGAAACCGCCCACGCCCGCGGGGTCGATACCGCCGTCCGAGGCTGGGGACGTGCCGAAGTACCCGGGCACGCAGTGGCTGAAAGCGAAAGCGAAAGTGGACGCCATCGCCGCGGTCGCGGGGGACCAGCCGATCGCGCCGTCCGCGGCGAAGCTGTCCGGATTAGCGAAGATGAAAGCCGGACTCGCGAAGATTAAAGCGGGCGACCGCGCCAGGACGCCGACGCCGGTGCCGTCCGTGCGCGAGCCGACGCCGCCGCCGGCGGACCCGGAGCCGGAGAACGTCGAGAACGTCCCGCCGCCGCCGGCGTACAAGTCCGCGGCGGCGGCGGCGGCGACGCAGATACCGCTCGCGGAGGTCAACTCGCGCATCGCCGCGTTGGAAGACCTGGCGAGGTACTCCCTCGGCGTCAGCGCCAACGCGGGCATCGGACAGTCGCTCGGCCCGAACGACCACGAGATTCGCGGCGGCAGCCGCGGCGGCCACGGCAACAACGGACGCGGCGATAACTACCACGGCAACAACGTCTTCAACGAGTTGAACGACCTCCGCGCGCGCCTCGCGAACGCGGACCCGCGCGCGTACCA
>Ga0181559_10002932_pt1 | contig 16828 bp, 6 predicted proteins | sample 011ome_21_FD_133752 | JGI IMG/M metagenome (GOLD analysis project Ga0181559, IMG submission 133752) | Coastal salt marsh microbial communities from the Groves Creek Marsh, Skidaway Island, Georgia - 011508AT metaG (megahit assembly) | ecosystem: Environmental > Aquatic > Marine > Intertidal zone...
ACTGACGCCTTTCAACTCCACCCCGACATTCGCCCGCATGGAACGACCCTCAGTCGACGCGTGCACGCCGGACCAGCGCAGGCGCGTGCTGGACGCGGTATGCGCGCCCGGGGGGTGGGCCGGGGGGGTGGGGGCGCGATTTCCCGGCAGGGGGGGGGGGCCGGGGGGGGGGGCGCGAGGAGTGGGGTCGGGTTGGGGAGGAGGATAACGTCAGATCTGCACGATCTGATGCCGCCGACGGCGCGGCCGGTGGAGGCGGGCGCGCCAGAGTACGCGCACGCGCTGACGGGGCAGTACGCGTCGTGGTTCGGCGGGGCGATCTTAGCGAAGGTGGTGTTCCCGCTGAACCAGTACGTCACGAAGGTGGACTACCAGGAGAACGGGCCGACGGTGGTGCATAAGAACCGGGTCGGGTGAGGTCGCGGGCGTGGAAAACTGACGAGACGAGCGAGCGGGGGCGTCGCGTCGCGTCGGCGGTTGAACTTTTTTTTCATTAAAAACAATCGCTGAGACGAGCTATATCTCACTACCGAGTAGTTAAGCTACTCCAATCCGTAAAAAATGAATTGAAGCTGTCAAAGGATGTCGTGTGTACAGACAAGGTGATGATACGAAGCGCTCGTGGCGGCTTCTTCTTCTTGGTGGTGGTACTCTTCGTAACGTTCTGTTGAGACAACATTTTTGAGAGACGGCACGCGGTTGGTTTACAGGGCGACAGCCGTCCTCTCTTCGCGACGAGGGGGGATTAATCACTCCACCCCTCGTCATCGGAGAGCTCTTCGCCGCGCGCGAGCTTCGCCTTGCGCAGCTTGTCCGCCTTCTTCTTCTCCTTGTTGGACATCTTATCCCTGGACTTCTTCTGTTCTTTGACCTCGACGATGTTCCCGAGCGCGTCGGTGACTTCGTCCATCTTAATCGCGCCCTTGACTTGCTCCTTGGCCTTCTTCGTCATCCACTCCGCGTCGCCCTTGCAGTTGCAGCGCGCGATGCCGTCGTCTTCCTTCTGCATGAGCCACGTCTCCGGGCACAGCGCGGAGCAGAACTCGTTGTTGTGCGTGATCATGACGACGCCGCCTTCGTACGTCTGGATCGCCCCCGCGAGCGCGCCGAGGGAGTCGCGATCGAGGTAGTTGGTCGGCTCGTCCAGGATGACGATGTGCGGCATGTTCCACATCGCGGCGGCGATGACAACCTTGACCTTCTGGCCGCCGGACAGCGCGGACATGCGCGTGTGCGTTCCAAACTCCTTGTCGAGACCGACGTCCTCGAGGTGCTTCTCGACGTTCACCGTCGTGAGCGGCGTGGAAAACGCCCCCACGCGCTGGGCAACCTTCTCGTCGACAATCTTCATGTGCTTCTCGAAGCCCCACTTCGCGAGCTTCGTGGCGGAAACGTAGCGGTTCGAGTCGTAGGACATGTTCACGAACTGCACCTCGTACTCGTACTCCTTCTTGACCGTCTTCCTGCCGCCGGTGAGCTTCTCGATGCACCACTTCACCTTGGTGACGTTGCCCTTGTCGTCCTTGAGCTCAAACGTCACCGGCTCCTTGCACTTCTTAGCCTCCTCGTCCGTGAGCGTCATGGAGTCCTTCACGAGCGCCTCCTTGTCGTCGCCGTGCTGGAAACGCCACCTGATGTACTCGTTCGGGGTCTTATCCAAGTGCTGCTCGATGTGGTGGAACGCGTGCTGCGCGACGTACGCGACGCGCGCGTTCGGGTGCTTCCACACGGTTCCCTCCTGGGGGATGACCTCGCCAGTCAGGAGCTTGATCATCGTCGATTTACCGACGCCGTTCGGGCCGACGCACGCGACGCGCGACGCGAGGGAGACTTGCACGGTGACGTCCTTCACCGTCGGCTCGGAGTTCACCGGGTACGTGTACGTGCACCCGGCCATCTTCATGAGCGGCTTCCCCTTGGACTTGACGCCTTCGATGAACCCGGGCTGCGGGAAACGCATCACGAACCCGGTCGAGGACTTGAGCTCGAAGAACGACTTCGCCTTCGGGTTCTTCTCGACGTACTGCGTGAGGTTACCGCGGAACTGTTTCAGCTTCAGCGTATCGATCGCGATGATGTTGTTGCACACGCGGTCGAGCAAGCCGGTGTCGTGCGACACGATGATGCACGTCACGTTTTTGAGCGACAGGAGGTACTCCTCGACCCACTTCACGTTCATGACGTCGAGGTGGTTCGTGGGCTCGTCCATGAGGAGAATGTCCGCGTCGAGGCACATCGCGCGCGCGAGCGCGAGCTTCATCCTCCACCCGCCGGAGAGGAACGTCACGAGCGTCTTCGCCTTGTTTTGCATCTCGCCAAAGCCGACGGACATGAGCATCCGCGTGACAACTTCCTCGGTGATGCCCGCCTTTTTAATGCGCGGATCCGCGAGGATGTAATCCACGCACGGGAGGTCGGACAGCTCGCCGATGATGTCCGCCTCGACGAACACCGTTCGGAGCTCGCTCGCGGGAGGGAACCCGTCCACCTGCTCGTTCGCGATCGCCCGCATCAGCGTCGTCTTCCCGGAGTCGTTCCCGCCGAGAAGGCCGTACTTGTGCCCGCGCTTGAGCTTGAGCTTCGTGTTGTGCAGCAGCACCTTGCTGCCGTACGCGAGCGTGAACTTGCAGTCGCACAGCTGCTCAGCGTCGTCGTCCTCCTCTTCCTCGACCGCGTCCGCGAAGTACAGCGCCGCGAGAGCCTTGAACGCCTTCTTCGCGCCCTCCTCGGAGACGCCGTACGGCTTGAGCTCGTCCGCCCAGTCGTCGTCGTCCATCACCTTGCAGTTCACGAGCGAGCACACGAGCGTGGCGACGTACTCGAGCTTGTCGTCGGAGAGACCAAAGGAGACCTTGACCTCCTTCTCGACGACGCCGCGCACCGCCTTGCACGACTTGTGCGTCTTGAGCCTCTCCTCGATGGACTGGAGCTGCTCGAACGCCTTGCCGCACACGGTTCTCGCCTCCGGGTCGGAGATCTCCTCCTTCGCCTTCTCGAGCGCGGGAACGAGCTTCGGGAGGAACGGCGCGGCGTCCTCCGGGTCTTCGACGAGCTTGGACATGTTGTTGATGATCACCGCGCACATGCGCTTCGTCGCGGTGGAGCGCACGCGGAAGCCGAGGAGGAGAAGCGGCGCGATCAGCGCGAGCGGCGCCGCGGTCACCGTCTGCACGAAGGTCGTCGACGCCAGCTTCTGGACGCACTCGATGACTTCCTCGTGGTCGATCGTCGCGGAGACGAGCGCGGGGATGAACGGCTCGACGTCCCTGTTGTCGATGGACTGGCAGATCTTGCTCAGGCACTCGCGCGCGGCGACGGACACTTCCTGCTTGGAGTCGTTCACCATCTGCGTCACGATCGGGATGATGTCGTTCAACGCGAAGGACGTCGACAGAGGCGAGCACTCCGCAAACTTGGAGACCATGTTCAGCGCGCCGACCATGGTCTGCCACTTCTCCTTCGGGTCCATCGCGGTCAGGAGCGAGGGAAGCACCGCGTCGAGGCCGTACGCGGACGAGGTCTTCGCGAGCGTCAGCGTCGCGGCGGCGGCGGCGGACTGCACCTCCTTGGAGTGCTTGTCCGCGCAGCATCGCACGAGGTCAGCCACGAACGGCATGAGCTGGTGCTCCGCGGTCGTCTTAGCGACGGACGCGATCGTGTCGATGGCGATGCAAGCGCCCTCCCTCGCGGCGGCGGTGCCTTTGGAGCCCTCTTTCAGCGCGTCGCTCAGGGCGGCGACGTCTGCGGGGTTCATCCCGGCGGGGGAAGACTTGACCTGCTCGGCGATCTGCGACGCGGCGGTCCGGGCCGCGTCGCCGCCTTGGAAGACCGATTGAATAGACATCGTCGTTGTGTCTAGTTTTTAACGTTGGTCAGATAGCGGACGACACTCGAGCTGCGGGAGGAGGGAACAGACGGTGTTATATGTTAGTTACTCTTGCACCGAAAACCGACCGTCCGACGGGGGAACGCGATCGCGTTCGAACTCGGGGGGACCGAGGGTAATTGCCTCGACGCGCGCGCGAGAACGCGCCGAGCGGTCGAACGAGACGATATCGACCGGACGCGATCGAATTCGCGCGTCGATCGCGTCGTTCGCGCGCGAACGCGGCTTTGGATATACCACGGGAAAGAACCACGTGGACGGAGTCCTCTGCCAGCGCGATTAAAATCGCGTCTCATCACCCGGCGAGATCCGACGCAGATCTCGCGCCCGCGACGACGAAAACGCGCGACGCGACGGAGAAAAACGCGGAACGATGCTCAGACAGAAAGCATCCGCGCGATCTCGGCGGGAAACGACGCGCGCGCGATCGCGCGCGGGTCGTTTCCACGCGGACGCGACCGATGTTCGTTCGCGTCGGGACGGGAAAAAGCGTCGAATTTTTCCCGCGTCGCGCCGGCAATCGCGCGGAGGGAGGGGGAATTCGGGCGAGAAAAGCGGATCGTGCGCGTACCTTTGATGCTCGTGCGCGATTGAAAGAAGTTTTGAGAGAAAAGGGGCGGAGACGAGTTCGTGGCTCGTGCTCGCGCGGAGGCTGAATGGCGCGAGGATACGTCGAAGCGTCGTTTTTGGCAAAAGCGCAAAAAATCCACCGGATCGCGGGGAGTCGAGGACGTTGAGGGTTCGTCAGACCGTCGAAAAATAAAAAATCTCTGCTGACGAGGACGGTACGTTCGTAGTGGATGTGGACGCGCGAGAAAATCTCGGAGCGCGCTCTGCCGCTGAGTCGTATGATTTACCGAAGAAGGTATGAGCAATTGTAGAGATCGTCACGTACACGTACTCGAAAGCAGCTTCGAAATTACAAAGTAACTTTATATTTCTTTGATTCACGTGAGTCTCCATGTCACCTCTACTACCTTACCTGGATTATTCCGGGTTGCTCGACATCGTGGCCGAGCGGTCTAAGGCGCAGGATTAAGGCTCCTGTTCGAAAGAGCGTGAGTTCGAATCTCACCGATGTCATTCTTTTGCGTAATTTTGCATATAATTTTGCATGTAATAATCGTCCACATGATGCGAAGCACCTCTCCACAAATTTTCAGGTCAACCGGAGCAGTGTTGAGGCGGCGGTGGTCTCATCATCGTCGAGCATGAAACGGCGGCAAAAACGGCGGCAAAACCTTTTGCCGTTTGTTCGAGGGGTTCACGAAGCGCGTCTCGTCGTTTGGAACGTCGGAGTAACGCGATTAATATCTATTGTAACATCTATCGAGACTCCCCCATGCTCCTCAAGATCGCCTCCGCGATCGTTCGCACGAGAGGCGGCACGACCGCGTTCCCGAGCTCGTGGTACGCCCGCTCCGGGTCCGGCTGGAACGTCTCGGGGAACCCCATCACGCGCGCAGCCTCCCTCGGGGTGTAGTACCTCGGCCGCGCGCGTCGGGTCGTCGTCGCGTCGGACCTGACGAGCTCGGCGTTGTACGCGGACGACTTGCGGTAGGACGCGCACAGCGTCCGCGCGACGCCGCCGGTTTCCGCGAACAAAAACCCCGGGTGGTCCGGCTCTCTGTGATGCACGCGCTTAAAGTACGCGCTCGCGCGATCCATCTGGTACTCGGACACCTCGCACGACGTGAACACGTTCGCGTCGTCGTCCTCGACGTCCGCGTCGTACCCGTCATCGGGGGATTCTTCTTCTACTTCTTCTTCTAAGATGTCGTCCACGGTGCCGCCGCAGTCGTCGCGGCGCGGCGGCCACCGGAACGGCGTCGCCAACGCCGCGTCTTTCCGGAACCCGACCAGGTACACCCGCTTCCGGCTCTGCGGGACCCACCCTTTCGCGTCGTACACGCGCGAGTGCACGTCGTACCCGACGTCTTCGAGCTCTTTCAAGATGATCTGAAACGCCGCGCCGTCGTCCAAGGTGACCAACCCCTCGACGTTTTCGAGGAAAAACGCGGTCGGCTTCCTCGCGCCCAGCACTCTCGCGATCTCCCGGAACAGCTGCCCGCGCGCGTCCTCGAACCCTTTCCTCTCCCCGCGCTGACTGAACGACTGGCACGGAAACCCCCCGGTGAGGATGTCGTGCGGCGGGATGATATCCTCGCACACGTCCGTGATGTCCCCCACGATCAACGCCGGCGGCGCGTCGCCGATTTCGACGACGTTGTTCGCCGCGTAGGTGCGTCGCGCGTGCGGGCACATCTCGGACGCGAACACGACGGACCCTCCCAGCGACCGAAGCGCGATCCCGAACCCGCCGACGCCGGCGAAGAGCTCCGAGAACGTGAACGGCGGGAATTCCGGGACCGGGACCCCTCCGTGTCCGTGTCCGGCCCCGGCCCCGGCCCCGGACCCGGCCGCCGCTCCTTCGGCGCCGACGACAACGCTCGCGAGCGCGTCGTGCGCCTCGGGCTTCCACCGCGGCGGTCGCACCCCGCCGCGCCTTCCTCTCCGCGCGCGCGCGAAGGCTTCCTCGTCCCGCCGCTCTCGAATCACGCGCCGCGCCTCGTCCGTCGTGATCGTCGGCGTCCGCGTCCCGAGCGGGCGGTCGGCGTCGTCGCCGCGTTCTGCCGCGCCGTCGTCCGGGTCCCAGTCGACGTAACACGCCGGGTGTCCCAGCCGCACGTTTCGCACGAACGTGGCCTCGCCGGACGCCGCGAGCGCGAGAAGCTCGGGGAGCTCGGAGCCGGGGTCGAGCGGCGCGAACGCGTGCACGGCCCACGACGCCGCGGAGGGAGGATGAGGATCCTCGGATCCTCGATTCGCGCCCCCATTCGCGTCGTCCCCTCGGCACGCGTCCCACACCCTCGCGTCGAACCTCGTGACGCCGTCGCGCTTCAGTCGGCCCGTCCCCTTGAGCGCGGCTCGGACTTTTTGCACCGCGTCCGCGCGATCGCACACGTACGCGCCCACGGGCACGCCCGCGCGGTTCTGCTCCGTCCGGTCGTCGTCGTCCGGGGACGGCGGGTACGCGCACGTCGGCCACCGCGGCTGCCCGCCCCTCGCGAGGAGTTGCGCCTCGTACGCGCGGGGGGAGTGACGACGCGGCGACGCGGCGGGCGGGGGCTTGACCGCCGCCCTCGCGACCGCCGCCATCGCCACCCTCGCCGCCGCCCCCATGCGTCGCGCCCTCTGGCGCGCGAATCGAATCGTCTGCGAATCGTGCGCTCCGAAACGGAAAGTGATGCGTTCTCTCCTGTTCTCTCCGTTCATTCGTCGAACGACCTCGCGCGTGATATTCGAAGCACTACGCCTACGCCTACGCCTACGCCCCCACGGGCTCGACCATCGCGTTCGCGACGACGTCATCGTCCTCCCCCTCCACCGGCGACGGCGTCCTGACGTCCCTCCCCCGCCGACGCGGCAACGGCGCGGGCATGAAATTCGAGACCATGACGCCGCGCTCGACGTGTTCCCGCAACTCCTCCATCCCTCTCGGGCCGATCGAGTTCGACCGCACATCCATGCGCACGCCGGCGCCGCGCGTCGTGGACGCGATCCCGTTCAGCGCCCTCGCGAGCGCGGCCGCGCCCTCGTCCCCGATGCTGTTCCGCTGCAGGTCGAGCTCGGTGAACGCGCGCGTGAGCGCGGCGGCGGCGATGGACGTCGAAAACGCCCCGGCGCCGACGTCGCCGAGGGAGTTGTACCCGAGGTTCACGCGGACGAGGCTCGGCGCGGACGCGAGGTCGGACGCGAGCGTCGTGAGCGCGCACGGCCGCGACCGCGGGGGCGTCTCCGCGCCGCGCGCGTCGGCGTTCGTCGCGAGGAGGTCGAGGTCGAGGTCGAGGTCGAGGTCGAGGTCGAGGTCGCCGGCGCCGCCGCCGTTGGACCCGCTCTCGCCGATGTCGTTCGCGCTCAAGTCCAGGTGCTTCACGCGCGATAACCTCCCGCTCGCGCACGCGACCGCGCTCGCGACCGCGACCGCGCCGTGCAGACCTAACCGCGTCGCGCTCAGGCCGAGCGTGGTCAAGCTCGCGTCGCGCGTCGACGCCGTCGTCGCCGCCGCCGCGAGAGCCGCCGCGCCGCTGGCGCCGATCGGGTTCCCTTCCAACCGCAGCTCGCGCAGCGCTGGGACCGCGCTCGTGCCATCGTCGTGAAAGAGCGCCCGCGCGAGCGCGTCGACGCCGTCCGCGCCGATGCCGTTCACGCCGACATCGAGGACTTCGAGCATCTCGAACGCGCCGCCCGACGAATGACGGATGGCGGCGGCGAAGGACGTCGCGCCCGCGTCGCCGAACGCGTTGTGCGACGCGCGCAGCTCTCGCATCCCCCCCGGGCCGCGACGCAGTCCGACCGCGATCGCGTCCATCCCAACCGCGCCGATGAAGTTTCTGCTCACGCACAGGTGCGTCAGCGCGCACGACGGCGACGCGAGCGCGGCGCCTAACGCGACCGCGCCGGCTTCGCCGACGCCGCAATTTTCCAAGTCCAACGCGCGCACCGCGCCGGACGCGACGAGCGGCGCGAGCGCTCTGACGCCGTCGCACCCGATCCCGTGGTTATCCGCGAGATCGAGGTCCATCGCGGGCGCGAAGCTCGAGCTCGACGGCGTCGCGTCGCGGTGGTCGCGTTCGCCGCCCCACGGGTCGACGCGCTCGTCGATCGCGCGCGCGAGCGCTCTCGCGTCGCCGGCGGTCAAGCCGCACGACGCGAGCGTCAGACGCCGCAACGCGTCGACCTCCGCCTCCGCCTCCTCCGACTCTTTCCCGAACGCCGCGAGGTCGAGCAGCGACGGCGCGGACGCGATCCTCTTCAGTTCGCACGCGGTCTCCGATCGCAGCCGCGCGACGGCGGCGAAGAGCTTCTCCTTCTCTTCGAACCCGAGCGCGGCGCGGCGAACGTCCAGGCGACGCACGCGGACGAGCGGCGAGCCGAGCTGGTGTATCAGCGCCGCGCAGACGCCGCGGGACTTGATGTCCACGACGAGTCTGCGGAACTTTGGACCGACCGCGCACATCGCGTCGTGGACGTGCTTCGGGGTCCAGAACCCGCGTTCGCCGGCGGCGTCGGCGACGGCGTGGAGCTCGCGCATCGTCTCTCGGTTCGCGCGCAGGACGCTCACGAGCGACGCGCGCGGGATGCCCGCGTCGCCGGGGACTTTGATGACGCGAAGCTTTCCTCGCGCCATCCTCGTCGCGGCGGCGAACGACTCTTTGTTCAGCTGCGGTGAAGTACGCGGGGCGCGAGGGCGGGTCAGCGGCGGAGGGACGAGTGCGCGGAATCTTTTACGCCGCGCCGCGCGACGGGTCCTCCCCCTCTCGCGCGAAAAAGGCGTTCGCACCTTGAACGCGCCGTCGGTCTCGGTCGCGAAGTCGAGCTCTCTCCAGAGCTGCTCCGGCGGGAGCTCGCGCATGAGCGCGCGCCACGCCTTGCAGACGCCCGCGCACCGCGCGCGCGACGGCGGCGGCAGCGCGGCGAACACGGAGGCGATGAGGTCGTGCGGCAGCCGTTCGGCGAGGATTTCGTTCGTTAAGGCAGCGGCCGAGACGGACGCCGCGCGCGTCGCGTCGGACGCGTCGAGCGACCGCCGCCGGCTCGCGTCGCTCTCGGGCCACGCCCTCTCGTCGGCTCCCATCGTGCGCGTCGCTTGGGATCGCGCGCGCGACTCGTTCTGCCGCGACGGCGCGAGGCGGCGGCCCGACTTTTCAGGCGGCTTGTCGTCCGCAGACTTTCGCGCGAGCCGTCCGCGTCGGAATTCTGGGAGCTGACGTGTCGGTTTCAAAACGTTGGTCAAACTTCATAGGTCAACGGGTCAAACTTCATCGACGATTGAAAGCACAGGTTTTTTCAGGGTTTTTTCCTTTTTTGAATAATTTAAGGCCTATCTAAGATTCGCGTCGCGGGGACGCCCGCGCCCCGCGCGCTCACCGCGGCGGCCCCACGAAGAACGACGGCGCCTTTTCCCTCCCCGAAACTTTACCTAACCCACCCTTCCCTCCCCCGCGCGTCGAACCGAACGCGACGCCGCCACCGCCGCCGTCGCCGCCGTCGCCCCCCCGTCCCGGCCGTCCCGCCCTCGCGCCGCCGAGCGTGAGCGTCGACGCGAGCGACGCGCCGAGGTCGAGGTCGACGACGCCGGCGCCGACGCCGGCGCCGACGCGCGCGAACGACCCCCCCGGCCTCCCGACGGCGCCGAACGGACGCGCGGGCGAGTCACCCCTCGGCTGCGGCTGCGCGCCTCTGAGCGCGCCGCCGCGCACGCCGCCGCGCGCGCTCGAGACGGCGGAGACGGTCGCGGCGCGGCCTCCGTCCGGCGCGGGCGCGCCCGCCGCCGCCGCCGCCGCCGTCCGCGGCTGCGCGCGGCCGCGGACGTAGCGTTCGCCTCCGAGCGCGTCGTGTTGACCTCCGCCAAACTCCGTCGGGGTGGACGCGCGTCCTTGCCGGCTGAGGGACCGTCCCCCCCCGGACCCGCCGCTGCGGCTCGACCCCGCGCTGCTGAGCGACCGTCCACTCGCGCCGCGCGCGTGGTTCCTGCGCAGCTTGTGCTTGTGCGCTTCCCACATCACGAGCAACGCGTTGTCGAACCGCGGCGCCTCGAACAGGGCCATATACTTATCGTTCAACCGCGGGGACGACGCCGGGAAGCACCGCTCGAACTCCTGCGCGCGACCGAGCTCGGCGTCGGACTCGCGGATCACCTCCGGGAGCTCCGCGGTGGTGAAGTGGTCGAAGCACACGCCGTTGAGGGCTTTGACGTCCTTGCGTTTCGGAAACGCGTTCGCCGACGCCGCGGGGTTCCCGCCGCCGGAGGGTTTCCCCCGCCACGACGACGACCCAACCTTCGCGCTCGCGATGTCGATCGTCGCCCTGCCGACGCGCGGATCGGATCTGGGCTCCGGGACGCCCGTCAGACGCGCGCGTCGCTTCCCCGCCTCGATCGCCTTGAACTTCGCGCGGTCGTACGGCGTCACCCCGACGAGGTTGAACAAGTTGGCGAGCATCCGGTGCTTGACGTGCATGTCCAGCTTCGACGGCGCGCTCAGGGACGGACCGGTGTTGACCTCGATGAGCCACGGCGTGAGCCTCGAGTCGAGCATGATGTCGAACCCGAAGATCTCGTAGCATATCCGCCGGTCCGGGACGAACATCTTGCTCTTCGTGTTCATCGGGGACTCGACCGCGATCATCGTCTTCACGATGACGTCTTTCATCCTCGCCCACGTCGATTCGAAATCCAAACCGTTATCGTCGAAGTGCCTCCTGAGCGCGGAGAGGGACCACTTGAACCCGACGTCGTCGTCCTCCGCGGTCTCGCCCATCGTGAACGCTTCTTTTTTACTGTTCACGCTGTAGTTCGTCAGGTGCATGCACCGCTTGTTCAAGTCGACGCCGTCGTTCGTGTATCGCTCCGTCGCGAGACGGACTAAACCTTCTCTGTACGCGTACACCCTCAGCGGGTCTAAGCACGTCACCGCGACGTAGACGCGGATGTCGTACTTGTACCCGTCGATGAGATGCGGGTCTCGGATGTATCTCTGGATGAGGTAGTCCTTGTCCGGCTTGATGTCGCTCGGTCGACGCATCATCTTGATCCCTCTCCCGCGCGAGGACGCCGGCGGTTTGATGATGTACAAACCGTCCGGGTACCGGTCGCACTCTATGCGCCAGTCGTCGCTGTCCGCGGGCAGCACGAACGACCGCGGGTGGATGTCGAAGTCGTCGCTCCCCTGCGTGCGTCTCCGCGCCTTGCCGATGTTCCTCGACAGCCGATCTTTCCTTCCGACCTCCCACGTCCCGGGGAAGTGGTTCACTCTTTGATACCGGTTCACGCGTTTCAAGTCTTCGTTTTTCAGGCACCCGTTCCACACCGCGTTGTACCCCTCGGACGCCTTATTCAGCACCGTCCTGAACCCCGCGGTCTTAAACGCCGCCTTCACCCCGTTATTCTTCACCCCGTTGTACCTCACGAACAGCTTGCTCGTGCGCTCGTCCACGACGTCCAGCCCGGCGGCGTCGCACGCGGCTTCGCACGCGCCGAAGATCACCGTCGGCTCCGTCCCCGGCGCGAGCGGCGGCGTCACCCGCGGCGGTCCCTCGCGCCGGTCCTTCCTGAGCCACTCCCTGCCGTTGGCCGGCGCGCAGCAGCTGCGCAGGCACGGTCCGTCCAGGCGCAGCTCCGGGATGTCGATCGTGAAGAGACCGGGGACGACCGGGTCGGGCTTGACGACGGGCGCGAGCGCCGCCGCGTCGACGACGCGTCCTTCTCTCGCGCTCCCGGACGGGGACGCGCCCTTCCCGGCGCTCGCGCGGTCGTGGTCGTCGCGCGCGTCGCGCGCGTCGCCGGAGTCGTTCGCGTCGCTCTCGCTGCTGTCCTCGGCCTGTGAACGAAGGGGGCGCGGAGGTCGTCGGTCGGGGCTCGGGGGAACTACGATTCTCGCGCGCGCAGATTTGGATTCCGCGGGCGCGTCTCCGGCCCGGGCGAGACAGCGAGCGGACGCGTCGGGGGAGGACGCACCTCTTGTTCCACGGACGCGCCGTCCGTGGCGTCGTCCTCGAGAGCGGGGAACCCGTTCACGGACGCCGGGGACGCTTCCCTGGGAGGTCGTGCTCTCCCCGGGACTTTGACCGCCAACGCGTCGCTCTTCTTTCGCGAGGCGACCTTTCCCGGGACGAGGTCCTCGACCGTCGGGGCCGCCGTCGCGCCCGCCGCGGGCTGCGGCGGGTGAGCGACCGTCGCCATCCTCCGCGTCGTCCGCCGCGCACGCCGCGGGATCAACCGCGGTCGTGCGTCGCGGACGCGTGCGGAGGGGACAGCCGGAAGGGTCGGAACGTCCGAGAGATACAGTGCTTGGGGTGCCCTAAGGTCGTACAGTACGTGCCCTAAGTTCGTACGGCCTTTTTTCGGAGTTTAGGAGACCTGGACCACCCCCTACACATCCACGGCGCGCAGCCTGTATCACATCGTCGTTGAGTTGCAGACCGCGCTCGCGAGCAGTCGCATCATCGCATCAGATCTTGACAGTGAGATCTCCACGGCGCGGAAAAATGTTTGGAACTCGCTTCACGTCAACGCTACGTTTACTTCTCGAAGAGCTTCCCGACGACCTCCCCCGTCACGGAGTACGACATGAACGCGCTCACGGCAACCTCAAACAGACACAGCTCGTCGTCCAGCGCGTTCGCGAACCCGACCAGCACGCACATGGACACGACCAGCGACGCGTACACCGCGTCCACGGAGACGCCGTGCCGACGCAACAGCGTGAGCACCTTCTTCAACACCGCGTCGATGTCCACGCGTTGCTTCGTTATCCTGCACGACTCGCGTATGAGCGCGGTCATGTCCGCTCGGAGCGCCTCCGCGGCGGCGCCGACGCACTTTTGATCCGAGCTCCATCCTAAGATGGCGTCCGCCGCCGCCGGGCCGTCCTCGCGAACGAGCGAGAAGAGAAACGTCAAGAACCGATCGCGCACGTCCTGAGGGAGCTCGTCCGCGATCCCAAAGTCCAAGAGCACGAGCCTGACCTCGCCTTTGATCGCGTTGAGCGCCGCCGCGGACGCGCTGGGGTCCGCGTCGGAGATTTGGTGCAAGTGAAACAGAATGTTCCCGGGGTGTAAATCCGAGTGAAGGAAGTTATCCCGCAGGAGCATCTTGAGGTACGCGTCGACGCCGTGCGCGCAGAGCGTCTTGTTGTGCTCGCACCCGCGGCGGATCGTGCTCGACAGCGCCTCGCCTCTTTCAAACGTCTCCACGAGGACGCCCTCGGTGACGAGCCCGGGCACGGGCCACGGCGCGTTCACCTGTCGCTCCTTTCGGAAATTCCTCCCGAATCGCCGCAAGTGCTTCGCCTCCGTTCTCAGGTCCGTCTGCGCGGTCATGCTGTGCGAGAATTGCCCGAGCGTCTCCTCGAGGTTGATCCCCTTCAGCGAGAAAACGCCGGACGCCAGCCTCGCCGCGCGTTTCAATATTTGGAAATCCAAAAAGATCTGCCGCGCGACGCCCGGGTGGCGAACCTTCACGGCGACGACGCACCCCGCGGCGTCGCTCGCGGCGGAGGCCAACGCCTCCGCGCTCGACCCCCCGCGCGCGATCGCGGTCGCGCCGCCCCTCCCCCGCGACGACAGCGACCGCGCCGCCTGTTCTCCCGCTCCCGCGCTCGACGCCTTCCCTCGCTGCTCTCGCAGCCGCCGCGCGAGCTCCGGATCGCGCGCCGCGCACGCGCGCGCCACCTCGGGTTTCAACACGCACCGGTACACTTGCGCGATGGACCCGCTCGCGACCGGCTCCGGGGGGAAGTGCTGGAAGACGTCCCCGGACGGGACCCCGAACTCTTCGCGTATGATCTTCTCCGTGTGTTTCCTCGAGTGCCGAGGCGCGTCGTCGTGCAGCGCGCTCATCGCCTCGCAAAAGTCCTCCGGGAAGATGTCCCTGCGAACGGACGCCCACTGCGCCCACTTCACGAGCGCGGCGCCGCAGTTGGACACTGCGGCGTGAAGCGTCTTCCACGCGCGCCTTCGCATCGCGGCTTTGGTCTCCTTCCTCGCGAGGACGCTCGAGGCGCTGTCGCCGCCGGTAAAAAAGATCGCGCAGAACAGAAGCGCGAGCGCGCACAGACCCGGACCCGCGATGAGCGCGTTCCCCGTCGCGACCGACGCGGCGAACCCGAACGTCTCAGACTGGTCCTGATACGACCCGAACCCGCCGCCGACGTCGGAGTATAAGAGCACGCACCCGGCGACGACGCACGCGAGCCCCAACAGCACGGCGACGACGCCGCTCGCGCCGAGCGCGGTGAACGCCCTGACCGCGCCCGGTTTCTCGCTCAAGACGAGCAGAGGCACGGAGACGAAGAACACTGGCAGAAACGCGAGGAGAAGGAACGAGCCGCGGTAACACAACGCCGCCGCGCTCGCTCTCTCCGCGGCGCCCCAGATGTCGCCCTCTACGCACCGCACGCCGGCGCGTTCCTCCTGTGAGACGACGGACGACGCTCGATCCCCCGGGGAATCCGACGCTCGGGACGACCCCGCGTCGCTCGTCGGGGACGGCGGGAGCCATCCGCGCTTCACGGGCGTCGCGTTCGCGTTCGCGCTCGGCGACGACGCGCACGACGCCCCCTCGAACGCGAGAACCTCCGCGGTCGTGACCTGATCCAAGTTGAGAAACGGACTCAGGAGCGCGATCCCCATCGGATCGGACGCCGTCCCCTCGCGCCGCCTCGCGCCTCGCGCGACCCCGCCCACCCCTTTCGGCGACCACGCCGCGTGCAACCGGCGCCCTCGCGATCGCGATCGTCCCCCGCCGCCTTCGCAGACGGAGACGTCCTCGCCGTCGACGCCGAACCCGACCCCCCCGCGCGCTACCGTCAACGCCACGCCGCTCGCGAACGCGAGCAACGGCGCCAGCGTCGGCGCGGACGGCGTCGCGGGGACGAGGTCCAACACCCTCAGCGCGGCCCATCGATACCGTCGATGCCACTCGTCGCCGCCGACGTCCACGCCGTCGCGTTCGATCTCGCACGCGGCGCGTCTCCCGACGACGCGCGAGAGCCAGTCCTCGACGCCGGCGCGGACGACGCCCCCGACGCCGCCGCGAACGCCGCGCCCCGCCGGTCGGTTTTCTATTTCTCCTCCCGATCCCGATCCCGATCCCGATCCCATTCCCGACGAGACGTCGTTCGCGGGCTGCGCGAAGACGATCTTGATCGCCGCGAGCGTCGCCGCGCTCTTCAGCGTGCGATACGTCTCCGGCGCGAGCGCTCTCATCGCGGACGACGACGCGTGCAACGCCAACGCGCCGCCGCACGCGCGCCGCGCGAAATTCACCGCGCCGCGTTCGACGCCGTCGTGCCCGTCGTAGCTCCCCAGAGCGTCGCGCGCGTCGTCGTCGTCGTCGTCGCGGCTATCGCGCGCCGTCGCGCCTCCGCGGCCGCGACTCAGGCCTCCCGCGATCCCACCCGCGACGCTCGCGGCGCCGGCGAGCGCCATCGCGCGCGTCAGCGACCTCGTCTCCGGGTGCGCCGTCCCCACGCACGCGAGCACGCACGCCGTCTCCGCGGCGTCGACGACGCGCTCGAGGACGTCGCGCGCGCGGTGCGCGTCGTCGTCGTTGTCGTCGTCGTCGTCGTCCCGCGCGCCGTCCGCGCGTCGCCGCCGCCGCTGTCGCCGCCGCCGACGCGCGCCGTCGCGGTCGGGAACGCCCTCCGGGAGCTCTCTTCCGACGTCCACGCGCACGAGCTCGAGCGCGACGTCGCACTCGCCGGAGGCGACGCGACCGCGAAACCGGAGCGGGATCTCGACGCTCCAGTCGTGCTCTCGCTCGCGAGCCGGCGCGTTCGTCGCGTGCGCGCGCGGAAGGGCGTCGCCGCCGCGCGACGTCGACGTCGCGTTCGACGCGCGCGCGTTCCGGCAATTGGGGAAATGCAACGCCGACGGCGACCGCGTCAACGCGGAGAGCGCGCCCTCGGGCGCGCTCTTGGACGCGCCGCCGCGGCCGCCGGCGCGGTCGCCCCTGAGCGACCGCCATCGCTCCTTCCACGCGCTCATCGCGCCCGCGCGACGCACGACCTCCTCGCGCCAGATGAGTGAACGAGAGAATTGGTAATTGACAGGATGACAGCGCTGATTTTGCCCTATCAAACTCAGGTTCAAATGCGTTCGAGAAATGATGAACGATTCGCTTTCAATCAAATATTTGATCGCGTGTGATGCAACGCGACGTGGTTCGCCCGAGAGCGCGTTTACGGATGTCCGTTCCGCCTGCGCTGCGTTCCGCTTCCGCTCGACAAATTCGCCCGCGCGGAGACGTACCCCCCCCCCCCCCCCCCCGCGCCCCCCCCCACCGGCCCACCCACCCCCCGGGCCCGCGGGGGGCCACCCCCCCCCCCCCACACCGCCAAAGAGTCCGCCGACGCCGCGCCCCCCCCCCCCCCCCCCACG
>Ga0181559_10002938_pt1 | contig 16806 bp, 10 predicted proteins | sample 011ome_21_FD_133752 | JGI IMG/M metagenome (GOLD analysis project Ga0181559, IMG submission 133752) | Coastal salt marsh microbial communities from the Groves Creek Marsh, Skidaway Island, Georgia - 011508AT metaG (megahit assembly) | ecosystem: Environmental > Aquatic > Marine > Intertidal...
GGTAGCGCTGGCAGGGACGGTAAAGAAACGCCACCGCTGTTCACCGGTCATAATATCGTAGGCTGTTATATAGCCCCTAGCATCAAATTCGGCGCCGGCGTTGCCAACCACCACCACATCATCTGCCAAATAGGGCGCGCCGGTAATGGTGTAGCCCCTTTCTCGGTCTATAAATGTATCGGCGCGCCACCTAACCGTACCCGAGTGAATATCTAGAGCGTAGAGGTAGCCATCGAGCGCCGCAACGTAAAGGGTCTCTCCCCGAATTGCCAGGCCTCGGTTAACCACACCACAGCAGACCTTACGCATGAACCCAAGGTCGATATCAGGCTCGAATCGCCATAACGCTTGGCCGGTGACTGCGTCTACCGCAAACGCAGTGCCCGTGGGACCACTGCCATAGAGCACCCCATCGACCATGAGTGGCGTTGCTTCAAACCCGTGTTCGGCTGGCAAATCATGATGCCAGGCATAGCCCAACTGCGTAACGTTGTCGCGGTTTATGTGTGCGAGTGGGGAGTAATAGCTTTGTGTTTCATCGCCGCCGCCGGTAAGCCATTCCCCTGCAAGCGCGGACGTGTTCTCTACACGACTGCTGTGTTGGTTATCGCCGAGCTGTTCACAACCAACGACTCCCACCAATGCCATTGTCGATAAAACAAGCGCCCGTAATAGTGAAGCGCGTAGAAGCGATCTGACGTTCATAACCTCTCCTAAGAAGTGGTTGGTTTTGCCTCTCATGGACCTTCTTCACCCCCGTCACCACTCTTCTGGTTTGAGTATATTCCAGTTTGACTTTTTATCGAGGGGCGTGTTGTCGAGGGACGTATTATGTATGGGGCGTAGTAGTCCGCCGTCATATCGTTCTATCACGCGTACTTGGTTGGCGTTTTCTGCTTGAGAGCGAGTCCTGATCTAAGTGTCCATTTTGCTGCAGCGTTGAATGACCATATTGGATATCGTCCAACCTATGATCATTGACATAAATACCCAGTGTCGGTGCTCAGAGTCTGAGAGTATGAGCGAGAGAGTCAGTATCGCAACCCCCCAGGCAAAAGCATTGAGGAGTGCTTTTCGTGCGCGGGGCTCTTTGGGTAGAAGGCTTTTCATTAGCGGTGCCTTGTTTTGTGTTCTTGGATTGATTTGGGGTGTTTTTTTAATCGCTAGGTAAACGAAAAATAGCTTCAACCGGAACGTGTCGTGCCTTCCTGATCATGTGAAATGCGTTGGCGGTAATGGGCGCGATTAATTCACCATTACTCGATGGGTTCTGTCAGCATGATTGACCAGCGCAAGGCTGGCAACCTCGCATAATTACTCAGTGTTTCACTTCACACGCCGGTAGTCGCTAAATTCGCCGTACTTTTATCACGCCATCGAGATTGGCAATGGTAGCGATGAGCTCGTCACCCACCGGCTGGTCAATGTCCATAATGTTATAGGCGATCTCGTTGCGGCTTTGGTTCACCAGATCAACCACATTGGCCCCCGTGGCAGATATCTTGCTCAGCACCGCGCTCAATACGTTGGGGACATTGGAGTTTGAGAACGTCAATCGGAAATCTGAGCCACGGGCCATTGCCGTATCCGGAAAATTTACCGAATTCTTAATGTTGCCATGCTCTAGAAAATCCATGAGCTGAGCCGCCGCCATCACGGCACAATTGTCCTCTGCCTCACTTGTGCTTGCGCCAATGTGTGGCATTGGCAGCACCTTGGCGTGACCAATCAGCTCTGGCGTGGGGAAGTCTGTGACATAGCTGCTCATCATGCCAGAGTCCAGAGCTTCAATAACATCGCCTGCATTGACTATTTCTTTGCGAGCAAAGTTCAAGAGCCTCACGCCGTGCTTCATACGCGATATCGACTCTGAATTGATCATGCCTTTGGTGGCTTCTATCGCCGGTACATGTAGTGTGATGTAGTCAGATTCCTTGAGTAGCGCATCGAGACTGGGCATCTTTTCAACACGGCTCGATAGCCGCCACGCGGCTTCGACCGAAATTGCTGGATCGTAGCCAACAACACGCATACCAAGGTCGAGTGCCATATTTGCCACCAGAGACCCGATAGCACCCAGGCCCACAATGCCGAGTGTCTTGCCTGAAATTTCACCACCGGCAAAGCGTTTCTTTTTTGACTCCAAAAGCGGGTCAAGGTCGGCAAGCGATTCATTAGCCAGACCATCAACAAACTTTAAGCCCCCAAAAATATCTCGTGATGACATCATTAGGCCCGCGCAAATGAGTTCTTTGACGGCGTTGGCGTTGGCGCCGGGGGTATTGAAGACGACTATCCCCCGCTGGGTGAGTTCTGACGTGGGAATATTGTTTGTGCCCGCTCCCGCACGAGCAACAGCAGTGACGCTTGCAGGTAGCTCTGCCGCTGTTAACTTGTAACTCCTGAGCAAAACACCTACTGGGTTCTGGCTTTCCGAGGAGACTGTGTATCTGGCTGGGTCAAACCGTGACAAGCCTGTAGGGGATATTGCGTTGTATGTTCGTATGTTAAACATTTTCTATTCCCCACTTACGACAGTCATGTAGGCCCACTCGAGCCACTCGATGAGTAATGCAACGTCTTCTTGTTCGATGGTGGCACCGCACCAGATGCGTAATCCGGGGGGCGCGTCTCTGTAAGCGCCGATATCAAACGCCACACATTCGGTTTCAAGTCGTTTAACCATGTCTTTAACCTGCTCTGGGCTCGCATCGACAGAGAGACACACACTCGTGTTAGACACTGTGCTTGGGTCTTGAGCCAGGAAGCTCAACCACGGGGTTTTTTTTACAAATGCTTGGATCGTTGCAAGATTGGCTTTGGAGCGAGCAATCGCGCCAGCAAGGCCACCGATAGAATCAATCCATTCCAAGGCATCTAAGTAATCTGCCACACAAAGCATGCTGGGCGTGTTAATGGTCTCGCCACGGAAAATGCCCTCAATCAGCTTGCCCTTTTTTGTGAGTTTAAAAATCTTAGGTAATGGCCAAGGCGGTGTATAGGATTCCAATCGCTCGACAGCGCGGGGGCTCAAAATTATCATCCCGTGCGCGCCTTCTCCGCCTAAAACCTTCTGCCAGCTATAGGTGGTGACATCGAGCTTTGGCCACGGCATTTCCATGGCAAAGACCGCAGAAGTGGCGTCACAAAAGGTTAATCCCTCTCGGTCGGCAGGTATCCATTCTCCATTGGGTACCTTTACCCCCGAGGTGGTACCGTTCCAAGTGAATACAATATCGTTGTTGCCATTGGCCAGCGACAGATCAGGCAGCAGTCCGTAGTCCGCCTCATAGCTGTTTACATTGTTTAGTTTCAGGTCATTGACGATATCGCTGACCCAGCCTTTGCCGAAAGATTCCCAGCCAAATACGTCAATGCCTCGTACGCCAAGCATCGACCACATCGCCATCTCGAACGCGCCAGTATCCGATGCAGGCACTACCCCAACGAGGTAATCATCTGGCAAGCCCAACAAACGTTTGGTTTCATCACATACCGAACGCAACGCCGATTTGCCAACCGAGGAGCGGTGGGATCGCCCAAGTGTCTTTGTATCGAGTGATTGAAGCCGATACCCAGGGCGCTTAGCGCAAGGTCCCGAGGAAAAGTGTGCATTGCTAGGTTTAGCAGAAGGTTTGATCAGGGTGTTCACAGGTCATCCCGTTAGCATTTAGACGGCAGGCGCGGCAGGATAAGCTACTCAGCATAAAGGTCAACTAAAAATCAGATGCCTGCTTATTGATTACTGTGTGACTAACGGGTTCGGCGAGCTGTCACGTGCGTAAGCATGTGTTGCCCAACCCTTATTCGTGGCCACCGCCTTGCATAGACCCGTACTAGGGTCCATTCTTACCCGCACTTTGACCAGTACCGTTACTGCGTCGATCTGGTCGGATGAACCGCTAACTATGAGAGACTTAACTATAGGCTCTGTGCCTCGCCACCTAATAGCGCTTGCCATTCCCATGGGCATTGGTTTGGTGTTTCAGACCATTTACGTGATGGTGGACCTCTACTTTGTGTCCCAATTAGGTAGCGATGCCGTAGCCGGTGTCAGTATCACCGGCAATCTTATGTTGCTCACCATTGCCCTTGCGCAGATTCTCAGTATCGGCGTCACTGCTCTCATCTCCCAAGCCACCGGCCGAAAGGATCAGGAACAGGCAAATCATGTGTTTAACCAAGGTTTGCAGATCAGCACACTCTTGATGGTGTTAACGCTTGTGTTGGGTTACCTGTTGGCGCCGGCCTTTGTGGGGGCCCTGAGTGCCGCGCCAGAGACAGAACGCTTGGGGGGCATTTATTTGCACTGGTTCCTGCCTCATCTAGCACTGCAGTTTGCCATGAACCTCATGTCTTCTGCGCTACGCGGAACAGGTGTGGTGAAGCCCGCTACCGTAGTGCAGCTGGTGGGCGTGTTGCTAAATATCGTCTTAACACCGATTCTGGTCTCGGGATGGGTAACCGGTAAGCCAATGGGCGTGATGGGAGCTGGATTATCCAGTTCACTGTCTGCATTGGTTGCGACGCTTCTGATGACCTATTATTTCTTTGTCAAAGCGCGTTACCTGAGTATCCGGCTTGGCGTTGCCGTGGATTTCAGCGTTTGGCGGCGGATCCTGTCCATCGGTTTTCCCTCCGGCGCTGAGTTTATGATGATGTTTGGATTTATGTCCGTGGTTTACTGGGCCATCAGCGGATTCGGCGCTCATTCGCAAGCAGGTTATGGCATTGCCCAGCGGGTCATGCAGGTATTTTTCATGCCGGCATTGGCGCTGTCGTTTGCGGCCCCAGCAATTGTTGGCCAGAATCGTGGTGCGGGCGAAAGGCTGAGGATTCGCCAGACTTATCATTGGTTGCTCGGACTTTCGCTGGGGGTTATGGGCGTTCTGGGTTTAGGATGCTGGCTGTTCGCACCGTCAATGATGCGCTGGTTTACGAGTGAGCAAGACGTCATAGGCGTGGGCATTCAGTTTCTGCGAATGGTGAGCTGGAACTTTTTGACCACGGCGTTTGTGATATCGGCTGGCGCGGTTTTTCAGGGAATTGGTAACACGTGGCCGGCACTGGTGGCGGCAACAGTAAGAGCAGCTGCCGTGGTCTTGTCCATCTTATGGATTCGGCAGTTGGAGGGTTACGTCATTGAGTGGGTTTGGTGGATTGCGGTGTTGGCGGTTGCCCTGCAAGCCATTATCTGCACTCGATGGGTAATGAGGGTGCTCAATCGTGAGGCGCCTGTCGTGAGGCCTCTAGCGTGAGGTACCTAGTGTGATGCGACGAGCCGTGTATTTTTTGTGCGCTTGACGGCTTCTTTGCCGTCAGTGGTGATGAGCATCATCTTACGTGATCTGCCTAGTCATTAAACAACGCTGTTGTATTCCTTTATAAGTCATGCGATTTTTTTAATGCTGCTACAGCGCGCGCGTGAGTTTACGTCGGGTCCCATTTATACCCCGGTTGGCGAACGCGGCACCATTTTGTTGCCCTCGGCATCGGGAGGAACCGATTGGGGGGGTGGTGCCTGGGACCCCAACTCCAACGTAATGGTGGCGAGCAGCAATTATATTGCCATGGTAGTGACCAACATCCCGGCTGATCAGCCGGCGACGGGTGACGACGCGTCGATTGATATCAGCGGCGCAATGGAATTTGCCAATGCAGGTTCCCCCTACCGAACCCGAGCCGAGCCGCTGATGTCGCCGTTGGGAGCGCCGTGTAGCGAACCGCCGTGGGCGCGGTTGACCGCTGTAGACATGCGTACGAAGGCTATTTTGTGGCAGGTGCCGCTGGGCGATGTGTCTGAACTGGCGCCGTTTCCGATTCCGTGGGAGTTGGGAACCCCCGGCGTTGGTGCCCCACTGGTTACCGCGGGTGGTCTGGTTTTTATTGGATACTCCCTCGACGATACCTTCCGTGCCTTCGACCTGAGCACCGGCGAGGTGCTATGGAAAGCGCGGTTGCCTGCGCCCGCTAACTTGCAACCTCAGACTTATTGGTATCAGGGCCGACAATATGTGGTGGTCCCCGCGGGAGGGCACAACATGTTCGGTACCGAGGTCAGCGACGCCGTGATGGCATATCGCTTGCCATGACGTATGGAGCCAACTCATTTCAGGTATGAGAAGTATAAAAGGGGTGTCGGTGGTAACAGGAGGTCGATAAAAGGGGTCGTGGCGGCGTGAGATCATGGATGCAGGCTCTGACAATGTCTAAGGTTAGTGCTCGCATTGGTGGTTTTGTAGACCTTATCCACTTGCAAAGTTTTTGGCGCTCACATAAGACCTGCGGCTGACTTAGCACACAACGGCTGTGTATTGTCCAGTTGGGTGGTAATTTGGCGTTTTAATTCAGCTTTATTTCAGTGTGCTGTCGTAGCAGTGGCCGTGAAAAATAAGAGAAACGTGTATGAACCGACGAGATTTTATTAAAGCGGGCGCACTTTCGGGTGTGGTGACTACGGCGAATCCGACTTTCTACCCTATTGCTCTTGCATCAACTTCGGAAGGTAAGAAGCCGTGGTGGAGGGGCCGTGCAATAAGATGGTTGCAAACCAACTTGCGTGAGCCGGATGCAGCGCTTGATCCAAAAAAATACGTACAAGAGTTACTTGCTCATGATGTGAATACCGCGCTCGTGAACGCAGGTGGTATAACAGCGTATTATCCAACTGATATTGAGTTCGCACACGTCAGTGAATACATGCCGGCGGGTCAGGACACATTTGGTGAAATTCTAGCCGAGGCTCATAAGCACGATATTAGGATCGTAAGCCGATGGGATTTTAGTAAGGCCCGAAAAGAGGTTTACGATGCACACCCAGATTGGTTCTTCACCAAAGCAGATGGATCGCCAGCGATTTACAACGGGCTGTATCAAGTGTGTATCAATGGCGGCTGGATTCAAGAAAAAGCGCTTGAAATACTGGCAGAGGCCCTCGCTAAGTATGAGGTTGACGGTTGTTTCTTCAACAACTTTCTGAACCCGACGAAAGATTATGCAGGTACCTACTTGGGTATTTGCAATTGCAGTAATTGTGAACGGCTCTATTTGCAAAAATACGGCCGTGAATTACCGCTGGCCCCCGATGCCGACTACCGTATTTTCATGCGCGAATGTGGCCGGGTATTCTCAGAAAAAATTATTGGCTTGATGCGAGCGAGAAGGCCTGAGGCCGCCTTGGTTGGCGGTACGCCTTCCATTACCGATATCGTTTACGGGGAATCCAGTACCGGTATTGATCGTCCACTTCCTCTGTGGCCGTATGCAGCAAGCGACAATGTTAACAAGTGGCGCAATTCCTATCCTCAAGCCGAGGTCATGTGTCAGTCCATGCAGTTTCTCGATTTTGCTTGGCGCTTTTCTTCAGTGCCTCGAGCAGAGATCGCATCACGCATTTGGCAAAGCGTGGCGAATGGCGGCTTCGCCGCGATGAGCTTGAATGGGACCTTGGGCGATCTGAAGAATCGTTCAGGAGTATCAGCCGCGGCCCCTATTTATCGGTGGCTCAAAGAGCATGAGATGTACTACTTCGACCAGAAAAATGAGGCGCGAGTGGGGCTTCTTGCGACTCAGCAGGGCGGCCAGTCGGGTGCGGGATTCGAAGGTTCAACCAATGCGTATCGCGGTATGTTTAAACTGCTATCCGAGATTCACATCCCTTTCGCTGCGATGACGCATTCGCAGTGGATTGGTGAACGAGACCTTGATTTGGTGATAACGACCGGGCCGATACCCAAGGCGCTTGAAGGGTTTATAAAGAGGGGGGGTAATGTTCTCATCGCGAGCTCATGGGAACCGGAGTTCGAGATCGCGCCTATCGTTCGGCGCTGGCAGAATCCAGATGGGGCCTATTTCCAGATTCACGACAAAACATTATTTAATAGCCTGATCGATGTGGATGTCGCGATGCTGCATGGGGACTACCTTGAGCTTGATGCAGGCGGTCCTGCTGCCCTCAGTTTTGTGCCTCCTTCACTGTACGCACCGCCTGAATTTGTAGGTTTGGGCTGGCAGGATTCAGGAAAGCCCGGATTGGTAGCCAGAGAAATCGGGCTCGGACGGGTGATGTGGTTACCCTGGGACGCGGCTGGGCTGTACTACCGTCATGGCATGGAAAGCCACCGTGGTATTCTAACCAGTCTCATCGACAAGCTTATCCCTGGCGGCAGAGACCTTGTTACGGATGCCCATCCATCCGTTGCGATGAGTTTGATGCGCCAAGGTAGCCGGCAGCTTCTTCATTTGAACAATCTCTCCGGGCACACCGATACGGCATACTTTGATCCCATTCCTTTTGCGGATATTGAGATTCGTATTCGTGGGCACTTTTCTCGCGCTCGCGCGTTGCGCAGCGGTCAGAATCTCTTGCTAAAACAACAAGGAGCATATGCTTCGTTGGTTCTCCCCAGGCTAGAAGAGTATGAAGTGATCGAACTAGGGTAGAAAGGACAAGTTTTTAAGCGCATCGGAATTTGGCGATAACCAAAAGATAAGTGCAATTCGCTTCCTTCTTTGAACCATGGCTCAGAGGCGAATCGAAAGGTGTAAACGTGATAGGCAGGTTTATGGAATCAATAAAGAAAAGCGAAACTAAGTGGCAGGCGACAGGAAATATACGGACTGGAATAAAAGCCCCATTCGTTATGATCGTCGTCTTTTGTCTGTTCCTTCAGTCGGGGCAGACCGGTGCGCAAAAAGTTGAGCCGGGCTCAAGCTTGAGCGCGCAAATCGTTGAGCTCACAGCCGATATTCAGAAAGCGCACGTTATGGTTGATCTGGGTGAAGAGCAGGGCCTCTTACTTCGAACAGAGCAATTTAACACTTGGGATAATGGCGACCCTGCTCCCGATTTGCGCGCGGATGATGCGGATTTCTTGAATGAGATCGGTTTGAGTAGCGCCATGGTGAGGGTGGGGTTTTCGCTTGATGCGCTCTGTAGCGTCGAGACGCTGTCTTGTGACTTTCAGTCTATCGAAGCGTGGTTAGATGATATCAGTCGAACGACTGAGGCACTCGTTGTGCACTTAACGCCAAAAGCGATAATACACGAGCGCAAACCTGCGTCGGACGCGCTGCCTGTACTCAAACTTGCGATAACCGAGTTGAAAAAACGGTTTCCAAAGGTTGTTTACATTGAAGCGACCAATGAACCCGACTGGGAATACCATGGCTCCCAAATCTACCGCCGCAAAAGTCCTGTATTGGAACCCGCTGATGTCTATTCTTATTACGTTCCGTTTTATCAAGCGGTCGCTTTTGTAAACGAAGAACTGGGGCTGACGCGGCCGATTCAGGTTGGAGGCCCGGCACTGACCGGAATGAACGAGACGTGGCTCACTGCGTTTTTAGATGGCTATGCGGCAGACTCGAATCCTGCCAAGCGACTCGATTTTATTTCGTATCACGGTTACGGGCAGTTCAGTGATTCTTTTAAAGAATATACACCCAACAAACCCGATCCAAGTGTACTCAGTAGTCAGCGCGAGACGCTTAATCAGTGGTTGTCGGAACGGAGTTTACCTGAAGACATTCCGGTCTTTGTAACGGAAACGGGTATTTACCCGGGACCCTCTTACGATGAGCCAGACCCAAGTAAGAATGACTATCTGCGTCAAGCGGCCGGTATGGCGTCGCAACACTATTGGTGGGCTCAACAAGCCGCAATGTATCCGTTTAATTGGGTTGTTAGGCATGAGACACAGGGTCGTAAAGACCAGCTCATTACACACACCGCAGAGGGCCCCCTTCGCCGAACGCTCTCGCCTTATGGCAATATGCTCTTGATGCAGTCAAAAATGAAAACGACCAAAGTGAAAGCGGTATCTGATTCGCTGAAGGACGGTCGAGGTATTTATGGTATTGCCTCGAAAGACAACACCGGAATAGCGGTGATGTTGTGGAATTATCAGCACGTGAAGCAGGTGGAATTTGATACTCAGTTAAAACTGCTCAACATGCCTCAGGGTTTGCAGCAAGGCAAAGTAAGGAAAAGGATTTACAGGATTGATGCTGAAACGAGCAATTATTGGGCAAACCCCGCGATGGCTGACCTAACAATGGTAGCCGAATCGGAGGAGCGTTTTGATGCTAATTTCGACCTTTCGTTTATGCTCTCCCCCAATTCATTATATTTGCTGTTGTTGGAGCCTCTTCAAAGTCTAGACGAGTAAGCACACCCTGTGCGTTGCGCATGAGATCATAGATGCAGGCTCGGACAATGCCTAAGGTTAGTGCTCGCATTGGTGGTCTTGTGGATCTTTTTCGCTCACCCTCGAAACCAGGCATGAACAACTCCATATCAACGGATTTCTCAGTGGTTTCCTTGCTGGCTGAGTGCTGTTGAACCGGATTCCTTACCACCGAAAAGAGGCAAAGCACCCCAGGGCTCTTCATCATCAGCGGGGTTTAATGAGAACCGGTAATTCCCCCGGTTAAGTGAGGGGGCCGCTAAATGGGGAGAGTCTTTAAATGGGGAGAGCCACAAGGGATGTGGTAGCTACGGGTGGACTTGAACCACCGACCCCAGCATTATGAATGCTGTGCTCTAACCAGCTGAGCTACGTAGCCATGAGGACGCTCTTCGAAGGCCGCGAAGTTTGCAAAACTCCAGGCTGGCTGTCAACTCTCTGATTCGGCATTCTGTCACCCTGTTTTTAAGTCTCCGGTATCTGCCGAGTATTTACATCTTGCGACGCTCGTTTCGCACACGTGTGGGAGGCGTTAATACCGTGTCGAGAAGGACTTGGCCAAGGTCTTGGCTTCCGCACTCGCACCTACCCAAAATGCCTGGCTAGGATCGGTCGTGGTTGTGGCCAGACCGATCCAGAGTTCACCTGCCAGGGTTGAGACAGATCAGATAGCGAGCATCTGTACTGCGGCGCGCTCCCCTTCATGAACCGCACCTTCCCACATCTGGTACCCCATAAGTTCTGCATGGGCAAAAGCGATACGACCATGGGGTTGTCTGATAATGTCGCTTGGGGGTGGATTTCCATCCTTGCCAAAAAAGAATCCCGGTGGCGTTACCAGGTAAGCATGTCCCTGACGATTGAGCGTGATCCCTGCGATGTCGCGGTCGGCATTAAAACCACCCGGTCCGAACATTTTGGTGAATTGCTGGCGAATTTCCGCCTCTACGTCGGCGTAACTGAGTGAGAATAAGCGCATGCGCGCGGCAACAGCTTGCTCGGCGACTGGTAAGCCCGGGCTACCAAAGGAGTTGTACAGCGTCAACACGGTTGGCTTGTTGGGATCCAATGGCATTGGCTCCTTACCATCTAAAATCATCTGCCGACGGAGGGTTGTAAACCAGCCCCCCATGTTGTCACCAAACCACCGTACGGAGGCGACGCCCATGTTGTCCATGAACTTCCAATTACGCAGTGCGACATTAATTGTCAGCATGGGTGAATGAGCAAATTGGTTCATCGCTTCTCGGTAGGCAGGTGGCAAATCTGAAACCACGCGCTTGTTCATATGCTGCTGACCCGCCATAACAACACGATCGGCGGCCACCTTGAGCATCCGACCATCTTTGAGGTAGGTCACCCATACATTACTCGCCGTGTCAGCGGCACCGTCGTGACGCACATTAACGACCAAGGCACTCAAACGGATTCGCGCGGGCTGATTGGCAGCATCTAACGCCGCGAAATTAACCGGGTTAGAGATGATTTCGGTAAGTGATTTGGCATCCCCAAAGGCGTTCGGAATTATCCGGTGTACCAGATGGCGCAGAATGCCGGTGTTGCCTCCCGGAAAACTTGCCAGGTAAACGTAGTCGGTTGGGTCGCCAATGCCAAATTGACGTCCATACTGATTAACCCCAGGCTGAATAAAATTGAACGCCTGATAGGCGGAGATGACATCTGTCCCCAGGCCGCAACCCATTGCCGCCGCAAACGGGTTTAGGTAAGCGTCAATAAAATCATTGTCGATGCCCATTTCGTTTTTCATAAATTCTTTGTAGGTCATCGAATCGAGCCACTGCGCCCAGTCTTCACGTTCTTGGGGCTGTCGAAATAGCTCCATCCAGATCAAGTCGTTTTTGGTGCGCTGGTCGAGCGGTACGTCTTTAAACCGATTGGACCAGGGGTTAACCGCCATACCACTGCCCTCAAAGTACCAACCTAAATCGGTATCTTCCCAAGTCAGGTGCATGGGTGAATAAACATCTTTGGGAATCTTCAAATTACTATTTTTAGCTTCCTGCCATTCAAATTCTGTTGGCAGATCAAGCTCTCCCCAGATATGAGAATACATATCGATCTTTTTGGCACTCTCAAGCGGCCACACCGCGCCATTAGAACCTTGTGGCCCCCACAGCCGATAGCCATCCACTTCGAACTCGTTTTGTCGCGCTTCTCCCCCAAAGATTGCATGGTTATCAAGAATCAGCACGCGGGCATTGGGCTCCGACTTGAGGTACGTGTAGGCGGCAGTGATGCCAGCGAAACCTCCGCCTACAACAACCAGGTCAAACCGTTCACCGGTCGCCTCGGCATCGGCGATACGGGTGTCGAAGTCTCTGTCACGGAAGGTATGTGCCGCGTTGACCACCTGATGGGTATTACCGTTGGCGTTGGCATAGCTGCCGATGCCGCCAGGCCCAGTCCACGAGGCGTCAAGATTGCGCAATGGCGCGCCGATCATCTGCTTAAATTCCGGCGGCAACGCGATGCTACTTTGCGAGCGCGTGTATCCAGGGGCGGCGGCTCCCAGTAATGCTGCGCCGCTGCCGATTAATGTGCCACCCACGAAATCACGGCGGGTGATTAATGCGTTATTTTTGTCTTGTTTTTTGCTCATGATTCCCCCCTCATGAAACTTCGCACTAGTTTGGCATGTCGAACGCGCCCGGTACGTACATCTCCCCGTGTGACCACCACTCGCCGTCAATTCTTTCCCATAGGAACAGCATCATAAATGAGAAAGGTTCGAGCTCGGCCTCAGGTGGAAAGCTGACGTGGAAATTCACCCAGTCCCATCCGGCGTCACCATTGACTAGCGTCTCGACGGATTCGATTCTTACCAAAGACCCAATGACCTCCTCGTAGACAGGGCGAATGCCTGCGCGCCCTCGATGAACATTGCCATCACCATCAACCGACATCACCCGATCTGAATAGAATCGATTGATAATTGGCTCTACGTCATTGGCACGAAAGGCGGCCTCTTTCATGTCATATTTTGCGCGGATCGCTGCTTTGAAAGCGATGAGCTCCTCTGACTCTGTGGCGTCTGGAGTCTTTTGTGACGCTATCGTTTCAGCCTGCAAGAGCGGTACTGTTAGCAGCAGGCTAATCCAGACTCCCATCAGGGTGCGCGCAACAGTTTTCATTGGCTACCTAACCTCCCTTCGTGATTAAAGTAATTCTTCAACAGCGCATTAACAGTACATCAGTAATTTTTGCCTACGCTATGTCTGGCTGAATACGTTGTTATGGCTTGTTGTTATTGCATTACAGGCCGCAGCGTTTATAAACCCGTTGTTTAGGGGTGCCCTTAATCTCAGTCCAAGGCACCCGCAAAGCTTTTCAAAGGCTGACGGAGTTAACCCCTGTCTCGGTACGGTCACGGTCAAAAAGCGAGTCCTCCTCAATAACCGCTGTTCCAGTCAGGGATGACCACATTGTTAATGTCTGCGTATTCCTGCCAGAGCTGAATCAACTCGTTAAGTTTCTCGGGGTTGCTTAGGGCAAGATCGTTTTGCTCCGCCAAGTCTGTTTCCAAGTCATAGAGCTGCCACGTCCCTGAGCCTTGTGGTTTGTACATTTCCACTGCACTCCACTGGCCTTGACGTAAGCTGCGTTTACCAAAAAGCTCATAGCCCAGCACCCGAGGTTTCAGCGATGTTTCGGGCTTGACTGAACGGGCATTAAGCAGTGGAAGCATCGATTCACCGGTCATGCGCTCTACCGCTCTGCCGCGAAAGGAGCCGTCGGGGTTGGGTATGTCCGCCAGTTCCAGCAGGGTGGGGGCGATGTCTTTAACGCTGAGTAACTCAGAGCGCTGTATTCCGCCTGCCAGACGTTTTGGGAAACTTATGAAAGCTGGCGCGCGCGTTCCTCCTTGGGTGACGTAGGCTTTGTAGCCGCGAAAGGCCGATGTGGCTGCCCAGCCCCAGCCGGGCCCATAAAGAACATAGGAGTCGGCTGAGCCGAGAGAGTCAAGATCGTACTGAAAGGTACCCAGCACCCACTCCCGAGCTTTTGGAAAAACCGCCTCAGGAAATAGCGCGTCCAAGCTGTGACCCTCGGCACCGTTATCCGAGAGAAAAACCACAATGGTATTGTCAAAGAGCTGTTTGGCTTTTAAGAAGTCAATCAAACGCGTCAGTTGTCTATCGACCTCATCGATCATAGCCGCATAAATTTCCATGCGACGCGCGGCACGTGCTTGTTGTTCTTTCGTTAAGTCTGCCCAGGCTGGGGCATCGGATGGTCTTGGGCTCAGTGTTGCCGAGACGGGTAAGATCCCGAGGGCTTTTTGACGGGCTAGTCGCTGCTCAGCGAGTACCTCATACCCCGCATCATATTTACCTTTATGCCTAGCGATAGCCTCTGGCGGGGCCTGCAAAGGCCAATGGGGCGCGGTAAATGCTAAATAGGCGAAAAAAGGCGACGTTGCGCCGGCGTTGTTGTTGGAGGGTTCCTCCAGATACGCCATGAGCTTATCGACATAAAATTGACTCGAGTAGTCAAATGTATCGGGTAAGGACTCAAGAATTTCGCCGTTCTCCCGATATTTCGCTTTCCCTCGATTGCCTATTTCGGTCTGCCACAGCGATTGCATGTCAGAAAAATGACCGGCGCCACCTTCTAGCAGCGCAAACGCTTTATCAAAGCCGCGCCGTGTCGGTGCTTGATCGTCTTCTAAACCCAGGTGCCATTTCCCGCTCATGTAGGTGCGGTAACCGGCATCCTGAAAAAGCGCGGGTAGTGGCGCAACACGCTCGTGTAAATAGCCTTCGTAGCCGGGTTTGCCCTTCTGATTTGGTGCGAGCTCTTCAAACATGTTGCCGAGGCCCGCGAGATGACTGTCTACACCAGAGAGCAACATGGCGCGCGTAGGAGAGCAGGTGGGCGCCACATGAAAATTATTGAAGGTGACGCCATCAGAGGCAAGAGCATCCAACGTGGGCGTCGGAATTTCGCCACCAAAAAAGCCCAGATCAGAAAAGCCAACGTCGTCCACGACGATTAACAGCACATTGGGTTTTGATTCTGCTTTCGCTGTTTCAGCGCTGGTTGGTACGATATCGTCGTACTGACAGCCCGTAATTACGGAACTAAAAGCCAAACCGCATAGCCACGCCCGCGCGCCTTGTGAAAAAAAATGGAGGACCTGTAGCCCTCCATTTTTGCTATTGACCACCATGCTGATCGCTTAGAAGTTGTAGGTGCCCGTCACACCCCACCATTGTGGAGGTCCGTAAACAGCGGTTCCTCCCAAGAAGCCGAGGTCGAGTGCGTATTGCTTGTATTCCTCATCACCCACATTCTTCACCCATGCTCGCAGGCTCCAGTCCTCGGTCGCATAGGTGGCACTGACATTCGCTACGTTATAGGACGCTTGGAAGGCAGCTGCACCGTTGGTCACCTCGAGGTACTGATCGCCATAGTAGGCACCATCGAGCTGGAATGCGAGGTTACCCTGGCCGATGTCAAAGTTGTAGCGAACCAGGTAGTTAAAACTGACATCGGGCGCGTTAGGCAACTCCATGCCATCGAGGTAATCAATTGGCCAGTCAACAGAAAAGCCAACAGGTGTGCCTTGGGCCTGAGGTGTTTCCACATTATCTACAGTGGAATCCTGTACTGATAGGCCAAGAAGAATGTCCCAATTGGGTGTTGGCATCAGGGTGAGTTCAATTTCTCCTCCCTGGTTTTCGGCCTGAGCATTGCTAACGCTGGGCGTACCACCCGAGAAGGTAAAGGCCTGATAATCGCTGTAGTCATAGTAGAAAGCAGTCGCATTCAGACGGGCTTTACCGTCGAGAAACTCGGTTTTTACACCGATTTCAAATGCATCGAGTACTTCTTCTTCATGCCGTATTTGATCGAGTGTGACGTTTGCAGAAGGAGCAAAATTACCGCCTTTGATACCCCGGTTATAAGAGGCGAAGAGTAAGGTGTTGTCACTCATTCTGTAATCGAGCTGCAGTCTTGCGGCGTAGTCGCCATAGTCCACTTCGTCCTGTGGATCACCGCCGGCGGCGGCGACGGCATTCGCGAGATTGAGGGTTTCGACAGCAACAGGCGTGCCGTCAGTAGCTCCTGAGCCTACGTCTGTGACTAAGGCATCGGCTACGAATGTAGTGGTGAAGTCGAGCTCTTTGTCGTCTTGCGAATATCGATAGCCACCGATCAGTGTGAGTGCGTCGGTTAGATCAAATTCCACTTGCCCGAAGACGGACCAGTTCCGAGACTCAAGCAAGTAATCTTGAGCAACCCGCGCGTTGACAGCAAGATTATTGCCAGCGCCATCAAAAAAGCCCAGTTCCGCGGCAACGCCGCCAACAGGTGCACCTGCGGTGACCACATCGGCGTCGGTTTCCATGTCTAAGAAGTAAGCTCCCGCTGTCCATCGCATGTTATCGGTCTCACCCGATAGCCTAATTTCCTGCGAAAACTGCGAGAAATCGGCGATGGTAGTGAATTCAATGATGGGAGCTGGGATGCCATCACCGTCTTCTGTATAAAATTTATCGGTCGCTGAGTAGTTGGTAATCGATACCAATTCCATGCCATTGCCGAGCTCCCAGTCTAATCGCGCAGTCAGATTGGTCGTATCTCGGTCCATGTA
>Ga0181559_10002944_pt1 | contig 16783 bp, 10 predicted proteins | sample 011ome_21_FD_133752 | JGI IMG/M metagenome (GOLD analysis project Ga0181559, IMG submission 133752) | Coastal salt marsh microbial communities from the Groves Creek Marsh, Skidaway Island, Georgia - 011508AT metaG (megahit assembly) | ecosystem: Environmental > Aquatic > Marine > Intertidal...
ATATTGGTCGATACGTCGCCATGTTCGGCGACTTTAGGAGATTCTAATTGAATCTCAGGCAGCTCGGAGATTTCAAGTCCCGATAAGGCCTTTTGGAGTAAATCATAGATGTAACTGTTCATGTCTCAAAGATACAGTTTTCCCTTGAATGGTGTTAGCCCAAAAGGGGGACAAAATACCTCTAGGGCGTCCCTTATACCAAGCCCTCACTTCGCATAGATACGTAGTCATAGCCGGCAATTATAATATGATCATCTAGGGGCACTCCTAACATGGTACCGGCTTCTTGAATACGCTTTGCTAACTGAATGTCCGCATGAGATGCCCGTGTGTTCCCAGAAGGGTGATTGTGTAAGACAATAATGGATTGGGCGTGGTGCAAAATAGATAGTCTCATAACTTCAGCCGGTTCTACTACGGTGGCACGGCTACCACCCGAGCTTATTTGCTTAAAATCAATCATTTGTTTTTGATTATTCAAGAAACAAACAATGAATACCTCTTTGGTTAAATGGCGAAGTTTAGGCCCAAAAAACCCAGCTACCGCCTCGGGGCCCGTCATTTGAACGGGCACGATATCCGAAGGGCTTTGCACCCGCCGTGATAGTTCAAAACAAGACTCTAAGGTAAGTGCTTTGACCTGGGCAATACCAGGAACTACCCGTAACTCTTTCCATTCTTTCCGGGACATGGCATGCAGGCCTCCCGTCTCTTTTAAAAGTATTCGCGCTGTATCTAACACATTATACTTTTTGGAATTTGAACGAATTAGTATAGCTAATAATTCCGCGTCCGTTAATAAGGAGGCGCCATGCCGTTTTAATTTTTCTCGTGGTTGCTCTTGGGTACTTAATTCTTGCACCCTGAAACGGGACTGTTCATCATTCATAATTTGCTCTGTTTTAACATTAATATTCTGTTAAAAAAAGAGCGCCAAACGAGTGAGTTCTTACCTTATTATTTTATTAAAAATCAGTGCTACAGTACCGCATCCAATCCGAACCAATAGGAGAGCCTGGGGGTACTCCCAACGCGGGGGAAGCTTCGAAAATAGCGGGGTCATCAAGATATTGATCAATCATAAGCGCCGCTTGTCTGGCCATTGGCCGCATAAACCCTTCCATCATAGATGCTACCGATTCAAGTTTATCGAGCACTATCGCTTTGGTAAGTGGACTAGACTGGCTTGACGCATGCAATGCAATCATGTGGCGAACTACCTCATAATTAACCATTTCCTGAACGGCTCCTTGGTAACTCTGTGACTCCTCTTTCCCCCAAGTTACAGTCAATAGCGCATCTAGGGTTTCAACCAAGCTTAGGTTATTGTCTCTAGCTCCGTACTCTACTAGGCGATTTGCTCTCTCCGGATGCAACAACAACCCAAGAGTCATATTTGCAGAAGACTGAGCAATACTTAAGGCATCTAGGGAAGGACCCGTTCTGCCGCTGAATAATTCTCTGGTTGATGGGAGCCCGGCCGGCCGCGGAGGAATCATATCGAGCAGTGAAGGGGGAAGAGCCAAGACTTCTGGCTCTAAGGTGGATAGAACGGCTTGGAGGGCATTGCGTTGAGCACTCGCGCGGACGATACGAGGGCTAGGCTGATTATCTCCTTTAATTTTGTAGGTATATTCCATACCCCCAATTAACTTTACTGTACCTTCAACCTGATATCGGTGGAAAAAATAAATGGGTACCAGAACATCTTCTAAATAAGTTGTAGGACGGCCACTGGGTATATTTGCCATTCCAAATTGTGTAAGAGCAATGTCTCGCACCTCTAAAATATGAGCCAATTGGTCGGTCGGATCTTGTCCATAATCCCATAAATGCGCCGTAGGGTGCGACCCACCTTGTGGTCTTGCATCATTGTCAGAAATATAATCCAATCCCCTAGCATGGGCCTGCTCAAGTAGTTCATTCAAAGCCTTTGTTTCATCCACATTGTCTGGGAAATCCTGGTATCCGTAGGCTATGGTAACTTTATCCCAATCGCCAATGGCGGTATCGTATGCATCATCCAGATTCAATTCTCCTTCAACAATATCCACCTTAGGGTGAGGGTAATCCATAACGGACGCTCGGTCATTTACACTTGAAGCAAAATTGTGATAAATACCTAGAGTATGCCCTACTTCATGCGCAGAGAGTTGTCGAATTCGCGCTAGGGCCATCTCCATCATGGGCGAGTCAGCTAGGTTTTCCAGCACACCCTCACTTTCGGATTCTTCGCTAAATGGAGCCAATAACCCGGTGGCAATCATATAGTCTTGGCGTACTCGTAATGAGCCCAAAAGGACATTCCCCTTGATAATTTCACCGGTTCTCGGATCAACCACAGATCCTCCATAGGACCACCCTCGAGTGGAGCGATGCACCCAGTTAATCACATTGTATCGAATATCTAGGGGATGAGCATCGTCAGGTAGCACTCTTACCTGAAAAGCATCTTTATATCCAATAGCTTCAAAAGCCTGATTCCACCATCGAGCTCCATCCAGTAAGGCTGATCTAACGGGTTCGGGAGTCCCGTTATCTAAATAATATATGATCGGATCAACGGCCTCACTTACTTCGGCTGTAGGATCTTTTTTCTCTAGCCTATGACGATTAATAAATCGAACGGCCATGTCTTGCTCAATGGGCGCAGCATAATCCATAAAGGTCGTTGGGTAATAGCCCGCTCTAGGATCATAGACTCTTGGGGTGTACTTATTATCCGGAAGCTCAACAAATGAATGATGTTGCCGTACCGTTATAGCCGACGGGTCGGGTACCACTGATCGTACTTCGCGGCCAGGATTACTCCCTGTAAAAGTAAGCATTGTTTCGAATTCAGTATTCTTTGGGAAGTTAAAAGTTCCTTCTGGGTACAAAGCAGAACGGCTCTTATCCAAGCTATAAGAGCCTTCCCCCATCCTCCGTAACCGATCGGTAACCCCATGGGCATCTCGCATCAAAAAGGGGGTTAAATCGATCAGATATGCTCCATTTTCTTCTGCTTCAATAGGAAACCCGTACAATACCGACGAGGCAAAAGCCTCCCGAACCGACTTTTTTTCTAACTCATTATCAGACTGGGCTATATACCGTAGGTTGGGCTGTGTGAGAAATAATTTCGGCCCTCTCTTTTCGAAATACACCACTCGCTCACCACCCTGTTGGCTCCTATCCAAACCAATATCATTGGATCCAACCCCAGCAGCTAAGTAATTGGCATAAAGAAATTCTTTATTTAAATCCGTTACTCGTAACCAAAGCTTATCCTGACCCTCATCAAAATAATAGGTGAAAAAACCCTCTGAGGCATCTAAATTACCTACTTTTTCCGAAATATTTTGGGCGTTACTAGCTCCAACAAAAAGGACCTGAATCAAGAAAAGAAACAGCAACTTGTACCCGACCACACGATAAAATAATTTACTTTTTCGGGTTGATGGTACCGCCGCAGACTCAACGGCTCTTGAATGATTATTCCACATAATTATACGATTTAAATTAGGGTCAAGTTAATCTTGAAGGGATTCATTTTTCATCCTATCAAAATAATCGTGAGCAGCGCTCATGACTTTTGGAGACAACAGAATGGCCGCTGTCATTGTAGGAATGGCCATTAATGCAAACATTCCATCGGTAAAGTTCAAGACGGCTTCAATGGTGGCTACCGAACCAAAAATAATGGCAGCCGCATAAAAATAGTTGAAGTACTTCTGCCGCTCCGCTCCAGCCAAAAAGCCTAAACATTTTGTGCTGTAATACGAGTAGGTGAACAAAGAGCTAAAGGCAAATATAAGTACACAAACCATGAGCACATACACCCCTATAGGACCCATCGCCTCCTGAAATGCCGAGGCCGTCAAGCTAATCCCATTAACATCTCCAGAGGTCCAAACTCCCGTCACTAAAATAGCCAAAGCAGTCATGGTACAAACCACTAATGTGTCAATAAACGGGCCCATCATAGCTACCAACCCCTCACGCACTGGTTCTTTAGTTTTGGCTGCACCATGAGCCAAGGTTGCTGTTCCTATTCCTGCTTCGTTTGAAAATGCAGCTCTTCGAACCCCTGTTATAATCAAGGCCCCAACGGCTCCACCCATTACCGAATTTGCGGTAAAAGCGTCCGTAACAATTAAGAGTAGATACTCTCCAAGCACATCCACATGCACTAGTAAAATGTAGGCAACACTTCCTACGTAAAGTACCACCATAGCCGGCACCATTTTTGAGGCCACCTTTCCGATTCGCTTTATGCCCCCAAAAATGACCAACGATACGACTGCTAAAATGACTAAGCCACTTATTAAATCGGTATTAAAGTGGTTGTTGGGGTCGGAAATTCCATTCGGAATAAGTAAAAAATCACGTACAATCTGGGTCACTTGATTGGCTTGAAAGATGGGTAACGGGCCAAACAAGCCGGCCACCGCAAAAAGCCCCGCCAATGGTTTCCATTTTTTACCCAATCCCTCGGTAATAATGTACATAGTACCCCCTTGCAAATGTCCCTCGGAATCATGTCCCCGATACATAACAGAAAGCGTACAGGTAAAAAACTTGGTGGCCATACCAACTATGGCACTAATCCACATCCAAAAAACAGCTCCAGGCCCCCCGACGGCAATCGCTACCGCCACCCCACTTATGTTCCCCATTCCTACCGTTGCCGCTAGTGCACTTGCCAAGGCTTCAAAGTGACTAATATCTCCAGGGTCATCAGGGTCATCGTATTTTCCCCGCAATACTTCAATAGCATGCCAGAAATATCGGTAGGGGATAAATCGAGAATAAATTAAAAAGTACAGACCACCACCCACTAATAGTACAACTAATGGAGTCCCCCACATGAATGACGAAAAACCGGCTAAAATACGATCAATTGTTTCCAGAACAGCGTTAATTTAGTTAGTAATAAAAGTCTTAAACTCGTTCTAAAAGAGGGAAATCACAAATAAAAATGGTGATTAATTACAGAATCTTGAAACGGTTTAAATTAAACCCAATCAAAAAAGCTCCCTAGGCCATTTATAACAAATTGTACCCCTATGGAAAGAGCAATAAACCCCATCATCCGGGTAATCACGGTCATGCCAGACTTTCCAATAAATTTGTTCAACCAAGGTGCTACCCTAAGTATGACAAAAGCTGACAGGGCCGTCAAGAAAACCGCAACTCCATTTACCATGTAATCGGTCAAGCTCGCTGCTTGAGATCCAAATCCAATAACCACGGCATTGCTACCTGGGCCTGAGAGCAACGGCATTGCTAACGGACTAAAAGAAACATCTTCTTTTTCCATAGCTGCAATTTGATCCTCTTTTGATAGCTTTCTACCCCCTGTTTCAGGGTTCATCATGGAAAAACCGGCTTTCATAATTACCAGGCCTCCAGCTATTCGAATTCCCGACATGCTAATTCCAAAAAATTGCAGTATATAGGTACCGGCAAATAAGAAGGTAATAAGCACAAAAAACATATAAACGGTGGCTTTTCGGGCCGTCAGTTTGCGTTCTTCTTCGGTGTCTTCCTTGGTTAAAGCCATAAAAACCGGCATTGCGGTAATGGGATTAACCACCGAAAACAACGAGGTAAAACTAGCAAATAAAAGGGGCTCCAATACCCATAATCGGTAGGAAAATTTAGGTTAGCCACCCTTGTATGGCACTCAGAGGGTAGCTTTTATGATGATTAATATACAGACGTGCTGAATAAAACAAAGATACGGACTCTACATCGAATTTCATCCATACAGAGTTAATTTTCGTAAAATAATGCACGCTATTTTTAAGCTTCGTATTTTTATATGATAGTCGAATTCTCAACACCTTTACTCAACAAGCGCAGCTCGCACAAACCAACATACATATGTTACAACGCATAGATTCCATCATTGGGCGTCATCTTGATTTAAGCCAAACCTTAATAGAGGTTGCAGAGGTACTACATGCCGAATTTGAGCATTTTGATTGGGTGGGTTTCTACCTCGATGATCAAGACAAAAAAGGTTATTTAAAACTTGGGCCTTATGTAGGGCCGGCCACCGATCATGTTTCTATACCATATGGAAAGGGTATTTGTGGTCAAGTTGCGGTCTCGCTGCAAACATTTGTTTCCCAAGATGTCAGTGCAGAGGATAACTATATTGCCTGCAGTACCGCGGTGCAGTCGGAGATAGTTGTGCCCATTCTAAAAAATGGGGTGTTTGTCGCTCAAATAGATGTTGATTCAAACACAAAGAATTCAATCACCAAAGAGCAAACTGAGCTGCTTGAAGCAATTTGCACTAAATTATCGCCTCTTTTTTAACGTTTCTTCTCGGTTTCCAAAACCTTTATGTTTCTCTAGAACTTTGGTTTTTCCAGAACCTCAATGTTGCTAGACCATTGTTCCTACTAAATCCTTAAAAAGGACATTTAGGTCCGCTTATTAACTGAATTTCATTAATTTCATCAGGAAAAATCACTCGGGTATAGGATTGGTCAAACCATTCGGTATACCACTGATCGCGAACCTGACCTCTGAGCTCCACATAAAAATGCTGCTCAGAAGCCTCTTCAATGAGAACGGGATAGGCACTTGTTACGACAAGGTCTTCTAAATGACCATCGAAGTACCACGTTTCGCTTTCATCGCACAAAACAAACTCTGGTCCTGACGGCCCCTTCATATATCCTCTATACACATTAAAATTATCCCGCTGAATCGTTGCATCACGTAAATCTTTCATCTGCGAGACCATCTTTAACACATCATTGCTGGTACTACTCTTTTCGTAGGTGTCTGGGCTTAAGTACTGATATCGTCTAAAATAATTCTCCACACGGGCCTCTACATGCATCACCCATTCATCCTCCAACGATAAGGTATCCCTTACCAACGAATCTGCTGGCTCTAAGGTCCAGATATCGGATTGATCAAACTTCTGATATACTCGTTGCCAATCAGGTTCTTCAAACCATTCTGGTATACAATATTCGAATTGAGTTGTCTCCTTAAAATCTTTGCATTCTCCTTGAATAAACCAGCGAATATTTCGTTGGGGTGATTCGACATCAATGGCGTCATTTTTCTCCCAAAACAGAACATAAGCCCCCTCAATATCTTTAGTTTTTTTTATCCTCAAACCATGATAGGGGGGTATAGGCGAGCTCAATACCACTCTAAACTCTTCCTCTTCTGCCCCCAGAGTGCCGTTATACATCGCTCCCCACCCTAGTGAATCGGCAATTTCTTGAGGAAAAGCTCGTGGGCTGCTTAATACGGTCGTCGGTAACACTACATGCTCTACCTTTGACATTTTATGCGTACTTCCGCAGGAACTTAACATACAAACGCTAATAAACGCGACAACCGCCGTGAGGATAACCGTCTTCCTTTTGCTCTGTGTTATTTTTGTGCCTTGAACACCACTAGTCCCTGTTACTTCCATATTAATCATCATCGCTATTTAAGGGTGCATAGCTCAATGGCTCTTGCCAGTGAATCAAACTTGTTTTCTGCAGTAGGTATAAATTCCTGTGCCACATGGCCTGTAAATCCGGTGCCTTGTATAGCTTGCATAATAGCAGGGTAATTTAATTCTTGGCTTTGGTCTATTTCATTTCTTCCGGGTACCCCTGCCGTATGATAGTGGGCAATATAAGGGTGATATTTCTGAATCGTTGCAATGATATCCCCTTCCATAACCTGCATGTGGTATATATCGTATAATAATTTAAAATGGTCTGAGCCTATTTTTTCGCACAAGCTTGCGCCCCAAGCCGTATGATCACACTGATAATCTTTATGGTCCACCTTTGAGTTCAACAACTCCATAACCAATGTAATCCCATATTTTTGAGCTAGAGCGACAATGGGATCTAAGCCAATAGCACAATGCTCCATTCCCTGCTCGTCTCCTATACCACGCCTATTACCAGAGAAACAAATAAGATTCTGAATGCCTAGATCGGCCAAAACAGGAATTAGCTCACTATATTCTTTTTGTAATGTAGCATGATAAGCAGGATCATTAAACCCATTGGTTAAACTTAAGGGGACGCTATTAGCAACGGCGCAATGTAGCCCCCTCTGCTGTACTTTTTTAATATCAGAGGGGTCAAACAGCTCAATGGAATCGATGTTGAGCTCAATGGCCACTTCGCACAGTTCTTCAAGTGGCACCGAAGAATAGGTCCACCTACAAACCGAATGTTTATATCCCTGCTCAGAAACTCTTGAACCACTCGTGTCACTGGATGATGTGTGCTCTTTCCACGTAAAAGCCCGCGGGGCATCTGAAAGGCTAGAAATCGTATCTTTAGCTGCTTTTATACCTAGTGCGGAGGCAAAAATTCCTTTAATCACTTTTTTTCTATCCATTTTTAATACCCACTTTAGCTGGTCATGAGTTAACTGGTCTTAAGCTGCGCTTTTTTAAGATACTTGATCAACAAGATACCAGCAATAATCACATAGGCAAGCAAACTAAGCTGTAGATTTGTCATATTTGCAAAAGCTACAAACTCTCTGTCTCCTCTTATAAACTCTAAGGCAAAGCGAAGTAACGCATAACCGCCAGTATGTACATAAAATATAATGGGCGAATTTTTGTTACTCTTCCAATACTTGTTAAATAAATAGATAACCACAGCAAGTATGGCAAAATCTCCCAGCATTTCATACAGCTGCGTCGGATGTAGAGGGGCGCTCATCGTAGAGCCCGCTTCCACAAGGCCTCGTTCAAATGACCATTGCCAAGCGGAGGATGAATAGGCTAATTCTGTTTCAAACGAAGGCACCCATGTACCATATCGTGGAAATTCAACCCCAAATATGCTGTTAGTGGCGGTTCCGTAAGCGTCTCCATTAAAAAAACAACCGATACGCCCAACTGCTTGGCCTATTAAAATACCCGGTGACAACATGGAGAAGTATTCGAAATAGTTTAGTTTCTTTCTTTTGGTAAAAAAATAACCCCCTAGCATACCCCCCAAAAGTCCCCCTGTTATACTGTTGCCCGCTCCGCTTAGACTAAACAGGATGGCTGGATTACTCAAGAATAGATCTAGATTCCAAAACAGAAAATGAGAGAGCCGAGCCCCTAGCAAAGCTCCCAAAATAGACCAAGTCACCAAGCCTTCAAATAACTCTGTTTTGCCACCATTGGCTTTTACCCACCTATAACAGACATATACCCCAAGACCTATCGAGATTAAAAAATAAAGACCCTCATAAAAATAAATTTGATTGAAGCCTATATCTAAATGGATGGGAAACATGATAATCAAAGGTTAGTTGGGGCGCTGCGGTTATGGCCATTTATTGGTTCTTCCTTAATAATACTGAAAGCTCATTTATGATGGTATTATCAATTTATAAGGTATCGTGTCCTAATGAATCCACATGAATACACCAATTATTCTATTATAGCTGCCCTAGTGCTTTCAAATAGTCTTTTAAGAAGCGGCCTGTGTGACTATCATTCATGGCCATTATTTCTTCAGGTGTTCCCTCCGCAACCACTTGTCCGCCCCTAAATCCACCGTCTGGGCCTACATCAATGAGCCAGTCCGCACTCTTAATGACATCGAGATTATGTTCGATAATAATTACCGAGTGCCCGGCCTCCACTAATTCGTTGAAGGCTTTGAGTAACTTTGCAACATCATCGAAATGAAGGCCAGTGGTTGGTTCGTCAAAGAAATAAATAGTGTGTTCGTGACTTGTTTTGGTTAAAAACCGTGCCAATTTGACCCGCTGAGCTTCTCCGCCGGAAAGAGTAGTTGCACTTTGGCCTAATGTAAGATACCCTAACCCCACTTTTTCTAGGGGTTCGAGTTTTTTCACAATATTTGGCTCATCCACAAAAAAGTCAATGGCTTCTGATATAGGCATATTTAAAACCTGCTCGACGCTTTTACCGCGATAGAGTACCTGCAAAATATCCTTCCGGAATCGAGCACCGTTGCACTCCTCACAAATGAGTTCTATGTCTGCCATGAATTGCATTTCAATCTTTTGAACCCCTTCACCCTGGCAACTTTCGCACCGACCACCTGGCACGTTAAAACTAAAATGACCGGGAGTATAGCCCATGATTTTAGCTTGTCTAGTGCTTGCAAAAACATCTCTTATACCATCGAAAGCCTTCGTATAGGTAGCTGGGTTTGATCGAGAAGATCGCCCAATTGGGGATTGATCAACCATTTCAACATGATGAACCCTCCCCATCCCTGTTAAGGACCGGTGGCGCCCCACTGTTTCGTTATAATTCCCAAAATGCTTTTTTATCCCTTTATACACTGTATCGTGCACAAGGGTTGATTTTCCTGACCCTGAAACCCCAGTTACTACTAGCAATAACCCAAGTGGGATATTCACATCCACATTTTTTAGATTATGCTCGCTTGCTCCCTTCAATTCTAAGAAATGACCTGAACCTGGGCGTCGCTGAGCGGGCATGGGGATGAGCGCTTGTCCACTCAAATAACGGCCTGTTAAGGTTGGCGCCTCTAATAATTGGGGGTATGCTCCCTCAAAAACCACTTCTCCCCCATGAACCCCAGCAAATGGGCCTATATCAATAATATGATCTGCCGCTCTCATCATTTCACTGTCATGCTCAACTACAAGCACCGTGTTTCCAATGTCTCGAAGAGATTCTAGAATCTTAATAAGTCGGTCATTATCCCTGGGATGCAGGCCTATTGTTGGCTCATCGAGTACATATAAACTACCTATTAAAGAACTTCCCAGAGCGTTTGCTAAGCTTATTCGCTGTGACTCTCCACCGCTTAAGGTATTGGCTAGCCGGTCAAGGGTAAGATAATCTAGGCCAACCTCAACCAAATATTTAAGTCGTTTTTTTATCTCATACACCAATTGTCCCGCAACACCTAGTTCGAATTTACTTAACTTAAGTTCATCAAAATACTCCTTGGCATGACCAATGGTTAATTCTGAGACCTCACCAAGATGCATCTCACCCACTCGTACATACTGTGCATCTTTTCTAATACGATACCCTTCGCATTCTGAGCAACGACTATATCCTCTATAACGAGCATACAGCACGCGCATATGTACTTTATAATTTTGTGATCGTACCTGATCAAAGAAGGCGTAAATACCAATGTACTCATCCTTTCCCTTCCATAGCGCTCGCTTGACCTCTTTTGGGAGCTCCCGATATGGGAGATCAATAGGCCACCGTTCACGCGCAGCCACACGGATTAAGTCACGTAAATGCTGAGAAAATTTAGGAGAGTCAAAAGGAGCGATGGTATTGTTTCTAATGCTTTTCTCGTGATCAGGTATCACAAGATTTTCATCTATGCCGGCCACCCGGCCAAAGCCTTCGCATTGTGAACAAGCCCCAAATGGATTGTTGAATGAGAACATTTGTGGCGTTGGCTCAACAAACTCCATACCATCCCGTTCAAAACGTTCACTAAAGGGCTGTTCCTGTTCCCCCCGAACCTTTATAGAAGCTTTACCCAGACCTTGCCTAAATGCGGTTTCAAGTGAATCTGCCATGCGAGATCTAGTGGTATCATCGGTTTTATTGACCAGTCGATCGACCAATACTCTATAATCACTAGGGCGGTGATTATTGGGTAAAACTAGATCATCATTTTTCTTTTTTGAAGAAGCTTTTTTCGTTGCTTTAGCTGATTTTGTCGTTGACTTCTTGCCTGTTTCTTCCCGCTCACCCTCTATTTGGGATGGTGGAATTATGGTGGTTATATCCAACACTTCTTCTGTCGCCATGTGCAATAGACGAGTAAAACCTTTTTCCTTCAGTAGTTTTAACTCATCGCTAATCGAATGACTGTTGTGCTCAGGAATGGGATACAGTACATAGAATCGTGCGCCTTCCTCAAGATGTTCTTCAATATAATTAACCACATCTCCTGGTGTATCTTTTGTGACTAATTCACCCGATTTCGGACTATAGGTTTTTCCGATGCGCGCAAATAATAAGCGCAGATAATCATAGATTTCAGTGGTCGTTCCAACCGTTGAGCGAGGATTAGATGAGGTGGTTTTTTGTTGAATGGCCATGGCTGGAGAGATGCCATGAATATGATCTACCTCCGGCTTATCCATCCTCTCTAAGAATTGCCGAGCATAACTAGATAGGCTTTCAACATATCTTCTTTGGCCTTCAGCGTAAATAGTATCAAAGGCCAAACTAGACTTTCCAGAGCCCGAAACCCCAGTTATAACTGTTAGACTATTCCGAGGGATTTGAACCTCAATATTCTTCAGATTATGCGTTCGCGCACCTTGTACAACGATAGGTCGCGACTTTTGTCGGTTATCTTTCTTTTGGCTGGTATGTTCCTTGGCTTGTTTAGACACTCGCTCTCGTTCACTCCTGATAGTATGCTAATTAGTCAATCCTGAAAGATAGCATTTTCATGGGCCTTATCTAAGCTGTTTATCGGTATTTTATTTCGCTTTTTTCTGTATTTCCAGTCAAAATGAACCCATTCTTCTCCATCCGACTCTAAAAATAAGGCCTCGCTTTCACGCAAATCCCACAGAGGTATATGGTTATTTTTTAACCGGTCAAATACCAACGGTGAGGGATGTGAGTAACGATTGTTCAAACCTGCCGATATGACCGCATAATCGGGTAATACCCTACGTAACAAACCTTCTGTGCTACTGGTTTTACTACCATGATGGCCAATTTTTATAATTTGTGCTGCAAGAGCGGAATCATACGTGGCTATTAGTTCTTTTTCTAATTCGATCTCCGCATCCCCCATTAGTAAAACTGCGGTATCATCGTATTTTAGATGCATGGTGATAGAAGAATTATTCACAGAGGTTGAATACGGGCGAAAGCTAGGGCTTAGTATTCGAATTAGTACCCTTGGATCTAAATTAAGGATTTCACCTTGCTTAAGCGTGAGTACCGGAAGCTCCATGGATTTAGCCTTTTCCAGCCATTCGCTATGTGTGTTTGATGCATACGGATAACCATTATGAGCTATTTGTCGCACCCTCCCTTGTTCTATTAGGGTTTTACTACTACCTATATGATCGGCATGGGGATGGGTATGAATTAATAGGTCTATCGCATCAATACCGAGTTTATCCAGGGTTGCAATGATACTACGGCTATTAGAGCGTCCAGCATACCAGGCCGGCCCTGAGTCAACTAGTAGGCTTTTCCCATTGGGCAACTGTACCAAAGTAGCATCACCCTGACCCACGTGCAAAAAGATTACTCGCAGCGTAGGGCTTGCCCAACGTAGATTGATTACTAACAATCCCATCATCATAACAAAAGCAATCATGGCCAAACTCATCGATAATGGAGACCGGCTACTTGCTAAACTCCTTTTCCTACCATACCCACCAAATCCTTGGATTGGAACCCTTGCAACGGGGCGATTTATGACCAACTGGTCTACTGATTTGTCCTGTATCCATTTCGACCATCTAACCAGGCCTACATATAATGAGGCAATAATAACGGCTACCAACAAAATCCACAAACTAGAGCCCATTCGCGGCACCTCTACCCAGCTACCCGGTAGCTCCACCATCCCCGCACCCCACCTTAAGCTTAGGTCGAACAAACTGTCTAAAGGGCGCAAAAATAGCGAAAAGGCTTGTTCATTAGACCAAATCAAGTGAAGATAGCTTCCTATCATTGCCAAAGGTAAACAGAGTGAAAGCAAAGGCAGAAAGAAGGCATTTACCAATGGCCCAACAACCGAAAAAACATCAAAATACGTCAACTGTAATGGCAAAAGAGCCACTTGAAGGGTAAAGGAAATAAAAAATGACGTGATTATGGCCTTAACAGTCATTCTCACTAATCTGCGCCAGAATGATAACTGGGATAATAATTGTTTCGATGATCCCCGTTTTTTTGAGAATAACTGCTCCAATTTGGGGTAAGCCAGTAGTAAAAAGCTTACCGCTAGATAAGATAGCTGAAAACCCGGGGTAAATAACTGCTTTGGATCGGTAAGTATTAAGAAAAATGCCGACCATGCCATACTATTTATGGGGTTTAACTGTTGAAAGAACAAAGATGTGCCCACATAAAAAACCGCCATCATAGTTGCCCTTTTCACCGAAATACTGCCTCCCGTAAATGATGCATATAAAAACATAATCCCCATAAAAAACCCGATGAACAGAGCTTTTTTAGTGACCAGCATCACCCTAAACCCACCAATTCTGTACACACTCCACCAATTGGAGCGGCGACCGCTGGTTAATGTTAACCCTGGCTTTCTAGCAGATTCATGCCTTGGCCTACGATTAAGCCTACGAAGCAACAGAAAGAATGGGGCCGCCACAAAACCTACATGTAAACCGGAGACTGCCATTATGTGAGAAAGGCCTAATTTTGCAAATATTTCTCGATGATGCGATGGTATTTCGTGTTTATACCCCCAAATAATACCCGCTAGTAACTCTTCATACCTAACCCCATGAACCCCCTCTGTTAGGTCCGCTATACCTTGAGCTCGGACTTCACTAATTCCTAATTTTTTAGTGGGGTTAGTATCATCTAGCCAGACCCCCAACAATGATGCTTGAAGTTGTATTTCGTTATTTTTTAAATACGCTAGTTGATCAAAATCTCCTGGGTTCATACGCTCTTGACGACCAAAACCTTGCACTAAAAATAGCCCCTTATTTTTGAGTAATTCCTGTCCTTCAGTGGGCAGAGGTGATTGATCTGACCACATAATATGCTCTAACCAATCATCCTGAACTAATCTTGACACCTCCTTTATCTCAACAGAATCTGAACGGTCTATCTCGGGCGCTGCTTGTGTGGTATAAGCCCAAATCTGTATCGGCTGTACAAGACGCTTACCTAATGCTGACTCTGACCCAAAGGATTGCATCTTATCTGCAAGTATGGTGTATCGATATGCTTGTTTATTTTTGGTTGGGATCATTTCTATTATTTCACCTTCTACCACGCTTAACCTTCCTTCTCGTAACTGTTGATGGCCTAAGGCATATTTTTCCGCTTCGATTTGCTCCTGTAATCCCGCTTGAAAAACCCCGCTTATAACAAGCAGTGCTGCGTATATCCCATTTTTGTTGACTCGTCGTTGAAATAGCATATGTTTCGGCCCGTTTTTATATACATTCAATACGTTTTGTATTAGCTTGCCTTGTTTTAATGCTCCTCTCATCATCTTTACTTCTTTCATTTGGTCTTTTAATAGGTATGCGGTGATGAGTACTTGAGCGGTCATTACCATTAGCATTAGCATTGCTCCTATGCCTGCTTGCATCGCTTTTTCATCCATCACAATAGAGTGGAAGACGCATCTATGCAGGGCTACACCAAGCATATATAACAGTAAAATCCTAAGCGCTGGTTGGGTATTCATTTCTTTCTAGACTTCGGTAACAAAATAAGTTTGGTAACACGCCATCTGTTGAGTTTTGCTGATATTGCTTTGTTGACGTAGCTTTATGGTCATTTTTTGAGCTTTGTTTGCATTAACCAGTAGACCTTAGCCGTAGATTAGCCTTACGTTAAATTTTATTCGCCAGCATAGTATTCCTGATTTGATCTTGGTGATTGATGCTAATTTTTGCGTAATTCCATGCATCTAACTTTAATAAACGTTGCGGCTATGAAGAGAAAAGATTTTTTAACGAGGGTTGGTTTAGCAGGCGCTGGATTTAGTATTGTTCCTCGTCATGTATTGGGTGGCAAGGGTTTCACTGCGCCTAGCGATACCTTATATATTGGGGCTATTGGGGCAGGTGGAAGGGGAAATGACAACCTCCGTCAGTTAGCTCTACATTCAAATGTAAAAGTATCTCATCTGTGCGACGTGGATGAACGTATGGTAAGCCGCGCAAAAGAGGCCTATCCAAATGCGCCTTTTTATAAGGATTACCGAAAAATGCTGGATTCGCATGAATCCGAAATAGATGCCATAGTCGTGTCTACTCCAGATCATAACCATGCGGTACAAACGATGGCGGCCATTCAGCGAGGCATGCATGTATATGTTGAAAAGCCCTTAACGCATGATATCTATGAGGCCAGGATGCTGACGGAGGCTGCAAAAGAACATAAAGTAGTCACACAAATGGGTAATTACGGGTCTTCAGGTGACGGGGTTCGGCAAATGAAAGAATGGTTACAAGCGGGTATTATTGGGAAAGCCCATACCGTCTATGTTTGGACTAATCGCCCTGTTTGGCCCCAGGGAATTAGTTGGCCAGCCAGTCCCGCGCCAGTGCCTGAGGGATTGGACTGGGACTTGTGGTTGGGTACGGCACCATTTAAAGAATATGTGGAGGGTCTCGCTCCCTTTAATTGGAGAGGATGGTCGGATTATGGAACCGGCGCGCTCGGAGACATGGGATGCCATTTAATGGAAACTCCATTTAATGTTCTTGATCTTGGCTACCCAGACCGAGTTGAATGTAGTGTTGGAGCGGTTTATGTTGACGAATTCCGCCGCGGCGAATTTCCTGATGGATTTCCGCCTTCTTCACATGTGGTCTTACGCTTCCCTTATCAAAATGGTGATTTTATAAAATTGCACTGGATGGACGGGGGTATTCAGCCTGCCAGACCTGAAGAATTGGAACCTGATGAACTCATGGGTGACGGAAGTAACGGGGTAATTATTATCGGGGATCGCGGTAAAATGATGTGCGACACCTATGGTCGAAACGCTCGTCTTCTCCCTACTAGGTTGAATGACCATGTACAAGTGCCCCAAACATTACCCCGCGTTCCTGAAGGACATCATCATCAATGGGTAAATGCTTGTTTAGCGGG
>Ga0181559_10002952_pt1 | contig 16762 bp, 10 predicted proteins | sample 011ome_21_FD_133752 | JGI IMG/M metagenome (GOLD analysis project Ga0181559, IMG submission 133752) | Coastal salt marsh microbial communities from the Groves Creek Marsh, Skidaway Island, Georgia - 011508AT metaG (megahit assembly) | ecosystem: Environmental > Aquatic > Marine > Intertidal...
AATACCCCTGCCGACTGTAAAAAGGGGAGTGTCAATGTGAAGACAGAAACCCACTCTATGGCGCTGATGTGTTGCAATGCGCATGACGCGATTACAAAAGGGGCCATTTGTAGTCCCCATTGCAGTTTGTTTTCCCTGTTTGCATCAAACGAAGCAATGCATGACGAAAGAGACAAGTACACGTGGTTTAACAATGTTGTTGGGAAAATCACATTCGGTAAAATCCTGGCCCTGTATGTTGTATACAGGAACATAATTGTCAGGGTTGCGCGGATGCACTTCAATGTTACTAAGGACATTTTTTCATTTTATACGCATTTACGAAAAAGATATATATCTGGCGTTTTATTTATCTGAAACGTACACACAATATAAAAGTATTGTTGCTCATTTATTCGAGAATGGATTCAGTCACGAGAGCATTCCTTTCTGATTACAAGTTTGGTTTTGGCAACAAACGCGTGAAATTCATACCCCCCCCGTTTTTGTTGCATGACAATACTGCCCCTGTGCTAGCAGCTCTTGTGTTTAAGCCATCTACAGACACTGAGAACTTAAAGTATGAAGTCGATCCCTCCTTTTTTGAAAGGTGTAGCAAATTCAAAGGGGATTTGGACATGTTTGTGATTGATACAGAGCATTTTTCATGGAATAGAGGTGTCACATATCAAATGGATACCCCTGTCCCTGAGAAGGGAATCGTTTGGTTTAGGGGGGCTGAAGCCCCTGTGTGTGACGCGTGGGTCCCTGCTGATGGCGTTTGCAAGGATAATAATGAGAAAGTCCACAGTTTCGGGGGGTATTATGAGCGCGTTGACGGCACCCCTCCTGATGCGTACTGCAAACTCATTGGCAGGTTACGTTTTGCAGGGAAATCAAAACAAAATAAAAACAAATTGCATGTACGTTTTTTGGCGTGAGCAAAAAAACAATAAAAAAAAACCTTTTATTAACAGTGTGTGTATCTGATAACGTGGTTCTATTACAATGGAAACCAAAGACTTTGCATTTGATATTGATTTCGATTCGTTCAAGGATTACTTCTTGTGTAAAGCGTTTGACGTAATCGGGAACGGGAGCTACAAAGCGCATGTGATAAAATGTAAGGACAATCATGATGCTTGGGCTGTTTCTATGCATAAGTCCATTTCAGCAGTCAACGAGTGCCTTCGACAACTTCATATTCTGTTTCAAAAGATAGATTTCCTGCCCAACCAGTATCTGTCCCTTGTTTCAAAAGATTTACTGCAGACCACTTCCCCCCCCATTTGCAGTGCAGAGTTGTGGGGGGTATGCGGGATCAGTGGCCTGCATACAAGCGAGTGTGTAAACGTTGTGTGTAGCGGGCGTAGTGTCGACACATTTACTATGCATAAGAAGTATTTTGTCTTTTTCAAATATTTCTGGTTTGTTTTGAAACTCGACCACATTATTCGGAGTTTAATGCGGTATTGGATTGTGGAGAAACAAGACGAAGTCACTGGCATGTCGAAATCGGAACAGTGTTCCCATTTCTCGAAAACATACAATGTCGAAAAATACTATACCATTTTCAACGCTTCTATGAAACATGTCAGTGAAAGTCTTTTGCTTTACATGGAGCATTACGAATTGCTGTCTCCCATGCAAACATTAATTGAGAACAAAAAAAACGAAAAAAAAGAGAGAAAAAGGAAGCTATAAGGGAAAGGATGTGGTGATGACAAGCGAGAGCGGGACGGGGATGCGTTTGTGTTGGGGGTGCCCGAAACAAGACCTGGTCACTTGTGGCTTTGAACTTACTGAGGTATCTTTACTGAATTCTATAGCAGTCAAGCGTGCCTCTTTCCAGTCTGTGTTTTTACATTTTGGAGAAAACTTGTTTTACCCCATTTCCAGCGAAGAAGAAGCTAGGATGGCAGCTGCCATGGTTTTTTTGTATAATACAAAAGATTTTGATTCTGACGGTTGGATTGCAGAGGCGCAAAAGCTGGAAGAGGAAACACAGTGTTTCTTGGAGTCAGATGACAGTGTCGAAAATTCCGAAGAGGAAGACGTTTACAACTTCAATTGGGATGAATACTAAAAAGGATTATTACTTTCATAGACTATTTTTCTTTGAAGTGTAACAGCACCACATGTCGAACGCTTGTAATTCAAGAGTAACTTTTTTCCAGAAAGCATGTCACGTGGCATGGAAACATTGTTATAAATGGTTTCTGTTGCCCCAGTGGGCTGATCATGTACATGACTGGGAGGTTTATGACTTCACTATGGCAGGGTGTAGACTATGCGGGGTGCAGCACATTTGCGGCAAGGGGGCGTGCAACGAGTCTGTTGTTGATCACACTGAAATTGAGAAGGTCTGTTTGATAACCGGGCTATGCATCCCGACGCTGCGGACAGCTGAGACAGAGTTTACGGATTGCAGTGCAATCTCTGGGGATGACGCGACAATTTTGATAAGCTTGCAAACAGACAACGAACGAGACGAGAGTTTTTTGCTTTTTATTCAAAACACTATCAGGCAAATAATCATTTCAAAGGAAACAGAAAACGCTTTGTTGAACGAATGGAATCGCAATTTAGAAAAACGTGCATTGATTTTCACAAAGGTGGCGAGAAGCAAGAAAGATGGCGGTGATAGTGATCTCTTAGATATTTTCCGACATGTGATACATGAAACAAATACAGCAAGGACCGTCATGCTGCTCTCTAACGAAGAAAGGGAGCGAATTTGTTCACAATGTTCGCAACAAATATTTTGCTTGCTCAAGACATTTTACAGTGTGGTAGGAAATTCTTTCCTAAAACGGGGCGAACAAAAGAGACGCTGTATTGTTGTGGGTCTTCTGTATATTATGCGATCAGGGATTACTGTTAGTGGAATAGAAATTCTTCCAAACCTTCCTGTTTTGAAGTCTATCCTGCCACATGAAACAATATTACATGAAGTTTTCGGCTTGCGTCCTAAAATCATAACGGAAACTGAAAATTTCATCAAGGCTCATCTAAGAAATGTTTCTGAAAACTCTCTGAGGAAGCTAGTCGGCCATTTCTTTACATGAATGAAAAACGCTTCCGTTTGCGCACTTTGACGATTTCCGTTTCTGTAAAACAGACAGGTTGATCTTTGTTGCTGACAAAGATGCGGACACGTGTCTGGTTTTTGGGGGGGCGTATTATCGCAATGTTGCTGATTCGCACGGGGCTGACTTCTTGTATACATGAAAGGTCGTCCAGGGGTATGGTTAGTTCGATGTCGTCTACGAAAAAAATGTTCACAATGTACCCCTTTTCTATAACCTTGACGTTCCAGTCTAGCACGCTATTTGTTTTCTGCAGCACGCCACATACCAAGAGAGGTCAGTAGTGTGTGTGGCACAACGAGGGGGGTATTTTGTATACCTCAAATAAAGCCCGAGTCGTGTACAAAACGTTTCGAACAATAACTTTATCCTCGCAGTTTACATTAGGGAGTTCAGGTTCTTCAGTAAAGTTCCTGCTAAAAAGCACTCATAAACTGCTCAGTCGGGATAATTCGTTGAAATGTGGACAGATGAAAAAAAACAAAGCACGGGGGGTGAGCTGGGAAGACCTTGACATTTTTCACGTAGACAGTGGGACCCTTTGTCTGAAATACCCATCATGCAAGTTGATACGTCAACATCTCACATCATGCTTCCCTTTGCAAAAAGCCTTGCGTTCTGTCGTGGAAAAACTGAAACGAGACTTCCACAAGGGGAGGGTGCCGCTTCCTGTTCTGATCAAGCATTGCACTTTGGACGGTGCTTCTCTCTCTACCCTTCTACAGCATCTCCATAGGAATTCTATTTCCTGTGTCAAAAGCCATGGAAAACTCACATTGGGAGATTTGAAGGCTCTCTGCAAACTGGTTATGAAGAAGTTGGGTCCTTCGCATACAGAACAGGTGTACGAGTTGGCACTTTCACAGGAGCTGTACTTGCGTAACATTCCCCACGTCAGGCAAATGCCTATTGCTGTCAAATACGACCAGACAGTTTCCATTCCTTCAGGCATTGTCGACCTTGAGGTAGATCACCGGTTTCTTCTTGAATTGAAACAGGGGTCCTTCAGCGAGCGCCATAGACAGCAATTAAACCGTTACATGTCTATCATGAGAAGCAACGGGCGTAAGATTTTGCGCGCGATGGTGGTATGCTTCCAGGTCGACGGTGCTGTATCATTTTCGAATGCGTGAATCTGTATGCATATTTCTCTGTTCCCTTTCAAAGAGAAAATGTCAAAAGGCTTAGGGGCTGTGCACATTTATTCATTTGAGTTTTTCTTTCTTTCGCTGGTCCCTGTCATTATTGTGTTTATAATATCCCTTACGAATAATTATGATCGCACATATCAGCCTGCGTTTACGTTGACGGTGTATGTGTTTGTGCTGGGGACATTGAACGCTTTGTTATTGGTAGGTGTGTCACAGTTACAGGACGACGGTGTGACTACGACCCACATGAGCGTATCGCATGCAACATTTGCTTCGTTTTTCTCTGCTATAATTCTTTATACCTTACAGGAAACAAGTTTGAATATGGCTTCTGTTGTGACAGTTTCTACTATCCCATTGATTTTCTTTGTGCCGTGTTTGATTGGATGCTTCAAGTCCACGCCAGAGAATATAAAAGTACCCCTTTGGGTGACACGCGAGGGTTTATTCTTCTGTGCCCTCATGATTCCATTTTTTCACGACACTAAGAATGATTTGTACACAACAGCATCTATACAAATTTTCTGGTCTTACTTTGGTTTGCCGTTTGCGCTCTACTGTACGTTGCTTATAGCTTCGTTTATAGCGGTGCAGATGACAGCGATGATTTCAGAATCCGACCACAACAAATATCAGTGGGTCTCTTTTGTTACTGATGTTGTGCTAGGCATTTTAGTGTCCGTATACGGGGTCCTGTGCTGGGCACGGACTGGGGTGTTTAGTGGGTTGTCAGACACTGTTTTCTTCTTCGTTTCTTTTTTTTACGTTTTAGCTTTTTGCGCTTGCTTTTATTCAATTTCAAAAAGTGCAACAAAAATATGGAAATCTCGAAATTCTACAAATTTTGAAGTTGGGGTTGTCGTGGACAACAATGCGAATAGTAATGGGGAAGGCAGTGTGGAAGGTCAGCCCGTGGCCCCACTTCCTGATCCCAGCGCTCCTCCTTTTTACTCACAAAACTCACAAAAAGAAAACATGTCAAGCTATTCGTTTTTGAAACTGAACACAAAAAAGAAAGAGAAGGGGTTATGATGAAGTAATCCATATAACACCATTAATAAATTTTTCTACATGTTGTGTTTTTTCAACGCCAGCCTCTGCATTGTCGCTTGATTTTTCACCTTCTGCGTTTTGCATTTCATCATAGTCGCCATCATTGTATTCGGGTTTTTTAGAAAACCACCCGTCATCGTAGTAGTCTCCGTAGTCGTCTCCGTAGTCGTAATTGTATTCTACCAACATGTTTTTGTTTTCGTCTGGATATTCCACATCGTAGTCGCCCCCGTTTTCTGTTGGGGGTTCAGGAGTTGATCCCGCCACGCTAAGGCCGTCCCTGTTTTCTATTTGAGGTGTTGTGAATGTTTCTTCCATTTTGTAATAATAATCGTCTATCATTTGCCCATATGTTTCTGCTGCTGCTGTGTCTTCATTTCGAACAAATGTAAACATTGTAGTGGTGGCCAGGCCATCAGCAGTGGTGCTTACGCCGCGTGGGTTTTTTTTGTTGTTTTGGGCCAAGGAGGGTCGTTTGCTTAACGGCAGTGCAGTAGACATACAGGACAACGTTAGAAACAAAAACAAAGCTTTAGAAATCATACCACGGTCGTTTCAACTCCCCCTGAAATATTATTCTGTTTTACAAACTTTAAAATGTTTGGCTTCGTAATCATACGCTTGAAATGTGACAGTCATCTGCACCCCTAAACTTTTGACCGCCTCTGACGCCGATGCAAAGGGGGGGTCTTCAAAGCGTACCATGAAGACACACGGGGTTTGCACACACTTGATTACGAAATCCCTTGTAGAAAGGGTTTTTATTATGTTCACAGACATTGTCGTCATGGTGCTTTTGTATTAGCGGTGTCATGGTCGCATGCATGTTAATGTTTTTGTTTTTTTATTTAGAATCACGTGTTTTCTCTCTTGTTTTGACCCATTTGTGTATAAGACACTTCTGCCGCGCGCCCTTCCTCACCAGCGACACTTCTTTAATTGTTTTTTTCCCTGCAATGTCTTCCCCACACTGCGAAGCGCGCATTTCCACTGTGTACCCCAGTGAAAGTTCTGTACAAACCCCTGCCTCTATGAGCGAGGACATCACTGTCCCCTCTGCCATACCCTCGTCTATAGACATGAGTATGTCCAGTTTCCCATTGTTGGCCCACCCTGTGACAACCTTCCCTACCTCTTGTCCCTTGTGTTCTACTTTCACTGGGACTCCTTCTATTTTTTTCAATGCCTCTTTTATATCCATATCCCTGAAATAATATCCATTATATGTATCTACCATGCCTTCTGGATTTGCTGTACCCCACACTAGCATGCGGGTGTGTTGGATTTTCTTTTCTAATATATTAATGTCTTTATTTTGCATCTCTATACCGGATGCATGTCGATATCCGCTTGGGTGTGTTGTACTCGTTTGTTTTCCTCGTTGCTTTATATTCTCCGTTAGATCCCTTGTCTCTTTGCTTGCTATCGTCCACTTTCGCGACCGCTTGCATTTGCACTCTTCTTGCTTTGACAGACAAGCCACATAGCCTTGCTACCGTACCTGGTCCTGTATCAAGTTCAAAAATACGACTTAACGTAAAGTCCTTGTTCGCTCCCGCTGTTATGTTGCGATAATTATTAGTACCATTAAAGCGCTGCAAAGTGGGATAAGCACGACAAAAACGATTTCAGATGAAACACTGTGGAAGTATGCGGGTACATTTCCCTTCTCTGTTATTATGGCAATCATTGCAGCAAGATGAAATATGTTGTACAGGGCAAATGCAATCAAACATATTATTGGGTTGGCGAAATCGCCTGTCTCTTGCGTCCTATCTGCACTGCCCATCACGGATCCAATGTACACCACTGTGTAAAGAGTAAAGAGGAAATGTGTCAGCCCACAAATATACTTCAGTTTTTTTTCCTCTTCTTTGGCGGTTTGTTCGTTTATTTCTTCGATTGCTGTTATAATTGCAGTGGTCACACACATACACGTTGAAATGAAAACAAAAAGAGTTGCGTAAAAAATTTCTGTATACATCCAATAGCTTCCAGAACTGAACAGTGAAGCTGCCATCATCAAAGAGAGACAGAAAGACGCAATTATTGATAAAGGGGACGCTAGCATCCTTTTTTCAGCCAAGAACCGCATTTGTGTTTTTTTCTTTTTTTCTCCTGTAAGATCCCACCATATTGTTGTGGGGTTTATGTCGTCGTATTCTTGCTTTTTCCAATCATATTTGAACGGCATCTTCAGTTTCATCTGCGAGAATTTCTTGGATTCTGGAAAGAGCGCCTGTTTTTCTGGACTGTCTGCTTTGCGCGGAACAGCAGAATCGGCCACTGTAGGAGCAGGCACTGACCACGCCTTGGTATTGATAAAGAGGTAGATTGCTAGAATACATACGACTATGTAGTTATTGTACGCTATTTTATACATATTTTGATTTGCAAGTGTTTGGACCAACCATATGATACAAATTATGACATAAACAACTGTAAAAATGCGCTGGGATTGGGAGGGCTTATTTCGTTCGTCATCTTCCGGGGGTGGCACTATGCTAGATCTCCACATTATGAGGGGAAGTAATGATAGTATTATTACTGAACAAAGCAGAAACACCGGGGATGCTGAGGAAAGAAAGTTCACAGATCTAACATCACTCTCAAATATGTAATCTTTGCCCACCGCCTGGAATCTGCATATGTCGCGATAATGACTCACTGTACTTTCAGGGTTGACAGTGATCCATGAACTGCCCATCATTTTGATTCCGTGCATTTTTTCCTCGTCCACTGTGAATTTTTGGTCGCAGTATTCTTCACTGTACATAGTAATATTCTCTCTTGGTGGCCATGTGTTGTGTTTTCCCTGCACGAGATAAGCATCAGCGAAAATGGGTTTCTGTCCATGGGAAATCAAAAGGCTTTGGAACCATTCGTCGTTTGGAAATGCAAGGTAAATAATAATAACAACGAGTACTACAGCACTGTACAAAAAAGGTACTATATCGTAAAAGCCTATCACCTGTATGCATGTATTACTGGGCATTATGCCAATATGACACAAAGGACATAAATATTCTTTTTGTCTTTAGGTGATTGCATCTGTTATTTATAAGTTTGATTTTGTGTCCAAGGGTTATGCCTTTACGTATCTGCGATGTCATATCTTTACTGCTATTCAGTGCAATGTTTTGTCAGTGGGGTTTTGCGTCAGCCGCAGCATTGTCTGTGGTGGGGAAGACGGGTTTTGCAATCCCCCGTGCTAGGGGAGAGAAAACTTCGATGTCACGGTTACCCATCGAGTACCCATCTGACACCCAACGTAAAAGGACACTACAAAGGAAGCTGCCACAACAATCCACAGGAAATGCATCCCGCAAAACGTCATGAGCAGGAAAGCGGACACCATTATTATCCAGACAAAGGCGCAGTGCCATCTGCTGCAGAGGTACAGTCCAGACAAGAGGATGAGGAATGCCAGGATATTCAACAGCCCGTTGTAAAGTGACCGCCTGGTTTCATAGCATGCGGGTGTCACTTCATGGAAGGACTGCGCATCATCGTCATCTTCGTCTCCCATTACATTTTATTTTTCTTTGATACTTTTTTATACAAATAAACTCTCTAAACTGGCTTATTATGTGGGAAGAGATGTTTTCCGCCCCCTAAGTCCCAGTATCACTTTTTTCCTACTATTACCCATTTTCTTTTTTTGGATCCCATATTGCCGTGTTGTTTGCGCTGTTTGGTGATCATTTGCTGATCGCGCATGGGGTCGTGAAAGCTGTCCTCTTTTTCGTCCATTACAGGGTCAAACACTGTGATATAACCCAGTCCACAGGAAAAGAGGACAGCGTCCGAGCACCCATGTCGATGAAATTTTTTTATCTCCTCTTTGAGGGAAAACATATTGGATACCATTGTCTTGTAAAGTTCGATGTCTTCCGTTGCGATTTGGAAAACTTTACCCCATTCTGAATTTTCCACAGGGTCGCGCTTCTCTGCGTTTTCCATTTCTATTAATCCTTTATGCATGTTTTTTATTTCGAAAAATGGACTTTCCACGATGTTGTGTTCGGGATCTTTCTTGAGGAACTCTTTGACATATTCCGCCAGTTGATACGTTAACAGTTTGGAGGCCTCCATAAACTCCAGTGGAAGCGGTTCTTTGTTTTCGCTTATGCTTTTCAACTTCTGGAAGAGGTCTGGGGTCATGATATGTTTGCAGCGAGTGTCGGCTTTGTACTCAAATTCATATGTTGTATACGGAAGCACACACATCGTGCGTAATGTTTGTGATCACACACATCTTTTATAGTTTCATTGTTTTTTGTTAGTCATCAGACAGATGTGTAAAAAATAAAATTGGTAAAACAGTTTGGATTGAAACGACTAGATAATTGGAAACTATGATTGGTAAATACAAAAGAACCAGGACCAAAACCGATAATAGGACGAGTATTGGGACATACATCAGTACCCCATACAGCGCGCAAAAACGCTGCGCTATCAATGGGTCTTCGTTTACAGGGGTCTTTGTGTACTGGAATTGGGCGTACGCCTTGTATTGCAGGTCCTTTTTGAAGGTTTCGGGGTCGATAAACCAATGCAGCCACCCAGGTGGCATAAATCTTTCAGGGTTGTAGCACTCCTTGCCATAAAACTCGCACAGCAATTGTGCGTAGAGTGCCGAGTATGATATGTAGTTGAACTCCGCGTCCGCAACGCATGACTTAAAACATCTCTCTGCTGGTATATTTGTGTTATTCCAGCATCCCGGAACCTCCTGAAGGTTGTCTGACACACCAAAGTTTCGAGGGATGAAGTAGAATATGGGGAAAATTATATCCTCGAGAAGACACACTGGGACTGCTGGCATGCATGCAATGGAGTATGAGTATGTAAACGTGAAGAAAAAGGGTACGAGGACTAGAAATAAAAGAGGCATGGAAAACGGGACCATGATAGAGGACAGGAAAAACGACGCCGCAAAGACAAGCAGCACAGAGATGAGCATTCCCACATAAGGACTGACTTCCCGTTTTGAGCACGTTTGCACTGCTTCCTGGTCGCAAACAAACATTTTTCTCCCGTAGTTACACAGTGTAAAAGCGTCTGTATCGCGCGTGCATGTGAATAAGGCAACAAAGCCATTCGTAGAAAATCTTAAGTATTTCTCCAATATGGCAATAAGCCCCGTGAAAATGTCCCTTGCCCATGATGATTTGTTGTCTGGCACCTTCCATGTTGGAAGCGTTCCTGGTACCGTTGGCGTATTCAGACTATTTATCACGCTCCCCAGCTTCCATTGCCCTTTTGGTCGGTACACGCCATGTGTGTAATACCGGCTGAGAACATTTGTCACGCGCCTAGTCTCATCAAATACTTCGGCTATGACTGGGCACGTCTCCCAATCGAGTTTCCCGTCATTATCTGTGTCCCGCCAATACTTTTGGTTTGGTTTCACTGGGTCATACTGGCGTGTTTGCATGAAGTCGTCGAACCCAGAGGCCCTGAATAGAGAAACAGACCGAATAGGCTCTCCCATGAGGTTGATGAGTGACACGGGTATGTCGTTGGATTCAAACACCTGCTTCAATCCTTCTGCTGTTTTTATGTTTTCCTCGGCGATTTTGGTGTCAGTCAAATCTTCTATTCGGGGGGCCTCCATCAGGTGCCTCCTATGTGTCTTAGAAATGTTCAAGTATGTTTCGAAGTTGCTGTTCAGTTTCCTTCTTGGCACTGCGTTTTCCTGGATGTACGTCTTCGCCGCAATGAGCCACGAATCGTTTCGTGAGACCCACAATGCATTCAATCCCAGCAGGAACTCCCTGCCTTCGGGCCAAAGACCTATTACCTCCCGCGTAATGTTTACCACCGAACGCATGCCCGATAAAAGCACCCCAGGGTCATTGTAAAACAAGTCGAACGCGTCCGACCACGATAGCAGCAGCGTGTCTGGTATGCCCCCCGTCCTGTTCGCAACGGTGCGCCAGAACACGCATTTCTGCAGTACATAGGTGTCTACAGGCCCCAGGTCTTTCTGCTCGCGGTGGGCCGCTACAAGCGACCTGCACGGCTGCATAGTCGCGTTCCAGTTGGCGTCCTCAAGAAGTTCTGCAGCAAGGCCCCGTATGTCAGGCGGGACAAAGTCTAGGACTGGTGAAGAGGAGGAGAGCAGTCTTCTGCCGCTGAAACTGTCTCGCACAAAACCGTAGCCCACCACACGTGGTATACTGTCGACTTGCAAACACACTATCTTGGTGGGGTTCAGGTACGCGCACGGTGTCAGCGATAAGGCATCCTTAGATACAATGCCTGTTGACAAGGAGCTAATGTCAGTGGATGACGAAAAGTAGCATGACTGCGTGGGGTCCAGTCCGCCATACACTTGCTGTCCAACAGAGCCTGGGGAACACGTCTGAATAGTCGGGAGGGTGTACGGGCAGCCACACTTCCCTATGGTACCTGGTTCTTCAAAAATGCACATCCCGCCCGCGCTGCAATATGAGCAGAGGTCTACGCCCCAAGCCTGTGGGGAGAAAACATTGTCAATGAGCAAGCACGAGGCGTCCATTGAGCACTGGGAGTTATCAGTACAGAATGTCACTGTTCTGGGCTGTGTTTTGCATGAGCATTTCTTTGTAACTAGATTGCACCCATAGTCGTTAAATGCCTGATCGTCCTGTACTGGGCATGAATCGCAAACCACCAGTTCCGATCCTAAAGCATCCTTCAGGCAGGTGTCGCTGCGCGAACAGGACAGGGCTGTTGAAATTCCAGCAAACGGGACAAAGTCTGCCCAGCACCGACTGGGCAGTGGCAAAGTCCCTGTTGCTTCCGCGCCATCACCCCCAAAATCAAGGGAGCATTCCCATTCCCCCGATTCACAAGTCAAATCCTTTGCAAAACCTAGTATACCTCTGAAGAAATTAAGGAATGGGTCCAAAAACGTGACCTCTTCGTTTACCAAAGGGATCCAGTTAATCATTTGTTCTAGCATCTTTTGCAGTTCGTCAAAAAAGTCGACCAACATCACCATCGCTGGGTTGATTATATTACAGTACACAATCACCCATATGTCCCACACAAGTTTGAGGACGTTGCAAATTTCTCGCATAATATTTACCAACGCTTGACCCCAACGCGTTTCGTCGAAAATGATCCTGCCTACAATGTTGAATACTTCTTTAATAAAGTCGTTGAACTCTTCCAGAAACTTATTTGTCCAGAAGAGGAGGCTTTCGGATGCTTGACTATAATTGGAAGAAAAGATCAAACGAAAGATTGATGCCATGAGGTTAAAAAGATAGTACGCCATCCGCGCTATCATGTGCGAAGCCATGCGCAGCTCGTCTAAAAGCTCTTGTAAAATTGCTATAGAAGTGGAAGCACAATCACCCTTCAAAGCGTCGTTTTGTTCGCGCAACCTATTATTGTCTTCGTCTTCGTCAGTACAGATGTCTACCTCGCTTTCGTGACGAAGGTAAAAGCTCCGCACGCTCATGCGCACAAAGTCGTTATTTGAGATAGAGTACACTGCCGGGGCATACACAAATGTGTCGTCCTCGCACAGTCCAGCAGCGTGGCAGTTGGCGTCGAAAATGAGCTGCTGCGCAGAACGCATGAGGCTGCATGTTTCGTCCAATCTCGAGTCGATGTCGCAAATCTCCATGTTGACGACCAAATCTTCACCGTTGTTTGTTTCTTGCAGGAGCACATCCCTGCACTCCTCTAGGCGCCCCCCAGGCGATGCAGAAAGCCACGTGTCATACGATATGTTGCCCGAGCACCCGGTGTCGTTGCAAAATACCCACGGCTGCGCAAACAATTCTCTGAATCTGTCTAGGGCTGCGTCTCCCGTATCTTTTTGTTTTCGCACCACTTCTCTCGCAGCAGTCCGCAAACTTCCATTTACGAAGCTGCTGCGATCCTCTTGTGATGTTTCAGTTCCTAGCGTGTTTGTCGCGTTGTATTCGCGCATCAGGTCCAGTACTCCCCGCAGAATACGCCTAGAGGGCGCGAATCTGAAGGGTGTTCCAAAGGACGACTCATGCTCATCCAGGTTCCCTGATGGCTCAAATGTGGGCACTGAGCACTGTGAACATTTCTTTCTCTTTGTCTTCATATGCTCTTGTGCTTCGTACGGCGTGCGCGATCTCTCACGTGGGAACGTTTTTGTTCCCCTGACCCCGTTGAAAATGCACTCAAATTTGAGCTCGTCCTTGTTCTTACTGACCATGTAACAGTCAGAGACGGAGAAATCATCGTATGTGTCCTGGCGCATGGCTCTTCCCAAATGACAGTCTCCCCCCTCACTCAAGGTTGTCCCTGGTGTCGCGCGCTTTCTAACCTCTTTTTTTGAGAGGGATGCCTTTGTGTGGAAGGGGGGCAGCCTGTTGACTATGTCGCTATGAATTGTACGAGTGAATTCGTGGCTCGAATTCCCGCCGTCGCGGTACACCCCCCCCCTTTTAGGCCAATCCCAAAAGTTTCCGGCGCTTTGCTGTGGTGTAATCGCACGGGCCTCCAGTTCCACATTGTCGCTGGGGAACATTACAGCGCGTATTATTGATCCCTTGGAGGCATCAAATTCATCTCTGCACCGATCTATGTCCGTGTGAGCGCAGAAATGGACACCGTCAACCGTCCTCCACATCTCTTCGTCTGCGATCGCCTCAAACTCCCTTTGTATCCCCTGCAGTGGGTTTGCACCACCACATCCTGCCAGATACCCGTCTTCTCGCTTATGAAAAATAATAGACCGTGACGGGTCTGGGGTCACAGGTTTCCCGCGGGGGTGTTTACCCTGCCAGAAGGAGATACGCTCGTATGGGGTGGTTGCCGTCCAGTTTGTTCCAGAATAGATTTTGTCGTATTTTTTGAGATCTTCGTGACAATTATCGCGCAGCAGAAAATACCACCTTTCCTTCTCAGGGGCTTCATTTTCGGCGGGGGCAATCTGCACGGCTTTGATTTGGAGTCGCTTCTCGCCTCTTTTCTCTGACATTTCCATCCAAATGGCGTGCGGCCCCATCTCGTCTGCCGCAAACTGTAGACAAGCGTCCTCAATCTCGGCGCCATAGAACAACGTGTTAACCCCCACAGGTGTGAAGAAAGTTGTTGTCTTCTCGGAGCATGAAAAGTTGCTTTCTTCGTAAAGATCAGGGGTGGGGGATCCTTTCCCACCCCCAAGCAAGCCGAATTCTTGCGTGCATTCTCCTGTCACAAATTCAGCCGCCTCTTTACAGAGATTGTTTTCTGCGGAGTCTGCTATTCGGGGCACGACAATCATCTGGTCGTCGCGCGAAAAGCACGTCAGGCCTGCCGGGGTACCAGCAGAAAATGCATCATTGGTGCACGCCTGCGCATCACAGCTGCCATCAATGACCTCTCTCCCAAAGCTATCTATCTGTGTGTCACATCCCTCAATTGGGTTGTAGTGCCCTCCCAACCAAGGGTTCAGTGCCTTCACGGTATCATTTGCGCTTCCCAAGTAGCAATACGTTTCAAGCACAGATTTCGCACCCCTTATGCATCTACCTTCTTCGAGCCTCTCTATTTTTTTCATGTGGTTTTCAGTCTGACTTTTTCCCATGTTTTGATGGAACGCTAAAATCGCCCCTTTTAGCAAATCAAATCCGGCAAATGACCCTGTCATGTTTTTTTGCAGATTTAGGATGTGCTCTGAACTTTCGATGTAATTATCCACGACATGTTTTTCCAGTTTTCGAAGCCGCTGGTCATAGTTGCACTGGTCATATTCTATTTTGATAGTTTCTTTTGTAGAGCATTTCACCTGGTCCATCATGTTGCGCTTTATGAAATAGTCATGCACAATGTTATCTGTTGGGTCAAATGTTTGGAATGATTGTCTTTCATTCTCTATGTCACTGTATATTTTGCTCTCTGTATTTTTCGTGAACTCTTCAGTTACTTTTGAAAAGTACTTTAGCTTGTCCATGTATTTGCTTATCGCCGAGAACATGTGCATGTTTCCTGTTACACTTTCTTTGTATCCATCAAAAGCGCAGCCCAAATACTGATAGAAATCACCTTCCGTATAGCAGAGAGTACATCTGTTTTTCCCTTTGCATAGTTCAGTGGAAACATCAGGGGGGTCCAGGAACAACGTGTAAACCGCGCGATTTGTGTTGATTGGTTCAGATAGCCCTGCGTTTTCTCCTTCAATGCCACTTTCGTACAAGTTTTCTGCTGAATAATAACACTCACATAGACGACTTTTGGGAATCGCAATATTGCATGTAACCGATCCATACCATGGAAGGAAATATTCATCAAAAACTATCTCGTTTTCTGTGTTACTGCAATCAAGATCATTTTCATCGACACTAAGAAAAATAGGATCACCTTGTAAACCAGATACACCAGATGAGAAAGTAGTGCCAAAACCTTTTTCGTATATTGAACACAATTTTGGTTCATATCGTATTGCATCCCCAGCGTTCTTTTTCCTGTGAATCATATTGGAGAAGCTTATTCCTTGACACTGACTGTCCAATGGATTTTTTTCACATTGAAGAGCCCTTATGAAAAAATAATCTTCCTTCAACAAACGCATTTCTTCCCCTAAAATTGAGTTTATTTTCGGATACTGGTCCAAAAAAATGCTTTCATGAAGTTTTAAGTAGAAGCCTGGTCTATGTTCCAAAAAATAATGAACCAGTAATTGGTAGTCGTTATCAGTTAACCAAGCTTCATCTCTGAAAAAGTCTAAGTCAAAGTTCAGTGAAGCCCATTGGTCAGTAGGCCAAAATTTCTCCATGTTTCCATTGTTTGCGAGGTCTCTCCAAAATTTATAACTTGTGTCGCCAAAGCTTTCGTTTTTGTAATTTTGCGTCCATGTTTCTTTTACAATAGCATGCAAAGCCAACACACGTCCATCATAGTTGTCTACGCACATTGCCTTAGGAACAAGTGCTGTTTTGGTCTCCCCGTTTTGTTCAAACTGAATTTTGTTGACTCCTGGGTTTTCTTCACTGTTCCCGGCATTCGATGTGCATTCGTAACGTCGCATACTTATTTTCTTTCCTTTTCTATGCATTTGACATGTCCTTGTGTTTTGAGTAAAAATAGAGCTTGTGCTACAGGGGTATGTTTCTGTATAAACTTCACCAGAATAGTCTTGTTTTTTAAGGAAATCCACTGGGCCTGGATATCCCTCAAAATTGAAAAACTCCGGATTATCTTCCACGTCATAAAACGAATAATAATCGACTTTACAGAATTCTATTTCTCTACCCTGTGAAAACAAACTACATGACTGTGCCTGCGGTTTTGCACTGACTGCAAAATAGAACTCATAGTCGCCAGAGTCCAATGGCTCTGCACCTATACACCAAGTTTCCCAAGGATCCCCCAATACACATGAAGCAATGAAATCGTTATAGGACGTTCCTACATAAACCGTTTCAGCAGGGCATTTATCAAGGGGTAAAACTTGTGTAAAACAATGCTTTCTTTCTGTTGTTTCAAGTTTTAATTTACCCGTTTTTCCACACACAATGTCGCCAAAGGAAA
>Ga0181559_10002956_pt1 | contig 16755 bp, 8 predicted proteins | sample 011ome_21_FD_133752 | JGI IMG/M metagenome (GOLD analysis project Ga0181559, IMG submission 133752) | Coastal salt marsh microbial communities from the Groves Creek Marsh, Skidaway Island, Georgia - 011508AT metaG (megahit assembly) | ecosystem: Environmental > Aquatic > Marine > Intertidal zone...
CCGTGCGCGTCCCCGGGGACGGAGACGTGCACGTCCACCGCGCCCGCCGCCACGACGTACCACGCGTCGTCGCGGCGCGACGCAAACGCCGTCTCCTCCGAAACTTTCGTCTTTTCCTTCGCGTTCTTCTTCGCCGCGACGCTCGCGCGGAAGAGCGCCCGCTGGAACGTCTTCGCGGACGTTTTCCCCGCGGCCGAGTTCGCGCGCGACTCGCGCTCAAGCCGGGGGAGGTGCGTCATCACGCGCTCGCCCGCGCGCGCGTCCACGCGACGCATCGCCTCGCACAGGGCTTTGCGCTCGCCGGCGCTGAACTCGGAAAAGTACCGAACCTGGCGCACGAGCGCGTGCTTCATCGCGCGGTCCGCCTCCCGCGCCGCCTCCTCAGCCTCCAGGGCCTCGCGCGCGGCCATGCGCGGGCCGAGCGGGCGCCTCGTCTCCGCTTCCGTCTCTGCGCGCGGGTCCCGCCCCCCGGGGCTCCGGCGCACGAGCGACGTCGGGGTCCACGCCATGACTGGAGATGCCAGAGGCGAAGAAACGGTCACTCGACAGCGAGGAGCTCGGGTCGCCGCGCCGAGATGCCGTCCTCGAGCGCGCGTCTCCCCGCTCGAGGCTGTCGCGTGCGACGCGCCCCTCCGCGCGCGTCGACGCGCGACCACTCGGGAGCAGACGTCGCCCCCCTCGCTCACGCGCGCCCACGTTGTGTTCGGCGCTTCGGTCGAGCCGAGGAAAACGGCACCCGAGTGTTTTCACTGTAGGGACTCCGCGTCGCCCGACGTGTCGGGGCATTCCACCGAGCGCCGTCAAAGCGACCGAAGGACCGAACGAGTCGGTCCGCTTCGACGGCATCCGCCATGCGTCGCCGCGCCGTGGCTGCTGTCGCGCGCGCGGCGGCGCACGTCATCGACGCCGCGACACCCGCGTCGCGTCCCCGTCAGGCCCGGCGCGGCGTCTCGGGTGTCCGGTCGCCGTTGGACGCGACGCCGCGTTCGCGGACGCCGGTCGCGCGAGAGTCGGCGCCGACGGGCTTCCCGCGACGCCTCTCCGCGGACGCGTCTTCGCCGGGGACCCGCGACTCGCGGATGTCCATCATCACGCCCGCGCTCGCCGCGCGCCTGGACGCGACCGTGCGGCGCAGGGACGATCTGCTCCGGTCGCTGGTCGCCGATCCCCCCCCTCCCCATCGCGAGATGGCGTCGATGAACAAAGAGCTCTCGCGCGTCGAGCGCGTGGTCGCCGCCTGGGACCGAGTGCGTTCGCGTCGCGAGGAGAGCGCGTCGCTCACATCCGTGCTCGAGGACGCGGCGTCGGACGAGGAACTCAGGGCGATGGCCTCCGCCGAGCGCGACGCCGCGGAGGCGGATGCGACGGCGACGGAGGAACGTCTGGCGACGCTTCTGCTTCCGCGCGACGACCTCGCGGATGACGCGCCCGGCGCCGTCGTGGAGGTCCGAGCCGGCGCGGGCGGGGACGAGGCTGCGCTGTTCGCCGCGGATTTGCTCAAGATGTACGAGCTGCTCGCCAAAAAAAGGGGCTGGCGCTTCGAGATGCTCTCGTCGTCGCGGCAGGAGAGCGGCGGCTTTCGCGAGGCGGCGGCGTCGTTGGAAGCCGTTTCAACTCACTCGAGTGCGTTTGAGACGGACTCGGCGTACTCCGCGCTGCGGTTCGAGTCGGGCGTGCACCGCGTGCAGCGCGTGCCCGCGACCGAGACGCAGGGGCGCGTGCACACGAGCACCGCCTCGGTGGCGGTGCTCCCGCAGCTGGACGAGCTCGACATGGACGGTCTGGTGCGCGAGGAGGACGTGCGCGTCGACACCATGCGCGCCTCGGGCGCCGGCGGGCAGCACGTGAACACGACCAACTCGGCGGTGCGTCTGACGCACGCGCCCACGAACACCGTCGTGATTTGCCAGGATGAGCGATCGCAGCACAAGAACAAAGATAAGGCGTTCAAGGTTCTGCGCGCGCGTGTGGCGGAGGCGAAGCGCGTTGAGGCGCACGCGTCGCGCGCCGACGCGCGCCGCGGGCTCATCGGCTCGGGCGACCGCTCCGAGCGCGTGCGCACGTACAACTTCAAGGAGGGCAGAGTGAAGGACCACCGCGTGAACCATCTGAGCAACGACCTCGAAGGGTTTTTGAGCGGAGGAGACGCACTGCGTGAGATGCTGGACGTGCTCGAGCGCGAGGACCGCAAACGAAGGCTGGAGGCGTTCGACGAGGCGTTCGGGAAGTAGATATCGGATATAGAGCGTAACGTAGCTAGAGGAGGAGTGGAGTAGGAGTAGAGGAGGGTAGAAGTATTACGGAGTCGTGCGTTATTATTACGAAAGTAGAAAGGAAAGTACGTAGCTAGCTACGTGATATGCCGTGCGAATGACGCGTGATACTTCTCACTTGCCCGCCATGACGACGTTCCTGCCGTAGAGCTTGAGCGCCTCGTCGATGAGCCACACCGGCGTGGAGAAGAGCAGCACGAGCGCCCACTCGCTCGCGTCCAGCGGCACGATGGAGAAGATCCGCGCCAGCGCCGGAACGTACAAAATCACAAAGTGCAGTGCGAAGGAGGACGCCATCGCCAGCAGGAGCCACGGGTTGATCCAGGGCGGCATCACGAACAGCGAGATGTCTTCCGAGATGGCGTTGCACGCGTTGAACATCTCGATCACGACCAGCACGGTGAGCGATAACGTCGAGGCCTTCAGCTTGCCCTCGGTGAAGTAGTCGCACTTATTCGCGCCGGCGAACGTATACTCGACGCCGCCGGCGGTCCACGACCCGCCGGCGAACTCCGACGCCGGCCACGTCGCGCACTCGGACCAGCGCGAGAGCTGCGCCCAGGTGACGGTCGTGTGGCCGTCCTTTCCGAAATCGACCCCGAGGAACGACGTCCGCGTGTACCACACCGCGAACACGCCGACAGTCGCGGCGCCGACGTACAGGCCGACCACCAGGTACCGCACCGCCGACCACCGCGAGATGAGATCCTCATCCTTCCGGCGCGGCTTCTTGGTCATGATGTCGACGTCGGGGGGGTTGAACCCGAGCGCCGTCGCCGGGGGGCCGTCCGTCACGAGGTTGACCCACAGCAGCTGTACTGGTATTAAGCCCTCGGGCATGCCCAGCGCGGCGGTCAGGAAGATGCTCACCACCTCGCCCACGTTGGAGGAGATCATGTACCGGATGAACGCCTTCATGTTGTTGTATATGGAGCGCCCCTCAGCGACGGCGTCGACGATGGAGGAGAAGTTGTCGTCCGCCAGGACCATGTCCGACGCCTCCTTGGCGACGGCGGTGCCGGTGATGCCCATGGCGATGCCGATGTCCGCCAGCTTCAGAGCGGGCGCGTCGTTGACGCCGTCGCCGGTCATCGCGACGATCTCGCCCTGCTCCTTCAGCAAACGCACGATGTCCTGCTTGTGCTTGGGCTCGGCGCGCGAGCACACCACGCCGCCGGGCGACTGAAGCGCCGCGATCTGCTTCGCGCGCGTGAGCGACGCGAATTCGCGACCGGTGAACGAGCGGGTCTTCGCGTCCGACGCCCTGGAGAAGATGCCGATGTCCAGGCAAATCGCCTCGGCGGTCTGCTTGTTGTCGCCGGTGATCACCACGACGCGGATGCCGGCGCTGGCGCAGTCCGCGATGGCGCCGGCGACTTCCGGGCGCGGCGGGTCGCGCAAGCCGGCGAGCCCGACGAACGTCAGGTCGGACTCGACCGCTTCGTACGACGACGGGTCCTTCAACACGGCGTGGCCGGGATGCCCCGCGGTCCCGTCGTACGTCTCGAGAACCCCGAGGTCAGCGCCGGACTTCACCGCGAAGGCCAACACCCGCAGCGCGTTCTTGGACATCGCGGCCGTCTGGTCGACGATTTGCTTCTTCGCCGACGCCGAGAGCGGCGCGATCGATCCGTCCGGCGCGAGCGCTTTCGCGCACCGCTCGAGCACGTTCTCGGGCGCGCCCTTGACGAACAGCGCGTTGGTGCCTCGCGTGGACGCCGCGGCTTTGGTCTTTTTCGTGCCTCGCACCGTCTTCGAGGCACCGCCGGATGCGGACGCGTTTTCGCGCACCACGACGGACATGGACTTTCGCCCGCGGTCAAACTCGAGGACGGCGAGTCGCCGCGCGTCTCGCGCGACGGCGTCGCTGACGGCGCCGCACGCCGACTCCGGGCTCACCCTTCTCGCCTCGACGATCCGATCCATCTCCGCGTCGTTCTCGACGCCGAGTTTCTCCGCGAGCACCTTGAGCGCGCCCTCGGTGGGCTCGCCCGAGCACTTGAACCCGCCGTCCGAGTCGGCGACGGGCTCGACGACGGCGTCGTTGCACATCGCGGCGATCTTAGCGAGCGTCGCGAGGGAGGCGTCCAGCTTCGTTAGCCCCACGACTTCGCCGTCGCTCGGGTCGTACGACGAGCCGGAAACGTCGAAGGCGCGGAATTTGCCGCTCACCGTCGCGCCGGGCACCACCACTCGCGTCGCGGACATCTGGTTGGTGGTGAGCGTGCCGGTCTTGTCGCTGCAAATCACCGACGTGCATCCGAGAGTCTCCACCGACTGCAATTTGCGCACGATGGCGTTCTTCTTGGCCATCTTCCTCGTGCCGAGCGCGAGGCAGGTGGTGATCACCGCGGGCAGCCCCTCGGGGATCGCGGCGACGGCCAGCGCGACCGCGATCTTGAAGTAGTACGTGCACTGCGAGAAGTCGAACGTCACGTCCGCGACAAACGGCGGCGACGGCGACCACGTCCAGCCGATGAAGAACTGGTAGTTCATCACCCACACCAGCAGGCAGATCACCCCGATTCCCCACGTCAGCTGGTCCCCGAAATCGTCCAGCTTCTGCTTCAAAGGCGTGTCTTCCGTCTCTTCCGAGGCTTGTTGGATCTGCGCTTGGATCTTTCCGATCTCCGTGCGCATCCCGGTGGCGATCACGACGGCGCGGCACTGGCCCTGCGTCACGGCGGTACCCCCGAAAGCCACGCACTCCTTCGCCTGAAGCTCGCAGTCGGGGTCGCGCACCGGCTCGACGCTCTTGCCCACGGAGACGGACTCGCCCGTCAGCGAGGCCTGATCGAGGCGAACGGTGGCGGTGCGCAGCTCCGAGACGCGCGCGTCCGCGGGGACGCGGTCACCGGTTCGGATCTCGATCAGGTCGCCGGGGACCAATTCGCGCGCGGGCAAGTCGTGCCTCCACGCGCCGTCCCGCAAGCAGCGCGCGGTTTCGCTCTGCATCTCCTTGAGCGCCTCCAGCGCGTTCTCCGCGTTGCTCTCCTGCCAGACGCCGACGATGGCGTTGAGCACGAGGATGAGCAGGATGACGCCGGGCTCGACGAAGTCCACGAGCGAGATGTCCTCCCCGGGCGCGCGCGCCTCGGTGAACGCCAGCGCGAAGGATACAACCGCCGCGAGGAGCAGGATTTTGACGAGCGCGTCGTCGAACTGCTCCAGCACGAGCTTCCACAGCGGCTTGCCGTCCTCCTTGTCGAGCTCGTTGAATCCATGCGCCGAACGCGCGGCAGCCACCTGCTTCGCCCCGAGCCCGCGCGCGGGATCGAGTCCGAAAGTGGCAGCCACCTGCTCGGCATCGTCCGTCCACGGGGTGGACGCGTGTTTCGAGGACGCCTTCCGTCGGGGAGGCATGATGGCTCGATACTCCGCTTGTCTCCGCGCGTGGGCAAGTGGCCGGCGTCCCCGAGATCGGCCGCCGATTGGAATTTAACGTTCTACATCAATCATGCTTCGAACAAGTTCTGCAACCGTCACCAGTTTGTTTCACCGGCCTGCCTGGGTTCGAACTCGTCGCCGCGACTCGCGACTGTCGTTTGTGAGCTGACGTGTCTCTCGGCCTTCGGAAAGGAAAAAGCGCTTCGCCGCGGTCCATCCCACACTCCTCGATGGCGAGCGCGGCGTCGACGTTCCACCGCGTCGTGTCCGTCCCCCTCTCGCGGTCGCTCTCTCGAAACGCCGGAGCGCTCTCGCGCCGAATCGCGACTCGCCGTCGCGTCGCGTCCTTCCCTCGAACCGCCGCGTCCATGGCGGCGCACCCGAAGACCGTGCACTTCGTGACCGGCAACGCCAACAAGCTGAAAGAAGTTCGCGCGATCCTCGGTTCGTCGTGCGACGCGTCTTTCGTGCTCGAGGCGAAGAAGGTGGACCTCCCCGAGCTGCAGGGCGAGCCGGAGACGATCGCCGCGGAGAAAGCCGCGCTCGCGGCGCGGCAAATCGGCGGGCCCACGCTGGTGGAGGACACCTCGCTGTGCTTCAACGCGCTGGGGGGCTTGCCTGGCCCGTACGTGAAGTGGTTCTTGGAGAAAACCGGCCACGACGGGCTGTGCAACATGCTCGCCGCGTACGAGGACAAATCCGCGTACGCGCAGTGCATCTTCGCGTATTGCGAAGGCCCCGATACGACACCGATCGTGTTCGTGGGCAGAACGAACGGCGTGATCGTGCCGGCTCGGGGCCCGACGGATTTCGGGTGGGACCCCGTGTTCGCGCCCGACGACGCCGTCGCCGAAGGGCGCACGTACGCCGAGATGGAGAAGGAGACGAAAAACGCGATATCGCACCGAAGGCGCGCGCTGGAGAAGTTTCGGGATCACGCCATGGGTTGGGTCGCGTGAACCGAGACGTGCTTTATTGACGTACGGATACCGCACGCGATACCGACGCGAAGATACCGATACGTATACAGGATAGGATAGATACACCGCGTAGGTATGAAGCGTATAAAAGCGTAAAAAAGCTCTTTCGGCGCTCACGTTTTCCGAAGACTCGTCTCCCCCGCCTTCTCCGCCTTCAAGTCCCCGGCGAGCTTCTTCATCAGCTCCTTGAGCTCGCCGTCGCCGTCGCCCGCGCGCTCCGCGCCAACCACCTCGAGCGCGGCGTCCGCGAGCGCGGCCGCGACCTCGTCGGAGGAAGTCTCGCGCGCGGCGGCGCCGCCCGCGCCGCTCGCGCCGACGTTTTCGTACTTCATCATGAGCGCGATGATGTCGTCCGCCTCCTGCTTCATCTCCGCCGAGGCGAAGCGGTCGAAGTCCGCGACGTCGACGACGCGGGCGCCCGCGTCGAGGCCGGCGTCGGCGTCGGCGTCGTCCAGCGCGGCGATCAGCGCCTCGGCCTGCGCCTCCACCGACGCCGCCGCGTCCGTCGACGCGCCAGCCCCGACAGAAGGCGCGTCCAGCGGGATCTGGTCGCGAACCCACTGCCCTTCGGTGGTGCGCACCTTCCGGCTCAGGTCGCGAACCAACGCGTCGAGCTCGGCGTCACCGCTGGATGAGGTCTCATTCGAGCTCATGTTCAAGCCGTCTCTCGCCGCAGTCGCGTCGGTGTGACGCCGATGAGGCGCGGCGGGGAGTGACGTGAGACACGGCGACGACCTCGTTTCTCGCCGGTCTGAGTGCGGCGACCTCGCGTCCGGGATTTTCGGAAAGAGATGTTGAGCACTTCAGACCACGACTTCGATCGAGCGCAGAGCGCGCCGCGTCGTCGCGCGCACCATGAGCGACGTCGGCGAGAAACGCGAGAACCCCGATGGCGGGTCGCAGCCCAGCCGCAAGAGGAAGAAGGTACGCGACCGCGTCGCACCCGAAGACCCGTCGCTGAGGGCATGTCCCCGATCCTCGTCCCTCCGAAACCGCCGCCGCCTTCCCGCCGACACGCGTTCCGCGCGCGGCGACGCGGCCGTGCCGACACCGCTGACGCGCTCCGGACCCTCCCTCATCGCGGCAGGGCGGCGGCGACCCGCGACCCGGCGCGGCCGCGAGACGTGAAATCGACAACGCCTGCGCGAACGGCGACATCGACGCCGCGTTCGCCGCGTTCGACGCGGCGGTCGCCGCGGGCGATCCCCTTCAGCCCCACTCGTGCAACGTGCTGCTGCATCTGTGCGCGGGGGGCGTGCACACCTCCGAGAAGGGCGTGTACCCCGCGGAGGACAAGAATGTCGGTTCTGCCGACACAGAAAAGCCGCCGTCGAACGCCGCGGTGCCTTCGCGCGACGCCGTGTTCCCGGAGCGGGCCAACGACGTGTTCAACTACATGGTGCGGTGCGACGTGCCGCGCACAGAGATGACGTACACCGCTCTGGCGCGCGTGGAAGCCGCGGCGGGGAAGCCGAGGCAATCGTTCGACGTCGCGCTCCGGTCGGCATCGGAGCGGCTCCGGCCGAAACTGCGCACCTTCGCGCCTGCGTTGCACGCGTTCTGCGCGGGCGGCGACCTCGGCGGCGCGAACGAAGTCGAGGATGCGATCGCGCGGCACGACATCGAGCTCGGCGAGAACGAGTACGCCGCGCTCGTCGACGCGCGCGCGGCGAACGGAGACTGGGACGGGGGCATCGCGACGCTGCGACGCGCCGCCGAGACGTTTCGCGTTTTCGGCGACGCGCTCGCGGACGCGTGCGCGCGTTTGTTCGAGAAGAAACCGGGTTGGATTCTGTGCGACTCGGTGGAGGTAAACGAAACCTCCGGCGCGGGCGCGGCGGTGGTTCGCCGAGACGAAAACGGCGCGCCGCTCGCCGTCGTCGCGACGCAGCTGAGGGCCGTGCACCTCTCCGCGGAGGACCGCGCGTCGCTCCTCGCCGGCATCGGGAAGCTCGCGCGCGAACGCGAGAGCGCGGACCACTTCGAGGGGTTCGTGCGCTGGCTCAAAAGGCGGGGGCCTCTGCCGTTCCTGGTGGACGGCGCCAACGCGGGCATGTACAACCAGAACTTCCAGAACTCGGGATTCAACTTCGACCAGGCGGAGAAGGTGATGCGGCGTCTGCGCGCGCCGGCGCGGGCGGCGCGCGACGAGCGCGTCGCCGCGATGCGCGCGGCGGGGGAGGACAAACAACCGAGCGCGGGAGGACAAACAGCCGACGCGCCGGAGAAGACGCGAGGGGAAGACGTTCCGACGGAGGACGAGACAGAGCGCGTTTCGAAACCTGAAACGAAACCTCCTCCTTTGACGGATGCTGAGGTGCTCGCGGCGTGCGCTTCGAGCCCGGGCGCGTCCTCGCCCGTGGTGTTCCTGCACGTGCGTCGCGTGCGCGGCGGGCCGGCCAACGGCGCGCGCGCGCGCGAGTGTTTGGACGCGTGGAAACGCGGCGGCGAGCTCTTCACCACCCCCGCGGGATCGAACGATGACTGGTACTGGCTCTACGCCGCCGTGGCTTCCGGGGACGACGCGTTCCTCGTCTCCAACGACGAGATGCGCGACCACGCGTTCCAGATGCTCCCCGCGCCGGCGCTTTTCCGCAAGTGGAAGGAACGACACCAGGTGCGGTTCCACATGTCCAAAGGAACGGGGCTGGAGCTGTATTTCCCGCCGGCGTTTTCGCATTGCGCGCAAAACGCCGTCGACGACGCGTGGTGGATGATCCCGAAAGAAGACGGGAGCTGGCTCTGCGCGGTCAAGAGAGGCGATGACGATGACGTCAAAACCGATTGATCGATGATACTTACGATGGGAGTGCCGTATAGATAGTGTTAAATATTAATACCGTCGTACGTATGCGTAGATAAAATGCGTTTCGACGTCATCGCCGCGCCGACGCTCGTTTTTGAAAAGAAACCTGTCACGCCTCTCAGTCGTGGATGGCGATGTTGACGGGGTACGTGACGATTCCCGTCCCCCCGAGCTCGCGCACGAGCGGCACGAGGTCCTTCACGGCGTTCTCGTCCACGACCACCTCTACCGCGCAGAACGCCTCGTCCAGCAGGGGGCTGACCGTCGGGGACTTCTCCGCCGGTAACGCCGACGACAGCGCGGGCACCGCGTGCGTGGGCAGATTCATCTTCAAGCCAACCTTCTTCTTGCCTTCTATGGCGCCGCGCAGCAGCACGGCGAGGTTCTCGATCTTGGCGCGTTTCTGCGGGTCCGCCCAGGCGTCTTTGTTGGCGACCAGTCTGGTGGTGGACTCGAGGATCACGTCCACGACGCGCAGCTTGTTCGCGACGAGCGAGGACCCCGTTTCGGTGATGTCAACGATGGCGCCCACCCCGGGCAGACTCGCCTTCACCTCCGTGGCGCCCCAGGAGTATTCCACCTTGACGCCGCGCACGCCGCGGTCCTCGAAGAACTTCGCGGTGGTGTTGACGAGCTCGGACGCGATGAGCGTGCCTTCCAGATCCTTCACGTCGCGCACGGGCGAGTCCTCGGGAACCGCGATGACCCACCGCGCGGGGTTGGCGGTGGCCTTGGAGTACTTCAGCTCCGCAACCTCCACGACGTCCGAGCCGTTCTCGACGATCCAGTCGGCGCCGCAGATGCCGGCGTCGAGGACGCCGTCCGCGACGTACCGCGAGATCTCCTGCGAGCGGAACAGCACGAGGGATAGGTCGTCGTCCTCGACGGTGGGGAAGTAGTTGCGGTCCTTGACCTTGACGGGGACGCCCGCGCGCGCGAAGAGCTGCTCGGTGGCGTTCTGCAGCGAGCCCTTGGGGAAGCCGAAACGCACGAGCGCGCTGCCGAAGGATTTGGATCCGCCGGGAACCGCGTTGGACGCGATATCGCCGGTGCCCATGGGGGCGACGGACGGCGACCACGTGTCATCCGCGGTCTCGGACGCGGCCGCTTTGGATGCGGCGCGGACGGCGCGCGGGGAACGGCGCGAGACGGATGCGCGCCGGGACCTGCGAGGATGACGACGCGTTCGGTCGAGTCAGATGATGTTGGATATTTCGTCGCGGGTAACAACGCGATCGCGAATCGGCGCGCGGGACAGCCGGACGAGAAACACGGGAGGCTCGCGACGCGTACCTGACGGGGAACGCGCATCGTTGCGCGGCGAACGTGGACATCGGTGGAGCTGGTTTTACGTGATAAATAAGATGTGCGGATGCGGCAGCCGAAGGGCACGCGCGGATCGGAATGCGCGAATCGTCGCGTGCACTTTTTGGTTTACGACTGTTTCGGCGTTTTTTTGACGACGAAGTCGACGAGGCGGACGAATGAATCATCAGAGCACGGCTCGCCACACGAGATCGCGCGCCGGTGCCGACCCTCTGGGGACCCGCGATGGTTCGGACCGACCGCGCCGGCCGCGCCGGCGTCGCGCTCGCGCTGGCAACTCTCGCGGCGCTCGCCGGCTCGGCGACCGGCCGACGCGACCCCGTGATGCGCGGCGAGGAGCGCCTGATCGGCTGGAAAGGCGAGACGTACGATTCGCGCGTCAAGGGCTCGGGCGCGGCTCTGTCCGGCGACGCGGAGTCCGACCTGGCGCGCGGGTACTGGGCGGAGCCCATCTCGTGGTACCCGCGCGCGTTCCACCTGCACAACGTGATGTCCGCGCAGGAGTGCGACGAGTTCCTGGAGATCGCCGAGCCGCGCGTGCGGCGCAGCACCGTCATCGACAGCGTGACCGGCCAGAGCAAGGTGGATCCCATCCGCACCTCGGAGCAGACGTTCCTGCCGCGCGGTAAGTTCCCCATCGTCTCGCGCGTCGAGGAGCGCTTGGCGCGGATCACCATGCTCCCCGCGTACCACGGCGAGGACATGCAGGTCCTGAAGTACCAGCCAGGGCAGAAGTACGACGCGCACCACGACGTCGGCGAGCTCTCTTCTAAGAGCGGCGCGCAGCTCGCCGCCGACGGAGGCCACAGAGTCGCGACGGTTCTTCTGTACCTCTCGGACGTCGAGGAAGGCGGCGAGACGGCGTTTCCGGACAGCGAGTGGCTCGACCCGAGCGCGGGCGAGCGGAACGGGCCGTGGAGCGCGTGCGCGGAGGACCACGTCGCGGTGAAGCCGAAAAAAGGGGACGGCTTGCTGTTCTGGTCCATCACCCCGGAGAACAAAATAGACCCCAAATCCATGCACGCGGGGTGCCCGGTGCTGAAGGGCACGAAGTGGACCGCCACCAAGTGGATCCACGCGCGCCCGTTCCGATGGGACGCGCCACCCCCCCCCGCGGCGCCCCCGGGGTGCGACAACAAGCACGAGACGTGCAAGGCGTGGGCGAACGCGGGGGAGTGCGCCAACAACCCGGGGTTCATGCTGGAGGATTGCCGCTGGGCGTGCAAGGCGTGTCCCGGCATGGCCAACGAGCGCGCCTACCTCGACCTGCGCGCGAGCGGCGGCGGCGCGACGACTGTCGCGTCGTCGTGATGAGAGGTAAGGTGCGTTTTAATTCGTCTCGCGATTCGCCCGATCGCGACGCGTCGAGTAGTATACGCGGTACCAGTATCGGTGCTCTGCTCTCGTGATAAAAAAAATTCCTTCACAGACGCTACCGGTACGATCGTCACGTAGCAGCGGTTCACGTAGCGTTCGCTCCGTGACATCATCATCACTCGCTGTCGTACTCCGGCTGGACCTTCTTCTTGGAGCTCTTGCCCAGCGCGGACATGAGCAGCGGCGGCGCGAAGTGCGGCCCGCCCGCGGTGCCGCAGTCCTCGCAGAACGAGAGCAGGATGGTGTCCACCGCCATCTCGTACACGGAGAGGAAGATATCCGCCTCCATGTACCCGATGAACGCGGTGACCACCACCGGCAACAGCGGCGACGAGAGGTACGTCTCCGACGTCGGGTCGGTGTAGGCGTCCATGTCGCACATGAAAAACGCGGCGAGACCGCACAAGCCGGTGATGACCAGTTTCCCGAGCCAGGTGAGGAAGTCGCCGACGGTGTTCACGGCGGCGATGCGGAGCATGTTCAGGATGATGAGCTTGATCGCCTGCAGCGCGGAGTAGCAGTAGCTGTACCCTTTCACGGCGATCAGGATGTACGCGTTGCGGTTGATGTACTTGAGCACCTTCTCGAGGTACCACAGGCAGTACTTGATGCAGCACATGAAGAACTTCACGATCGGGTTGCCCGCCTGAGCCTTTTTGGTTTTCTTGTCGACGTACTCCATGATGGCGCGCGCGAACTGCACGACGGCGACGATGAACGACCCGAGCGCGATCGATCCGAGGTGGTATCGCACCGTGCGTTTCATCGCCTTGCGAATAGGGCCCCTCGGCATGTCGTCCCTCTGCCAGTAAAACGCCGCGATGGCGCCGGCGGTGATCATGACGCCGAAGCCGGCGATGAACTGCGTCGTCCAGAAAATGCCGAAGAGGTGGTACAGGGACATGTACTGCAACGTCTCGTTCCACGTGATAGCGATCGTGCCCGTCTCCGTGTTGCGCTCTATTTTGCCACTGGCGTAGAGGTAAGTCGCGACGAGCACGGCCCACGCCATGAATACGACGTTCATGATGAGCGGAATGATGGGCGAGAAGAGGATCATCGGCATCGCTGCGATGGCCTGGCTGGCGACTTTCAGGCACGCGATGGCGATCATGAGCCGGCGGATCATGAGCAGCGTGAAGAGCAACGCGAGGCCGGCGACGCCGCACATGAGGTATGTGATGTACTCGAACGCCGCTGCGTTCTCCTCGGCGCCGGTGAGGTCCACGGAGGCGCCAGAGGCGTCGACGGCGTCGGAGACGCCGGCGAGCTCGATGAGCCCCGCTTTCATACCGCAGTACGCCGTCACCGCGATGAGAATGAGATTGACGCCCACCACCGTGACCCACGCCATGACCCCGGCGAAGTACCGCAGGAACACCATCCACACGATGGAGAACACCAAGCCGCCACCGAAGCCGCAGAAGGCGATGATCTGCCACGCCTTCAGCAGGTCCTCGAGGTAATCCTGCACGACGTCGGTGTCGGTGGACATCGAGCCGAGCATCGTCGCGACCTCGCTCGAGTCTTGGCCGGTGCCGGCCAAGTCGCTCGAAGCCGCGAGCGCCGTGATCTGCTCCTCCGTGATCGTCGGCGCGCACCGGTTCATGATCGGCGAGTACGCCACGAACACGGGGTAGCACGGCCCGTTGAGCAGGATGGAGGACGCTTGGTCCGCGGCGGAGAGCTTCGAGTAGTAGCTCGTGGACCACTCGTCCACGTCCGCGCTCGCGTACCCGGCCCACGCCGCGTAGTTGCACACGAAGCTGTCGTCGGTGAGGCCACTCGCGATCGTGCTCGTGGGGCAGTCCTTCACGCACACGCTCTTTGGCGTGATCAGCGTCATGGTGGCGTACTCCGTGACGTCCATGTACATCACGTTGGGCTTGTCCGAGAAATCAGGCGCCGTCGTCACGGAATCGCCCTCGTCGCCCCACAGCTCGTTCTTCACGCCGCACAGGTAGCCGCCGCTGTCGAAGCCGTAGTACAGCAGGTTGGGGTCGCCGCCGGTGATGGCGACGTACCCGATCGCGACCATGCCGCCCCAGAAGGCGGCGAAGATGAGGCAGAAGAGCACATCCGTGCACCGGCGGCGCTCTTTCAACTGCGCGGGTGATTGAAAAAAATCGACGCGATGCGCGAGCGAAACGGATCGGTCGTTTCGGGGGTGATGAATCGATTTCGTCGGGTCGGGTGACGAAATGCGTTCAGGGCGGGCGTGGGCGTGGAGGTGGGGTCGTGTGGGGGTCGGGAGGGTCAGACGTGGGGTTCGCGTCGGGATACGCGCGCCGCGCGTGAGACGGTGGGAACGGGGTCCATCAGTCGGTCGAACGTGTTGAACGCGCGTTGGAGACGGGGCGAAATTTCAACGCGGCCAATTCACGCCAGGCCGTTGGTAACATCGACGCCGCGACGGATGACGCACCCCCGTCTCTTCCTCCTTGGAGTCGGAGTTCCCGCAGATGCCGCCCTTACCCATGGTGCCCGAGTTAAGACCTTAACGAGGGGGAAGGGGACCTCGCGTCACACGGGCCGCGCGTCGTCGAGTAAAGCCCGCGCTCTTTCTGCTGACGCATCAGACGACGGGAGAGGGTCAACGATGGACTTTTTTTGGCGCGTCGATGATGGACAGAATCTGCTGCCAGGTTGAAAAGCGCTCGGTTTTCCGCGGGAAGGCGAAGGATGACGTTCCGGCCGCGCGCCGATCCAAACACTCGACGACGCGCTCTAGCACGACCGCGTCTTCCGCGCGCTTTTCGACCCTCCGCGGTCCTCGCGCGCACGTCACCGAGCATGCGCGCGGCGGCGACCCGCTCCTCGCGCGCGCTCGCGCGACACGCCGACGTGTCCCGCTCCGGTTTCTGGGAGACGACGCGATTCGTGCGTCAGCAGCGGACGGGCCAACACGTCCCCGCGGTTCCGGCGCTGGCGGGGGCGGAGTCGTTACCGGAGTCGGGCGGCGCGCCCGCGGCTCCGCCGCTCGTCTACGAGCGAGGAGGCGCCGCGAGCGCGCCGCGCGCGGCGCGTGCGAGCGCGCGCGCGTTCACCACTTCCCGACCCTCGCGGGTGTCGTCCCGGGGTCCCGGGGACGACGGGCTTTTCCGAACGAAAAAGGCGTCAAAGGCGTCGGCGGCGGCGAAGCCCGAAAAGCCGCGAACCGCGTTCGTGGCGGGCGCGTCGCGCACGGGCACGTGCCCGAAGTGCGAGGGCGCGCTCCAGCCCACGTGGATCAGCGGCGTGCTGCCGAACGAGGTCCGCGCGGCGGAAGGCGCGGGCGTCGCGAGCCGGGGGGACCCGCGCGCGTGTCCGACGTGCGAGGGCGCCGGGGGACAGACAAACAAAAAGAAAGAGACGAAAACGACCGACGCCTTTACTTCCGGCGCGCGCGCCGACTTCGGGTTCACCGCGCACGGCATGCTCCCCACCGCCGTGCCCTTCGACGACGACACCACGCTCGGGCACTCGCCGTACGGGTTCACCGGGGCCGAGCTCGGCGTCCCCGCCACGGGCGGGGGCTCCGGCGGCGGACGCCGCGGAGGCTTCGGCGACGGCGCTTCCGGCGGCGGCGCTTCCGCGAACTCTCACGACCGATCGGCCGCGTTCGCGTTGCCGACGCCGCGGCAGATGGTCCGCGTGCTGGACGCGCACGTCGTCGGGCAGCGACACGCGAAGCGCGCGCTGGCGGTTGCGGTGTACAACCACTACGCGCGCGTGATGGGCGGGCGCGACGGGTCCATTTTCGAAGGCGAAATCGACGGACGAAATCGCGCGCCCGACTCGAACCCGGGACCCGTCTTCGACAACCACTTCCGCGGCGATATGTCGGTGGACGAAAACGACGTGACGCCGAGCGTCGAGTATCCGGGGACGCGCGACTGGTGGCCCGTGGGGGACGAGGCGACGGACCCCGCGTCGGCGGCGGCGGCGGCGGCGGCGGCGACGGCGCGCCGACGCGACCGCAAGGAGCAGGAAAAAAAAGCGTCGTCTTCGTCCGCGCGTTCGGACCTCGGTCGCGACGACCTGCCTCTCGCCGCGCGAACGTTCGCCTCCTCGCCGTTCGACGCCGACTGCGGCGCGTTCCCGCGCGACGCCGCCGACTTGCGCGACGTGCGGCTGGAAAAGTCCAACGTGCTGCTTTGCGGGCCGACTGGGTCGGGCAAGACGCTCCTCGCCAAGACGCTCGCCGACTTGGTGCGCGTGCCCTTCGCGTCCGCGGACGCGACGACGCTGACGCAGGCGGGGTACGTGGGCGAGGACGTCGAGTCGCTGCTTCACAAGCTGCTGGTCAGCGCCGACTTCGACTTAAACGCCGCGCAGAACGGCATCGTGTACGTGGACGAGATCGACAAGCTGACGCGCGCGTCGCAAAACGTCTCCATCACGCGCGACGTCTCGGGCGAGGGCGTGCAGCAGGCGTTGCTCAAGATGGTGGAGGGTTCCATCGTGAACGTCCCGGAGAAGGGCGGGCGCAAGAACCCGCGCGGCGACTTCATCGCCGTGGACACCTCGAACATCCTGTTCATCTGCGGAGGCGCGTTTTCGGGTTTGGAACGCGTCGTCGCGCGACGGCTGGACGACGCGCGGGCGCGAGAATCTAATCGACGCG
>Ga0181559_10002957_pt1 | contig 16752 bp, 15 predicted proteins | sample 011ome_21_FD_133752 | JGI IMG/M metagenome (GOLD analysis project Ga0181559, IMG submission 133752) | Coastal salt marsh microbial communities from the Groves Creek Marsh, Skidaway Island, Georgia - 011508AT metaG (megahit assembly) | ecosystem: Environmental > Aquatic > Marine > Intertidal...
CAAACCGCTATTGGAGCGATCACCTCCTCACTCGGGGCGGGTGGGAAGGAAAATTGGATGGAATGGACATTCGTTAACGCAGTCAATTTTAAATTGACCCAGGCCACCTCCTCTTCAGCTCACACTTATTTGGAAGGGGAATATATGGTGATTTCTACCAATGACCCTACCAAAAGTTTATCGCTCTTGGATCCCGACAACAACCTGCTGGTGGACACCAATTATGACAATACCTATGAGTCGGGCCAGACCTTGTTTTCTGCCAATGAAATAAGATTCAAATACAATCCCTCCAATACCTCCTCTCCCACATTTTCCTTTTTGGGAGAAAATTTACAAAACATCCGATTGACGCATTATAACAATCATCCCACAATCACTTCGCAATTCCAATGGACTTTGACCCTGCATCAAAATGATCTGGATACAGATGGCGATGGCCTCCCAGATGCCTATGATTTGGATAGCGATAGCGATGGATGTTCCGATGTGGTAGAGGCAGGCTATACGGACAGCGATCCCCTGCCCGACGGCCTTTTGGGAAGCTCCCCCGTTGCAGTCAACCCGCTCGGACAAGTTGCTTTTACCGATGGCTATACGCAACCCCGAGATGGGGATGCCTCGGGCATTTATGATTTTCAAGAAGTGGGCAGTCCTGCCTTCCCTACCGATATCACAACCCAACCCAGTCCTCAGCGCTTGTGTTTGGGTGGCAGTGCAAATTTTGAAGTACAAACCAGCTTATTCAACCCCCAATTTCAATGGCAGATTTTCGACGGCACCCAATGGGTTGACCTCAATGACAATGCTACTTACATTAATACCAACGCGTCCAACATGACGGTTTCCCCTGCGGACAATAGTTTAGACAATTCCACATTTCGGGTAGTGGTCTTCAAAGGGAACTATTTGTGTGATCCGATTGTTTCCAATTCGGCCATACTCAATATGGCTCCTCCTAAAATATTTGATTTGACCCCCACTACTATTAGCCTTTCAGAGACCGATTCACCTACAGCCTTTACCATTAGCCTTCTGGAGGCTCCTGCCTCCAATGTGGTTTTGGACATTTCCAATCCAGATATCACAGAAGCCGTTGTCTCTCCCACCCAAGTTACCTTTACTCCCGACAATTGGAATGTCCCTCAATCCATTGAAATCAGCCCCCAAAGTGATGCAGTTTTGGATGGGGATCAGCTGCTTTTTCCCAATGTATCGGTCAATTCAGCATTGACGCAAAACTGTTATACCCATGCAGAAGCAAAAACAGTTTCTTTGACCATTACTGATGCTAATGTCCCCGGATTTGAAATTGTAGTGATTGATAATCTTACCAATGAAAATGGAGACGAGGCTTCATTTACCGTTCAATTGTTGGCCCAGCCAATTGGGGTGGTCACCCTGGATTTATCCTCCAGCGATTTGACAGAAGGTCAATTGAGCCAAAACAAGGTGCAGTTCTCCCCAGCCAATTGGAATATCCCTCAAACCATAGTGGTCACTGGATTACCTGATCCCATTCCCTACAAAGACGGAAATATTGCTTATCAGATCATCACTGGGAATGTCAGTTCCACCGATCCCAACTATAATGCCTTGGATGGCACTACCGTGGCCGATATCAATTTGACCAACCTAGACAATACAGCACCTGCTATTGAACTCAATGTGCTAGGAGGATCAGCGGTTACCGATGAGAATGGAAGCTCTTTTGTAGTGGAGTTCCATTTGCTCTCTCAACCCAGTGGGGGTGCCGATGTCACTTTTGGACTGTCTATTTTGGGAGACCCCGACGAGGTGACATTATCATCCAACAGCATGACCATTCTGAATGCCAATTGGAACAAACCTTTCAACAATCAAGTCACCTTGACCGGTTTGGACGATGCATTAATCGACGGGGATATTTTTTTAGTATTGGAAACAGCAGATCCCAGTTCCTCTGATCTGGTTTATGATGCCTTAGATGAATTTGACGTGGCTGACTTGATTTTTAGAAACTTGGACAATGACCAAGCAGGATTTAGTGTAAGTAATATTTCAAATAACCTGAGTGAAGATGAAAACATAGGTACTTTTACGGTGGTGTTAGACATTGCCCCCAATTTTGATGTTTCATTGGACATAATTTCCAATGACGTCGGAGAAGTTGGTGTAGATCCCGCTTTTCAATCCATACAATTTACCCCCTTGAATTGGAATATTCCACAGACCATTTTGGTGAGGGGAGTGGATGATCCCCTGATCGATGGAGATCAATTTACCCAAATTACGGTATCCGTTGCCCAAGGATCCGATCCCAATTTTTTATCTGAGGCGGATCAAAGTGTCAATGTCATCAACATGGACAACGATATTGCCCAAATTCTGCTAACCTTAATAGATCCTCTGACTGGAGAAGATGGCGCAACTGGAAGTTTTTCCGTACTGCTGGATTCCGCACCTGCTGCTGCTGTAGAAATAAGCTTTGAAAGCAGTAATCCCCTGGAAGGATCATTGGTGAGTAACACCATTATTTTTTCTCCAACCAATTGGAACCAACCCCAGCGCGTCACCGTCAATGGCATTGACGATCCCATTCCCATTGATGATGGTGCGATCACTTATGATATTTTCGTAAACAATATTTCAAGTGCTGATCCAAATTATGGAAACATCATTCCTGGGAGTATCCCTGCGCTAAGCATGACCAATCAGGATAATGATTTTTCGTCGATTTTGATCCATTTGATAGAGGATGATAACCAAACCGATGAAGACGGAGACCAAGCCATCATTGGCTTTTCCCTTTCATCCATCCCCCTCAATGATGGTGATGTAACGCTTCCACTGAGCCTTCAGGATAATATTGATGAAATATCATTGTCAAAAACTGAAATTACGATCGAGAACAAAAATTGGGATGACCCATGGACTAATGTAGTCACACTGACAGGATTGGATGATGCATTATTGGATGGAAGTCAAAATGTAAGATTGATAACCGGAGATCCACAATCACTATTGGATCCCAATTATGATTTGTTGACCGCCACAGCCGTTGCGGATTTGGTATTGGTTAACCTGGACAATGATTTCCCCGGGCTTGTACTTAGCGGTGAAATTTCCCCATCAGCTCCAGCCGATTCCGGTGCCGTGACCGCTTCCTATGAACTTATAAATCCCCTGAATGAATCGGGGAGTAAGGTAACCGTTGCCCTTCAGTTAAACTCCCAACCCAGCTCCGATGTATTGATTAACGTTTTCCTACTGGATCCTACTGAAGTGGGATCGGATGTGAGTTTTTTGATTTTTAGCCCTCAAAATTGGAACCAACCGCAAAGCATTCAACTTTTTGGGGTGGACGACTTTGACTTAGACGGCGATATCGCTACTCGGATCATTTTTTCCGTAGATCCTGCCACCGCAGATCAAGATTATTCCTCCAGTGGCTTGATCACACTCCACCTCATCAATCAAGACAACGATGTGGATCCTGATGGAGATGATCTGTTGGCGAGGTTTGACAACTGCCCCGATGATTTTAATCCTGATCAGGAAGACTTGGACGGAGATGGAATTGGAGATGCTTGTGATTCCGATATCGATGGTGATGGCGTCACCAACATGCAAGAGAATCAAGATCAAACGGATCCTTATGACAACTGTGATTTTATGAATTCCAGCATCACCTTGGTGATCAACGCAGCGAGAGACTGCGACCGTGATGGGGTTATTGATGAAGTGGACTTGGACGATGACAACGACGGTATTTTGGATAGCGTGGAAACCCAAGAGGATTTCGATCAAAATGGGATCATAAACAGTTACGACTTAGACAGTGACGGTGACGGTTGTCCCGACGTGGTGGAAGCTGGCTTAGAGGATCCCGACGGAGACGGTTTGTTGGGCAACAGTCCCGTAGAGGTCGATGCACAAGGCCTAGTGATCTCTGCCCAAGGATATAGGCCAGTGGCAGATTCAGATGCCTCAGGGCTGAAAGACTTTTTGGAATGGCCTCCAATTCCATCTATTGTTCAGCAACCACCCCCTCTGGTCATCGTATTCCCAGGGCAAGACATCCGGTTGAATGTGGAAATCGAACCCAATCACCAACATTTAAACATCCAATGGCAAATTTTGAGAACACCCACGGGAAATTGGGAGGACCTCAATGAGTCCGACGATTTTAGGGGGGTAACGACCCAAAACCTTACCCTAGTCAATCCCCAAGAATCATGGGTTCCATGGCAATTTAGAGCCGCTATCGGTTCAACGGCCTATTTCTGTGCCCCTTTGATTTTTTCTCAAATCACTCATCTCGACTATCAACCGTTACGCATCCCCAACGCCTTTTCCCCAGACAACGATGGAAAGAATGATTTCTGGACCATTGAAGGATTAGGGAAGTTCCCAAACCATCAGTTGACCATCTATTCTCGGTGGGAGTCGGTTATTCTCAATGAAGCTCCCTACCAAAATGATTGGGGGGGTGAGTTAAGGACATCTTATGGCAATGCCAATAGTGAAAGCGTAGCAGAAGGCACTTATTTTTACATTTTAGATTTGGGGAATGGACAACCCCTACTGAAAGGTTTTATATATTTGAAAAGATAATTTTCTATCCAATAGCTTCAATGAAAAATCATTTATGGCTGCTCCTTTCTATTGTATGGGCAGGAGCAATTTTTTACCTGAGCTTCTTTAATCCATTGAGTGAAGAGGGAGTGCCTTGGTTTGAGCATCAAGACAAATTGGGGCATTTTGTTTTTTATGCCGTTTTGGCCATGGCGCTGATCAAAACATTTTCCCGAGAAATAGTGATTCGAAATCCCCTGTCCAAAGCAGCAGTACTTGCTTTTAGTTTTGGGATACTGATCGAGTTGGGGCAACATTATTTTACCCACAATCGGGAGGGGAGTTTTATGGATGGATTGGCCAATGGACTTGGGATACTCGCGATGGTCATTCTGATGAACTCCAATCCAAAAATTTTTCACCTCAATTCAGAGTCATGAACTTGCAAATTAAATTCCATAAAGTACTACTCAAAAAGAGATTTCCCTTAGCCATCAGCAGAGGAGTAAGGGGAGATTCCTACAATCTGTTTTTATCCTACGAAAAGGATGGATTGGTGGGTTGGGGGGAAGCTGCTCCTGGCAAAAATGAAAACGCCGAAACAGTTGTAGAAATGCAGGATCAACTCACTGCTTTTTTGGAAACGGGAATTGAAAACCACAGCGTAGAGGAACTCAACCAAAGGGCCAAACAAATGCAAATTGCGCCCTGCGCCTATGCGGCCCTGGATATTGCCCTCTGGGACTGGAAAGCCAAAAAAACACAATTGCCATTGTATGAATTGCTTAAGCTGCCAAAGCCTTCTGTCCCCACTTCTCTAACCCTCGGGATCATCCCTTCCGAACAGGTCAAAGAAAGAATAAAACTCATACTCCAAAACACCTCAGCAAAAGCCCTTAAAATCAAGCTCGGTTCCCCACAGGGAATAGAGGCGGATCAACAAATGTTTGCTCAAGTAATCGAAAGCACTCAAGACAATCAACTCAAAATCAGGGTGGATGCCAACGGAGGCTGGTCCACCCAAGATGCCATTTACATGATGAAATGGTTGGCCAAAAGGGGAGTTGAATACATCGAACAACCTTTGGAAGAAGGACAGGAGTCTGAGCTTCAATATCTTTTTCCCAACCGGCCCTTACCCATCTACATTGATGAATCCTGTCGCTATGCCAATGATGTTGACAAATGGGCGGATCGCATTGATGGAGTCAATATGAAATTGATGAAATGCGGAGGAATCACCGAGGCTCTATTGATCATTGAAAATGCCAAAAAATACGGCCTCAAAACCATGATCGGTTGCATGAGCGAATCTTCGGTTTCTATTGCCGCCGCTGCTGCGCTTTCCGGTGGGATCCACCATATAGATTTGGATTCACATTACAACCTCCAGCCTGACCCGTCTTCCGGCGTACAGATGATTGATGGGGTGACCACCCCCGATTTTGTCCCAGGTCACGGGGGCATTTTAAAACCAGAATACCATGCTTAAACCCCATCAAAAAGTAGTCATTTTTATGGAGGGCTTTCTCCATAGCGATTATGGTAAAATGGGTTTGGGGGCTGCCCGTTACCTCCAAAACCCTATTGTAGGCATCATCGATTCCGATCACCAAGGGAGCAACATCAATCAAGAACACCCCATCGACAGGGACATTCCGATTTATGCAAACTTAGATCAAGTGATCGACCAAGGTGCTGAGGTGTTGTTGCTAGGCATTGCCACTTCGGGTGGGAAAATTCCCAACCACTGGTTTCCCATCATCGAAAAGGCTTTGCAAGCGGGATTGTGTTTGATCAATGGACTGCATGATACCCTCGCAGACAGATTTGCAAACCATCTCCAAAACCCCAACCAATGGATATGGGATGTTAGAATCCCCCAATTTACCCCTCAAATTGCCACCGCCCGAGCAGCGACTTTAAACAACAAAAGGGTGCTGATGATTGGCACCGATATGGCTTGTGGAAAAATGACGACAGCCCTGGAAATCTACCGCTGGACTCAAGCGAAACAAATGGATACCGCCTTTTTGGCGACCGGACAAATTGGAATTACCATCTCCGGTGGAGGAATTCCTCTTGATGCTTATAAAGTGGATCATGCCTGTGGTGCTGTCGAGCAAATGGTCATGGATCACCAAGATAAATCGCTGTTGTTGGTGGAGGGACAAGGATCTCTGTTGCATCCCGGCAGCACGGCTACCCTCCCCCTGATGCGTGGCAGTTGCCCCACCCATTTGATTCTCTGCCACCGGGCTGAAAAGACCCATTTGAGACATCCCGAATCCATTAAAATCCCCCCCCTGAGGGATTTTATTGACCTCAACGAGAGATTGGCCTCCGTCTTGGGAACTTTTGGGAAACCCAAGGTGATGGGTGTAGCGGTCAATACCGTTTCTTTAAATGAAAAAGATGCGCTGGCCTATATCGATAAATTAGAAAGCACTTTGAAAATACCCGTTACCGATGTGGTTCGTTTTGGGGTGGAAAAAATAGTAGCCGGCTGGTTGTAAATTACTTGCAGTGATAATCCGCAGCGCGGGTAGCAATTTGATTGTTGGGTTTGATGTTCACTTTATAGCCCAAAGAATTTGCCCAACCTTTGGTGGCGGAGATCAGCTTGTTCGATTTGAAATTTTCATCGCTGTTGTAGTCCATATCAATTTCTACCTTTACACTCACCTGATGGGTCAGCCATTCCGCTACGTCAATACTCATCTCGGCTTCTTTCCACAAACGTGTCCACATATCGGTAATCAATTTTTCTACTTTTTTACTGAGGATATAATGAACCCCTCGCTGACCAAACCGATAGGCAATTACGGTGGCATATTTGGATGATTTTCCGACGTTTTGGGAATCTGAACCAATGTGGATTTGCACATTGGGGTGTTCTTTTAAAATGTTCAGTGTGTGCTGAATGGGGTCGATTCGGTTCCCGTTGATGTCTTTGAATATCCTCATAAAGAAAACCCTAAGATAGGGAAGCCATCTAAAAAAATGGTTTATTTTTGAGTTAACAATATGGATTACGAAACGATTTTTAACCTCTTCAATTCGGGAATTCTCCTCTTTTGGTTGCTCCTTTTGGTCTTTCCCAAAAAGCGTTTGACCCAAAAAATCATCACCTATCCCTGGGTGCCCTTGGTGATTGCCATGGGCTATGTTTATTTTTTGAGTACCACCAGCGGTACTTTTTCTGCCGACTTTACTTCGCTGGGGGGGTTAACGGAAATGTTTCAAAACGCCAACCCTCGTGGCGTGGCAGCGGGATGGTTGCATTATTTGGCGTTCGATTTTTGGGTGGGTTGTTGGATGCTCAAAAACAGTCAAGAAAAACAAATCCAACACGTTTGGGTGATTTTGCCCATGTTATCCACTTTTATGTTGGGGCCGGTAGGGATCATCCTCTATACTTTGGTACTTTTGATCCACAAAAAATTATCCCTCTAAGCCTATGACCCAGTCATTTTTACTCATTTCACTGGCCTTGGGAGTTGCTACTGGAGCTATAGGAAGTTATATCTCCGAAAAAAAAGGAAGAACCCACCGCTTTGGATTCCTCATCGGTTTTTTGTTTGGACTTATTGGGGTTCTAGGACTCTTAATGATGGCATCCAAGCCTAAAAAAGATGAATTATCCGACAAATCAGACTGAGGAAGTAGGTTTAGTGATTTTAATTTTGGGGAAGACCTTGTAGATATCACTCCTTTTGAAAAACGCACCCATTCGACCTTATTGTTTTCGTAAAAAAACCAAGTTTGTAATCCCCCATCCTCAAACGATATTCAAATCCATAGCCGCTGATTTTTTTAAAACTGCTCAATTCATCAAGATTCTTGGCTGTTACGAGAGTTTCAATCAACGCTATAATCTTCCTCTTAGTTTTTGGGTCTTTAATTTTTTTAAGATCACTTAGAAAGCGTTTTAAAAAAACTTTACACAAATACACATGATATATATTATATATGTAGGGTGTCATTTGAAGAGCAGGAAGATGAATGCCAAAGAATACAGATCTTTAGAAAAAACCATTCCAAAGCATATGTCCAAAATGAGCACTCACCCCCAAAACCAAAGGGTAGAAAACAAAAAGCCACAAGCCGTCTTTTAAACTCAGGCCTTGTCCGTTGGTAATGCCCTCCAAAAAGGCATACCAGGTTTTTAGCCCTATTTGGGCCGCCATAAAATTGGCCATTATGGCCACCAACAAAATGATTATTCCAATTAAATAAAACTTAATCCATTCCATAAATTACTTTATTTTGCAACTAACTTAATGAATATGATCATAAGGAAGATTATAAAAACAACATTGATCCTGCTGTCTTTGGGGTGTTTTTATGTGGTTTATTTAATGTATTCTAAACTCTCTTTTATAGATACCCCCTATCTGTATGGAGGAATTCTCCTTTTTTTGGCGGGGCTTTTCTTGCCCAAAAAGAAATAGAATTATTCTTTGATGAGTATGTAGGTGGCTTTTACTCCGGTAGCCAAGTTCCATTGATTGGCGGCAGTCATTTCTCCATTCTCATCAAAAACCCTCACCTCAGCAGTATTGGGCCCCGAAGTGCCTTGGTTAAGGGCCACAAAGTCAATTTTGTTAAACCCTTGAACCAACTCAATGGACAACCCAACAAAGCGTTCCACCAGCAATACATTGGGTCGAATTACTTGGTCGTTGTGCAAAATTCTCACACGATCTCCATCGGGATATTCGTGATCTCTAAATATAATTCGAGCCACATTCCCCTCTATTTTGTAGTCTCCCATAAACTGATTCACTCTGAACTTATTGGGATCTTTTCCAGCTTCCACCCCTTTACCTTTCAATTTGGAAAGGTAAATATCACCGGGATTGAGAAATTTTTCCTGTTCCTCCATATTCATTTTAGGGCCTTTTTCATTCAAACTGGGATCGGTCATATCCAAAGGTTTTTCCATAAAATCCCCTTTTAAATAGGGGCTTTCCTCCTGTGGTGGCTGGAACAGAGAGCCAGAATCATTGTTATAGTCTGAGGGAAATTGGAAAGTAGAATTGTTGTTTTCTATTTGACCATAGGTCATCGGCGCCCAAAAGATAATGCATGAGAAGAGCAATGGGAAAGTGGGACAAATACCCATTCCATAACCAAAAGCTTTCAAACAATACATCAGATAACCCGGTGACATGAGTGAGCAATTTTTCTACAAACCTATTTAAAAAAATAAAAAGCTACGATTGTTTAACATTAATTTATAAGGTTTGGAGATTAATGGCTATTTTGTATTATAAAATAAATCAAAATGGAACTAATAGGAATAGATTGGGCAATCATTATCAGCTTTTTTTCAATTTCTCTTTTTATAGGGGTATGGGTTTCAAAGCAAGCTGGCTCCTCGAGCAATGAATTTTTTCTTTCTGGTCGCAACATGCCCTGGTGGCTATTGGGGGTATCCATGGTGGCCACAACTTTTTCGACCGACACACCTAATTTGGTGACGGATATTGTAAGAAATAATGGTGTTTCCGGAAATTGGGTTTGGTGGGCTTTCCTTATTACGGGTTTACTCACCGTATTTGTTTATGCCAAGTTGTGGAGAAAATCCAATGTCAAAACCGATATAGAGTTTTACGAATTCAGGTACGGTGGCAAGCCGGCTGGTTTTCTCCGCAAATTTAGAGCCCTTTATTTGGGGATACTCTTCAATGTAATTACCATGTCTTCTGTGACTTTAGCGGCCATCAAAATAGGGGGCATTATGCTAGGCTTGGAACCTTGGCAAACGGTTGTGAGTGCAGGTTTGGTTACGGTGGCTTTCAGTACACTCGGGGGATTTAGAGGCGTACTCTACACCGACCTATTGTTGTTTGTGGTGGCTATGGCAGGATCCATTGGTGCAGCCTATTATTTGGTCAATCTGCCTGAAGTGGGTGGAATGACGGCCCTTTTGAACCACGAAAATGTCAGCGATAAACTGTCCATTCTTCCTGATTTTTCGAACGGGGAAGCCTTGATCACCCTCTTGATCATTCCTCTGGCAGTACAGTGGTGGAGCTCCTGGTATCCTGGCGCCGAACCAGGGGGTGGAGGTTATATTGCCCAAAGAATGTTGGCTTCTAAAGATGAAAACCATGCCATTGGCGCTACTTTTTTCTTCAACATCATGCACTATGCCTTGCGGCCCTGGCCTTGGATTTTAGTTGCCTTGGCCTCCTTGGTGGTTTTTCCTGATTTGGCGAGTATCAAAGAAGCTTTTCCCAATATCGCCGACGACAAACTCGGTCACGATTTGGCCTACTCGGCCATGTTGGTCAAGTTGCCTTCAGGACTGCTCGGTTTGGTTTTGGCCTCTCTGATTGCCGCCTACATGAGCACTATTTCTACCCAGCTTAATTGGGGCTCTTCCTATTTGGTTTATGATTTCTATCAAAACCAGATCAATCCCAATGCCTCCGAAAAAAGATTGGTGGCTGTTGGAAGACTTTGTACCATTGCCTTGATGATTTTTAGTGCTGCTTTGGCCCTGTTACTGCAAAGTGCCCTTCAAATTTTTGACATACTGCTCACCTTCGGAGCTGGTACCGGCTTGATTTTTATACTGCGGTGGTTCTGGTGGCGCATCAATGCTTGGAGTGAGATTTCTGCTATGTTTGTCTCAGGGATTTTGTCCATTTTACTTAAAACCACCTCCCTAGGGGACGTTCTTTTTGGAGCGGAAATAGGAATTTTCCCGGGTTGGGCAGAATATCTGTTTGTGGTTTTGGTTACTTCTGTCATTTGGATTGCAGTAACCTACCTCACCCCTGCGGAGGACCCCTCCGTTTTGCGTTCTTTCTACCAAAAAATACAACCAGGAGGGCCGGGGTGGAAAAAAGTAGTGGACGAAGCCGCAGCAGATAATGTCAATATCACCGATGATCGCCAAGGTTGGAGTGTTCCCTCGGGGATTACCGCCATGCTACTCGGCTGTGGAATGATCTATGGTGCCATGTTCGCCACGGGTTATTGGATTTATGGTGAGACCAGTCGTGCGCTTGTACTCACTATCATTACAGTCGTTTTTGCGGTCTTACTGCTGCGAACCTGGAAAAAAGTAAGGGTTAAAGTTTTATAGAATCACCCCAAAATGGCTCCGGCCATAGTGGCGGAGATCAAAGAGACCAGTGCTCCTCCAATCATTGCCTTTAGGCCCAGTGCGCTAAGGTTACTTCTTTGGTTGGGAGCCAGAATGCCGATCCCACCGATTTGTATGCCGATGGAAGCAAAATTGGCAAATCCACAAAGCATATAGGTTGCCATAGCAACTGATTTTTGGTAGCCGAAATGCAGGCTGCTGCCGATTTCCTTAAGTTCCGCCAATTGAATATATCCCACAAATTCACTGGCCACCAATTTGATCCCCAACAGTTGACCCATCAATGCCATGTCTTCTGCTGCCACCCCAATAACCCACATCAAAGGCGCAAAAAGATATCCCAGCACGAATTCGATCGAAAATGAACTATAGGGGGTATGCTCAGCGACCCAAGCATTCAAACCTATAGTATCGCCAATACCGGAAAAAACTCCATTCAATAGGGCGATCAAGGAAATAAAAACCAACAACATCGCTCCAACATTCACTGCCATTCGCACCCCTTGGGTGGTTCCGTTGGAAAGGGCATTGAGGAAGCTGTTGCCCACACTTTCGTTGGGGACCTCAATCAGCTCGGGAATATCGTCATTTTGGGGGAACATAATTTTAGCAATCACCACAGCACCGGGAGCGGCCATCACTGAGGCAGCCAACAGACTCTTGGCAAAGGCTAATCGCTGGACGGGATCTTCCCCTCCCAGGAAACCGATATAGGCCCCCATGACACTTCCCGCCACCGTTGCCATTCCACCGACCATAACTAAAAAAAGTTGAGATTGGGTCATTTTTTCCAAATACCCCTTGATCAAAAGTGGGGCTTCGGTTTGTCCCAAAAAGATATTACCGGCTACGGCCAAACTCTCAGCACCCGATATGCCCAAAAGTTTTCGCAAGCTCCAGGCCAAACCGGCCACCAACTTTTGGATAATGCCAAAATAATAAAAAAGTGAGGTTAAAGCCGAAAAAAAGATGATGATCGGCAGGGCTTGAAAAACAAAAATAAATCCGTAACGGTCGATATTAGCAAATTCCCCCAAAAGCATCTGCGTACCCGCTTGGGTATATTCCAATAGGTTGACAAAAAAACCACTGATGTATTCAAAAAATAGCTTGATCCAGTAGATTTTGATCACCCCAATCGCAATGACCAACTGTACCAAAAGCCCGATCCCTACGACCTTCCAAGGGATTTTTTTTCTGTTGTTACTCAATCCATATGCGATCGATATCAATACCAGCATTCCGATGATACCCCTGCCGAGAGCAACCAAACTCATGCCTTGATGAGGAATCATTTCCATGGGAAGTAAAGGGTTTTAAAAGCCGGACATAAAAGCAAAGTTTCCCCAATCAGGGGGGAGGTTTTTTTATGGCCACATAGATGGATGTTTCGAACCAATGGATGGTGTTTAGAACATAAATATCGGATTTATTTCGATATCATTTCCAATATCATGTCGCGGGTGGTCATCAATTTTATTTTGTGAACAGCGTCTTTGTAGTCTCCATTGGCCAATCGTTTTTCCAAGTGTTGGATCAATTCGATTATGCTAGTGTTTGCTTCCATGGCTGAGGTTTAAAAGGACATGGGTACTTCCACCAATAGCACTTTGGTGTTGGCTTGGGTTTGGAAAGTAATTTGTTCCGTCTCCCATACCCCAAGGGCATCTCGGGATTGGAGTTCTTGCTCGCCGATGATTGTATTTCCTTCAATCACAAATACATAAACGCCATTCCCTTGTTTTTTGATGGTATAGTCCGTTTGGGTGGCTTGGTCAAAGTCGCCCAAGTGAAACCAGGCATCTTGATGAATCCACATGCCTTCGTCATCGGGATTGGGAGACAGCACTTGGTAAAAAGCGTTGTTTTTTTTCAAATCTCTGATGGATTTTTGGTCATAACGGGGGGTGACATTTTGCACTTTGGGCATGACCCATAGTTGGAGGAGGTTGATGGGCTGATCCGGGTTTTTATTATATTCACTGTGGTATACGCCAGTTCCAGCACTCATCACTTGTATTTCTCCTTCGTTGATGGCACCAATATTACCCATGCTGTCCTTGTGCTCCAAGTCCCCTTTGAGTGGAATGGTGATGATCTCCATATTGTCATGGGGATGGGTCCCAAAACCCATACCAGGGGCAATGGTATCGTCGTTTAATACCCTGAGGGCACCAAAGTTCATTCGCTCGGGATTATAATAGTTGGCAAAGCTAAAAGAGTGGTTCGCATTCAACCAGCCGTGGTTGGCATTGCCTCGGGTGGCGGCTGCATGATAGGTTGTTTTCATTTATTAGTATTTACAATTGTTGTAGGTACAAATATATGCTAATTTTTGGAATCTTCATTTTTTTTCTGAGCCTCGTTCACTGCGTCGATCAGTTCTTTTTTGGCGTCAAGGTATTGGATGAGTGTTTTTACTTTGGCCTCCGTTTCCTTTTTCTCTTTCAGCTTGGCCTTTTCCTCAGCGACAGTGGATTGAATTTCCTTGTAGGTGGAAAACACAAAACCCATGATGATGGCAACGGCCAGCAGTATGGCCAAAATTTCCTCGGTGTCGCTTAAACTTAACATCTCTAAAATTTACCCTAAATTAACAAATCCAAGTTATCTTTGAGGGATAAAAAAATCCAAAAACTTTAAAATGAAATACCATTGCTCCTTGATCTTTCTGATGTTTTTGACATTGACCCAAGTGGAGATTCAAGGTCAAGACAGCCTCCAGCAAAAAATTACCTTAAAGGAAATCACTTTGGATGCGGGTCGTATCAATACCCCCAAACGGGTCATTCCTTTTGCCGTAAGTCATCGCACTTTCCAGCCTGCCCAGTTGGACTTGCCTCAAAATTCACTACAGGACTATCTGACGGGTGTTCCGGGACTCTATGCGCAAAACACCCAAAACTTTGCCCAAGACCTTCGTATTTCGATTCGGGGATTTGGAGCGCGTTCGGGTTTTGGAATCCGGGGGATCCAATTGATCGTGGATGGCCTGCCCGAAACCACCCCCGACGGGCAAGGGCAACTGGATAACCTACCGCTGGGGCTGATTCAGTCCATTAGTGTATTGAGAGGGCCGGCTTCTACCTTTTATGGGAATGCCTCTGGCGGGGTGATTCAGATCAATACTTTGGAGGATTTTAAAGATAATTTCGTTAGACTTAGGGCACAGGGGGGGAGTTACTCCAGTCGCAATTTGGCAGCGACCGTAGGCTTAAAAAAGAACAAGACCAGGGCTGTTTTTTATCAAAACCTGACCCAGTCTGAGGGGTATCGCAAACACAGTAAATTCAAACAACAAGTATTTAATACCAGGCTATGGCACGATTTTTCTGATCGGTCCAAAATCCGTTGGCAGTTCAATTATACCCATAGCCCTTATGCCTACGATGCCGGAGGCATCAACCTTGCGGCGGTGGAAGAAAACCGAGAACAAGCCCGACCACAAAATGAAACCTTTCAAACCTATGAAACGGTGGATCACCTCAAAACAGGACTCCAATGGAAAAAGCAGATCAACGACAAAGTCAGTTGGGAGAGCTATGCTTTTTATGCCCATCGGGATTTTGTGGGCAGATTGCCTTTTGGTTTTGGTGGTTTTGTGGAGCTCAAAAGGGATTATTACGGCCTGGGTACGGCCTTGGAATTGCGACCGCAAAACCATCACCGCATGCAAATCCGCCTATCGTTGGCGGACCAAAAAGACCACCGTCAACGTTTTATCAATGTGGAAGGCGCTGCCGGAGATGTCACCCTCGACCAAGACGAGCTTTTTTTTAATACCGCTTTGAGTCTTCTCGATGAGATCAAATGGAATTTTGGACTCCTGCGACTGGGCTTGCGCTATGACCACCAAAGCCTGGGCACCCAGCGGGCAAGCGATGAGGTCCAACTCAATGCATGGAACCCCAGCATTGGATTTACCTACACCCAATGGGGCAGCCATGTGATGTTTGTTTCCTATTCCAGCAGTTTTGAGACCCCTACTTTGAATGAACTTTCGGCCAATCCCAGCGGTAATGCTGGGTTTAATCCAAATCTTTCGCCCTCCAAAGCCCACAACTATGAATGGGGATGGCGATACAACAGTCCAGAAAATACCATCGAAGCCACACTTTTTGCGATCCATACCCAAAATGAAATTTTACCCTACCGATTGGAGGCTTTTCCCGACCGAGATTTTTACCGCAATACCGGATCCACTTCGAGGTGGGGGATAGAGCTTTTTTGGGAACACCAAAAAGGGCCTTGGTCTTGGAATTTGGCCTACACCTATGCGGCACTAACGTTTGACGACTACGTTTTGGGAGACAAAAATCTTTCTGGAAATCAGTTGCCCGGAGTTCCCCAACAGCAGTGGAACGGTAGCTTGCAGTACCGCTTTCCCAACGGTTGGGGGAGCACTCTGCAAACCCAATACAGTGGCACCCTCTATGCCGACGATGCCAACCTAACCCAGGTGGATGATTATTTCTTGGCCAACCTAAGACTTTGGAAGTCCTATGATGCACTCTCTTTTTTTGGCGGGGTCAACAATTTACTCGATCGGGCTTATTTCGACAATATTCGAATCAACGATTTTGGCAAGCGCTACTATGAACCCGCTCCCATGAGAAATTTTTATTTGGGAATGCATTTAAGTTTTTGATCAAAGCTGCATCACCCCCTCCATAAAAGCATCCGCATAGTTGTCCCGATTGGGATCCGAGTAGCACTCTTTTCGATTTATTTTTTTATAAATCAACAACTTTTTAGATCAAAATCACCCCCCTTTTAATAAGAAAGAAAAATCTTACAATTTATCAGAACGAGAGGGAATGCGACCCTTTTAAATCCCATGAAATTTGATTCTTCATTATTTTTTATCAACAGAGTTTTGGGTTTGGCACGATTGTTGTTAATAGTTAGGCGGTCTTGTACAGGAAGTTCAAGATTTTAACAACATTATTAATTAATTTAATTTTTTTATCAAATGAAAAAAGGTTTATTAGGTCTTGTAGTAGCCGCCCTAACTATCGTTGGGTGTCAAAACTATGACGACCAATTTGACGATTTGAACACCAAGATCGCCA
>Ga0181559_10002961_pt1 | contig 16739 bp, 17 predicted proteins | sample 011ome_21_FD_133752 | JGI IMG/M metagenome (GOLD analysis project Ga0181559, IMG submission 133752) | Coastal salt marsh microbial communities from the Groves Creek Marsh, Skidaway Island, Georgia - 011508AT metaG (megahit assembly) | ecosystem: Environmental > Aquatic > Marine > Intertidal...
ATGATGCGCCTTGTGGTGCTTCGTCGTCGGCTTATGGTCCCTCCTTCTCTTCTTCTCTTCTTCTTTCGATTTAGTCGCCGTCGCCGTGCGCGAGAGCCGACGCGTCGCCTTTTCCCCCTCCGTCCTCTTCAGCAGCGCGATCGCGGTCTGAACAGGCGTGAGCTTCGCGCTGGGCGAGCGCGTCTGCGCGCGGAGGAGCTCCGCGGGGTGCGGCGTGAGGTGCGAGCTCGACGACGCGAGCGTGCGTCCGCGCGCGTTTTTTTCGTCCGCCGCGCCGAAACAGTTGGATCGCGGATCGCAGCCGATGCCGATGCGGGGCCCGCGCGCGACGCCAAGACCCGAGGCTCCGTGCGCCACCCCCGGAAACGTCGCGGGGAGCGGCGACAGAGGGTTCACCGTCGCGAGTCGATCGAGGAGCGTCTGCCATCGCGGCGGTGGCGACGAGTGCGCGTGCGGCGTCGAGTGCGCGTGCGCGAACGGCGTCGGCTGCCGCGGCGGAGGCGCGCGCGACGCCGGCGTCATTTCTTAGGTACGGGGTTTCTTTATCCCTCTGCTCTCGAGTCTCGCGAGAGTTGGCTCGCGCGCGCGACGAGATTCCCCGAGACGCGGAACCCTTCCGCGTTCCCGCCCCGCGCGAATCGCGCGACGTCGCGCGCGCGTATCGAAGCGCGCGAGGGCGCGCGCGAAGACGTCCGCGAACGGTCCGAGCGCGCGGTCGCGACCGGAGACGGTCGCGCGCGGCGATGCGAGCGCGCGGCGTCGACGCGCGCGGATGGATGCTTTTTCGCGCGAACGCGGTGCCGCGTCAGAGCAAAGTGGCAATCGCGTTCCGACGGAGGCGCGTCATCACGTCGCCGCGACGCGTCGTGGGAGCGTACTCTTCGTACGCGCGCCAGTCAGAAACCGCGCGCGTCTGCGTACGACGTACTCGACGGGGATGTGATACCTTTCGAGCGCGTCGATGAAACCACATTTCACCGGGATGCGTTCATCGGTAAAGGAGGGACGCGTTCACCGGTGATGGAAAATCTTCCCTCTCCGTTTCCTCGAATCTTATTGGCCGGAAGCGGCGAGGCCGCACCCGAATCGAGGCCGCCGCGCGCGTCGATCCGCATAGTCGCGCACGCGTTCGAACGAGCACTCACACACCTCACATCTTAAAAATGGCTTGCATGTCCCTCTCCATGTCCAAGGCGCTCGTCGCCAGTGCGTCCCCGCGCCCGGCATCTCGAAACGCGCGATCTTCGCCCGCGTCGTCGACGTCGTCGCGGTGGCGAAAGAACGAAGCCACCGCGACTGATCGATGGTCGCGGTGGCACGAACCGCGGTCGCGCGCGCGCGTCTCTTCCGCCGCGGACTCCCGAGCTGACGCGCGTTCCCTCCCTCCTCTTTCGTTCCGCAGAGCCCCTGGCCCGCAAGGTCCAGGCGCGCAAGGCTGGTGCGTTTCCCCGCGCGATCTATCGATCGATGATCTATCCTCAAAACGACAGGGGGCCGGCCCCCCGCTGACGCGCTCTTCCCTCTCCCTCTCTTCCTCCTCCTCTCTCCCTCTCTCCGCAGTCGTCTCCAAGGCGACCGTCGCGAAGGCGCAGGCGCCCACCAAGGCGGTCCTCTCCGCCGCGGTCGTCTCCCTCGCCGCGCAGGCGCTCCCCGCGCTCGCCGTGGTGCGCGCGCGATCCGCACGCCCGACCCCGCGCGCCTCCGATCGTTCTGTTCGTCGACCCTAGCGCGCGAGATCGATCGATCGGTCGGTCGATCGGTCGATCTTGTTTTTTTTCACCATCCGCGCGCCGCGCTCGCTCCTCCCCCGCCGCTCTCCTCTAGCGCTCGCCTCCCCTCTCACAAACGCCTTCCTCCTCCAGGTTGACGAGCGCCTCAACGGCGACGGCACCGGCCTCATCCTCGGCCTCAACGACGAGCTCCTCGGCTTCGTCCTCCTCACCATCCCCACGCTCATCTTCTCGCAGTTTTACGCCGCGCAGAAGGACGAAGGCATCGAGGCGGGCGGCAAGAACGACGACTCCGGTCTCTCCCTCTGAGCAAGCAGCGCTAGGTTTGTCACGATGGACGACGTGTGCGGTGCGGTGCTTGAGAAGGGAGGAGAATGAACGCTGCGCGGGCGTCGTCGTCGCGTCGGCGGTCGGTTAGCGGTGGTAAGAGGACGAGAAGGTGATGATGAATGAATGCACGCGCGACGAACGAGACGAGACGAGACGAGAAAGCGTCTTGTCTCGTCTCGTTCCGCGGAGGAAGATTTGTTGCGAGGCTCGAAGGATGGCGCGATAGCACGGAGAGAAGTGAAGCGAGCAGCGCGTTGAATAGTCACGCATCCTATGAGTTAATTAACGCGCGCGCCTCGGACTCGGATGCGGACTCGGACCCGGACTCGCGCCGTCGCCGCCGCCCGCCGACGACGCGAGCAACGACGCGAGCGCCTTCCTCGCCGCGTTCGCCAGTGCGCGCTTCGCCGCCTCCGCCTCCGCCTCTGCGACCATCGCGCTCGCGCTCTTGCCCCCTGCGCTCCACGCGCCGTCCGCGCCCGCGAGGGGCCCCGGCGGGTGATGTCGTCGTCGTCGCGCGTCGCGAAACCCCGCGTCCCCCGCGCCGCCGCCGCCCACCTCCTCCGCGCGATCGCGATCGATCGCGCCCTCCGCGAGCGCCTCCGCGCGCGTCGGGAGTTTCAGGCACGCGAGCGCGCTCGCGATCGTCGGCGTCACCATCCTCGCCTGCATCTCCGTCGCCGCTTTGATCGACCGCTGCGACGCTCTGAGGGCCGTTCCATACAAGCGAACGTCGGGGTGGAGTTGAAAGGCGTCAGGTGGAGTTGAAAGGCGTCGAGGTCGGTGATTGAAAGCGAGGGGTGGGCGGAGAGATGCGCCGGGAAAAGTCCTTAAGGATCGGCGTTCACCACGCGAACGCGGTCGTATGGGGACCAGTGTACAGAACGCGCCTGAGTTCGCGGAGTTCGCGCGACACGCGCTTCAACGCGGCGGGGGAGACCGAGCGCCTCCGCGACTCCTCGAGCTGCTCCGTGAGCTCGAGCACGCGCTCCTCCGCGGATATCCGCAGCGCCGCGACCGCGTGCGCTTCCTCTTGTTCGCTCCACGTCAGCAACACGTCGTCCGACGTGGCGGCGTCTGATTTGGCGTCGGCGGCGGCGTCCTCCGCCGCGGCGCGCGCGACGACGGCGTCCGCCTTCGCGCGCGCTTCCTGCAACGACGCGAGCAGGAACGCGCGCTCGCGCGCGTAGTACCGCCGCGCTTCATCCTCCGCCTCGGGGTTCCGCGGCGGCGGCGGCGGCGGCGCGGAATACGGAACGTCAACCGTCGCGCCGGCGGCGGCGGCGGCGGCGGCGGCGATTTTCCTCCGCCGCGACGTCGCCGCGGGATCCTCCTCGTACCTCCTCACGACGTGCTCCACGATCGCGCTCGCGCCGACGATCACGCTGCCGTCGTCCTCGTCGACGCAGTACCCGCGCACGATCGCCTCCACGACCTCGGCTTCCATGGCGTCGCGGAGGAGACCTTCGCACGCGTTGAACCCGCCGTCGCCCTCCGCCGGCGCGGACTTGGACGCGGACGTCGTCGCCGCGAAGAGCCGCTCGAGCGCGGTCCCCGGCGTCGCCGGCGGCTCCTCCTCCTCCTCCTCCTCCTCCTCCGCGTCTTCCTTCGTCGCGGACGACGCCTTCTTCCTGAACGCGACCTCGACCGCGGCCTGGACGTGTTTCGACGCGTCCGCGCCGCCGCCGGCGGCGTCCGACGCATCACCCGCTCGCCGCAACAACTCGACGCGCTCGCTCGCCCACGCGCGTCGCTGCGCGGCGTGCACCACGAACAACCTCCGCGTCGTCTCCCTCGCCTCCTCCAACTTCGCGTCGTTCTCCTCCGCCTTGCGCGTCATCGCGTCGTCCCTCGCCGACCACTCCGCCTCTTTCGCCGCGACGGCGGCGCGCACCGAGCGCTCGAAAGCCTCCGCCTCGTTCGCGAGATCTTCGCGCATCGCCCGCGCGTCGCTCGCGGCCGCGTCGGAGGCTGCCTTGGCGACCTTGACGTTCTCGAGCTCGCACCGAATCGTCTCTTTCTCTTCCGTCACGGTGTGCAGCGCCGCGAGCCGCGTGGCGTGCTCCGCGCGCAGCGCGCTGAGTTCAATCTCCAGCGCCTCTTCTCTCTTCACCGACGCTCGCGTGGAGTCGACGAGCGCGCGTTCGAGCTCAGCGACGCGCGCGCGGAGCTCCACGAGTTCGTCGGCGCTCGCGGAGGACGCGGGCGGCGGCGAGGGCGCCGCCACCGCGACGGGCGGCGGCGCCGGAGGAGGAGGAGGAGGAGGAGGAGGAGGAGGAGGAGGCGCGGGCGCCGACGCCGACGCCGACGCCGACGCCGACGCCGACGCCGCTTCGTCGTCGCCCTCCGCGTCGTCGTCGTCGTCCTTCGCGCCGCGGTCCCACGGAAACGTCCCTCGCGGGAGCTCGCTCAGCGCCGCGGGCAGCGCGCACCCCGCGACGCACCGCTCCTTCAAGTACAGCGCGACCGCGAACTCGCGGCGGTCCAGGCGTCCGTCGCGGCGCGCGTCCGCGAGATCCCAGATGCCTCGGAGCGTCTCCTTGGGGAGGCCGACGTCGTCGAGCGCGCCGACGAGCTCCTTCCCGTCGAGGTGCTCGTCCCCGTTCGCGTTCAGCGCGTCGAACGTCGCGCGGTATCGCGCGAGGTCGTCGTCCGACGCCGGCGGCCACGCCGACGCGCGCGCGGGGGTTCCGAAGCGCGCGGAGACCGAAACGGAATCGGCGACGGCTCGAGACGCGTCGTCGTCGTCGTCCGGCGCGCTCGGCGGCGGCGCGCGGATCGGCGCGGCGTCGCCGTCCGCGGGCATCGCGGATCGCGGGAGCGCGGCGGGTGTATCAGATCCGCCGCGGTCGTCGACCTGTCGACGCGCGCGCGGGTGTGGTCGCGACGACGCCCGCGATCGCGCGCCCGCCTCGATCGCTCTCGTCATATTTCAACAAAAAAAGCGCGTCAAAATAATGCTGAATTCATTCCTCGACGCGCGCGACTCGATGGCATCGATGGCGTCGTTCGCGCCCTCCCCGCACGCGCTCGCGCCGCCGCATCACCCCCACGCGCGGCGCGGCGCGTCCTCCTCGCGCGCGTCCTCGCGCGCGACGCGTCATCGCGCCGTCGTCGTCGCGGCCGCGCCGTCGTCGTCGTCGTCGAAGAAGAAGAATCTCGACGGAGGGGCGATTCGCGCGCGATGGACCGTCGACTCAAAGTACGGCCACAAAGCGGACGCGCTCGCGATGCTCGGCGAGTGGATCCACACCGTGGGCGTCGCCGCGGGTTTAGACCCCGCCAAGGTATCCCTGCACACCGGCGCGCTCGGCGCGAGGGAGAGCGCGATCGAGCTGACGGTCGACCAGTTCGACGGCGTCGCGTCGCTCGACGCCTTCTTCGCCGCGATTCCGCACGCGTCGCATCGCGCGTGGGGCTCGCGCTTCGCGGAGCACGTCGTTGACGGCTCGCCGCGGTGGGAGATCTTCAGGACGTGCGTCGTCTCCCCGCCGCCGCCGAGCGCGAGCGCGGGCGCGGGCGCGTCGCTGCCCGTCGCCGCCGCGAAGGTGGAGCTCGAGATCGCCGCGTCGACGGACGGCTCAGGCGCGTTGTAGTATCGCACTGGTTCCCATACGACCGCGTCGGCGTGTTGAACGCCGTTCCTTAAGGACTTTCTCTCCCGGCGTGTCTCTCCGCCCACCCCTCGCTTTCAATCCCGACACACCGCGACGCCTGCCTTTCAACTCCACCCCTGACGCCTTTGAACTCCACCCCGACGTTCGTCGCTTCGCGCGGACCCTCGACCCTCAGACGCGACGCGGCGCCAGCTGGCGGAGGCGGTGTCGAAGGCGGCGGCGGAGGCGAAGGCGCTCGAGGACGCGACGCGCCCGCCGAAGATCGTCCCTCGCGCGCCGAAGAGCATGTCCGCGGAGCAGCTGGCCGCGCCGGTGTTCTCCGCGGACGAGTTCGGAGGGGAGGTCACGGCAGGGGGCTTGGTGCTTCCGAAAGCGTCGGACGGCGCCGACGACGCCGACGCCGCCGCCGCCGCCGACGACGACGACGACGCGGCGGCGGCGGCGTCGGAGGCTCCCGCGTCGTCGAGCGGCAGAGAGGGGGGAACGATCGACGACGACGAGTGGCGCGAGCGCGTCGCGGAGGAGATCGACCTGAGCCAGGAGCCGCCCGGGTCGTACGTCGTGAGGGACTGGAAGGGAGACCCGATGGTGGTGTACCCCGGGGACAAGCTCGGGCGGATTTGATCGATAGGAAAAGCCACAACTGGTTTCAACTAGGGTGAAAGTGTGAGCGATGAACGCGACGTTTTCACGCGCCCGCGCCGGTCAACCCCGCGTCGTTTGTGAGCCGAGCGTTTTCGAGAAGCTTCTCCCGCCGCTCGCGTTCCCGCGTTCGTCGCTTCGAGCGCGCGTCTCAACGACCGCCTCCTCCCCCCGCGGCGCGGAAGCGGCGTCACTCGCGCGCGCGCACGATGAGCGTGACCGTGGGCGACGTGGAGCTCAACCCGCGGGACGTCGCCGCGATCTCCCGCGGCGTCGGCCCGGAGTCGCTCACGCTGACGATACGCGCGTTCCCGTTCGGCAGGGTGCGTCCGATCGAGCGCGCGCGATCGTTCGCTCTTCTTCTCTCTTCCTCGCCGCCGATTCGCGGATCGATCGTACGGCGGGATCCCGCCGCCGCTCCCTCCCTCCCTCGCGAACGAATCGAATCGGCCTCCGCGCGTCGTCCCACGTCGCGTCCATCTTCCCGCGCGCGTTCTCACCTTCCTCCTCCTCCTCCTCCTCCTCGCGCGCGCAGGGATGGTTCGGCGCGGTCCGCAAGCGTCGCTGCGGCACGCGCCATCGCGACGTCAAGCTCCGCTTCAAATCAGAGCGCGAGCTCGAGCTCGAGCGCGACCGCCTGACGCGCCTGTGCATGCCGAACGGCGCGACGTGGAGCGACGCGGAGAAGAAGAAGCGACTCCTCGTCCTCGTCAACCCGGCGGCTGGGAAAGGGAACGACGTCAGCGCGTACGAGCGCGACGTCGCGCCCGTGCTCGAGTGCGCGTTCGATCGCGCGCGAATCGACGTCGTGGTGACCACGCGCAGAGGCGAGGCGCAAGAGCGCGTCGCGTCGATGGATCTGCAGAACACCGCCGCGGTCGTGTGCGTCGGCGGCGACGGTACGATCGCGGAGGTGTTCAACGGGCTGATGTCGCGAGGCGGCGCCGCGGAGAAGTTCCCCATCGGGATGATCCCGGCGGGGAGCGGCAACGCCATCGCGAAGGTGCGTTCATATGAGTCACACTGGTCCCCGTACGACCGCGTCGGCGCGGTGAACGCCGATCCTTAAGCACTTTCTCTCCCGGCGCTTCTCTCCACCCAGGGTCCCTCGCTTTCAATCCCTACAAACCTCGACGCCTGCCTTTCAACTCCGCTTCTGACGCCTTTCAACTCCACCCCGACGTTCGTCGCTTCGTATCCGTCGCCAAGTCGCTCGCGCACGCGGGGGGCGAGCCGTGCGATCGCGCGTCGGCGGCGCTCGCCGTCGCGCGCGGGCACATCGCGCCGTTGGACCGCGCGGAGGTGTCCGGGCAGCGCGTGGGGTCGCTTTCGATCACGCGGACGCGGAGCGGACGGAAGATCACGAGCCCCGCGGCTGCAGGGCTGGGACCCACCGCCGGGTCGAGCGCCGGTAATGGCGACGCGGCGGCGACGGCGGCGACGGCGTCGGTGATGCACTCGCTGCTGTCGTTCTCGTGGGGGTTCTTCGCGGACGTCGACATCGAGTCCGAGACGATGCGATGGCTCGGCGGACTCCGGTTCACGATACAAGCGATCGTTCGAATCTTATTCCTGCGCCGGTACAGCGCGAAGCTGCGGTTTAAGCCGCTCGCGATCACCCCGGACGCCGTCCCCGCGGGTAAAAAATCCAAAGAGCTCGCCATCGGCCAAGGTGCGTTCTATACACTGGTCCCCATACGACCGCGTCCGCGTGGTGAACGCCGATCCTTAAGGACTTTCGCCGTCGTCTCTCTCCGCCCACCCCTCGCTTTCAATCCCGACACACCTCGACGCCTTTCAACTCCACCTGACGCCTTTCAACTCCACCCCGACATCGCTTCGTATGGAACGGCCCAAGTCTCGCTCAACCTGCGCGGGTACAAAGAGCCGAAGGAAGCCGCCGCGGTCGCCGCGATGGACGGCGCGTCCGCGGGCGACGCGATCGCCGACCGCCCGGGGTGGCGCGAGATCGAGGGCGACGTCCAGGGGTTATGGGCGCTGAACCTCCCGTGGGGCGGCGAGGACATGTACGCCGCGCCCGGCGCGGCGCCCGACGACGGATGCTACGACCTCCTCGTCATCGCCGGCGCGTCGCGGCTGTCGCTGCTCGGCCTCCTCCTCATCTTCGACGGCGGCGCGCACTGCACGCACCCGGCGGTGACGTACGTGAAAGCGTCCGCGTTCGAGCTCGACCCGGGGCCGAGCCACACGGGGAAAGGCGGGTTCATCGCCGTCGACGGCGAGCTCGTCGCGCGCGCCGACGGGAAGTGGGGCCGGACGCGGCGACAGGCGCGTTCTCCTTCACACTGGTCCCCGTACGACCCCGTTGGCGTGGTGAACGCCGATCCTTAAGGACTTTCTCTCCCGGCGTGTCTCTCCGCCCAGGGTCCCTCGCGTTCAATCCCGACACACCTCGACGCCTTTCAACGCCAACTGACGCCTTTCAACTCCACCCCGACATTCGTCGCTTCGTATGGACCCTCGACCCTCAGGACCGCCGGACGCGCGAGGGAGACTCGGACGACGAGCGCGAGATGGTCGGTGGGGGTTCGGGTGCGAAGGGGAGCGGCGGGCACGCGGACGTCGCGCGTCATAAACATAAGAACGGTTCGATATCGACCGTCACGGGCGACGGGGAGGGGTGGAGATCGGCGTACGCGCCGATGTCGATGCGGGTGGTGCGCGCGGCGGCGAGAGTTTTTTGCGCGCCGCCGGCGGCGGCGGCGAGCGGCGGGAGAGGAAAGGTCGCCGCGGCCGACGACGCGGGCGTCGGGGACCAGGCGTGAGCCGCGAGCGCGGCGGCGGCGTGGGGGTCCGCGAGAGTGGAGTGTTTATCATCGCACAGCGGGGTGGGGTGGGTAATATCATCGACGCCGCGGTAGGAGTAAAACGCACGTGATGCGTGCAGAAAGTCTCGCGCCGCTCGTCGTCCGCCTCCGTGCTACGTGCCTGTCCAACGCGCTCGCGCGTGACCCTAAATACTGTACGTCGACGGGATCGATCGGTTGCGCGCGCACACCGCGCGGCGCGCTCCTCACGACCGTCCCCCCGCGCGAACCGCTCATCACCGACGATGTCCGACGACGCCCCTCCCGCGGTGCCGCCGGCGGCGAACGACGACGCCGGCGAAGGCGGCGTCTCGAAGAAGGCTGCGAAGAAGGTCCGCCGCGCCGTCTCGTCGCTTCCGTCGTTCGGTCGATTCGATCCGCCGGTGGCGATGATGGGGCCGATCGCGCGCGCGGTCCCGTCGCGTCGCGTCCCTCCCCCGAGACCGCGGACGCCGCTCCATTCGCTGACTGACGATCGACCCCTCCGCGCCTCCGTCCATCCCCGTCCTCCTCCTCCTCCTCCTCCTCCTCCTCTCCCCGACCCAGGCCGCGAAGGAAGCGGAGAAGGCTGCGCTCAAGGCGAAGAAAGCCGCGGAGGTGGCGGAGCGCGAGGCCGCCGCGCAGGGCGGTCCCGATCCCCTCGCGGATCGCTACGGCGACGCCCCGCTGATTCAGTCGAAGGAGATCACCGGCAAGGTGTGGACGCACGCGCGCGACATGACGGCCGCGAGGGTGAACGAGACGGTCACCCTGCGCGGGCGCGTGCACAACGTCCGAGGCAAGGGCAAGTCCGCGTTTCTCATCCTGCGGCAGCAGACGGCCACGGTGCAGGCGCGTCGTCGTTCGTATCACACTGGTCCCCATACGACCGCGTCGGCGATGTGAACGCCGATCCTTAAGTACTTTTGCCGTCGTTTCTCTCCGCCCACCCCTCGCTGCTTTCAATCCCCGCCCTCGACGCCTTTCCACTCCGTCTGACTGACGCCTTTGAACTCCGTCCATCCATCCGCCCGACGCCGCCCCGCAGTGCGTCTTTTTCGTGGACGACGTCGACGTCAGCAAGGGCATGGTGAAGTGGGTCTCGAAGCTCGAGGCGGAGTCCGTGATCGACATCAGCGGCGTCGTCGCGGTCCCGAGCGAGGGCCCGGTGGTGTCGTGCACGCAGAAGGAGGTGGAGCTCGTCGTGCACTCGGTCTACTGCGTCTCGAGGTCGGTGCCGAGGCTGCCGTTTGAGGCGCGTTCTATACACTGGTTCCCATACGACCGCGTTGGCATGGTGAACGCCGATCCTTAAGGACTTTGCCCGGCGCATCTCTCCGCCCAGGGTCCCTCGCTTTCAATCACCGACCTCGACGCCTTTCAACTCCGCTTCTGACGCCTATGAACTCCACCCCGACGTCGCTTCGTATGGAACGACCCTGAGATCGACGACGCGTCGCGCCCGGAGAGCGATTTCGATAAGGAAGACGGCGCGCAGTACGTCCGCGTGCTTCAGGACACGCGGTTGAACTACCGCGTCATCGATCTGAGGACGCCGGCGAACCAGGCCATCTTTCGCGTGCAGAGCGCGGTGTGCGAGCTGTTCAGGGAGGCGCTTAGGAGGAAGGACTTCGTGGAGATTCACACGCCGAAGCTCATCGGCGGCGCGTCCGAGGGCGGCGCGTCCGTGTTCAAGCTGGATTACATGGGCCAGCCCGCGTGCTTGGCGCAGTCGCCGCAGCTGTATAAGCAGATGGCGATCGAGGCGGACATGGACAGAGTTTTCGAGATTGGGCCGGTGTTTCGAGCGGAGAATTCGAACACGCATCGACACCTGTGCGAGTTCACCGGGCTCGACATGGAGATGACGATCAAAGAGCACTACTCCGAGGTGTTGGACGTCCTGAACGACTTGTTCCTTCACATGTTCGATGGGTTAAACGAGCGGTTCAAGCACGAGCTCGAGGTTGTCAACGCGCAGCACCCGTTCGAGCCGCTCAAGTACCTGAACCCGACGCTGCGTCTGACGTTTCCGGAAGGGATCAAGATGCTCCAAGACCACGGCGTCGAGGGCGTGGACCCGCTCGGGGATCTGAGCACGGAGCAGGAGCGCGTCCTCGGCCAGCTCGTGAAGGAAAAGTACGACACGGACTTTTACATCCTCCACAAGTACCCGCTGAACGCGCGGCCGTTCTACACGATGCCGTGCCCGCACGACGGCGACTACACCAACTCGTTCGACATCTTCATTCGAGGCGAGGAGATCATCTCCGGCGCCCAACGCATCCACGACGTCGAGCTCCTGAGCAAGCGCGCGGTGGAGTGCGGGATCGAGATTGAGACGATCCAGGCGTACATCGACGCGTTCAAGTACGGCGCGCTGCCGCACGGCGGCTGCGGCGTCGGGTTGGAACGCGTCGTGATGTTGTTCTTAAACCTGGGTAACATTCGCAAGACGTCGATGTTCCCGCGCGATCCCCGGCGGTTGGCGCCGTGACGTGATTGATTTGACTGACTGACGCGCGGCGAGGGCGAGGGCGAGGGCGAGGGCGAGGGCGAGGGCGAGAGAGAGAGAGTTGGGGCGACGCGTGGCGCGCTCGCGTGCGTCGTCGTGTGTCGCCCTATGTCTACTAGAGGTTTGCTATGACCGGGAGCGCAGCCGCGGCGCTCCAAAGAATAAAGAATCATTTTTTTCGCTCGTCGTCTCCGCGCCGTTCCGTCTCGCGTCGCGTTGTCACGGCTCCACGGCCGCGCCGGCTTTCTCCGCCGCGGCCGCGATCGTGTCCTCGTTCATCGCCCGCATCCCCCACACGGTCAGATCCCACGCGACCAACGACACCGGGAACCCTAACGATATCCGGAGCGCGGTCACCGCCGTCCCTTTGTACAACGCGCGCCACCCCTCGGTTCGAACGATCTGCGGGCGGCGTTCAAAGGCGTGTCAGACGGAGTTGAAAGGCATCGAGAGCGAGCGCGCTTTAACTAAACCGAGGGGTGCGCGGAGAGAAACGCCGGGAAGTAAAGTCCTCAAGGAACGGCGTTCACCGCGCCACCGACGCGGTCGCATGGGGACCGGTGTAAATATGAACGCGCCTTCGCGAACGCGTCCGTCACTCCGGCGTACTCCGCGCGGCCGGTCTTGACGTCCGGCACTCGCGACTGCATCCGCGACTTGACGACGTCGAACGGCATCTTAAACGCGGTCGCGACGAGCCCGCCGAGAAGACCCGTCGCGAGCGACTGCGCGACTTGCTCGGAGACGGTCCGCGGCGCCTCCATCAGATTTTCCTTCGCGAAAAAGATGGAGCCAAAGTAAAAGGCGTTGAAGACGCAGTTGCGTCCGATCGTCGCGTAGAAGCCGCTGTACAGCGACGCCGCGCCCTCCGTCGCGACCATCGTCCGCGCGCACTGCCAGCTGTGCGCGTACCTCGACGCGTTCTCGCGCGCCTGCATCCGGCATTTCACCGCCTCGAACGGCGTCACGCAGATTGACTCCGGAACGCCGGTGAGGAACGCCGCGGCGAAAGCGGTCGGCGTCGTCAGCGTCCCGCGCTCGCCGACGACCAGCCTCTTGGAGTGCTCGTTCCCGACGTACATCACGAGCGCCTGCGGGCGCGCCGCCGCCGGGAGGACGCCGCGATACAGCGAGCGGATCCCGCCCGAGGACGCCTGAGATGAGGGTCGTTCCATACAAAAAGTTTTCACCGGTCAGTTGAAAGGGAACGCGATCAAGTGTTGAAACCGAGCGATGGGCGAAAAACGTTTGTATAGAACGCACCTGACGCGCGAGCTCGCGGACGAACGGCGCGTTCGCGCCGCGATTGACGTGCGCGCGCGTCTTGACGACGTCGACGGGATGACACGCGACCGCGTCCGCGACGCCGGCGGCGAACCCGGCGACGATCTCCTGCGTCGCGGTGAGGCGGGTCGGCTTCGGCTTCGGCTTGGGGGGGGGCATGACGCGAGCGAGCGAGCCGCCGCGGCCGCCGCCGGGCCGGTCGCTCTGTCTTCAGCGCGTCCTGTCTTCGTCTCTCCACGTCCGACGCGACGTTCGGTGATTTATCTGTTCGTGGGTGACGTACAACGTACTTTTTCAGTGCTAATGCGCATACACGTACCTGGTACTTTCGATTGCCGATTGCCTCGTCACCGAGATATTTTCGCCACGTCCTCATCACTCACCGTTGCGGTCTCAATCCTCGCGACGCGAGACGCGCGACGCGCGATACGTCGTATCTCTCCCCGCGCGATTGCGATCGCGCGCGCGTTTTGATCGCACCGAACGCGCGGAGACGCGCGCTCGAGCCGCGCCCGACCGCTCTCCGCGTCAGCCCCGCGCGGAGTCCCCATCGGCATCAGAGGGGAAAAAAAGCGACGAGGAAGAGAAAAAGGGAGGAAAAGCGACGCGACGACGCGCGCGACGGGGTCCTTCGATCGCCGCGTTATGATCGACCACCTCGACCCGCCCGTGAACGTCTCCCCCGACGCGACGTCCGACGAGCACGAGAACCACGAGAACCACCACGGCGAGGACGACCCTGACGAAGCCCGTCGCCTGCGACGCGTCAAGTCCAACCGCGAGTCCGCGCGAAGGAGCCGCGCGCGAAAGCAGCAGCGTCTCGTCGAGCTCGAGCGCTCGACGCGCGTCCTCGACGACGACGTGCGGCGAACGCGACAGAACGTGGCGCTGATGTCGAGCGTGATGTATCACGTCGTGGAGGAGAACCGACAGCTCGAGAGCGAGTGCGCGGCGATCGGAAGGCAGATTCTCGCGATGAACGAGCAGGCGGTCGCGAAGGCGCGCGCCGACGCCATCGCGCAGGGAGCGATGGCGCGACGAGGGGGAGGGACGACGACGACGGGGACGGGCGCGTCGGGAGGGGCGGGGGCGGGGATGATAGGGAGGGTCGACTCGCCGAAATCGCCGCATCGCATCCGACGCGCGCCTTCGCTGACCGTGGTGCGCGAGGAAGAGGCCGAGTACGCGTTCCACGCCGGAGGGACGACCTCCGCGGCGTGACGCCGACGCGCGAACGAACGAATTGCGTTCTGTTGTAAAAAAATCATCGATCGTCGATCGCCGCCGCGCGCGCTCTCACCCCCCCACCCCCCACCCCCCATTCCTCATTTTTTTCTCACATCGCCGCGGGATCGTCTGCGATCAACACCAGCGCGATCTCCCCGCTCGCGCGCCCGCACAGCCGCCCCAACCGAGTCACCGCGCAGGTAAACGTCGAGGACACCTCCCCGCCGACGAAGACGCTCCCGCGGCGCCGCGACTGCTCCGCGAGCTCGATCCCTGCGTGGGTGAACCGATCGGTCAGTCGAACGTCTTAGCGGTCAAACGTTGAAAGGGAAGCGCGGGTGAAGAATGACGACGGGAAAAGTCCTTAAGGAACGACGTGCACCACGCGAACGGGGTCGTATGGGAAGCAGTCTCACCTGCGTTGACGACGTCCGTCAGCGGCACGACGGCCGCGCCGACGGGCTCGCGCTCGAGGGCGATGGTCCCCACGAGCGTGGTCCCGGCGAGACCGTCGAGGCGCGTCGGGAGCGTGAGGTTCGCGACCGGTTCGTCCGCGGACGCCGACGGCGTCGGCGTCGGCGTCGGCGTCGTCGGCGGCGGCGGCGCCGCGGCCTCCGTCGCCGCGTCGGCACCCTCCTCGGCACCCTCGACGGCACCCTCGACGGCGGCACCCTCCGCCGCGCCCTCGTCGCCGGACTTCTTCTTCTTCGAGAACAGCCTCGACATCTTCGCGTACGCCTTGGCCTTGGCCTCCTTGGCCTTCGCTTTGTACTCCGCCGTCTTGCTCTTGGGGTCGAGGGTCCGTACGAGCGATGATATCGGGGTGGAGTTGAAAGGCGTCAGTTGGAGTTGAAAGGCGTCGAGGCGTGTCGGGATTGAAAGCGAGGGACCCTGAGCGGAGAGAATCGCCGGGAGAGAAAGTCCTCAAGGATCGGCGTTCACCACGCCGACGCGGTCGTATGGGGACCGGCGTGATGAGAACGCGCCTTGGTCCCGGCGCCCGGCGCCGCCGCGACCGCGCCCGAGGCGTCGGGCTCGCCGCCGCCCTCCCCGGGCGTCGGCGGCGGCGGCGGCGGACCGAGCGCGAACATCGGCAGCGCCTCCTGGTTCCACACGACCTCCACGACGGTCTGCGCGCCGAGGGTGCCGTCCGCCTCGTCCGCCGCCGTTCGGGGATCCGTCGTCGTCCGCGTCGGCGTCGCCGCGCCGTCCGCCGCCGACGCGGATCTCGTCGACGGATCTCCGACCCACCACGTCCCTGCGCCGCACCCGCCGCCGTTTGGGCCCTCGCACGTGAATTGGCACACCGCGGGCGGGCCGTCGTACTTCCCAGCGGCGCCACCCACGCCCGCGGCGACCGCGAGCCGACGCAGCGCGTCTCTCAAGTCGGACGCGCTCACGCCGTCTTTTTTGCCCCCGGCGGCGGTCTTCGCGTCCGCCGCCGCCGCGCTCTTCGCGGTCGCGTTGTCCTTCTTCGGCGACGTCAGCGACACGGAGTTGCGTCGAGACGGCGTCGCGTCCGGAGTTCCGGGCTCCGTTCCGTTCGCGTCCTTCGGCTGCCGTAACGTCACGTCGTCGAGCGTTACGCGGAAGTTTACGAGCCGCAGCGTCGCCTTCACCATCGTCGCGCCGGCGGCGGCGGCGCCCGCCGTCTTCTTCGCGGCCGCCGCCGTCTCCCCTCCCGCCGCCGCCGCCGCCGCGACCTTCGCGTGGAGGTGATCCAATACCTTCGGCAAATCAACCTCGCACGACGCGTACACCGGCGCGTGGTCGCTCGTGCACAACGGCTTCGCGGCGTCGTACTCCGCCACGCGGACGCCGCGCGACGGCAGCGAGTGAAACAACACTCGGTCCGCGTACGACGGCACCCTCTTCCGCGAGTACTCGCACCGACGCTCGCGCTTGTTCGGGTCGTACTTGAACGTCGGCGGGAACCCGAGTGGGGCCTCGCGGAACCCGTGGAGCGCCGCGCCGCGTCGCCGCTCGCGGTTGAGTTGATCCGCGTCGAGCAACGCCGCGAAATCGCCCGCCGCCGCCTTAGGGTCGTTCCATACAAAGCGACGTCAGGGTGGAGTTGAAAGGCGTCAGGTGGAGTTGAAAGGCGTCTCGGTGTGTCGGTATTGAAAGCGAGGGGTGGACAGAGAGACACGCCGGCAAAAGTCCTTAAGGATCGGCGTTCACAACGCCAACGCGGTCGTATGGGGACCAGTGTGAGATAGAACGCACCTTTTCGTTCACCGCGTTCCACCCCTCGACGTACCGCGCCGCCGCGGCGGCGATCTCGTCGTCGTCCTTCCCGCTAATCTTGACTTCCTCGTCCTCTTCCTCTTCTCTGCGTCGGTCGCGCACGAGCGGCGCGGCGGCGGCGTCGTCGAGTCCCTCCGCGGGCGCCCCCGGCGACGTCAGGGGCCCCGACGTCGCCGTCGCGTTGAGAAGACTGGCGTTCCCGCCGCCGCCGAGAGGAGGCGGCGTCGTCGCGCTGGAAACCCCCGACTCCCGCGCGGCCGCGTCGGCGGCGGCGAACGCGGCGACGGCGGCTTTATCCCGCGCGCCGCTCTTGTTCTTGAGCGCGGCGGCGATGCTCGTC
>Ga0181559_10002964_pt1 | contig 16730 bp, 7 predicted proteins | sample 011ome_21_FD_133752 | JGI IMG/M metagenome (GOLD analysis project Ga0181559, IMG submission 133752) | Coastal salt marsh microbial communities from the Groves Creek Marsh, Skidaway Island, Georgia - 011508AT metaG (megahit assembly) | ecosystem: Environmental > Aquatic > Marine > Intertidal zone...
GCGGTCGCGTCGACGTCTTTTTCCCCGAAGAGGATGTCGCGCTTTGTTTCTTCTTCTTCTTCTTCTTCCAGAGGAAGGTACGGCGCATCGGTCGTGCGTTTGAAGAGCAGAAAGGCTAACGAGAAGAGAGGACGAAGAGGGCAGTTGCACGTCGCCAACGTTGGCTCCACGTACGGGAGATTCTTCCGCGTGACGACGTTCGGGGAATCGCACGGAGGCGGCGTCGGGTGCGTCGTGGATGGGGTGCCACCAAAGCTGCAAATATCGCGAGAAGATTTACAGTTCGAGTTGGATCGACGTCGACCGGGGCAGTCGAGAATTACGACGCCGAGGAACGAGGAAGACGCGTGCGAGATTTTGAGCGGGGTTGGGTTAGATGGGGTGACGCTCGGGACGCCGATTGCAGTGCTGGTGAGGAATAAGGACCACAAATCGCAAGATTACGGCGAGATCGCGGTGGCATATAGACCGAGTCACGCGGACGCGACGTACGATATGAAGTACGGGGTGAGAGCGATTGCCGGGGGTGGGAGAAGTAGCGCGAGAGAAACGATCGGGAGGGTCGCGGCTGGAGCGATCGCGAAGAAGATTTTAAAGCAAATCGGAAACACGGAAATTTTGGCGTACGTGAGTCAAGTGAAAGACGTGAAAACGAGCGAAGGCGGAGTCGATCACGAGAATTTTACCATGGAAGACGTTGAGAAGAACATCGTGAGATGTCCGGACGATTCCGTGGCGGAGAAGATGATCGAGGCGATCGATGAGGTGAGAGTTAAAGGTGATTCGTGCGGTGGGGTGGTGACGTGCATCGTGAGAAATTGCCCGAGAGGTTTAGGCGCGCCGGTGTTTGATAAGTTGGAGGCTGATTTAGCGAAAGCGATGATGTCCTTACCGGCAACGAAAGGTTTTGAAATCGGTAGTGGTTTTGCGGGCGTTTTAGAGAAAGGAAGCGAACACAACGATCCGTTTTACATGGACGCAGAAAGAGGTTTGCGAACGACGACGAACAAATCGGGCGGGATTCAAGGCGGCATTTCCAACGGCGAGATTATCGAGATGAAGATTGCGTTTAAACCGACGTCGACGATTACTCGACCGCAAAACACGGTCAACCGCGACGGCGTAGAGACTGAGTTGAAAGCGAGAGGGAGACACGACCCGTGCGTCGTCCCGAGAGCGGTGCCGATGGTGGAATCCATGGTCGCGTTGGTATTGATTGACCATTTGATGATGCAATACGCGCAGTGCGACTTGTTAGGGAGAGATGATTATTCTTTCGTGAGAGACGGTAACATGGCGACTTTATACGATGCGCGAGCGAGAGAAGCTGCGGCGGCGCAAGCGAGTAAAGCTGGGATGAGCGCAAAGAAAATGCAAGAAGAATACGAAGAGAATTAATTGAAAAAAGAATATAAATAGAAAGAAAAGAGACAAAATGTTTTTTAATCGAAAGTGTCATTAACTCTCTGTCGTTAAAAAAAAAGTTTAAGTGCTAACATGACTTCGAGCTCCATTTCGGAGGTAAATTTTTGTAAAATGCGCTTTGTCACGTCTTCTTTACAGTCTCGTTAGAACAAGGACAAGACGACCGAAACTAAGATCGCAACGAAAGTAGTCGACTTGGCAAGGGCGCCGCCCGTCGGATCTTCGGACGAAGAAGTCGTTGAAATGTCTGATTCCATCACGGTTGCGATTGAAAAGGAGTCAACGCATGCCGTCGCGATACCTTCGGTACCGCTCGTGTTCTCAACGACGCATTCGATCAACTCAAAAGGAGAGTTCTCATCGGCAGCCTTCATGCAAGCGATCGTCGCGTTGTTCACGTCCGTTAAATTTCGAACAAAAGGGATAGCAACTTCAACGCACTCGTCAAACACTGTACCGTGCGGCGTTAAGGATAAAATAGCACCGATGAACACTGAGCGGTTTCCGATTTCACCTTCAGTCGCATTTTCTCCTCTGAACTTTTCCGGACGTCGCAACTCTTTCACCTCGTCTTCGTCCACCCCGTTGATGCCAACGTTTATTTTCGTTTCGTTTGCACGTAAACTGTTCGGTTTAAAAGTGATTTTAACCTTATTGTTGCCGCGGCTCGGCAACTTATAAAGATCGTCGTCGTCGTCATCATCATCATCATCGTTATCCTCGAAGACGTGCTCTTGACCTCTGATCACTTCTTCCGACCGGCCCTTGTTTCGTAAAAATTTCTTGCATACTTTTGAGGGGTCTTTGTCCGCAGCCTCCGCAGCCGTTTTCTCCGCAATGCAAAAGTTCTTCACGACATACATACACCCGGGTGTGATTGCGCCAATCGATTGGATTGAGTTCACAGATTTACTCGTTTCCGTGCAATTCACGTTTCCGCATGGGCACGCGGAATCAATCGTGTTTGACTCCCATCCGGCTTCGCACTCGAAGGGACATCCCGTTTTAAAATCTTTCTCTTCCTCCCACTCGTCTTCGTCGATTTCGAGATCAAATTGGCCGTCATCGTCATCGTCATCGTCTTTGTCGTCGACATCATCATCGTCGTCTTTATCCGCTGCGAGAGCGGCATCGTCCTCATCCACGTCACCATCACGGTCGATGTCGCCTTCTTCGTACACCGTCGGGTCGTGCGTGATTGAAATTTTCTGCCCAGTCGCGCAGTGCGCCGAGCAAACAAAGTACAGCGTCGAGGATTCCGCCGGGGTCACCGACACGTACGATAATATGCCTTTGCGACCAAAGTCTACTTGAACCTGTCCGTGCGTCGTGCGCGGTAAAAAGGAAAGGAGAAGATTTGAAGAATATGAGTGCAAAGTCGACGAAAGAGACATACGCAGAAGGTCGAAGGAATCCGAAAGGCACCCTTTTTTGATTTAAGGAGGTGCACACAATAAAAAAGCATCGCGTAAGAATGGACATACCTCGTCCATTTTCGTCGCGCCGGTCAAATTGCACGCGTTAAAAGCCGTCAAATCGGCCACCTGGTACACGTCGTGACCACTGTCTGCTTTAAATTCAAACTTGATGGTCTTATCGGCGTCGTACGCGCCGTAAATCGTCATTGTTTTTTCCGTCGTAATTTTCTCCCAAGGTATAACGCCCTTCTTTCGGTCGGCGGTGGTGCTCATCGCCATCGAGAGAAGCGCGGCGGAAAAAATGAAACGTCGCATCGAAGAAGACAAGCGGGACGTTCTTTTGGAACGGAGCGTCATGTGCGTTGCTTTCGTGCGCGCGTGTGTGTGTTTGGTTTTGTGTATTGCGTGTATGCGGGCGAGCGCGTGTAAATTAATGAAGAGAGGTATTCTAAATTTGGACGAAAAAAGGGGGGAAAGTTTTTTTGATTTTCGTGTGCTGGCGAATTTTAATGTGCTTCTCTCTCTCACGCGCGCGTGGATTTACAAGTGTTCTACTATCATCTATTCGCTCCTCTTCTTCTTCTCCTTCTTCTCCTTCTTTTCTTTCTTATCCTTCTTCTCTTTCTTCTCTTTTTTGCTCTTCTTTCTGTCCCTTTTCTCGTCCTCGGGGTCTCGCTCCTTTTCGTCCCGCTTCCTCGACGGCGGCGGAGGCACCTCTCGGACTTTTTTCTCCTCCTCGAGAGAATCGAAGCCGAACTCTTTTTCAAACTCGGCGCGGATGGCGGCAGATTTTTCTTCGCGTTTTTCCCATCCGCTGGCGTTGTTTTGGAACTGTTTGACGCCTAGGCGCTTGAAGAGGACCATGCCGTGCCGAGTGGCGACGATTTCTTTCTCTCGCGCGGAACAGAGTTCGACTATTTTTTTCTTGGTTTTGTTGTCGGTTTCGCGGTAACACGCTTCGAGGACTCGAGAACCTCCAGAGGATACGGCTAAGGCGACGGCGTTGTCGACGAGAAGCTCAGCTATTGCTTTTTTGTGTTTTGCTTTTACCAATCGCGAGTTCAAGATGGCTTCGATGGCGTGGGAACCAGACGCGTCTCGGGAGGCTTGCAAGAGAGATTTCGGATCGGTATCGCATAAGGATTCGAGGAACATGATGGTCGCGTCGGCTGGGTATTTGGCGAGCGTTTGCATCATGGCGGCACCTAGTACGGAGCATCTTCCGTGTGGCGGGTTTCCGAGGAAAAGTAGCGCGCGCGCGAGCTGCGATTTTCCACCTTTTCTACCTCCTTCGCCGCCTTCCTCGTTGGTGGCGTTTTTCTTTTCTAACTTGAACGTCACGCCTCGCGCCAACGCTTTGCAACAATCTTTTTCGTTAGTTTTCAATCGCAAACAGGCAGCTAAGAGTGCCGCGATAACGCCAGCTCTGTTATCGTATAACAGCGTTCCGAACAACGCGGAGAGTTCGGAGACGGCAGAGGCGACAACAGCTGGATCCCTCGAGCTTCCTAAAACCGATTGCAGCACAAAATTGGCCACCGGGTGTTTCGATATGGACATCAACTTATCGCGAAAAAATCTTCGCCAAATCTCCGACCCTAACGTCTTCGGGGCAACTTTTACGATAACTTCGAGTAAATGCGACCCGGAACGAGATTGCATGAGCGTTTTCATGTCCTCCGAGGAAAGATCCGCGAGGAGCTCGCCATCTGGCGCATCTTCCGGAGGCGCGCACCCCAACAAACCGGGAATGATCCATTTCAAACTTTTATCGTCCCCTTCTTGACTGATCAAAATGGCTTGTAAATATGCGCTCGCGCACGGATCATCCGTCATATCCCAAAGGACTTCTTCGACGTTAGCTAACACATCGTTTATGTGCGATTCGAGAAGTTCTGGAAAGGCATTTATTCTATCTTCGTTCTTTTCCTCTTGGTATTTCTCACGATTCTTCTTGGACGCGTCGAACTGTTCCACGCTCGTCGCGCCCTTCAGTTTGCTTTCTAAGTTACCTTGCGGCTTGTAATTTTGTTGGCCAACCGCCAACGTCTTATCTCTGCCACCCGGGTTGAGAGGCATTTCCTTACCCGCGAGGAGAAAAAAAACGCGTCGAGCAACCGGCGAGGCGCGCTGATCAAACGCGATGTCCTTCGCTCGCGAACTCAAAACGTACGATAAGTTGTCTAAACAACTTCTCGGTCCCGCTTCTGGAAGATTATTATTTTCACGTTGTTGTTGTTGACCATCTCCTTCTCCTCCGCCGTCATCGTAGTCGTTATTTCTACTTCTATTCTCGTTTTCAAATCCATCGTCTACGTCTTCCTTCTCTAAAAGCATCTCCTTAAACTTCAAAACTTCTTGAATGCTTCTTTTTTTCCTCTTTGTCTCGCCGTGGTGGCGAGGATTCGAACCATCGTTGCCCTCACCATCAACCACCAAACGCTTCGATACTTGCCTTATCACGCTCTCTAATACTCGCGATCCAAAGATATTCATCGCCAAGGCGTACGTCTTCCATCCTCGACAAACTTTCTTCAAAAACGACGCCAACGCTTCGTCCGTGGCGTGCGCGACCAATCTCTCAATCAAACGCGAACACCGCGCGTCCATCATTAACTCCACCTCTCTTCCATCCGCACCTTCCAGCGCGTTGTTCGCTAAGGTTTCGATCGCTTCGTCTTTGTCGTCGATATCGTCTTCTTCTCCTCCTTGTTGGACGACGTTCCTCTTCTCGTCAAACTCTCCGAGCGCTTTTTCAATCTCCACGAAATACTCGTTCGTCGCATCGTCCAGTTGGTACCTGTTCCCATCCGCGGCTAATATAGAAATCGGCCCGTTCGATTTAAACTCCTTCGAGCCGAATCTCGGCGGCAGCGCTGCTTCCCCTTCCGACGTCATTCTTTATCCTCGAAGCTTTCTCTCTCCTCGCTCTTCTTCTTCTTCTTCTTCTTCTTCTTCTCGATGCGCTTTTTCTTCGTTCGCGGGGGCGGCGGCTCTACCGAAATGTGTCTCTCTCGCTCTCCGTCCGTATTATACCTCTTCCAAAAGAAAAAGCAAAGCGCGGCGCGGAGAGGAAAAAAAGAGACTCTCTCTCTCTCTCTTTCTCCTCCTCCTCTGTCCGTCTATCTTCTGTCTTCTCTCCGTAAACAAACTGAAGGAACGCTTTTTGAGAGCGTATGTAGTAGAGTTTTGTTGGTTTTGTTGTGTGACTCGACGCAAAAAAAAATTCGAGAGAGTTTTAAAAGTGAGAAGAGAGCGATGTTTAGGGTTTAGGCGTATTTGCGGTTCTCCTCCTTTGCGTGCGCACACGTGGGAAAGTTTCACTCTTCTTTAAAATAAAACCACGCGCGATAATACGTGTCGAAAGCGGCGAGAAGAAAGAAGAAAAGACAAAGAGCGTTTTGAGACGACCGTGTTTTTTTGTTCGCGGGAGGAGGGAAGCACGAAACACGCGCGGATACGATGACGACGACTTTGACGACGACGACGACGTGTGCGTCGTCTCGGGATTTTATCTCCTCGCACCGGCGGAAAACGCAGATGACGATGATGACGAAGAAGAACAACAGGAACAACGAGACGAAACGAGCGATACGAAACCAAGCGGTGGCGGAACCGAAACCGAACGTTTCTTACGATGAAATCGGGACGGACCCGGCAAAGAGAACCGTCGTCATTCTCGGTTCTGGCTGGGGCGCCGTCTCTTTCGTGAAATCCTTGAAGAAGGACATTCCGTTCGAGGTGATTTTGGTATCGCCGAGGAATTATTTCTTGTACACGCCTTTGTTGCCGGGCGTGGCGACGGGCGCGATTGAAACGAGGTCGATCGTCGAGTCTATTCGACGTCCAATCGCGGAGAAAGGGTTCAAATATTACGAAGCGGCGGCGACGGATATCGACGCAAAGAATAAAATCGTCACGTGTCGCAAGGCGAACAACGAGTTCACGTTGAAGTACGATTATTTAATCACCGCGGTCGGGGCAGTGACGAACACTTTTGGCGTGCCCGGCGTGGAAGAGAATTGCTTGTTTTTCAAGGAGATTTCGGATGCCGCGAAATTTCGGAGCCAAGTGAACGAAAGGTTCGAACGAGCGACGCTGCCGGGAATTTCGAAAGAGGAGATTCAGGATTTGTTGCGATTTGTGGTCATTGGTGCCGGACCGACGGGCGTCGAGTTAGCCGCAGAATTGTACGATTTGGTATATCAAGACGTCGCAAAGACGTTTCCGAGACGATTGTTGGCAGATGTTTCGATCAACATCATCGATTTACAGGAGAAAATCTTATCTTCCTACGACAGAGAAATCGCCGAATACGCCACGGACTTTTTCAAACGAGCAAACATTAATTGCATTTTGAACACGCAAGTGAAAGAAGTCAAGAAAAACAGTTTGATCGTAGCAGATAAGAATACCGGTGAAGAGAGGGAAATTCCATGCGGTATGTCCGTGTGGTGTTCGGGAATTAAACTCAACCCGATTTGCGAAAAGATACAAAATAGCTTACCGGAAGGCTCGCAGCCGAACGTTAGATCTTTATCCGCGGACAAAGCCATGCGCGTGAAGGGTTCAGACGGTTCCATTTTTGGTTTAGGTGATTGCGTGACCGTGGAACGCCCGAAATCGATGGCAAAAGCGCAAGAAATTTACGCCAAAGCCTGTAAATGCGACGAGGACGGCAACTGCGAACTCCAAATCGACCTGCCGACCGCCATCAAAGCCTTGGAGGAAGGTGGTAAAGATTTTCCACACTTGAAAGAGATGGCCAAATCTGCCACTCAAAGCATAGATGTCTTTAAGTCGTACACGAAAAGTAAAGACGAGATGACCATGTCTGAATTCATGCAAATGTGCGAAGCGTTAGACAACGAATTGCGCGCCTTCCCTGCCACGGCGCAGGTGGCAAAACAACAAGGAAACTATTTAGCCGAAGTTTTCAATAGCGCCAAAGAAAAAGGATTCGAGGTTCTTCAAGACCCAGAAGCGAGGTTTAATTACGAACACAAAGGTTCGCTCGCATACATCGGCAAAGACTCCGCCGTCGCCGATATCCCGGGTTTCGCCATCTTGAAAGGCTTAGCCGCCGGGTTAGTGTGGAAATCGTTCGAAACCGTCAGTCAAGTCAGCATCAACAACGTGTTTAAAGTCGCCGCGGATATCGTCCGCACGAAAATTTTCGGCAGGGATATCTCCAGGCTGTTATAACGCGTTTCGAAATCGAAAAAACTGCGTACGTTTTTTAATAATCATCTACCACATAATATCATCACACCACGCGAGCGCGTTCTTCCGTCCAACCTTTTGCGGTATTTTCCTTCCTTTTGCATCTCCTTCTTGAAAACATCGGCACACAAAAAACAACAACGCTTCTTCTCACGCGCACTTCTCGAAAAGACGCAAAAAAAAGGCAACGGGCGCGTCGAATCAAGAATCTGAGCGAAAGAGAGCGTCAGGTAGATTTTAAAATCGCCGCGAGAGAGTATGTTTGCTCCTCATTCCTCCTCCCCCTCTTCTTCTTCTTCTTCTTCTTCGTTGCATCACCGTCACGGGAGTAGTAATCAGCACAAAAACTTGAAAGTGAAATTCACCGTTCTGGGATTCATTTTCATCATCACCACGCTCTACACGATTCGATACAGATGCTTCGACGAGGACAACTACGAATATTCGCTGTCGTCGGCGAATTTCGGTGAGCACGTGCCGAACGATGCGAACGCGTTCGCGTCGAACTTGCACGCACCAATGGATGAGGATGATTTTGGTGAAAGAGAAGAGGAGAAAGCGAGCGGCGCAGGCGGAGAGGACGACGAAGACGAAGACGACGAGAAGGAACCGGTTCGAAGTAGCAGTGGTAGTGACGATGATAGCGTGAACTATAATTTACCCAACGCGGACGCGTCTATGCCGTGTGGAGGTCAGCCGAGAGAGATGTTGCCGTTTGAGAAAGAGCGACAGCTGAGGAGGAAGATTTTAGCAGATTTGGGCACGGATGATGACGATGATAATGATAAATTTGTAAAGAGCAGAATCACGACGGAAGAACACGTCTTCCATAGTAACGCGTCGTCGTTGTGGAATAGCGGTAGTAGCGATAGTAGCAGTAGTAGTGACAACAACGACAACAATATCAACGGAACGAGAAGGAGAAGAAGGAACTTGCTTCATCGCGGCATCGGTTTTACCATGGGTAAAGCCGGATGCGGTAAGGAACTCTATGTCAGAGTCGTCCACGAGAACGATGGTCCCGGAAACATCGTTTCCAAGCGCGTCTTTAGTCAAGAGCAAACGTTGAACGAATGCTTGACCCGTGACCCAACGTTGTGCAGAGAGAAAGACTCGTTGACGGCGGCCAAGAAACTCCCCGGCGTGAGAGGTTTAAAGAAGCTCCCGAAAGTTGGTTTATCTCCTCTCCTGGGTAAAGGAAAGAAATTCGGCACGTGCGCGATCGTCGGTAACGCGGGCCACTTGATGACAAAACCGTACGGAAAGTATATCGACGCGCACGACGTCGTCGTTCGTTTCAATATTTTGCCGACGACTGGTTTTGAAAAGCACGTCGGCACGAAAACGACGCTACGTGTGTTAAACGGCCGCCGCTCCATCGCGCTGTGTTGCCGCGGTAACTTCCCAGAAGGCAAAGCCGGTAACGAAGACACCGGCGTGTTGATTTGGTTTCCAGCCGCGCAGGGTGAAATCCTCTCCGCGTGCAAAAAGCGCTTCCCGAACAACCCGCGCTTCGCGCTCCCTCTGAAACTCTCCAAATCCTTAGCCGGCGCCATGAACAAACTCCGAACCGATGCCAGCCGCTTAGGATTGACTGGTTTCACCCAATGGCGCCAAATGACGTCCGGCGCGCACGCCATCCTCCTCTTCTCGCAACTCTGCGACACCGTCAACGTCTACGGGTTCGGGTCTTTCCCCGGAAAAGAGAAAGCGCCCGACCAATACGGAGGAAGAACCGCGCGCGCTCGATCCGGCACCATTTGGCACGATTGGAGCGGAGAGAAAAACGTGAACAAACTCTTACACGCGGCTGAAGTCATCAACGTCTGCTCCGCTTAGCTCGAGCGCGCTTTTAAAAATTAAAGCTTCTAAAACGCTATCATATCATTATTAAGCGCTCGCGCGCGCCCTTCAGAACAGAAAGAAAATTCATTATCCATTCCTCTCTCTTCGTTTTTTTTCTTTTTTTATCTCCCTGTCTCTCGTTCGGCGAAAGAGACACAGACGCCGCTCAATCTTCTTTTGGGCCGCGAACCTCGCGAAATCTCTCGCATCTCTCGTTCGTCTCGCCCACTCGCCGCCATAAATGCACTTCTCGGATCAAAAAAGAACAAAAAAAAGCAAACGCCGGGAAAAGAATTTTTGCAAAAAAAAAGCGCGCGGGACTCGACGACGACGACGACGACGACGACGACGAAAAGACGACGCGCGCGAACAGAGAGAGGGAAACGTACCGGCTCGAGCGGCGCGAAAAGTGAGCTTTCTCTTTTTATTTGTAGCTCACACCGCCGCGCGAAAGAGAGAGAGAAGAGAGATAAAAAAAGGTCGTTGAGAGTTTGGTGAAAAACGAGGGTAAACCACCACCGCAAAACCGGTAAAAAAAAATGACGACGACGGCGCGCTTCACCTCCGTCTCCTCCGCGACGACGACAAAAAGAAGTTTACCGAAGAGGAAGACGTTTTCTTCTTCGTTCTTTCGCGCCGCTCGTTCTTCTTCTTCTGCCCGTTCGTCTTTCGTCGTCAGAGCAGCGGCGTCTTCCTCTTCGGGAGGAGAATGCGCTGACGAGGATAAAAACGAAAAAAATTGCTTTGAAAAAGAGGAGGAGGAAAAGGAGGAAAAATTGTTCACTTTGGACTCGGAGGAATACGCGTTGCTCTCGGAGTCGATGCGTTCGATCGAAAGCCAAACGAAAGAACTGAGGCACGAGTACAACAAAATGGTGATCAAAGCGATGCAAACGCCGAGAGATTTCATCGAGTGGAACGAGCGGAACGGATACGATAAGAAAGGGGAGAGTATAGCGGAGAAGCGACCGAAACGCGAAGAGAAACCGACGGGAAGGAAGGAGACGGAGGATCGCAGTCGAGAACAGAGAGAGATCGAGGCGAAGAAGAGGAAAGAGGAGTTGGACGAACGCATACGGAAGACGGATGACATTTTGAAGGAAAAGATGAACGCGTCGTCTATTTTACCGGAAGGGTTCATTCAAAAGATGAGTAAGGTTTTGGGAGACCAGAACGCTTTGTTTTCATCCGTGGAGGAAATTTTCGAGAAACGACTGGGAGAGGAGATGTATAAGAAATATATAGAAGAGAAACGACAAAAAGCGGCCGAGGAGAGGAGAAGTAAGATTGGTAACGTGGCGTTGGTGAACTTGAACTGCGTGGAAGATTTTTTGCCGTTGTTTGTTCTTGTCTTTCACCACGGTCAAGACAGCCCGGAACAGGCTGGTATTTATTCTTTGCAAGAAAAAGCGACACCGGAGGAGTTGCCGGTCGATACAATTTTGGCGTTCATGACGAGGGAGGATGCGGAGAGGTACGCGAAGTTGCTCAAATCTTCGTTAGGCACGATACCGATCGTAGAGTCGGTGACAAAGAGCGAGCTATTGTTGACGTGCAGAGTCGGCGGACATCGATGCGTCGTTTCGAATAAAGGCTACGAGTTGGCCCCGCCCAAGGAAAGCTTACGCGTGACTGATTGGGAACGATCAAACATGTTACGATCGGGCGCGTGGAGAGTAGTAGGCGAAGACGAGACGTGCACTATTTCCGAAGATGATTTGGAGTTGGATTGGAAGACTCAAGGCATGGAAATGATGGCTTCATACAGAGAAGCAGCGAAGAGAGAGAGATTAGAAAACGCGCGAGAGAGATTAGAGCGGCTGTATCGTCAAGGAACTTTGGGTAAGAACGAGGACGATAACACCGATCCCGACAATCACTCCAAGTAAAAAGAGAGAAGTAGAAGAAGAGGAGGACACAAAACGGACGTCTGAACAAGACGGCGTTTTTATATTCATTCATTCATTCATTCATTCATACCAGTAATATAACTTTTGTATTTTCATAAAAATATAATAATCACACACTCTTAAAATATTTACAGTTAAGCTTTCGTCGTCGCTCGAGAACGAGAGGATCGTCCGGAGCGCGATTTTGTAGCGGGTTTTACTTCTTCGTCTTCCACGACGTTGACATTACCGGCGTTTTCATCGTTCTCCTCTTCCTCTTCTTCGTCCTCATCTTCGTCTTCGCTAAAGTCGTCTTCTTCTTCTTCTTCCTCCTCGTTCTCCATGACTTCTGTTTCTTTCTTAACCGGCTGTTCCATTTCGTCTTCGACTGGAGCATCCGATGCCACATCTTCGCTTGTTTCTAGACCTTCTTCCTCAACGACGGGCTTTTTCTCTTCGCCTTCTTGCATTTCGGCTTCTTCTTCCTCTTCGCCCGCTACCCGTATGACCTCCACCTCTTCCTTGCCTTCGGCTCTGGCGGAGACGTTGTACGCCGCCGCTTTCTCGGCGTGCGCTTCGGACATCTTCGTATCGAACTCGTCGATGAATTGTTTGAACTCGGTCGATTTCGCCAATCGTTTCATCTTGACGAACATCGATTGGAAGTTCTGCGTCGTCTTGGCGTCGTACAGGCACTCCTCGTACAATTTCCACGAGTCCGTAAACTTCTTGAACGCCTTCTCCGAAGTCTTGAGCTGCGAGATGCAAAACGAAATGTCTCGCGCCGGTTTCGCTGACTCCGCTCTCGAGGCTTCCGGGAATCGCTGTACCAACTTGTCCGCCAACGCATCCGCTTGCTTTTCTTTGTCGATGAATCCACACAATCTGCGCATGATGCGTTCGAAAGCCTCCTCGGAAATCTCCGCGTCGCTGGAAAGTCTCGAGAGCAAATCCGGCAACAAGTTGTAGATTGGGTTGCCGTGCTTCTTCGCGAGTTCTGCGAAGAACAAACGCGCGACTGATGAAACTCGCGGGTCTTCGTCTTCCAAACATCTCGCCATGGCGGAGATGTGACCTTTGACTTTCATCATGTCGTTCAACACAAGATGTGCGAGCACCGTGACGGAGTGTTGGCGAACCTTTGAAGACGGGTCTCGCAGCGCGTTCCCCCATTCTTTCGTGCCATACAAATGTTCCGTCCATGGCTCCAACGCGTTCGGGAATCGGAACGCTAAATCGCCGAGCGCGACGGTAATTGCAGCTCGAGCGTGTACGTCGCGTTCGTCCTTGACTCGCGTGAAGAGCAGCGGCAAGTGCGTCTCGCAAAAGTCCATATCCAAAGCCATCAATCGAGAAAGCGCCGCTACGGCCGCACCTCTGACGACCGAAGCGCCCTTCACAACTTGTTCGTTCCCGCAAAGTTGGACAACAATCGGCGCGTACGCAGCAATGATACCACCGAATTTTTTCTTGTTTTTCTTTGAGAAACCGAGAAGTTCTTTCTCCGCATCTTCTCTCGCGTTATCCAACGCGGCATCTTCAGCCACTGCACCTTGGCCAAGCGCCGCTGCTAACGCCGCTTCCTCCCCAGTTCCAGCGTTATCATCTTTTTGCGCCGCAGATTCTGCCGACACTTGAGCAGCGCGGTCTCTCGCGATTCGTGATCTGCGTACTGTACGCGCGAGACGTTCGCAAAATACCAAGTGGCGCACGGCACATTCGCCGAGCATCCAAAGAAACCTGGACAAAGCTGTACCAGAAACGTTCGAGAAATCGTTAACGTTGGGTTCCTCCTCTTCTTCTGCCCCTTCCTCAGCGGCTTCTTTGTTGCTGTCGCTGTTCGTCGTCGTTGGTTTTGCGCCAAACGTCGCTGCGGCGTGGCTCTTAATCAATTTTGCACACCATGACTCTGGATCCGGGTGTAACGCATACACCGCCAACAACGCTTGCTCGGCGCACGGGAACCAAGCTTTACCACTCAAAGGCGATTTCGGATGTAACACTCTCGCGAGACCAATGAACACGTCCGAGTCTAACGAAAACGGCCCCGCTTCCGCTGGGCGGCATTGCGCCAACGCAGCACACGCCGAGCGTGCCAAAATAGCTGCACCGCGACCGCTGTGTATCTTCTCTGTACCGGCGGCAAGCATGGCGTCTGATAAGCACTGAGAGACGACGTCGGCGCGTTTAGCGAGAATCTGCGCCGACGTCTCGTTGGCGTCGTCCTTGCACATGCGCAGGGCGTCTAATGCGGCTGCTCTTCGCGTGAAACTTTTCTCCGTATCCGCAGCATCGACCCACAACGCTTGCACGATGGCTCCGTCTGGCGATAATCTTCCATCTCTGGCCAACTCGCGAAGGCAAACTTCGAGCGAGGCCAACTCGCCGAGATTGGACGTACCCGCCAAATTCGCCAACTTCACCGCGGCAAATCGTGGTCCTTGGCCTTGCCCGTCTGAGGCGAGGTAAAGCTCGTCGCACGCATCAATTGCCGCTTGCTTTACTTGCGGTTCTTGAGAAAACACAAGCTTCAAAACGGATCTAGCGGCAGCCGTTGAGTTGTCAACGCCGAACTGCTTGAGCTTGACCAAAACTCGCGCCGCTTCGACACAATCCGTCGCCGTTGTCGAAGACAATAACGCGACAAAAATCGGTACAGACTGCGCGAGTTGCATGGAAAAGCCGAGCGCTGTTTTCAAAGCAGCAACCATAGTTCTCACGGCTTCGATACCACCGGCGAGGTGTTCGTCTTCCTCCTGCGGTTGTTGCGGGGGTACCTTCTCGGCTGGCGTTTGCGCCGGCGCGGCGTCTTCTTCGGCTTCTTCTTTCACTTCTTGTTCACCATCCGCACCTTTCACATGAACGTTATCGGAATCATCGGCGTTTCCTTCCTCCTCTTCTCCTTCTTCGTCGATGCCTTCCAAACGTTCCGGAGTTTTCTTCTCTTCTCCTTCTTCTTCTTCTTCCTCCGGTTCTGGCGTTGGTTCCATTTCCTTCAATTTGGCTTCGTACTCGCGCAAACTCTCCGCAAACGCCGCCGTCGGTAACTCTGGCGCGAACGGGTTAAATCCCAGCATCGTGCCAATCAAGTTCATCGCTGCTTTTCTTACCAAGCCACCTTTATCGCTCAATCTCCCGATGGCCAAATCGCATACGATCAACCAGTGCGATAACGGAATTGCTTTTTGCTCAGCCATTTGGGCCCACGTGTTCAAAACTCTCGCTCGAGTGAACGCGGAAACGTCGTGCACGCGTTCCACCAACGCGTCCAAAAAGCCTTGTTTCGCTCGCAAAAGTGGCGCGGATTGGTCCACCACCGTCGCTTCGTTCACCGCGCCGACGTCTTTGTGCGCGATTAGCAACCTTCCCAATACGGACACCACCGCCGATCTCAACGAATACGCGTCCCCGTCCAAATGCGCGATCAGCAAAGACACGTTTCGCATCGTCGTCTTTGGCATGCGATTGGCAATCTCTTCCAAAAAGTTCCCGACGTTTCTCACCCCAGCCGCATCAGTCAACTGCCTTCTCTTGTATTCTCTCGGATCGACGCCTCCGACTTCTCGCAAAATCGCCGCCGCCAAACGCGCGTCGTCGTATCGGTCCGCCGCGTCTCCGCACAAATCTGCAATCGCAGTCGATAAGTGGTCGTGCTTATTCAAAATGTGCAGCAATGCAGTCACGACGTCATCTAGCGCACCCCATTTACTGGCAACGGATCCGACCATTTGATACGTCGCGCGTTTCGTCACCTTTGATTTCAACGACGTCGGATTCTCCAAACTCGCCGTCGCGACGTTAATGAACAACCGACAAAACGCTTGGTCCACTGGTTTCGGTCTGAAAACGCGATATAAGTCCACGTCCAACGCGCCGTTCATGACGTGCGTCGCGCGTTCTCGTTGCTCGTCCCACTTCCACTCGACCAGCTGCCCTTTCTTCGCCAAGTTGGACTTTTTCTTCGCGCCGACTTGCTTCTCGACGACCCCCATCGCTTGCGCCTCCTTCGCTTCTTCTTCGCACGTAGACATAACTTCCGCGAGGAAAAAGGAGTACGCCTTCAGAGCCGAGCGCAACGGCGCCATCTCTTCCTCCTCTTCTTCCGACGCGTTCCCGACGCACAAAGCCGTTATCGAAGCGCTCAAAACGCTCAAATTCGCGCACAAACTATCCAACACTCTCACGCGCAGCATCGTCGGTAAACTTCGATAATACTTCACCAAATGGTACACGTCGTCGAATATCTCCTGGTCGAGCAACCTGCTCGGTTCGTTTTCGGTCAGCTCGAAGCACACGCGTTCGACCATCTCGTTCGCGCCGTCCACGTTGAACTCTCCTTCGTCTGCGTTTTGGATTTGATACGCGTGCGGTTCCTCCTCTCCTCCCTCTTCTGACAAAGAGGTAAAGTTTGTCGGTAATTCAAACTCCTTCATGATTACTCTCCGTCTTCTTTTATACCCGCCTGTGCGCGCTGTGTTCGCGTGTATATATATATATGTGCGTATGACGAGAGAAAGCGCGCGCACTTTCTCAAACTGAAGAAGAAATCTTTTTTCCTTCTTTCCCCCTTCCGGTTTTTTCTTTTGCGTTTAATTTAGGGTTTAGGTGACACCCTAAATAATAGCGCGTTGTTTTGAAACCTCCTTTTCGGTTGACTCATTTTTGAACGAGAGAGAGAGAAGAAGAAGCGCGCGAAAGCAGAAGAAGAAGAAGAAGAAGAAGACGCGAAAGTTCATTCCATTTTGCACAAACACAAAGCGCTCACGTTGTCGCCACGCGTTCGTTTTTCTCTCGCTTTAACAACAAAACACACACACACAGAGAGAGAGAGAGAGAGAGAAAGAGTTATAAAATCAAAATTCCAATCGAGAGAAAACACACGCACAACGCACATAAAAACACAAAACAAAAATGGTCGCGACTTCGGCGA
>Ga0181559_10002966_pt1 | contig 16728 bp, 14 predicted proteins | sample 011ome_21_FD_133752 | JGI IMG/M metagenome (GOLD analysis project Ga0181559, IMG submission 133752) | Coastal salt marsh microbial communities from the Groves Creek Marsh, Skidaway Island, Georgia - 011508AT metaG (megahit assembly) | ecosystem: Environmental > Aquatic > Marine > Intertidal...
CATCAATGCGAGCCGGTGCGCCATCTTTGGCAGGAATCAGATTTACCTTGGACGTGAAGCGCTCTCGAACAAGCTTGAACCCCACCACAAGGTCGGACCAGACGACCTCGCCATCGGCGCTGTCTTCCCTCTTGCGATTTCGTGCCGCGATACACCAGGGCAGGAACTCCGGATAGCGCTCGATATCCGCAACCAGATCGTACATTTGGTCCGGCCGATAGGGCAGAACCCTGATTTCCTGATGTGAGGGCACGTGCTGGGTAAACGTTGAGGCTATTCGGCAGCAGCAAGTTTGGCTTCGCGCGCGCTCCGCAATTTCGCGAAGTCCTCGCCAGCGTGATAACTCGACCGGGTCAACGGCGTTGCAGATACAAGCAGAAAGCCCTTCCCGCGCGCCATCGTTGCGTAACCTTCAAATTCGTCCGGCGTCACAAAACGATCAATCCGTGCATGCTTGGGTGTCGGCTGGAGATATTGGCCAATTGTGAGGAAATCCACATTCGCCGACCGCAGGTCGTCCATGACCTGACCGATCTCTTCGCGCGTCTCTCCCAGTCCCACCATAATCCCGGACTTGGTGAAAATGCTCGGCACCTGTTCCTTGATCTCATGGAGCAGGTTCAGGCTCGTGAAGTAGCGCGAACCCGGCCGGATTGTGGGATACAGCCGCGGCACGGTTTCCAGATTGTGATTGAACACATCGGGCGGACTGCCGGCCATGATCTCAATGGCTCCGGCCTTGTCCTTGAAATCAGGTGTGAGAATTTCCACGGTGGTATCGGGTGCCGCGTTACGGATCGAGCGCACCACCTCGGCGAAATGCGCCGCGCCGCCGTCGGAAAGATCATCCCGATCGACCGAAGTGATCACCACATGCTCCAGGTCCATTCCGCCCAGCGCGATCGCCACATTTGCCGGCTCCATCGGATCGAGCGGCTTGGGCATCCCTGTCGCGACATTGCAGAACGCGCAGGCCCGCGTGCAGGTATCACCCATTATCATGATGGTGGCGTGCTTCTTGGCCCAGCATTCCCCAATATTCGGGCATGCCGCCTCCTCGCAAACCGTGGCGAGGTTGAGCTCACGCATCATTTTGCGGGTCGCGTGATATTCGGGACTTGTCGGCGCCTTTACACGAATCCAGTCCGGCTTGCGCTGGATCGGATTGTCAGGGCGTTTCTGCTTCTCCGGATGCCGGAGTGCAGGATCGGTATTCTTGTCGCGGATCGGTGCTGAGGTCATGGGCTAGAAGTGGATCGTGCGCCCGTAAGCGTCAAGTACAGATTCATGCATCATTTCGCTAAGCGTGGGATGTGGGAAGATCGTGTGCATCAGTTCCTGCTCGGTGGTCTCGAGCGTTTTGGCCACGCTGTACCCCTGAATGAGCTCGGTCACTTCCGCTCCGATCATGTGCGCACCCAGCAATTCACCGGTCGCGGCATCAAAGATCGTCTTGATCATGCCTTCGGGCTCGCCCAAAGCGATCGCCTTGCCGTTCCCCTGGAACGGGAAACGCCCTACCTTCAGTTTATGTCCTGCTTCCTTGGCCTTGGCTTCGGTCAGCCCAATCGAGGCGACCTGCGGGTGACAATAGGTGCAGCCGGGAATACGGCTTTTGTCCATCGGATGGACATCCTTGGAGCCGTTGATCTTCTCAACAACGATGATGCCCTCATGGGAAGCTTTGTGGGCAAGCCAGGGTGCACCGGCAACGTCGCCAATGGCCCAGATCCCCTTCTCGCCCGTCGCGCCCCACTCGTCAGTGACGATATGGGATCGGTCGACCTTAATCTTGGTGCCTTCAAGCCCGATGTTTTCGACATTGCCGACGATGCCGACAGCCATGATGACGCGCTCCGCCGTAATCTTCTCGGTTTTACCGCCCTTTTCGATGGTCGCCGTCACACCGGTTTTTTTCTTGTCGAGAGATTTTACCGTCGCGCCCATCAGGAGCTTCATACCCTGCTTTTCAAAGGCTTTCGCAGCCATATCCGAGATTTCCTCGTCTTCGACCGGCAAGACGCGATCGAGAACCTCAACCACCGTCACTTCGGCACCCAGGGTGCGATAGAAGGATGCGAACTCAATTCCAATCGCGCCAGACCCAACCACAAGCAAGGATTTGGGAAATGACTCCGGCGTCATAGCTTCCTTGTAGGTCCAGACCTGTTTGCCGTCTGCCTCCAGCCCGGGAATGTCGCGCGCCCGTGCGCCTGTCGCCAGAATGACGTTCTTTGCTGTGACGTCGGCAATCTTCTTGCCGTCTTTCTCGACCGTTAGCTTGCGCGCGCCTTCCTTGCCACCTGCCAGCTTCGCCCAGCCGTCAATCACTTCGACCTTGTTCTTCTTGAGCAGATAGCCGACACCCTGATTGAGTTGCTTGGCGACGCCCCGCGAACGCTCGACCACCTTTTTCACGTCGAAGGACACATTGTCGGCCTTCAGCCCGTAATCGGCTGCATGGGTCATGTAATGATAAATCTCTGACGTCCGCAGCAGCGCCTTGGTCGGGATACAGCCCCAGTTCAGGCAAATACCACCGAGGTGATTGGCCTCGATGACCACTGTCTTCATCCCAAGCTGGGCCGCACGGATTGCGGCCACGTAGCCGCCCGGGCCACCGCCAACAACGACGAGATCGTATGATTTCTCAGCCATGGAATTCCCCTTTTGGAATTTGGCGGTTGATCTTGTGCCTAAAGCAGCATCCCGATCGGGTTCTCGATCAGGCCCTTGAGGACCGACAGGAACTCCGCACCGATCGCACCATCAAGCGCGCGGTGATCGACTGACAAGGTCAGCGACATCACAGTGGCCACAGCGAGCTCGCCGTTTTTCACGACCGGGCGCTGTTCACCCGCCCCAACAGCAAGGATTGCTCCTTGAGGCTGGTTGATCACGGCTTCGAAGTGCTTCACCCCGAACATGCCAAGATTGGAAACCGTGAACGTGCCGCCCTGATACTCTTCAGGCAACAGTTTGCCATCCTTGGCGCGGGATGCGAGATCACTCATCTCTTCTGAAATTCGACGCAGGCCTTTGCCTTCGGCGCGCCGCACGATGGGTGTGACCAGGCCATCATCGATTGCAACGGCGACAGAAATATCTGCCTGCTTGTAAAGCCGGATGCCCTCATCCGACCAGGCCGCGTTGGCGCGCGGCACCTGCATCAGCGCGACGGCCGAGGCCTTGATAATCATGTCATTGACCGAAATCTTGTATTCGCCGTCCCTGGCCCCGGCGTTGATCGCCTTGCGGCCGTCGAGAAGCTTGTCGATCTCGCAATCCACAGTCAGATAGAAATGCGGCACCTGCTGTTTGGATTCCGTCATGCGCGTGGCAATAACCTTGCGCATGTTGGACGGCTTGATCAGTTCGAACTCTGCATCGCCTTCCGCGGCCTGCATCACCGGCGCAGGTGACGAACCCGCAGCGGCGCCTCCCCCAGCATAACCTTCAATATCTGCCTTCACGATCCGGCCATGGGGACCGGTTCCCCTAACACTGGCAAGATCAATACCCTGCTGGGAAGCCAAACGGCGTGCCAGCGGACTGGCAATCACACGATCACCGCTTGCAGCGGGTGCCGCAGGCGCGGGTGCCGAGGGAGCAGGTGCAGCCGGAGCGTCTGCCACAGCAGCGGGCGCTGTCGTTTCAGCGGCGGGTGCTGCTGCTTTGGGTGCGCCGCCATCGCTCTCAAAACCATCAAGGGCTGATGCGTCTTCACCATCCTCGAGGAGGATCGCGATCGGTGTATTCACGGGGACTTCTTCAGCGCCTTCGGCAACCAGTATTTTCCCGAGGGTACCTTCATCAACCGCCTCGACCTCCATGGTCGCCTTGTCAGTCTCAATTTCAGCAATGACATCACCGGGGACAACACTGTCACCCTCCTGCTTGAGCCAACGCGCGAGATTGCCTTCGGTCATTGTCGGCGACAATGCAGGCATGAGAATGGAAATAGGCATCAGATTTCCCCCTGAGACAATAACGCCGGCAGAATAACGCCGTTTGAGACGAGAGAAGTTGCAAACATAGTCGCCTGCAGCCCTTTCGACGCAAGAACCCGATTACTTTCGAGCGACAGGAAACAATTCCTGCCAAAATCACCGGACTGTTTGGAATGCAATGACTTAACCCCGGTAGCAGACTTGTTTGGCGGCTTCGACAATACGATCCGACTGCGGCAATGCGAGCATCTCAAGATTGGCGGCATAAGGCATCGGCACATCTTCGCCGGTAACACGCATGACGGGCGCATCAAGATAATCAAACGCCTCTTCCATGATACGCATGCCGATTTCCGCGCCAATTCCCGCGAAGGGCCACCCCTCCTCGACGGATACAATCCGGTTTGTCCGCTTCACGGATTCCACAATCGTGTGGGTGTCGAGCGGGCGGATCGTCCGAAGATCAATCACCTCGGCCTCTATACCCTCCGCCGACAGCATTTCGGCGGCTTCAAGCGCCTTGCCGACCATCAGCGAGAACGCCGTGATCGTCACGTCATCACCCTCGCGCAAAACCTTTGCGCGGCCGATCGGCACCGTGAAGTCCGGATCGGTCGGCACTTCAAAGCTCTGGCCATAAAGCATCTCGTTTTCGAGGAAAATGATCGGATTGGGGTCCCGGATCGCAGATTTCAGCAATCCCTTGGCGTCTGCGCCAGAATAGGGCGAAACGACCTTCAGGCCCGGACAATGGCCGTACCAACTCGCGTAACACTGGGAATGCTGGGCACCCACACGGGAGGCCGCACCATTGGGACCGCGGAACACGATCGGTGAGTCCATCTGGCCACCCGACATATAGTGGGTCTTGGCCGCAGAGTTGATGATCTGATCGATCGCTTGCATGGCAAAGTTGAAGGTCATGAATTCGACGACGGGCCGAAGACCGGCGAAAGCAGCGCCAACGCCGAGACCGGCAAAGCCCTGTTCGGTGATTGGTGTATCAATCACACGCTTCTCGCCAAATTCCTCCAGCAAACCCTGACTGACTTTGTAGGCCCCCTGATATTGGGCGACTTCCTCCCCCATCAGGAAAACCTTGTCATCCGTGCGCATTTCCTCAGCCATGGCATCACGCAGGGCTTCTCGCACTGTCTGTTCGATCGTCTCGCCGTCATAGTCAGTCTCGGCAGGCGGCGCTTTGGCTTGCGCCGGAGCGGCAGCAGCGGGCTCAGCGGCAGCCGGCGCTTCATCAGTGTTGTCATCATTGCGCGCGGCTGACACCGGCGCAGCAGAGGCGGAAATGTCGTCAGCGCTTTCGCCGTCCTCAAGAATGACTGCGATCGGCGTGTTGACGGCGACATCCTCTGCCCCTTCGGCAACGAGGATTTTCCCCAGAACGCCTTCGTCTACAGCTTCAACTTCCATCGTCGCCTTGTCGGTCTCGATCTCAGCGATCACATCACCTGGCGAAATGCTATCGCCTTCGGCTTTGAGCCAGCGTGCGAGATTTCCCTCGGTCATCGTCGGCGAGAGCGCCGGCATAAGAACTTCAATCGGCATAACTATGTTCCTCTCCGCTCGTTCCGGCTCAGACTTCAATCAGGATGTCGGTGTAGAGCTCCGACGGATCGGGCTCCGGACTTTCCTGAGCGAAATCCGCCGCGGCGTTGACTTGTTCCCGGACTTCCTTGTCCATCGCCTTGAGAGCGTCTTCATCGGCATGTCCCAGGCTGATCAACGTCTCTTTCAGAGACTCGATCGGATCCTTCTCGGTTCGCATCTTCTGGACTTCTTCCTTGGTCCGGTATTTCGCGGGGTCCGACATCGAGTGCCCTCGATAGCGATAAGTCTGCATTTCCAGCATGTATGGGCCTTTTCCAGCGCGTACATGGGCGAGCGCCGTTTCGGCAGCCTCGTGGACCTTGATGACGTCCATCCCGTCCACCTGAAGTCCGGGGAACCCATAGGCTTCGGCGCGCTCGACGAAATTGACCGACGACGAAGCCCGTTCAATTGAGGTGCCCATGCCATAGCGGTTGTTCTCGATGATGTAGATTACCGGGAGATCCCAGAGAGCGGCCATGTTGAAAGACTCGTAGACCTGCCCCTGGTTGGCGGCGCCGTCACCGAAATAGGTCAGGCAAACCCCGCCATCTTCCTTGTACTTATGGGCGAATGCGATGCCAGTGCCCAACGGCACGTTTGCGCCGACAATGCCATGTCCGCCGTAGAAGTTCTTGTCCTTGGAGAACATATGCATGGAACCGCCCTTGCCGCGCGAGTATCCACCCTCGCGGCCGGTCAGTTCGGCCATGACTCCGTTCGGGTCCATCCCGCAGGCCAACATATGGCCATGATCCCGGTAGGTCGTGATGACAGAATCCTGCTCATTGAGAGCAGCCTGCATGCCAACGACGACGGCTTCCTGACCAATATAGAGATGGCAGAACCCGCCAATCAGGCCCATGCCATACATCTGGCCGGCCTTCTCCTCAAAACGGCGTATCTGGAGCATATCGCGATAGAACTCGCGCAATTCGTCCACGTCGTAATTGCTGTAATCGGGAGTTTTTCTCGACGCTGATTTGCGTCGGCTGGTGGTGCTTTTTGAAGCTGTTCGAGACGATTTGGTGGCTGGCTTTCGTGCCATATTCGATCCCCCTGCGACCTGACCCTGCGCGTTTACATTCACGACAAGTAGGTTATATCGGGAATATGAACAAGCCTTGAATAGCCTGGAACACTTAGAAAACCGGCAAAAATACGATATTTACTAGATTTAAGTTAATTCACGATATCTGCGACGAAATAATCATTCGTCATACCGTAAATAACTATCGCGTTAGTTGCGCGGTGCCGCCTATTGCAGAATGACGATCTCATTCGGATGCGCGAAATTGAGCATCACGCGGGCGCGTTCCTCAATCATGTCCGGATCAAGATTGTCTGGTCGCAACAATGCGACGCGTGCTTCCATCTCGCCACGCTCAACCTGCAATGCCGAATGAAGAGTTTCTGCCTTCTCGACTTTGGTCTGAAGCTGCATCAGAGACAAAACACCCTGCTGTCCCTGCACCATATGATACGAGAAATAGGCGAGCAAAAGCGCTCCGATAATTGGCCAGAGGGCCGATCGGGCGCGATAGCGGATTTCATCAATAACTGCCATGATCAAAAGAAATCACAGGCCGACTCGCCGGGTCAACCACGATTTATCGTTTGATTACAGAAGATTGTCCAAAACGCCAAAACTGTTGCAAAAGTGAGTCAGAGTTCTCGTTTTGGACTCATTTTTGAGAGACTAGGCCTTCAGGAATGACCGCCCCGCATACTGGGCGGCTGGCCCCAATGCCTCTTCAATGCGGATCAACTGGTTATATTTCGCCAATCGGTCCGAACGGCTCAACGAACCTGTTTTGATCTGTCCGCAATTCGTGGCGACGGCCAAATCGGCAATCGTCGAATCCTCGGTTTCCCCAGAGCGATGGGACATCACAGCCGTGTAAGACGCCTTATGTGCCGTCTCGACAGCTTCGAGAGTCTCCGAAAGTGTGCCGATCTGGTTCACCTTGATCAGAATGGAATTCGCCGCTCCCCGACTGATGCCGTCCCGCAGACGTGACGGGTTGGTGACGAAAAGATCATCGCCAACAAGCTGAACCCGGTCGCCAATGGCTTGCGTCAGCGCAACCCAGCCGTCCCAGTCATCCTCATCCATGCCGTCCTCAATCGAGACAATCGGATATCGGTCACACAGATCCACCAGGTACTGCACCATCTCATCCGACCCGAGGGAACGCCCTTCACCGGCCAGGTTATACTTTCCGTCGGCATAAAACTCCGACGATGCTGCGTCCAGCGCGAGCATCACATCATCGCCCGGCTTGTAGCCCGCCGTTTCGATGGATTTCATAATATAACCAATGGCTTCGTCAGAACTTTTCAAGCCCGGTGCGAACCCACCCTCATCACCGACATTGGTACCATGTCCGGCTTCTAAAAGTTGCCCCTTAAGTGTTTGAAAAATCTCAGATCCGATCCTGACGGCATCAGCAATTCCGTCCGCTCCGACGGGCATAATCATGAATTCCTGAATATCGATCGGATTGTCAGCATGTGCGCCGCCATTGACGATGTTCATCATCGGAACCGGAAGCGTGCGCGCATGGCTGCCCCCTACGTATCGGTACAACGGCAATGCAGCATCATCTGCCGCAGCTTTTGCCAGAGCCAGAGAGACCCCCAAAATGGCATTGGCCCCCAAACGTCCCTTGTTGTCGGTGCCATCAAGATCAAGCATCACCTGATCGAGATATTCCTGCTCATCGGCATCCATGCCCGACAAAGCTTCAAACAACTCGGTGTTGACGGCGTCAACGGCCCCAAGAACGCCCTTGCCCCCATAACGGCTCTTGTCGCCATCACGACGCTCAACAGCCTCATGCGCCCCCGTTGAGGCGCCAGATGGCACCGCAGCGCGGCCAAATGCGCCACTTTCAAGCGCGATATCGACTTCAACTGTAGGATTCCCGCGACTATCGAGAATTTCCCGACCGATAATATTGACGATGGCGCTCATCGTTCGTTCCATTTCTGGTTTGGTGACTGACTATTGGATGGAAACCGGGTTCGCCTTGGCGATCCGGTCAATTTCGAGCAGGGTTTCGAGAACCCCGGGCATATCCTTCAAATGGATCATGTTTGGCCCGTCGCTGGGTGCGTTGTCAGGGTCCTCATGGGTTTCAATGAAGACGCCAGCAACCCCGACCGCAACGGCTGCGCGCGCGAGGATCGGAGCAAACTCCCGTTGACCGCCACTTGTGGCGCCCTGCCCGCCGGGTTGCTGCACTGAATGGGTCGCATCAAAGATCACAGGGCAACCGGTTTGCGCTGCCATGATTGGTAAGGACCGCATATCCGATACAAGCGTGTTATAGCCAAAACTCGCACCGCGCTCGCAAACGAGAACCTTATCGTTCCCCGCCTCGAAAGCCTTGCTCACAACGTTCTTCATGTCCCAGGGCGCCAGGAACTGCCCCTTCTTGATGTGGAGGGCCAGTCCGGTCTGCGCGGCAGCGACCACGAGGTCGGTTTGCCGGCACAGAAAAGCAGGTATCTGGAGCACATCCACAGCGCCGACGACGGCAGCACAATGCTCAGCTGCATGGACATCGGTAATGATAGGAAGGCCCGTTGTCTCGCGAATTTCCGCGAAAATTGGCAGGCTTTCAGCCAGCCCCAGACCGCGCGCGGTCTTGATCGACGTCCGATTGGCCTTGTCGAAGCTGGTCTTATAAATCAGCCCTATTCCAAGTTTATCGGTGATCTCTTTCAGCGCGATGCTCATTTCGAGGCCATGCGCTCTTGATTCAAGCTGACATGGTCCTGCAATGAGGGTCAAAGGCAGATCCCCGCCAATCTTCAGGCTACCCACCTCAACATGCCGGTATTCGGTCATTCTTAGACCAGTCGTGACTGGGCGAGTGCCGCAGCAATGAAAGATTCAAACAGCGGATGAGGTTCGAAAGGTTTGGACTTCAGTTCGGGGTGATACTGAACGCCGATGAACCAGGGATGATCTTCCAGTTCAACAGTCTCGGGCAAAATACCATCCGGTGAGGTTCCCGAGAATTTCAGGCCGGCACTTTCCAGTTGCTCACGATAATTGATATTGACCTCATAACGATGCCGATGCCGCTCGGCGATCTCGGTCATACCGTAAATCTCGGCAATATGCGTGCGTGGCGCCAGCAATGCCGGATAAGCGCCCAGACGCATGGTTCCGCCAAGATTGTCGCCTTCATCGCGGATTTCCTTGTCGTCACCGCGTTTCCACTCGGTCATCAATCCCACAACGGGATGTGCACAGGACCCAAATTCGGTAGAGCCGGCACCCTCCAGTCCCGCCAGATTCCGCGCGGCTTCTATCACGGCCATTTGCATTCCGAAGCATATGCCGAAATAGGGAATCTTGTGCTCGCGGGCAAAGCGCACCGCCTGAATTTTTCCCTCTGCCCCGCGCTCCCCAAATCCGCCCGGGACCAAAATTCCATGGACACCATTGAGGTGCTCGACAGCATCCTCTGTCTCGAAAATCTCCGAAGAAATCCAATCGAGATTAACCCGCGCATTGTTCGCGATACCGCCATGCACAAGGGCTTCGGACAGGGATTTATAGGCATCCGGCAGGTCGGTGTATTTGCCAACCACAGCAATATTGACCGAACCATCAGGACGACGAATCCGCTCAACGATATTGCTCCAGATCGTCAGGTCCGGCCGGGTCTCGGAATCTAGTTTGAAATGCTCAAGAACCTGCGTGTCGAACCCTTCATTGTGATACTCGATAGGCACCTGATAGATCGTGTCGATATCAATGCCCGGCACCACGGCCTCTGGACGAATATTACAGAAGAGCGCGATCTTGTTGCGCTCACCATCAGGGATTTTCCGATCACAACGGCACAGGATGACATGCGGGCGGATACCAACACGCTGCAATTCCATGACCGAGTGCTGGGTTGGCTTGGTTTTCAATTCGCCCGAGGCTGCGAGATAGGGCACCAGAGTGAGATGGACAAACATCGCCCGTTCCGCGCCGAGTTCATTGCCAAGCTGGCGAATGGCCTCAAGGAACGGCAGACTTTCGATATCACCGACCGTGCCACCGATCTCGCATATGACGAAATCTTCACCGTGCAGGTCTGCTGTCACGAATTTCTTGATGGCGTCCGTCACATGCGGAATAACCTGAACCGTGCCGCCCAGATAATCTCCGCGTCGCTCACGCCCGAGCACATCTGAATAGATACGTCCCGTCGTCACATTGTCCGACTGGGTCGCTGCAACGCCGGTGAACCGCTCATAGTGTCCGAGATCAAGATCAGTTTCGGCACCGTCATCGGTGACAAAAACTTCTCCGTGCTCGAATGGACTCATCGTTCCCGGATCTACATTGAGATAGGGGTCCAACTTACGCACACGCACGCTGTATCCACGTGCCTGAAGCAACGCCCCCAAAGCGGCTGACGCGAGACCCTTACCCAGAGAGGAAACGACACCGCCAGTGATGAAAATAAAACGTGTCGCCATGCTCACTTTTACTCAATTTCCATCGTGTCCGCCAAATCGGAATAGTCCACAGCCTGCAAGCCGTTGAGATACCGATACTTGGCGTGAAAAAGGCGGCTCGAAAGGCCGCCTTCAAGGTCCGACTCGGAGAACGAGTTCATCTACTCCGTCGTCGGTACGGTTGGGGTTGTCGGCAAAGTCGGAACGGGTGCCATCCCGTCACTCTGCGGCGCACCCGGCGTCTCGTTCACAATCGAGCCACCACCACTGCTGTGCCCGCCGGCCAAAACAGCAAGCGACACGCTGGTCAGCATGAACAGTGCTGCCAAAACAGCCGTCGAACGCGTCAACAGGTTTGCGGTCTGACGATTGCCGAGCAAACCGCCCATGCCTCCTCCACCGCCGCCGCCACCGCCACCGCCACCGCCGAGGCCACCAAGGCCGCCTTCAGAGCGCTGCAGAAGCACCACGCCGACGAGCGAAAGCCCAATCAGCAGGTGAACAACCAGAATAATGGTTTCCATATCTCAACCGTCTTTCGGAAATCGAGTAACGCACAAACTCTCATGCGTACCCAGTCAGCGCGTATTTAGTCCGTTGTGGCTCGCAATTCCAGCCCAAATCCACGTGCTGCAATTGCACGGCTCCGTGAGAACCCGCTTAAAGGCTGTTTCTCAGGTTGTTGCTGCGGCCGCTATAGCCAGAAAACTATCCGCCGAAAGGCTCGCACCGCCGATCAGGCCGCCATCAACATTCTCTATTGCCAGCAAGTCTCCGGCATTCTCCGGTTTCATCGATCCCCCATAGAGTATGCGAATGCCCGCTCCGGCCTCACCCACCTGCTTTTCAAGATGCGCGCGGATATGCGCATGCGCTTCTGCAACTTCTTCGAGAGTCGGCGTGCGACCGGTGCCGATCGCCCAGACGGGCTCATAGGCAATCACGGTGTTGGTTCCGTTGATGTCCCCGTCATCATCGCCCGAGGGCAAAGACCCGTCCAACTGGCGCGTCAGCACGTTCAGTGTCTCTCCCGCATCGCGCTCAGATTCGGTTTCGCCAATACAGACGATGGCCACAAGTCCCACACCATGAGCCGCGGTCGTCTTGGCTGCGACACGTGCATCGGTTTCGCCCAGACCGTGACGGCGCTCGGAATGACCAAGAATGACATGACTGCCACCAGCATCGCGGACCATGGACGCAGAAATATCACCCGTAAAAGCGCCGTTCTCGGCCTCGTGGCAATCCTGCGCCCCAACTGAAACCACGCTTCCGCTCGCTGTTTCGGCAATCCAGGACACGAGCGTTGACGGCGGGCAAAGCAGGAGATCACACGCGGTGCTATCAGCTCCCTCGACGATGTCGCGCGCGAGCGCAGCACCATCGGCGTGGAGCATGTTCATTTTCCAATTACCTGCGATCAACTTCTTCAGCCGAGCCATGTCATCACCAAAATGTTGCTTTTCTCTGGAATTGCGGGTCGTTACACCACAATTATCGTGCTCTAACACACGTCTTCGGCTTGCGCCAATCTCCCCATTGGTAGACAAGACGCGGGGTGCTTGAGGCACCTGAAACCGATTACTATCATGCGCTGCCTTTGGTGCACTCTGGCCTCCAACCACGACGGTGAATTCGACATGTTGTCCGCACTTAGAAATGCCTCAAAAAGCTGGGTTATGAAGGGTATCCTTATCCTCCTGGCTGCGACATTCGTCGTATTCTTCGGTGGTGACATTGGAGGCGGCGGCGGCCATGGCGGCAGTGGCGGCGGCTCCTCCGTTCTCGAAGTCGGAGATCAGAACTTCACGATTCATCAAGTGGGTCGGGAATTCAACGAGGATGTCGCCCAGATCAGTGCCCGCACAGGCCAGCGGCTCGATACACAAACTGCGATCAATATCGGCATTCTCGATCAAACAATCGCAAGAATGGCTTCACAGGCCCTGTTTGATCAGGCAGCGCAAAACCTTGGCGTCACCGCCTCTCTTGCAGCCGCATCAGATGCCATTCGCAGCCTCCCGCAATTTCAGGACAGCACGGGTCGGTTTAATCGCACATTGTTCGAAACGTTTCTCGGGAACCAGGGACAGAGCGAAGCTGATTTCGTGAATCAGGTCCGGCTTGATCTTCTTCGCAGCCAGTATATCGGAACGATCCAGAACGCCGTCGCGACACCCGCAACACTGGGCGATACGATCTATAACCGCCGCGCCGAACGTCGCGTTGCCGATATTGTATCTGTGCCCTTGGGCAACATCGGGGCGATTGCCAACCCCGGCGAAACTGAACTCTCCGAGTTCTTTAACGAAAACAAGGATGGCTTCAGGACCCCGCAGTATCGCGGCGCGTCTCTGGCGACCCTCGAAATAGACGCCCTTGTCGACAGCATTGTCATCCCGGACGAGGAAATTGCCGAAGAATATGAATCCCGCCTGAATGATTTCCAAATTCCTGAAACACGCAATGTCGTGCAAGCCAGCCTGCTGACGCGCGAAGATGCGGATCAGGCACTGACACTTATCCGCGAGGGGAAAACCCTCGCCGAGGCCGCTGAAGAGGTCTCTGGTCTGCCTCCCGTCAATCTCGGTCAGGTTCGCCGCTCGGAGATTGCTCTCCCCGCATTGGCCGAGGCCGCCTTTACCATGGCGGCCAACAGTCTCAGCGACCCGATCGAAAGCATTCTGGGATGGCATCTGGTTGAAGTGTCCAACATCGTGCCGGGACGCACGACACCCCTGTCAGAAGCCAGCAGCTCCATTCGGGATGAACTCGCCCGTGAGCAATCCGTCGATCGGATCTTTGACGTTCTCAATGATGTCGAAGACGGTCTCGCCGGCGGTGCCACCCTTGAAGAGATCGCGCGTGACAGTAATCTTGAAACATCTAAAATCGATAGTGTCGCCCGCAACGGTCTGACACCAAGCGGCACGCCTCTCGACAATCCTGCGATCACCCCGGAAGTCCTGGCTCGCCTGTTCGGTCTCGAAGAGCCGGGAATTTCAGAAGTGATCGAAAACCGCTCCGGTGGATTCAGCGTCCTGCGTTTTGACCGTATCGACGAGCCTCGTATCCCCGAACTGAGTGAAGTCCGTGATCTGGCCATCGAGGCCTGGAAAGGCGAACAACTCCTTGTGGCTGCCGAAGAGACCGCCAGCAAAATTGCCGAACGTGCAAAGACGGGTGAGAGCCTCGAAACACTTGCCACTGAGTTCGCTGCGAAATTTGATCGCACCGCCGCCTTCGACAGATCCGGTGAAGGAGCAACGGTCGCCCTTCCGCTGGTGGGTGCAATCTTTGACGCTGAGGTCAGCGATATTGTCGAACAGACCTTCGCGGACGGCGTGGCCGTTGCAAAGCTTGTTGATATCGAAAGCGCCAATCTGAGCGACCCCGCACGCGAAGAACTTGCACGGTCTCTTTCAGGTCAGCTGGCCAACGACCTTGTGACCCAGTTGTCGCTTGCTCTGCAGGATGAGATTTCTGTGGATGTCGACAGTGCAGCGCTCGAAGCGGCGTTCTTGCCCCAGTGACCCAGCAGCCAAAAAATAGCGAAGACGGATTCGCGGCGCGCTATGAAAACGGCGAAGCGCAGCTGATCTGGACTGAACTGGTCGCAGACCTTGAGACACCGGTCTCGGCTTTGCTCAAGCTGGCCAGTGACGAGAGCCACAGCATCCTTCTTGAATCCGTCGAGGGCGGCGCTGTTCGCGGTCGTTACTCGATCCTCGCCTATGCCCCCGACCTGATCTGGCGCTGTCACGGCGCGAAATCCGAAATCAACCGCAACGCACAGCACGACCTCGAAAGCTTTGAACCAGTGCCCGGGGAAAGCCTCGATGCGCTGGCCGCTCTGCTCGCTGAATCCCGGATAGATATTCCGTCCGAACTGCCACCGATGGCTGCCGGTCTTTTTGGGTATTTCGGCTACGACATCGTGCGCCAGATCGAGACATTGCCCGACAACAATCCCGATCCCATCGGCATTCCGGATTCTGTCTTTATCCGACCTACGATCACCGCCGTTTTCGACAATGTTGCCGACAAAGTCACTCTTGTGACCCCGGTTTGGCCGCAGGCCGATGTCAGCGCTGAAGACGCGGCTGCCGCAGCAAAGGCACGTCTTGATGAGACTGTTGCCCGTTTTGATCGCGGTGTTCCGCGGACCGCCAGTGTTCCGGCGGGTTCGGAAGTCGAGCTTTCAATCACCTCAAACCGGAGCCAGAGCCAGTACCACGCCATGGTCGAGCAGGCGAAGGAGTACATCCGCGCTGGCGAAATCTTCCAGGTCGTGCCGTCCCAGCGCTTCACGGTTCCTTTTGATCTGCCGCCCACCGCGCTTTACCGCTCGTTGCGTCGCCTCAACCCCTCACCCTTCCTGTTCGTCCTGAATGTCGGAGATTTTGCGCTTGTCGGCTCAAGCCCTGAAATTCTGGTTCGCCTGCGCGATGACACGGTCACAATTCGTCCCATCGCAGGCACCCGTCCGCGCGGCGCGAACGAGGCCGAAGACGAGGCACTTGCCGAAGACCTGCTGTCTGACCCCAAGGAACTCGCCGAGCACCTGATGCTGCTTGATCTCGGACGCAACGATGTCGGCCGGGTGTCTGAGATCGGGTCCGTCGAAGTGACCGAAGAGTTCATGATCGAACGCTACAGTCATGTCATGCACATCGTTTCCAATGTGCAGGGTGAGGCCAAGCCCGGTATCGATGCCATCAAGGCGCTGTCTGCAGGATTCCCGGCGGGAACCGTATCGGGTGCCCCGAAAATCCGGGCGATGGAAATCATCGATGAACTGGAATCCGAACGTCGCAGTTTCTATGCCGGTGCAGTCGGCTATTTTGCGGCCGATGGCAGCATGGATACTTGCATCACCCTGCGTACGGCCCTGATCAAGGATGAGAAAATGTACATCCAGGCTGGCGGCGGCGTGGTCGCAGATTCGGACCCCGAAGCCGAATATCAGGAAAGCCAGAACAAGGCCCGCGCCCTGATCCGCGCCGCCGAACAGGCACACCGTTTCGTCAACTAGATGTTCTGCGGTCTCTGAGGCCATCTCAGCATCCTTCGAGACGGGCCTCCGGCCCTCCTCAGGATGAGGTTCGCAGCAGAAACGCACAGACCTCATCCTGAGGAGCGCGCATTGCGCGCGTCTCGAAGGATGCTGAGATACGCGTGCCGCTCAGACCTCGATCCCGAGCGTCTCGTCATAAACCTCGAAGGCGTTTTCCATACCGATAAGGACCCGGGTGATGTGGAAATAGGGCGTTGTGAACAGCTCGCTGTCCTTCAGCTCTTCCCACATGCAGTGATAGTCGAACATCACCTTGAAGCGACAGATAACGAAGTCCGAGCATTCCCCGCTGAACGCGTCGGCATCATTCCATGTCACACTGACATTCGGGTGCGCGCGGATGATGCCTAGCATCATCTGCCATTTCTCGGCGCGGATTTCACGGGACAGCTGCAGATAAGACGGCTCGACCTTCAGTTCGACAATGGCAACGCTGTCCGGAATTTCGATCTCGCTCATGGTCTCGTCTTCCGTTTGCTTGGTTCGGGCGGGTTTGAAACCCGCCCCTACATGTTGTTCTCGACGTGCAATGCGATGGTGCTCACAGGAACAATTGTAAACCCGCGCGCGCGGACATCCGGGAGCCATTCTGACAGAGCACCGATTGTCGCGTCCTTAGGATGGCCA
>Ga0181559_10002967_pt1 | contig 16727 bp, 10 predicted proteins | sample 011ome_21_FD_133752 | JGI IMG/M metagenome (GOLD analysis project Ga0181559, IMG submission 133752) | Coastal salt marsh microbial communities from the Groves Creek Marsh, Skidaway Island, Georgia - 011508AT metaG (megahit assembly) | ecosystem: Environmental > Aquatic > Marine > Intertidal...
ACATATTTTTATTTATATCAACTCTCACATCTCTTCTCTCTCTCTCTCTCTCTCTCTCTCTCTCTCTCTCTCTCTCTCTCTCTCTCTCTCTCTCTCTTCTTCTTCTTCTCTATAAATCTACGCACGAGTACTTTTTTATTCTATTCTTTGCTCAACTCTTTGCTTCTCTCTGCGGCGGCTTTTACCGCGTTGATGAACGAGTTTCTCACGCCCCCTTTTTCCAATTCGTGCACTGCCGCAATCGTTGTCCCACCTGGCGACGTCACGTTATCCTTCAACTGACCTGGATGCGTCCCTTTCTCCAAAACCATCTTCGCCGCACCCATAACGGTTTGCGCGGCTAACTTCGTAGAAACATCTCTCGGCAACCCGCACAAGACGCCTCCGTCGCTCATCGCTTCGATGACTTGGTAGATGTACGCCGGTCCCGATCCGCTCACTCCAGTCACCGCATCTAACAACTTCTCTTGCACCATGACACATATTCCAACCGATTGCATCAACTTCAGCGCCAAATCCGCTTGTTCGTCCGTCACAAATTTGCCTCTCGCCATCGCTGCTGCGCACGCGCCGACTAAACACGGAGTATTCGGCATCACTCTCACCACGGGAACATCTCTGCCAATTATCGCCCCTTCCAACGTTTCTAAAGTCACCCCGGCGCAGATGGAAATCACGATTTTATCCTTCGTCAACTCCTTACTGATTTCATTCAACACAGCGGCTGCTCCATACGGTTTCACCGCGATAAATATCACGTCCGAGTTCTTCGCCAGTTCGCAGTTATCTTTACACGCCGTCGCGCCGAACGATTGGAACAAATCCAAACGAGGTTGCCACGGATCCGTGCAATAAATGTTCGACCACGGAACAATTCCGGCGCTGGAGAGGCCTCCTCCTAAAGCCTCTGCCATCATTCCCGATCCAATAAATCCAACTTTTGTGTTGTTTGCGCTCATCGTTGCTATAAAAAAGAGAGAGCTTTTTGCTGCGTTTTTTTTGAGCGATGTTTTTTGTTTTCTTTCTTCTCGCTCAATTTTTGATGTTTAGGGTTTCAATGTCGGTTGGCTTGTTGAAAACATTTTCTCTCCTTTCGGGTCTTCAGTTTTAAGACAAAGAACAAAATATGGCGGATACTTCGATGGACTACTCGGAGTATTCCGAGAACGAGAACAGCCCGATGGTGGCACCAAAGGTAAATATTGCATCGACACGCGACGCGCATCGTTCTTCTTTTTCGTTTGTGAATTACTATTATTAGTATTATTGTTATCGTTTTGGTTTATCGTAACATCGCGCGCGCGCGCAAGAGAGAGAGAGAGAGAGATTTCTCTCGGTTTTTTTCTTTCTTCCCCCCCAACAGAAAAAAAAGATTTGCGCGCGTTCATCTCTTGGGCGCGCGCGCGCGCGCGATAAATTGTGTTCACGAGACGTTCTTTCGCATCCCCTCTCGCATGAGATGAGCGCATTCGTCGAGTCTTTGAGCGCTGTTCATAAATAACACGTATTCTTCATCGAGGGATACGACGCGCATTCGAAAAAACAGGTACTGACAACAGACTCGTCTGATTTTTCCTCTTCTTCTTTCAAAACTCAATATAGGGGAAGAAAGCTGCGGGCGCGAAGAAAGCGCCGCTGGCGGACGGCAACGCCGGGACTGGTAAAAAAGTCGCCATCGAGGACATTTACCAGAAAAAAACACAACTGGAACACATCTTGTTAAGACCGGACACGTACGTCGGATCGTGTGAGAAAGCGGAAGAGATGGCGTGGGTGTACGACGCCGCTTCTAACAAGTTGGTGCAGAAAACTGTCGCGTTTACGCCGGGTTTGTATAAAATCTTTGACGAGATTTTGGTCAATGCGACGGATAATAAAGTCAGAGATCCGACGATGAAAGAGTTGCGAGTGGATATTGACAAGGAGAAAGGGACAATTTCCGTCATGAACGGTGGGAAAGGGATCCCGGTGGAGATGCACAAAGAGGAAGGCGTGTACGTACCGGAGCTTATTTTTGGACATCTTTTGACGTCGTCCAACTACAACGACAACGAAAAGAAAGTCACCGGTGGTCGTAACGGTTACGGTGCAAAGTTGGCGAACATTTTCTCGCACGAGTTTATCGTGGAAACGTGCGATGGTAGTCGCGAGCGACAGTATAAGCAAGTGTTCAAGAACAACATGAGCGAGAAAGGGGAACCGATAATTACCAAGTGTAAGAAATCCGACAACTGGACTCGAATTACGTTCAGACCAGACTTTGAGAAGTTTGGGATGACTGATTTGGAAGATGACTCCATCGCGTTGATGTCGAAGAGAGTGTACGACGCCGCGGGTATCATCGGGAAGAATACGAAGATCTTTTTGAACGGCGAACAGATCAAAGTCAAGAGCTTTTCGGATTACGTCGATTTGTATCTGCAAGACACGGAGAACGCGCCAAAAGTTTACGAAGCGCAAGGCGATCGTTGGCAAGTGTGCGTGACGGTGTCGAACACGCAACAGTTCCAGCAGTGCTCGTTCGTGAACGGTATTTGCACCATGAAGGGTGGGACACACGTCGCCAACATCGCCGACGGCATTGCGGGCGAATTATTGAAGAAGATCCAAAAGAAGGAAAAGTCGTGCAAGAACTTGAAGGCGTTTCAAGTGAAGAACCACTTGTGGGTTTTCGTGAACTCGCAAATCGAGAACCCGGCGTTTGATTCGCAAACGAAGGAGACGCTCATTACCAGAGCTTCGAACTTTGGTTCCAAGTTCACCGTTTCCGACAAACTCATCAAGCAGTTGATGAATACGCCGTTGGTTGAGAACATCATGTCGTGGGCACAGTTCAAGCAATCCAAAGACTTGAAGAAGTCCGACGGTGTCAAGCGATTGCGATTGACTGGTATTCCGAAGTTGGATGACGCGAACAACGCCGGAGGACGCAACTCGAAAGACTGCACGCTGATTTTAACCGAAGGGGATTCCGCCAAAGCGTTGGCAGTTTCTGGTTTATCCATTGTCGGAAGAGACAACTACGGGGTGTTCCCTTTGAGAGGGAAGTTGTTGAACGTTCGCGACGCTTCGTTTGATCAGGTGAAGAACAACGTGGAAATCACCCACATCAAACAGATTTTGGGTTTGCAACACGGCAAAACGTACGACGAAGATACCATCAAGACGTTGAGGTATGGGAAGTTGATGATCATGACGGATCAAGATCACGATGGTTCGCACATCAAAGGTTTGCTGATCAACTTTCTTCACGCGCACTTCCCGTCTTTGTTGAAAATACCGGGTTTCTTGTTGGAATTCATCACGCCCATTATCAAGGCTACGAAGGGCCAACAAACGCGTGTATTTTACACGATGCCGGAGTACGAAAACTGGAAGCTTGCCAACAACGACGGTAAAGGCTGGGCCATCAAATACTACAAAGGTCTCGGTACATCCACGGCAAAAGAAGCAAAGGAGTATTTTGCTTCGATTGAGTTGCACCGCAAGACGTTTTGCTGGGAATCCGACGGTGACGGAGATTTGATCGACATGTCCTTCTCCAAGAAGAGAGTCGAAGATCGCAAAAAGTGGTTGTCCGCATACGAAGAAGGGACGTTCTTGGATCAAAGCGGCGAGACCGTTCGATACGATGAATTTATCAATAAGGAGTTAATTCTCTTCTCCTTGGCGGATTTAATGCGTTCAATTCCATCCGCCATCGATGGTTTAAAACCTTCGCAACGGAAAGTTATGTTCGCGTGCTTCAAGAGAAAGTTGAAGTCGGATATCAAAGTTGCACAATTGAGCGGTTATGTCTCCGAACATTCCGCCTATCACCACGGTGAAGCGTCTCTTGCGTCTACAATCGTCAACCTCGCGCAAGATTTCGTTGGGACGAACAACATTAACTTCTTAGTCCCGAGCGGTCAGTTTGGTACGCGCTTGCAAGGCGGAAAGGACCACGCGTCGCCGCGTTATATTTTTACGCGTTTGGCGCAGTTGGCCAGAGTTGTATTCCCGGAATGCGACGATGCGTTGTTAAATTACAATGACGAAGACGGTCAAAAGATTGAACCGACGTATTACATGCCGGTTATTCCAACCGTTTTGATTAACGGCGCCGAAGGTATCGGAACTGGATGGTCTACTTCGATTCCAAACTACAACGCGCGAGACGTCATCAACAACGTTCGCGCGATTTTGAACGAAGAAGAGCCAACGCAAATGATGCCGTGGTACAGACACTTCAAAGGTGAAATCACCGAAGAAATCTTCAAGGGTGAGCGAAGATTCATCGCCACTGGCTCGTATCACATCCGAGACGAGTGCACGTTGGAAATCACCGAGTTGCCGTTGCGCACCTGGACGCAAGATTACAAGGAGTTCTTGGAAGAGCTCATCGCGCCGAAGGATAAGAAAGCTCCGTTCATTACCGATTACAAAGAGTACCACACGGACACTTCGGTGCACTTTGTCATCACCATGCCTCCGGCGAACTTGGCCAAGGCTGAAGAAGAAGGCATCGTGAAGAAGTTCAAGTTGGCGACGAAAATTTCGTGCTCCAACATGCACGCGTTCAACGAGAACTCGATCATCACCAAATACGACTCCGCGGAAGACATCATGAAAGCATTCGTACCCTTGCGATTGAAAGCGTACGGAGAGAGACGTCAAATGCTCATCAAAGTTGCCGAGTCTGAACTCAAACGTTTGGCGAATAAGACGCGTTTCATCTTGGCGGTTGTCGAAGGCTCCTTGGTTGTCAACAGAAAGAAGAAAGCTGAGTTGGTTGAAGAGCTCGAGATGATGATGTACGATAAGTTACCAAAGACAAAGACGTCCGCATCTGCTGCGGCGGCTATCGTCCAAACGGACGAGAATGATATCGCGGCGGATGAATCTGATGATGCCAACGCGTCCTACGATTACTTGCTCTCCATGCCTTTATGGAACTTGACTTTAGAGAAGGTTGAAGAGTTGGTCAAGGAAAAGGAAGAGAAGGAAGCTGAAGTCGCGTCGTTGAGAGAAACGACAGAGAAAGACTTGTGGTTCAAAGATTTGGACGCGTTGGAAGAGAATTTGGATCAACTTGAAGACGACGACGCCGCGGCTGAGGAAGAGATGCAAAAGCAAGTGCGAGCGGCGGCAAGAAACAACACCAAGGCTGGACAAAAAGCGCTCGCGAAGAAGAAGAAAGCGATCAAGAAAAAAGCGATGGACTGGGACTCGGATGCTTCAGAGTCTGAGTTCGACGACGACTTCTCGGACGACGACTTTGAAATTACTAAGCCGAAGAAACGCGCTCCGGCGAAACCGAAAGCCGCAGCGGCGTCGAAAGCGGCTCCCGTTGCGGCAGCGCCGAAAGCAGCTCCTGTTGCTGCTGCCCCTGCACCAGCGGTTGCTCCTTCCGCAGATTCAGACGACGATGATGTTCCGCAGTTATCCTTGGCGGAGCGATTGTTACAGAAATCTTCTTCCGGTTCCGTACAAGCCAAGCGTCAAGACTCGTTCAACTTTGATGCCGTTTCAAAGATGGTCAACGAGGTTGCCAACGAGAAACCTGTGGCGTCTGCGGCGGCAGCGGCAGATAAGCCAGTTGCGACAAAGAAAGCCGCTGCGCCGAAAAAACCAGCCGCAGTTACTAAGAAACCCGCTCCGGCGAAGAAGAAGAAAGCCGCGGACTCGGATTCGGACGTGTCATTTGATGACGATGAGGATGTCGTCGCGGATGTCGCGCCAAAACCGGCGCGCGCGGGGAGAAACGTCCAACGCAAATCTTACAAGGTCGACGATTCCAGCGACGAGGAAGAAGAGAGCGATTTTGAAGACGGCGACGACGACGACGACGTTGATTTCGACGACAGTGACTTTGAGTAAAGAGAGAAAGAAGTGAGGAGGAGGGAGAAAGTTGAAAAAAACAATTTGTAAAGAGAGAGAGAGAGAGAGAAAGTGTACCACGACGACCACAACATTTTATTTTAACACACACCCATCAAAATTGTGAAATAACAAACTATATCATCACACGTAAATATATCGACACGCGCGGAGAGCATGCGCATCGCCTCTACTCCTTCCGTCTCCTACTCCATCCTTTCTTCTTCTTCTACTTCTCATCGCCGTTCTCCCTGTCGATCGACATCGCAAAGAAGAAGAAGAAGACGACAAAGAACGACAGCTCCTCGTTGCGGTGGCGACGGCGACGACAAGAAGGACGGACAGAAAAAAATTTTCTTCGCGTTTGGTTTCGGCTATTGCGCCATTGGCGTCGCCAATCAACTCGTGAAGAAGGAGAACACCAAAGAATGGGTCATCGTCGGCACGACGCGTTCGGAAGAGAAAGCAGAGGCGTTGAATCGTCGCTCCGACGGTACTTGGTGCGAAGAAGTTTTCGCGTGGAAATCAGACGACGGGGAACCGTTAAATGAAGAGTGCGCGAATTGGTTGAAGAAAGCAGACGTTGTCTTAATTTCCACTCCACCGAACGGAGATTTAGATCTAGACCCGATATTATCGACGAAAAAAGTTAGAGAAGTGTTAGAGAACGCGGAGAAGCGACAGATGTTTATTTATTTGAGCTCGACGGGCGTGTACGGAGGCCATCGCGGAGAGTGGGTGGACGAAACGACCGAACCGAATCCAGATTCTATAGTAGCTCAACGAAGATTAAACGCCGAAAAGGCGTGGACAGAATGGATCGTAAATGGCGAGAAAAAGAACAATTATAAGTCAACGTTGCGAATATTTCGTCTTGGTGGGATTTACGGCCCAGGACGGAGCGCTATCGATATCGCCATAAAACGTAAAAGAGAGCGACAGTTCCACGAGAAGACCGCCGGTAAGAAAGAAGCGGTTGCACAAAGCGAGGATAATAGCGGTAGCAGCAGGAGCACGACCACCAGCGATGATAGCACTGACGCGAAATCGCTATCGCCGACACAAATATCTCGGAGGAAGAAGATGTACACGTCTCGGATCCACGTGGCGGATGTTGCCAACGCGCTCGTTCGATGCATCGAAAACGAAATTTTCAGAGAGGAAGAGGAGAATGCCGAAGTGGACAACGAAAGTCATCGCGTCTCCATATACAACGTCGTCGACGATTACCCTTCCTCTCGCGACGAAGCCGTCGATTTTGCCGCAAGTATTCTCGGTTACGACGAAGACTTCGTCAAGAAGAAGAAGAAGAAGAAGAACACTTTTACAAGTTCGAGTGAAACGACAGATACAAATCTCCTCCTGCCGAGTAACGGCGAAAAGCGAGTCAAGAACGAAAAGCTCAAACGCGAAGTGTTGTTAGCATCGTCATCATCATCATCACCGCAATCATCCGCGTCGTTACTTTTTCCCTCGTACAAAGAGGGTCTGTTAGCTATTCGCGATGGGAATCAAATCCCGTTCGATTGATTGCACTTATAGGTTTGCGTGCGTGTGTTTGTGTATGTGCGCGTGTTTAGGAAGTAAAGTTTAGTGTAATGCTCACAAACAGACAAACGCATCCATTTCTTCGCCTCAATCCCTCAACAGCTCAATGCCTCAAAATTCGCCCACACGGAAGAGCCCAACACACGCGAGCCACAAAAAAACTCCAAAATAAGAAGAGGAGAGAGATAAAAAAACTCTCTCTCTCACTGTTTTTGACTCACTCACTCGCGAACAACGAAACGATCACGGGATAAGAATAACATGGAAGAGAACGTGGGAGGATATAGTCACGCGTTGAGTTGGCGCGACGTCGCCAAGCAGCGTGACGGAACGAGAACGCTTTTGGGGGATTTCTCTTCTTCCGATGATGATGATGCTTCGAGCAACATCATCGAATACGGACGTTTTCAACTCGGTTTATTCCTCTCCGGCGTGTTCATCGTCGCTTTATACGTGTACGCGGAGTTTTTGCACTACGTGAGAATGAAGCGAACGCATAACGGTGTGTATAACAAAGGGTTAGCGGAAGACTCCATCGAGATGCGAATGGCTGGAACGAAGAAGTTTGATGTCCTATTGGAAGGTAATACTCCAGGAGAAGGCTCATCAATGAGTTCTAACTCCATGCAAGATATGAGCGACGAGGAGAAGAAAAGGTCGTTTGCGAATTTCACGGATAGCTTTGGACGACAGAATTCACAGAGTGCGAACATGAGCGACACCATCGGTGCACCTTCATCCAATGGAGGAGATAGTGGAAACGTAAAGTTTACACACATCTGCGCCATGCGGATACTTCAAGGCGACGCGGATGCCATTGAGAGAGCGAGATTGGTTTTGCGCTCTTGGGCTGAGTTATTCTTCATTTTGTTTGTGTTCTACGTGTGTGACCGAACGAATACGTTTCCCGAGAGAACAAAGTCGTATTCGAGAGACTTTTTCATCGCTATTTTCGTTACGTTGGCGGCATACGGGTGTTACCAGACGTTGCGACAAAGTAAGACGAGTGCGCCGCTAAACAGAGAGCAAACTGAGGAATGGAAAGGATGGATGCAAGTTTTGTTTTTGCTCTATCACTACTTCAAAGCTTCAGAGATTTATAATGCGATTCGTATCTTTATCGCTGCGTACGTCTGGATGACTGGGTTTGGGAATTTTTCCTACTATCACGTTCGCAAAGATTTTTCGGTGGGCAGATTTTCGCAAATGATGTGGAGGTTGAACTTCTTCGTCTTGTTCGTGTGCATCGCGTTAAGGAACGATTACGTTCTGTATTACATTTGTCCCATGCACACGCTGTTCACACTCTTCGTTTACTTTTCATTGTTAATTTTCAAGGAACATAACACGTCGACAAATATGATAACGGCGAAAATGGTAATTTTGATAGTCTTGGTGTACGTTATTTGGGAAGTGCCGGGCGTGTTCTCCGTCTTATTCAAACCGTTTGAATGGTTACTATCATACGCAGATCCGAAAAAACCAGATGTTGATCCCATGCATGAATGGTTCTTCCGCTCTGGTTTAGATAGATATGTTTGGATTTATGGCATGGTGTGCGCGTTTTTACACCCAAAGTACGAAGCGTTTGTGAGATGGGTGGATGAGAAACCAACCAAGGAGAGAACAATAATTCAAGCATTAATTTTAACCGTCAATACGATAGTAGGATATTGGTGGTATAAGACGTATTACGTTTTACCGAAGTTGGAATACAACGTCGTGCATCCGTACACGTCGTGGATACCGATTACGATATTCATTATCTTTCGAAACTTCAGCTTGACGATGCGAAGTTATTTTATTCACATTTTTTGTGAGTGTGGGAAGATCACCTTAGAAACTTACATTTCTCAGTTTCACATTTGGTTATCTTCTTCGGTGCCAAATGGACAACCCGGAATGTTGTTGGGATTATTACCTGAAGACTATCCGGTGCTAAACTTCATGCTTTGCACGGTGATTTACGTGGGCATTTCACAGCGAATTTTTACGCTCACGAACGATTTAAAAGTAGCTTGCGTTCCGAATGCAAACAATAGATTGTTGAGTTTACACGCGTATTTCGGGTTGACGTGGTTTATAGGAATGTGGATTGCCGGAAGTGCGTTATTAATGGCTATTTAGTTAGTTACCGTTTTGCATTTACATACCTAGTAGTAGTTTTGTGATTTATATTACCAGTAATCTTCATTATTTTTACGTACAATCCTCACCTGCTTTGCCGATGTGTGTTCTTCTTTTTCTTCTTCTTTTATTTTTCAACAAATATACTTTCTACTTCATCTGCGCTCATATTCGAACGAACTTCGTGCGTCGACGCGACGAAAACGGTCGCGAATGGTGATCCGAGTGCTATATCCTCTCCACCATTTCGCAATGACGATTTGAGAATGCGCGCGAATTTCCTCCTCGCGTTCGAACTTAGTCTTACCGAAGGATTCGCCAATTTGTTTGCTCGAAGAATCTAGCCGCGTGCGTTGCGCTTCTTCAATCCTCTTTACTATATCATGATGACTATTCTCAGTCGCTTCATCAACAGCGGTTCTATCGAGCCTGTTTGTGAGCGATGCGTTCGAACCAAACTTCAAAAGTACTTGGACAGCTTCCACATTACCTATTCGACACGCCACGTGAAGCGGCGTATCCGAGCTCGTATTTCGTTCGTCCGGACTCGCTCCGGCAGCTAAAAAGTTCTGCAATACACTGTTATTCAAATTTTGCACCAGATCGCACAATTTTGCTCCTAATGGCTGACCGATTGCAAGCAATGAAGACTTTCTCGCGAACAATTTTAGAGTGTCGATGTGACCGCGAATGACCGCGAGACCAAGCGCCGAGAAACCAAGATTATCTACAAGAGCGTGATTTGCTCCCGCGTTGAGGAGGAATTCACACAAATCTTTATGTCCACAATACGCGCTGACGTGCAAAATCGATCGACCGTCCGAAGGATTTTGATAGTTGATGTCAAACTCTTTGGAAGCGATCATAACTTTAATCGATCTGATGTCTCCATCTCTTGCCGCTGAAAATATTTTCGCGTTAATTTCAGAAACGAGTTTGGACATCGCAATAGACACGCTCGCATTTATCGAGCGAACTATTCTCGAGTATGTTGTCTGCTCGTAGTGACCGATTCTATCGCGCATGGACAAATCGCTCTGATGATGTGAAGATCCGCCGTCATCGTAATGGGAATCACTCCCTCCAGATTCGTACCCGTCTTTTGTGCCGTATTCTGCTGGCGCGAGAGATTCCTCCACTCTCTGACACATTATATTGCTCAGATTGTATAACACCGTCGACCAATCCGTCATGTTTTCTCTTAATAACGCGTGTAAGCTTGCGCAATCGACGGCAATGCATTTGATTAAGCTCGCGCTAGAAACGCTCCAATGCGCTTCTTTTCGAATAAGAAACGATTCTACCCCAATCCAATCGCCTTCTTTCAAATAGTCCATTACCGTGAATCGGTCGCTCAAAACGATCGCCTCGCCTTCAACGATGCAAAATATTCGCGTCGATTTGTATTTTTGTGTCATGATCAAAGACGCGGGATTGAAATATTCCCACTGACAGAGTTTCATCAAGCCGAGCATGAAATCTCGAGAGCATCCCATGAACAGTCTCGAATCTTTCAATCGGTCTAAATACATTGCCGATCGAACGTGCGAGATTAAATGTTCTGGACAGTGTTCCAGAGCGTCCGCGTCATCTTCTTTTGCCTTTCGAAAACTTAAATGAACGTGCGCCATGGCGTGTTGTTGAATGTGCAACGGAACTTCGTGCCTTCTCATGAACCGAATGAGATTGGTCATGTTGTCTCTGAACCGAGCGAGCTTTTGGTCGCCTTTTGTAATGAGCGTTGTCATTGTACCGATGACATACGCAGATATGCACATGTTTGTTAACATTATTGCCATGGTAAACGATCTTTCTGTCGGGTTCCGCGGCGATATATCTCCGTAACCGACTGTCGTCAACGTGACCAACGCCCAGTACAAGGCGGTATTGTACTGTTTAAAAATGCTTTGCATACGCAGTTCCGGATCGACTGCATATACCCACGTCGTTTCGTCGAATTCTTCCATTTTCGCTAAATACCAGAGCAAGCAACCGGACCAGTGCCCGGCTAAAAGAAGAATGGTCGTGTATTTGATGAAGGAAATCCTCGTGACGGATACGTGAGGATTTCTTTCCACAAACCCCCACGCCGTTTGCACGTGGTACAGTCTCAGCAGCCGAAACAATCCGAGCAACTCTAGGTACCTCACCCCATGCGCGTCTACTAACGGCGAGAGTGCGGTGTCGAACGGAAACGATCCCAAAAAATCTACAAGAAACCAGCCGGTCAAATACGTATACGAAACCACCCACGGATCGTCCACTAATTTCGATTCCAACTCCTCCTCCTCAAAAAATGGCGCGAAAAAATTCCCCAGTACGTCTAAACAGAAACATAAATCCACAAACAGGAGAAATCCGTCCAAAGTCGATTCCAATTGCTCTTTCTTTTGTAAATCTAAGCTTTTTAGCAGTCTCAAATCTTGCTCGTAACGCAACGCCGGCATGTCTGAATAATTAAACGCGATCAACGCCGGTAAAACGAAGCACACCATCATCACTAAACAATTAATCATCCGTTTCCAGAGAATATAAATCGGCGACTTCGGATGAAGAAGCGTGTATTTGCTCAAAGCTTCGTTATCTTCGTCCGGGTCCACGCATCTCAAAAATTCAAACACTCGTCGAAACTTTACGTTGAAACTCGTAATCAAGTCGCCCCCGATTGTTCTCAAATCGACAACTTGTCGAAACCCCTTCGTGAAGCCTCTCGTTGGATGCGTCCTCTTCGCCGCGCTGGCCGCTTCCCTGACTGTTCGAAGGTGCTGAATCGCCGACGCGACCTTCGTTTGTCTCTTTTCTGCTTTTTTCTCCTCTCGCAAGCGCTCTTCTTTGTGTTTTTTCTTCGCCGTTGACAAGGAAAGAAATCGACCCAACGACTTTTTTCCGGGCGCGTTTTTCTCTTCGAGGTTCGTCGAGATATTCGCTTCGCGTTGGAAAAATCCCGACGGGCTTTCTTTGTCATCATCGTCGTTCACCGTCGTCAACAGCGGGTTCTTCGTCAAAGTCATCGAACGCGCGAATGTCCCGCTCACTCTTCGCAAATTATCGACGCCTTCACTGGCACCCATAGATTGCATTCGCGCCAAAGTAGGGGACGGCTCTCGAGAATGAGCGCGCGAATCTTCCGACGATTTTCGTCCTCCGGGGTGGTGATGCGCGCGTTTCTCGTGTTGATGCTCTTCTTTCGTCATCTCTTCTTTTCTTTAGTTACTCGTACGTACAGAGAGAGAGGTAAACGAAACTCTCTTCCCCTAATTCGAATCAATCACGCTCGTACACAACAACAAACAACTGTAACCACCCCGGTAAAAACGGAATCGCGAGGTAGCGACGAAACCTTTTCTCTCTCTCTTTCTCTTTATGACGATGAGGAGAAGAAGAAAAAGAAGAGGAGAAAATGTGCGACGCAACGTCGAAGAACAGGGAGACAAGAGAAGAGAGAGTCGTCGTCGTCGTCGTCGTCGTGCACACGCAAGTGTTTGTTGTTTTGAAAGAGAGAATTTGAAGAGAGAAATGAACACAAAAGTGTGTCTGTCGCTTTGTGTGTGATATTTTTAAATAAGATTTTCTTGCTTGAAAAGTCCACGCAGTTGTGTCCCACAAACAGCTCCACACCGACAGACGCTCAACTCAGACAGACAGACAGAGGGCAACCAACCGACCCTCCGCAACAACAACTCTACAAAAACACTTTCAACGCGCGCAAAAAAAACTATATCATCATCTCACGCGCTGGTCGACGATTGCGACGACGACGCGCTTAAATAATAGAAGAAGAAGATGAACTGGTGCGCGCCGTTTTTTGAATTCTTCTTCTTCTTTTTTTCTATGTCTCTCTCTCTTTCTCTCCTTTCAACGGCACGCACCCGCCAACACCGCGAGAGAATTTGAAAAAAAAAGCGCGTCGGTATTTCTGGGTGTTTGCGCGCACGAACCGAAATTTCTTCTTCGACTCCTCCTCCTCCTTCTCGTCGGTGTTGATGGTGTTGTTGTTTTTCGTTGTCGTCGTGGTCGTCGTCGTGGTATTGTTTGAACCGTTTTTTACTCACCGCGCGAGAAAACGCTCTCTTTCCCTTTCACACACAAAAAAACAACCACCCGCCCACACCCGCGCACAGGTTCCTCATCGTAGTCGTTATAGTCGTGACGATATTGGTCGCCATCGCAAACTTATACGTGCTGATTAATTTTCAACATCCTGAAGACCGAAACCAAGCGTTTTTCCCGAAAATAATTGTCATTAGTGGATTGACCATAGCCTCCGGTGCGATATTATTGCTCCCGTTAGATGTAGCGAATAGGGCATCGTGCGATGCAAGCGTATCTTTGTCGGCTTGCGAAACGACGTTGCCGATGGACGAGATTTGGTATTCAATATATATTATAACGTTGGTGTACGTGGCAATATTGATTCCATTTACTACGTTTTGGTACGAATCTGATTTTGATGCTACGCTGTCGCAAAAAATGTACAACAGTTCTTTTTGGGTCGTCATGTCCGCCATATTCGTCTCGTTGGTGTTGTTTTTGTGTTGGTATTATACGGGATACGCGGATTTTTCAATCACCTCCGTAAAGAGTGGGATGATGATGCTATCGCAGTGGGATAACATGCAAGGGGTACACTCGTGTATTCGGGCAAATACGCACGCGGATGGAAGTGACACGTATTCGCCGACAAATTTCTCGAGCGCGACGAGTTCTTCGTATTTGAGCGGCGACGCGTGCGATTCGGGAAGTCCCGAAGCTATTACGAAATCGTGGACGTTGGATGTATCGTTCCCAGCATACGTGGCTGCGTTGACATCTTTCGTTGGATGGTTCTTATTCGCTCCGTACGCGGGAATCGGCATGGCTGCAAACCCAATCGATGCGGTGACTCGATTTATCCAGCGACCGAGGAAAACCATAGGCAAATCGGAATATGATCGAGCCGCGCAACAAATCGCAATAAAGACGTTAGAAATACACGAAAAAATCAAAGCCGTGCGAAACGAAGAGAGAAGCAACGGTCGAAGCCGCAAAATTCGAAACGAGTTGAAGAATTTAAGCATGGAGTTGGAGGATATCGAAGACGAAGAGAGGGAATTGCAAAAGCTCTACCCAAGAGGTGAAAACAGAGCGACGGCGTGGACTTTCACCGTCTGGGGATACTGGTGGTCCTTATTCTATGGTATCATAGCGTTTATCCTCTCCATAACCTGGATTTTGCACGTCGGGTTGTACATTTTAGCTGAAAAGCCGGTGCATCCGTTTTTGAACTCAATGTTTGAGGCGCTCGATAGCGTCTTCAATTTGTTCGGCACGGCGATGTTTGCCCTATATTGCTTTTATTTAATTTCCTGTGTGGTGAAAGGCAATGAAAAGCTCGGTTTAAAGTTCTTATTCGTTTTCAACGCGTACAGAATGAAACTTGGTGCGACGACAATGACGGGCTTACTCTTCAACACCGGCTTAATCATGCTCTGTTCTATGGCGGTGGCCCAGTTTTGTTCTCGAGCGTTTGCAAGTTACGCCAAAGATACCTCCGCGATAAAAATGCTCTCCGTCAACGCGGATCACTTACAAAATATCGGAGTCATGTTTCGAAAAGACGTCTTTCCAGCCATTTTCGTCGCCTTTAGCTGCGCTAGCATGGTGTTTTACTTCGTTTTCAAAGGCTACTTTGGCTGGTTCACGAAACAAACCAAAGGCCGATTGAACAAAGCGGAGTTGAAAAGAAGAGGTCAGAGGATACAAGCCGCCATCGGTAGATTAAAAATACGAAGGAAAGAGGGTGAGAACAGCGTTGGTACCACTGCCAACGCCGCCGCTAGATAAACATTCATCATCATAATTTTAGAGTCTTGATTGATGTTGTCTTTTAAAAATAGTAAGTATAGTAGTAGCTCCGGCCGTGGGGTAAAGCTCTTCTGCGTATATTTCCAACACTCTTTTCTGTTTTTGCTCTTTTTTCGACTTTTCCATGCGTATAATTTTCGAAAGTTCCTCATTCTCTTCCTTTTGCTCTTTCTTCAAGAGACACAACTCGTACATAATACGCACATTTGCACGACAACTGTTGGGAATCGCATCGTTGTTTGTACATTACGCTGTCCGTGTTGCTCGTTGTACTCGTTGTTGTTGAAAGAAAATACCATCGCAAAGAGAGAAATAATTTTATCGCTTTTTCCCTTCCCACAGTTAAAGAAAACAAAACGTAATATAGATGAAGGACGGAGAGAACAACAACAACAACAACAACAACAACAACGACAGAGTTACCTATTACGACGGTTACGGATCGTTGGATGAACTGGACGAAGAGACGTTGCTGAAAAATTCCAAGTTCCCAATCAAACCAGATGAATTGATAGCATTAACGAAAAGGTTTCTGAGTGATTGCTTCTTCGCTCCAGAGCCGCACTTGAAGTGCGCGCCGATATTATCGGAGGATTTTGAATACTGGTCGTTCGTCGTCGGCCCGATAAACAAAAAGACGTATTTGGACTACGTGAGAGTGCTGAGATTACCCGAGGCGTTTCCGGATTACAAAACCAACTCGTGGGGTTATCGAGTGGACCCGCTCGAGTTAAATCGTGTTTGGATCAACACCCGATGGACGGGCACGCATACGAAGACGTTGATGGGCAAAATAAAGCCGACGTATAAGTATTTGGAATTTCCTCCGGCGACTGTTTCTTTAACATTTACAGAGGAAGGGTTGGTTTCGAAATACACGACGTTTGTGTCGGACAGATCGGTTGGAAACACGCACGGCTACGCCGGAATTTTCGGCGTCTTTCGAGCGCTCGGCGAAAACGTGCCGTTCCCCGACGTCGTGGAAAATTACCTGAGGAAAGGAAAAGATACGCACAAGAGAAAAGGTCCAGGTTTGTATTTTAAAATACGAGCATGGTTTTGGCAGAGGAAAGTCACGAAACGGGCCAACCGTAGGAGCAAAAATAATAAGGAAGATAAATAAACGAACAAGCTGGTTTTGATGCCAAAATAAATAAGCAACGCGTATTAAAATGTCTTTCGTAAACGCTGCGTGTGGTGGTAAATCGTTAAAACTCTCACTCACCATCAATTTTTTTTCTGAGCACTTTTGTCGACGTCGCCATTAATAATCAACCCCCAACCGCGAGCAAGCAGGTGCCGCCCAACTCGCAAAAATCATGCGCTCCGCGTTACAAGCCGTTTTAACT
>Ga0181559_10002970_pt1 | contig 16721 bp, 4 predicted proteins | sample 011ome_21_FD_133752 | JGI IMG/M metagenome (GOLD analysis project Ga0181559, IMG submission 133752) | Coastal salt marsh microbial communities from the Groves Creek Marsh, Skidaway Island, Georgia - 011508AT metaG (megahit assembly) | ecosystem: Environmental > Aquatic > Marine > Intertidal zone...
CGAGCGCTTCATCTCCGCCAAGAGCTTGTTCATGCGCTCGGTTTCCTGGATCGCCACCATGATGTACGGCGTGATGTCATCCGCGCGCCCTCGGATGTCCTCGAGGTCGAACTGGTCCGGCAGACGCTCGACGAGGTCGTCCAGGACCATCTTCGCCTGGTCCTCCACGGACGAGCCCTCCTCGCCGCCGCCGTCGCGCGGCTGCAGCGAGAGGATGGACGAGCACAGGCTCTCCGCCTCGCGCAGCTTGAAGCCGATCTCGGCGTTGGGGTGTAACCCAAACGCGAGCGGCGACTCGGTGGGGAACGTCTCCGCGATGTACTCCATCGTCTGTTTGTGGTTCAGAGAAGACGGCGGAGACGGGAACTTAGGGAAGAAGTCGATGCCTTCCAGAAGCTCTTCCTTGAAGTAGTGATCGAGGTACTTCTCCACGGTTCTTCGGTCCCAGTCCTCCACGACGTGCCCGCCGTACATGATCTCGCCGATGATGTACTTGAGATCCGCCCACGGCACGTTGGAGTTGTTCTCCAGGTAGTTGTTCACGCACTGCCCGCAGCACAGCAAGTCGCCGGTATTGAACGGGTAGTTCATGTTCCACCCGATCCCCGACGCCGCGTCGGGCATGTTCCCCACCCCGAACTTCTTCCTCTCCAATATGGCGGCGTGGAAGTAACACAGCGCGAAAACGATCGTCTTGAACTCGGCTTGCTTGGCGCACGCCTCGAACATCTCCTCGTTGAAGTTGCCGTACGCGCGAGCCAAGTTCTGCTTCATCCCTTCCGGAGGTTCGTTCGTGAGCTTGATGGAGTTTTGCAAGAGAGAAATCGCGAGGCCGCGCTCGAGGATCGGCGGAGGTTCCGCGGAGAGGAACAGACGGAACTCGTCGTGCGCGCCGTCGGCGAGCTTATCCACGCGCTTCTCCAGCGGGCCGTTGGTCCAGTCGATGGTCAGGTGGATGTTTTGCAACAAAACCCACCCGCCGTTTTTGTGGAAGTTGGCGAGCCAAGACATGGCGATGGGTTCCTGACCTTGCCCGAGCGAAACCGCGGCGTACCGCCCGTTCTCGCTCGTGTACCCGAGCTTCGCGCCGAGGGACTCCACCGCCGCCGCGACGTCCACGCCGGGTGACAGGAAGATGAACATCGGCGTCCCGGGCGCGCTGTCTTCGAACGAAGCCGCCAAGTCAAACGGCGCGCTCGTGACGTAAAACGACCCGAGGACGCTCTTCACGAACGTGCTCAGCGCGTTGGACATCCGATCCGGCCGAAGCGCGCGGAACAACAGGAGTTTTTCGAAATCGGGGTACTTCTTCCAGTCACCGGGCATGGGCTCTTCCTCTGGCCGTTCGAGTTCCATCCACTCGCGCCACCGCTTCGCGCTCCCCTCCAGATCGGCGGGAAGCGCGTCGTAGCCGTCAACCTCGCGCAGACTCTGCACGCACTCCCAGTTGGGCTGCGCGATCCACTCGGGCAGGGGGTTCTCCACCCCCAGCACGCGCGGGCCCTTCAGCAGCCACTCGAACTTGCCCTGCTGCAGCTTGTCCTGCTTGCGCAGCACGGACATCGTCAGCTGGCTCGCCACGATGAGCTTGTGCCGCTCGAACAAACCGCTCGCGACGTATCCGAAAACAGTCTCCGAGACGGTTTCGATCAACGCCTCGACGCGTTTGTCCACGGGAAACGCCTCGGGGACGCGTTTGGACTCGGGCACCGCGCTCTGGTCCGCGCCACCCGGCGTGACGTCCATGCCTTTTCGTAAAATGTACACGAAGTTCGCCATGGAGTACTGGTACACGCGGTCGAGCACGTTCAGCGCATCCACTAAAAAGTACATCAGCGCGCCGCGCGCCGCCACCGGGCGGTACACCTCTCTTGTTTGGTTGATCACCGTCTGCGTCTCCGTCGCCTGCACAACCTTCTCGGCAATCTCGGCGGCGGTTCGCTTCGTCTCCTCGAGGTTCTCGATGAGCTCGATGTCCTCCAGGATGTCGCCCTGCGAGTTCGCGAGCCGGAAAAGCAAGTTGTCCTCGAGCTTCGTGATCTGCACGGTGTACTCGCCGAGCTGGCGCACCAAATCGGAGGACTGCTGCTGCAAGTCGAAGCGTTCCTTCTCCACGACCAACGCCAGGAGCTGGTCCTCCAAACCCTTCTCCGTGACGCAAAAGTTCACCAACGTGGTCTGCGCCGCGATCTCCGGCTTGTAGTGCGGGTTGGAGAGCTTGGTTTGCAGGTACAGCTTGAAGTTGGGGTCGTAATCAACCTCCGAGTCTCCGAGCTTCATCACCACGTTGCGACCGCGCCGGATCGTCTGGCGCGCCACGACGGGGTCGAGCACGGCGTCGATGTCGTCCTGCAGATTCTCAATCATCAGCGGCACGCCGTTCTCGATGCAGTGTTCGACGTCCGCGATGTAGTTGGGCTTGGAGAGCTGGATGATCTTCAGTTTATCCCCCCACTTCTGCTTGATCCACTTGATGCCCTGTAACTGCGGGTCGATCATCAGCGCCCACCGCGCCGCCGACGTCATGATGGCGCCGTTCTCGATGGACAAGGGGTCAGTGGGCAGCCCCTCGATGCCCCAGCCCGCGCGCAAGCCGGCGTCGGACAGGACGTCCAGGGGGGTCACACCCTGCGTCATCGGAATGGCGCGCTCGATCATGTCGGGGAGCCACTTATCGTTGACCAAAAACTCGCGGAACTTGGTGTTGAACGGCCCGGCGTAGGACACGAACGAAGAGCCGACGAGCACGTCGCCGACGAGTTTCGCCTCGGCGACGCCGAAAGCCTCGATGGCTTCGCCCCAGCGCTTGTTCTCGCCGGAGAGCCCGTTCACGAGACGGTCCGCGAGGTTCGCCTTCGCCTGTGTCTTCTCCGCCTGCGCGATGGCGTTGTTCTTGTCCTCCGTGGCAGCCATCAGGTTCTCTTCCAAGTGCGCCACCCTCGCCTGCAGCTCCGCAACCTTAGCGCGGATGCCGCTCAGCTTGGTGTTGGCGGCGTCCAGCTTTTCGTTCGCCTCAGCCAGCAGCTTGCGCTTGGGCGCCACGACTTGGTAGATGCGGAAGTACTTGCAGATGTTGATCACCCACGAGCACAAGCCGGCGGCGGCGCTGGACTTGCCCATGATGATCTCGGGGTTGAAGTTCTCCTTGCCCAGGTAGTCCTTCTCCACCTTCTCCACGCAGTTCAAGGGCGTGTTGTCCTTGTCGAAGTTGATGAGGTCGGACAGGAACTTGTCCACGCTCCCCATGAACTTCTTGCACGCGTTCCAGGACGTGTCCTTGGGGATCTTCCCCTTGGGCGCGCACAGGATCATGCACGCGGACGCGACGTCGTCCACACCCGCGGGGGGCGTCGAGAGCGACTTGAGCTCGCCGAGCGCCTTCTTGTCCAGCGAGTTGAGCGCCGCCTCCGCAGCCTGGATGATGGGCTCGGCGGCTTTCAAATCCTCCTCGCACTCCGCTTGGAACGCCGAAACCTCCTCGGCGATTTGCGCGCACTCGGCTTCGTCTCCAGACGCGCTCTCCACGGCTTCGTCGACGATCGCCTTCTCCTTACCGATGCTCACGATGAGCGCGTCGGTGTTCGCCTTCTTCTCCTCGACGATGATCTGCTCCTCTTTCAGGTTCACCTGCAAATCAGCAACCTGCGCCGAGGCTTGCGCGATCTTATCGACGCCGTTCTCGAGGCGCTCCTTCGCTTGCTTCAGCTCGGATCGCTTCGAGGCGAGCATGTCCTTGTACAGGCTGATGAGCTCCAGGTAACTCTTCGGCGTGGTGTAGTTGTACCGGCGGTCCTCTTCCAGGTACTTGATCGACGCGTCGTTCACCGCGGTGTGCGTGAACGCGCAGTGGAACTGCAAATTCTCCAGCAGCTCGGGTTCGATGTCGGGGATCTCGGCGAGGAAGCGCCCGGCGACGGACACGAGCGCTTCGTGCGGCCAAGGCTGGAACCAGTCGATGACGGTGCAGTTGATGAGCGCCGGGAAGTTCCTGGCGCGGATCCGGAACTTGTCCCCGACGGGAGAGAAGCACAGGCACACGTGCAGGTATTTGCGCACCTTATCCAGGAAGAAGTCCCACAAATTCTCAGGGGAGTCGATGATCCCCGCGGCTTTGCACTCGTTGCGCACCGCGTTGCACATCTCATCCTTCTCTTCGTTGGTCATGAGGTCGGGGATGTACCCGGACGAGAGCAAATCGTTGATGTACACCAGGAACCGCTCGTCGATGATCTGCCCGTCCGTCATCAGGAACGTCACGGGGTTGCCCTTCACGCCGGCTTTGATGTACAGGCTCAGCAGGTCCGCCTTGAAGTCCGCCATGCCGTACGAGCTCGTGACCGAGATCTGGAACACGTCGTACTGGCAGATGAACGTCGCCAGCTTCGCCAGCGACTGCTTACCGGAGCCGCCCACGCCAACCAGCATGGCGTTGCCGCGCGGGAGGTTCAGGATGCGCGTCACTCGCGTCACGTGGTCCATCGCCTGCTCGAAAAGCACCAGGTCCATCACCGCGTTGGACTCGTTGTGCTCGTGCAGCTTTTCAACCAGCGTCTTGTTGAGCTTTTCGTACGTCGCGCACTCGCAAAACGCCCCCTCGTCGTTCGAGTCAAACTTCATGAAGGCGTTGTAGGAGATGGGGCGCGCCTCCATCTCCTCCTGGTTCTCGTCGGCGAAGTACTTCTTCGTCACCGCGACGCGCATCTCGTCAAACTTGGTGATGTCCGTCTGGTGCACCATGCGGTCGCCGAACACGCGCTCCGCCTCGTGGATCCACAGCCGGCACAGCGTGACGGGGTTCGTGTAAAACTCGGGAAGCGCGCGGCACACGCCCTGCGTCACGTTGGAGAGCTCGCGCAGGTTCCACTGGTAGTGGAACTTCACCGCCGACGGCAGGAAGGTATTCGCGACGGCGCCGTGCAGCTCGATCATCGCGTCCGTGATTTTCCCGCCGTACTTGCTGACGTCGGGGTCGAACGACGAGAGATGGCCCTCGATGATCTGCGAGAACACCGTGCGAATGACGTCTTTGCTCGGCATCTGCACCGCGAACGTCACGAAGTGCCTCTGCATGCGCGGCGTGATGTTGAACGAACCGGCGGTGGGGTTCATGCACGCCATGTACTGCGAGTTCTGGATCTCCTTCAGCACGATCTTGTTCTTGTCGTACCAGCCGTGGTAGTCCACGAACTGCCGCGCGAGCTCGATGGGTGACTGCGTGTCGTACTTGTCCACGAACGGCATGTTCATGTCGTCGAAGAAGTACACCAGCTTTTTCGACCCCGGCGGGCCGAAGCGCACGCCGGATTTCTTCTCCAGCGGCTGTTCGATAATCACCTGCAGCGCCGGCGCGTCCATGAAGTTGTTCATGTTCACGGTGGAGAACGTCCACGCCTCGCCGTCGAGGTTCTTCAGCGATTCCTTCATGAGAGCGGTCTTACCAGTGCCGGCGTTGCCCACGAACATGCAGTAGTGCTTGTTCGCGATGAAGCCGTTCAGAAGGAAACTCAAACGCGTGCTCTCCACGCTCGGCACGAAGATGTTGGCGAAGGCTTCGCTGGTGTTGTACCCGAAGGACTCGACGCGATCCGTCCAGGGCGCCATCTGTCCAGTCGCGTCGTCCACGTAGTAGTCGAACACCAGCCCTCCCTCGGGGAACAACACGTTCTTCCACTCCGAGAGCCACCACTTGCTGAACTGCGCGCGGTAGTCCACGGTTTTGTCAACCAGCATGGCGCCGCCCAGAGCCCACACCGCGGCGAACACGAATTGCATCTCGACGATTTTCTTATCCGGCGGGGGCGCGCCGCGCACCTGCTCCGCCGGGATGAGCCCCTCGAGGATCTTGCACACCGTGCCCGCGATGTTCATGGGCACTAAAGGAACGATCGTGCGGAAGTTCCGGCGGCAGTGCTCCAGGGACTTCTCCATGTACCGGTCGAAGAGCTCCACCAACAGAGGGCGGTACTCCTTCGCCTCGCGCGACTGGATCCACGACTCCACCATGGGCTGCCACCCGATGTCGTCCTGGTTGAGGTAGATGACGCCGCCGCGGCTCACCGTCGCGGGCGAGCAGTGCAGCATGTGGTTGATCTCCAGTAACAGTCGCATCGTGCCGGTCAGCGGGAGGCGCTCGTTCGATGCCAACGTCAGCATCTTGTTGTCGTCCATCACCGTGTTCATGCTCTCGATCCACTCGGCGTCGATATCGCCGTCCAGCACGATCCACTGGTGCTGGTACGTCTTGTTGTTGGACATGTCGCGGAAGTTCACCGACATGAGGCCCTCCTTCCACTCGCGCGTGCTCGGGTGCAGGAACCCGTACAGCTCGTTGCGCGTCACCGCTTTGGGGTTGATCGGAATCGACCTCGATTTCTCACCGCTCTTGTTCTGCGCGTTGAGCAGGGTTTTCCACACCGCGGTTTTGCCGCACCCCGCGGGTCCGAGCAGAAACACCGACCAGCGGACGGTGAAAATCTCGCGCAGCTGCGTGATCTTCAACACGAACGTGTCCTCGGGCTGGTACCCGAGCTCCACCGCAGACTTCGTGATCTGCTCCTCGAACGGCATGTCGCGCAGGCGCGGGACGAGGTCGAGCATCTTCGGGAACAAATCGTTCAGCAGACCCATGAAGATCCCGTGGTCGTCCGCGGTGAGCTTTCCCAGGTTGAAGTCTCGAAGCGCCTGCAACAACACTTTGTCCTCGCTCAACTCGGGCTGGTCGCGTTTCATCCCGCCCGCCACGTACAGCGTGGTCTTGATCGCGCGGAGCTTCCAGTCGTAGTGCGGCGCCTTGGAGAGCAGGTCCTCGCACAGCTTGTACAGAATCACAAACTTCCGCGCCAGAATCTTGGACATGTAGAAGCCCTCGCCCATGAGCATGTTCTCGCAGATCATCTGCAGGTCGGGCACGCACATGGAGACGGGTCGGAACAGCGCTTTGAGCGACTCGGGGAGCTCGGCGCGCCCGGGGTACCCGGGGTTCATGGTGATGAACGCCATGATGGACGGCCGCAGGGAAATCTCCACGTCCTCGAACATGAACTTCTGTTTCCGCGCGCGGATCGCGTCCAGCACCGTCTTGTACTGCGTCGAGCACACGGATAACACCGAAACCGGAATTCGGTTGAACTCGTCGAAGCACCCCCAGGCGCCCGTCTGCGCCAAACCCTTGTACGTCATGCCCATCGCCTTGTAGTCCATCTGGTCCGAGCAGTTGAACACGTACACCTGGATGCCGAGCGCGCGCCCGAGGTCCTTCACCGTCTCCGTCTTACCCGTCCCGGCGGGGCCCGCGGGCGCGCCGCCGAGCACAAGCCGCTGCGCCTGCGTCAGGGTGATGACGCATCGGTCGGTGAGCGGCGTGATCACCAGGCACCCCGGCGAGCCGATGTACTCGTACATGTAGTCGATGTCGGCGTCGCAGACGTTGATGAGCAGCTTGCCCGTTTTTTCGTGCACGCCGTAGCGCAGCTGCGACTGCCACTGGAACGCGCTGCCCTCGTCAACGCGCTCGTCCAGCAGCTTCTGGCACACGTCGCGCGCGTGCACGTCGATCGTGCACAGCGTCAACACCTTCTTGCGGTCCAGCTTCTCCAACGAGCCGTTCACGACTTCGATCAAACCGGCGAGCTGGTCAACCTGCTTTTGCCACATGTCCTTGATGGCGCCGTCGTTGCCCTCCTCGAGCTGGTCGAACGCCTCGTTGATTTCTTGCGTGAAGATCATTCGCGAAACCGTGATGGTGTTCTGCGCGGACTGCTCGAACATCCACTTCTGCCGCGGCATCTCGTCGTACTTCGGGAGCGACGTCTTGAACTCGGCGAAGAGCGCGGCGCGCATGGTATCCACCACGCTGCCCAGCCACGTCTCCACGGGTCCGTCGCAGACGCACCCGCCTTTGTCAAACGCGACGTTCTCCTTCTCCCCGGACCACATCGAGATGGCGGTCTTGCTCGGGTTGCCCTTCTCGTCCATAGAGAAGGACAGGTTGTGCACGTTGTCGAAGCACTTCGACAGGTGGCGCAGGATGAGCTGCGGGTTGGTGCCCTTGGACAAGATGTCCAGCAGATCCGCCGCCGCCACGAAATAGAAGCGCGGAAACGCGATGCGCTTCGTCTCCAGGTAATCCTGCAACGCCTTCTCGCACTGCTCGAGCAAACCGAGCATGGTCTCGAGGCGCTCCAAGCGGCCTTCCATGTTGCACGCCTCGACGCAGTTCAAGACGTCGGGCGCGTCCTTCATCAGGCTCTGGAAATCGCCGTTTATGCCGTCGAATCTTTTGGAATCCTCCGGCAGCTGCACGCGGATATCCGCCGAGCCCACGAAGACGGATTCGAGCATGGACCACTTCTTGGCGACGTCTTGCCAAACCCCGAGCACGGAATCCACCGTGCCGAGTTTGGTTTGCCACTCCGTCACGCGCTCCAAAAACACGGGGTTGCCCTGCACGTACTTCGAGCCGCCCAGATTTTGCAGCGCGAGGTTGTCGTTCTCGAGCGCCTCCGCGATGAGGTCGTCCACCACCAGGTTTAAAACCTCCGAATCCGGAAACGGGGCGAAATCCAGGTTGAGCGCCGACCACGTCTCGTCGAACTTCGCGAGCTGCTTCTCGATGACCAGCTCTTTCTGCGCGCGCTCGACGATTTCGGAGACGGCGTCGACGCACGTGTGCAGCTCCAGCGCGAGCAGGTCCCCTAAGTTGAACGTGTCGTCCATCACGAAGTGCTTCCCGGTGGCCTTCATGAGCTGCTTCCAGTGCCGGTCGCGCATCGACGGGTGGTGCAGCTCGGAGACGAGCGGCAGCGACGTGAGCAGCGCCTTCACCTGGTCCTCCAGGATTTTGTACAAGTCGTACGCGCGGCACCCTTTGTGCAGCATCTTGATCTCCTTGGCGAGTTTCTTGCACTCGTCCACCAGAAACTCCACGTCGATCTTGTCCCACAGCGTGATGTTCCAGCTGTCGAAGGTGTAAATCACCGAGCTCGCCGTGTCCCACAGCATCTTGAGAAACTCCAGGTCCTCCGCCGAGCGCTTCAGCTGGATGTACTCCGAGACGTGCAGCTCGAACAGCTCCTGCTTCTCGTTCAACGCCTTCGCCTGCGCCGCGATCGTGCTCAGCGAGCCGTACACGAACGTCTTATCCTCCACGCCGTGGTGGAAGTGGTCGAGGATCTCGTACGCGGGCGCGACGTCTTCCGTCGCGATCTTCGCGCCCGGCACCGTCGTCGGCGCGATGGCCAAAAACGTCTCGCGGAATTTCTCAACCTTCGCCCCGAACGCGTCCGAGTCTTCCCGAATCTTGCGCGCCTCCAGCTGTTGCATCAGCGAGAGCTTCTCGCGGACGTTCAGCACCTTCTTCTTCATGCCAGACCACGCCAGCGGGGCCTCCTCGAGCTGCCGGAGAATCTCCTCCGAAACCGAGATGCCGTACGTCTTGAGCAGCGCCACCGTCGCCGTCAGCGGCTCGAACATGGCATCCGTCTTCTCCTGGCGCTTGCGCACGTCCCGCATGAACCCCATAACCTCGTACAGCGTCTCCTGCTTCTCCTGCGCCGCGGACTTCTTCTCCGTGACTTTGCTCTCGGGCGCCTCAGCGCCGTCGCCTTCCTGGCTCGCGTCCCCGTCTCCCTCGGCGCCGTCGCCCGCGGTGTCCGCGGCGTCCGCGGCGATCTCCGCGGCGGCGTCCTCCGCGACGGAATCCTCCCCGGCGGCGGAGGGGTCCTTCTCCAGCGTTTTTTCGCCGGCGGCGCGGAACGCGTACAGCTCCCGCATGGAGTCGGTGAGCTTGTTGCTCAGGTACTGCGTGAACAGGAACACCCACTTGGTGACCCACGTCGCGAGCGCCTGCTTGATGGGCTTGGCGTCGATCTTGATCCAGCCCACCACGCACGTCGCGTGCAGCTGCGCGATCTCCTCCTGCGTCTTCTTGTACTTGGCAATCTCGGCGTCGAAGAGCTCCAGGGGCGGGTCCTCGCCGTCCTCGCCGTTTCGCTCGATGAAGTCCGCCAGAGTCTGTTGCAGATCCTCGCGCCACAGGTACTCGTACTGCACGAACGACGCCTTGAACGCCGCGCACTCGGCTTCGTTCGCCAAAACCACGGACTGGATCTGAGACACGCCGTCCAGGATGCGGAAATCCTCCTCCAGCTCCAACGCGTACGTCCCTTCGCCGATATCCAGGCGCTTCATCAACGTCCCGACGTTCGCGAACCCGCCGATCCAGCCGTTGAAGTAATCGCGCGTTCCCGGATTTCGCGCGTCTCCGGATTCGCCAACCTCGGGAGACCACCGAATGTCAGGCGCGACGAGCTCCAGCGAAACTTCGATGAGCGGCGCGGTTTCGTTCGCGGCGACGATGGCCGGATCCACCGCGTCGGTGAGTTCGGACACCGACGCCAGAATCGCGTCGGAGAAGCCGTCGACGACGATTTCGTTGACGTACTCGGTGTACTCGCGCCAGGCGTGCGACGCGCGGGGCACGGCGATGATCTTGTTCGACGCCGACAGAAGCTTGGCGATCTTCGCCGCCGCCTCGGCGATGGCTTTGTCTCTCGTCTCCTGGAGCGTCTTCTGCTGCTCGGCGAATTCCGCAACCTCGTACGTCTTGCCCTCCTTGCGGTGGAACATGACGTTCTCGGACCACTCCGCCAGCAGCTCGCGCGTCTTCTCGACGTTCCCCTTGATCGTTTCCAGGATGTGGTTCAGCTCCTTCACCGCGCTCATCACCTCCTGGATGTAGTCGTTGATCTTGTGCGAGTTCCAGTTCAACGAGTGGATCGCCTTCTGTAACATCGCGTCGATCTCCGTGAGCCGCTTCCCGACGAGCGGTCGCTCCACCGGCAGAAGCGTGCGGAGGATGTTGTTGTACGTGACGACGATCAGGTCGAGGTTTCCCGTCTGCTGCCGCAGCGTCTCGCCGCGCTGGTACGTCTTCATCGCAGCCTCCGGGACGTCCACGCCCAGCAGCAGAAAGTATTTCACCTCGCGCAGCAGCTTCACCAGCATGGGGTCGAAGTTTACACGCAGAATTCCGGGCGTCTTCGACTCGCGCTCATCCGGCCGAAGCAGGTTCATCTTGAGCTTCTCGTCCGACGTGCTCTTCGTCTCCGACGTCCACTTGGCCACAGCCGCCGCCTCGTACGCGCGCAGCTGCGCGAGCGTCGCTTCGTACTGCCGCGTGATCTCGATGGACTCGTCCGTCTCAATCACCAGCGGGTTCAAACCCGAGATCTTCTCGAACGGCTGCGTGATGCGCTCGGCGAGCCCGCGCACCCACCGCACCGCGCCCGCGTACGGCGGCGCGTTTTTCGCGATGGCGGGGGCGTCTTTTTGCGATTCGAAAATTTTCGAAACCTGCGCGACGTCGGCGCCGAAGTCGCGCACGAGCTCAACCTCCTTCTTCTCCAGGTCCGCGGTGATGATCTCGCGCTCGAGCAAGCCCTCGAACGAGTCGAACAGCTTGAACGCCATGGCGACGGTGGAGCAGTCCTCGAACCCTTGGATGATGATCGACCCGAGCCGACGCTCGAGCTCCTTCACCGTCCGGCGAAACTCGTAAAAGTCGTCGTCGAACTTCTTAACCTCGACGTCCAGGATGTCGTACTCCAGGGAGTGGAACTTCTCCGCCGCGGCTTGGAAATCGGCGAAAATCTGCTGCACCGAAGCGGTCAGCGTCTTACCCCGCGTGCCCCCCACCTCCACGCGCTCCAGCTTGTTGAACTGCAGCACCGTCTTCGTGAGGTCCAGGATGTCGTGGCACCGCTCCAGAAACGCGTCCAGACGCGCGAAGAGCGCGGCGTTTTGAAACTTCCACGGGTTCTTCGGCGTTTCTTGCCCGGTGCGGCTCTTGTACGCGAAGTACTGCGCCTTGAACGCGCCGCAGACGCGCAGCGTGGTTTGCAATTTCGCCACCGCTTCGGGGGGCTCGACGTTGAAGATCTCCTCCGCCTGCACGAACGCGCGCGACTGCGCGATGAGGTCGTTGCAGATTTCCCGCACCAGCACGACGACGCGCCCGGGCGCGTTGTAGTGGCGGCTGTGCTTCCACACCAACAAAACGCTGTGCATGATTGGCCGGAACAGCTCCGTGAGCGCGGGGAACTCGTCCCCGAACGACAGCTTCTGGAAGTACGGGTCGAGCGGTTTCAGGAACCGCACGTTATCGTTCGCCTCGACGCGCGCTTTGCCGACGTCCTCGCACAGACGCTTAAACGCCGGGAAGTAGGAGGATTTCGTCAGCTCGAGCACCTTGACGACTTTCAGGATGCGCGCGCCGCGCAGCTGCTCGTGGATCGCGTTCAAGTTCGCGGCTTTGTCCGACCAGAACTCCAGTTCCGCGAGCGGACCGGGGTGGTTCCCTTCCTTAAGCGCCGTCTCGGGGTCCGTCTTCAGGACGCCCTTGATCTGGCGTGTCCAGGTGACCACCGCCGACTCCAGCGCGTGGATCTGGTCGGCGTCCGATTTCGCCTCAGACTTCTTCCCGGGGCTCGTCGCGTCGGCGACGGCGTTTCCGGAAACGCCGTCGTTCTCCTTGCCGGGAGAGGCGCTCTCCACCGAGCCGCCGTCGCTGGACCCGGAGCTCATCCCCCCCGCCTCCGCGGGGGGCAGCGGGAGCAGCGTCTTGCCTTTGGTCTGGCCGATGGTCACGTACACGTTGGCGATGAACTTGTGCAGGTTCTCCACCACCTCCTTGGTGATCACCTCCGGCCACCCGACCTGGTTCGCGGGGTTGGTGATCATCGGCAGGAACACCTCGTTTGCCAAAACGGAGAGGTGCTCCAGCGGCACGTCGCCGAAGTCGCCGTAAATCACCGTCTGGTCGACGTTGTCGGGGCTCAACTCCGTCTCGGTCAACTTTAGGAAACACAGCGTCTTCTTGCGGAACTTCTCGGGGGGGTTCAAGGCCTACATGCCGTGGACGTGCGTGAGGTGGGTTTTCGGGTTTTCGGTAAGGATCGTGCGGGTGTCAGAGATGCTTTCGGTCGCGCGGCGGACGACGAGACGGGAGCCGCGGACGCCGCGGACGCGTCTCGAAATCCGAAGAAAGTGCGCGGTCGCGATCGTGAACGGATCGGAGCCGACCGCGTGGACGGACGACGATGGAAGACGCTCTCGCGAGGCGGCGATCGTCACGCGCGTCGCCTCGGAGAGTCGCATCGGATCGGCACGCACCGCCATGAGGTCCGGGTTGGAGAACACCAGCAGGCGCTGAGACGTCTCGTTGTTCAGGAACGTCTCCACCGCGACGCGCGAGGCTTCGTTGTTCACCAACGCATCGGCCGCTTCCGGCTTGCACTTGAACGACGACACCACGCGCGCCTTGAACCAGTCCTTCAGGATGTCATCGGGGTCACGCTTGACCTCCTTCGGGGCCTCCTCGTCAGCCATCGCGGACGTCTACGCGCGCGCTGGCCGCGCGCGTTCGATCCCTCGCCGCTCGGCGACGCACTCCGCCCCCCGCGAACGATTCCACGCCGCGGTGCTGTTCCTAAATTAGCACGTCGAAAACGCAATGCGACGCCGCGTCTCGCCTCCGGAGATCGCGGCGCGCGACGCGTGCGAGGGGATTCACGCGGTACAAGCGCGTTCTGTCCCCTGCGCACGCGTGCGTGCAAACGTTCGACGGCGCACCACACTCGGTCGCAGGCGTTCACCGGCCTGGACGCGCGCGTGCTATGCTCCGCGCGTGCGGAAAACCATCGTCGACCCGTTTGGGAGGAGGGCGAGTCGAGCAGTACGAGCACTCGACCTCGGAAAAAATTCAAGTCAAGATCTCAACGTCCGAAGTTCGCCGGTCGAGCGCGACCGGTCGACCCTTTCGAACGCGCGAGTTTCACCGTCGGTTTCTGTCAACGAAGCCGGTCTGAAACGATTTCTGTGTTTAGTCACCCGCGAGACACGAGCACGGAAGGTCTCCCGCTTCCCGCGTCCCGTCACATCGCGTCGCGCGAGTGAACGCATCGGGCGTCCTCCTCGTTACGATGGGTTCCACCATGCACGCCACGCAGGAGCAGCTGCGTGCTGCGAAGGTGGACCTCGCGTACCGGGACTTCTGCGCGCACCTCCTGATCCCGCTCAACGATTGCAGGAAGGCGAACTACTTCCTCCCGTGGCGGTGCGGGCACGAGAGGCACGTGTACGAGAAGTGCCAGTACAAAGAGTGCGTAGAGCGCGTGGCTCACGAGCCCGGGGGTCGGACGTGACCCTCGCGTCCTCCCCGGCCCCGATCGAACGGCACCCGCGCGTCGAACGGCCGCGCCCCTCTTCGGTCGAACCCCAAAACCCACGAGGACGATCGCCAACCCGACCGCGCGTGAAAGGAACGACGAGAAGTCGCTCCGAACACAAAGCCAAAAGCCGGCGCGTGGATTTTTTTTTTTTCGCGACGAGCGAAAGACCGTCGCGACTGACCCCTGAAGAACCCCGTTTCTTTCCACAGGTATATGATGCGCGTCGCGCAGCAGAAGGCCGCGTCGGGCAACTGAGCGTCGCGGCGCGGGAACGCGCGCGGCGAGTCAGTCAGCCGCCGAAGCGGACGGCGCGGCGTTTGTAAAAGAAAGTGTCTCTGCGAAAAAAGCTCGCTAACTACGTATCCCGACGCCTCCGGTTGTTCGCCGCGTCCCGCGACCCGCGCGTACCCGTTCCTCGAGCCGCTCTCGAAAAAGAAGCGGCTTTTCCGTTCAGCGCGCGCGTCTCGGTGAGGGCGCTCACCGAGTTTGAGCGCGCGCGCGTCATGCCACGAGGAAGAGGTACGCGCGTTCGCGGGCGCGGCGTCGACCGGAGCGCCGAACGGAAAAAATACCTTTTCGGAAAAAAGAAACTCACGGCGCTTTCGCCACCTTTTCGCGTTCGGACCGCGGCACGCGCTCGACCTCTCTGCCCAGGGGCTCGAGCCCGGCGGCCACGAGCATGTCATCGAACGGCGCGCTCACGCCGGTGGACGGGTCGTAGAACCGGTACAGTGTACGTGCTCCGCGCAGGAGTTCGATCTCGCTCGCGTCGCCGCGGGTCCCATCCGAAAACGCGAAGACGAACGCGCCCCCTTGCTGGAAGCCTTGTTCGGGCTTGGGCGGGATCCACGGCTTCCACCGTCGCAGGACGCCGAGCAGGTCCGCGGCGCCGTCTCGCTGGATTCGCGCCATGATACCCTCCGGCGTGCTCTTCTGCGAGAAGTTCGCCAGCGACTTGTTCAGGCGAAGCGCGTCGTAGGCGGCGGACTCGGGGTCGGCGAAGAGGCGGTCGGCGGGGAAGCCGGTTTCGCGGACGAAATCCTTGGCTCGTTCGCTCGTCCCGATGGACACCGCCACGAGGTCCACGCCGTGTTTGTCGAGCGTGGGAATCAGGTCGCGTCGGAGTTGTATGGCCAACTCCCAGCAGAAGAATCACCCGAACGAGCGCATGAACACGACCGCCGTCCTGCGCGACGGCGTCGCCGCGGCGCGGCGCGCCACGAGCGCGGCGAAATCGGACACGCGCGTGCCGTCCGACGCGCGCGTCACCGCCACGCCGGCGAGCGCCGCCAGGGGGTCCGAGGGCGCGTCCGCGGGGAGGGAGCTCAGGGGGGAGGTCGCGGGCGCGGCGGCGACCGCGGCGCGGCGCGGCGCGGCGCGGCGGGGTCTGTCGTTCGAGAGGGGGGGGCGAGGACGAGGCGTCAGCGCGTGGCACGCAGGGCGGTGCGCGAGCGCGTGACACGTGGTGCTCTCGGGATGATGGGAGTGTCTTGTCGGGCGCGGGCGACGAAGAGGAAGGGGCGAAGGCGCGCGACAAAGAAGACGGGCGCACGCGCCTGCGAGCGGTGGCACGAAGGCGGCGCGCCGCCGGGAGGGCGACGCACGCGCTCGTCGCGGCGGCCATGGCGCGGTGCGAGTGTAGTGTCGAGTTTGGAGGAAAGGAAGGCACAAAACGATCAGAGAGCGGACTCTCCACTGCCGACTGCCCTAGGACGTCTTAACGCGCAAAAAAATACAACGACGCCATATAACAACCAGTCATACGTTTATGCTGCAAAAGTTGCATATGAGTAATTAATCTGCAAAAATACACCAACCCGGGTTCGAACCGGGGACCTTCTGCGTGTTAAGCAGACGTCATAACCAACTAGACCATCGGTGCCTCTCGATCGAGGCTGAGCATCCAATTTTCATCGGACGATGTATTGTTTCATTGTGTCCGTTATGCGCTTTCTTGAAAATAAGTCTTGTTATTGTTTTTGGCGCGTTGCACGCATCAGGTTTACTTTCTTTGAGTCATGGACCGTCGCTTTTCCCGGTTCGCGAAAGCCTTTCAGAGAAGGAGTTGTTTCACGAAAGGGGACGAGATTGCTGCTGAGCTGCTTGACGTGCTCGACGCTTCGCCACACATGTGGCGCGCCTCGTGTCTGGCGCGGCGCTCTCGCGCGGCCGCGTCGACGCGGGCATCGCGCGCGCTCAGACCTCGCCCGACTCCCCAGAGTGCCAGAGCGCTCGCCGGCGGGAGACGCGCCGAGCATCGGCGAACCGCGTGGACACCGACGTCGTCTTCCACCTCCGGCGCGATGTCGACGCGCGCCGTGGGCTCCACCTCGGCGTCGACCTCCTCCTCGCCGGACGACGCGACATCCTGGACCGGCGGCTCCCCGGACTCGCTCGCGGCGTGGTTGCGCGCGCACGGCGTCGACCCCGGGTTCGCGTCCGCGGCGAAATCGGTCTCCACGAAATCGATCGTCGAGCTGGCGACCGAGGTGC
>Ga0181559_10002971_pt1 | contig 16719 bp, 13 predicted proteins | sample 011ome_21_FD_133752 | JGI IMG/M metagenome (GOLD analysis project Ga0181559, IMG submission 133752) | Coastal salt marsh microbial communities from the Groves Creek Marsh, Skidaway Island, Georgia - 011508AT metaG (megahit assembly) | ecosystem: Environmental > Aquatic > Marine > Intertidal...
ATACCGAGAATGATTGATCTAACAAAATTATCGATCGCCATCATATGGGTATTTCATGTCAGTGGAATATTGGGGATTCTCTATGGAGACTCAGAATGGTTCGTTTCCGCAACCCCGCTTAATTTATCCATTAATTTTATTCTCCTTTTGGTCAATGCCAAGGGTCATAGGTGGTTTTTCCCCATGGTCGCTTTGGGATTTTTTACCGGAATGGCTACAGAAATCTTGGGTGTTCAATGGGGTTGGATTTTCGGAGACTATCATTATGGGGAAGCCTTAGGGTATAAAGTTTTGGGAGTCCCGATTTTGATTGGGGTGAACTGGGCATTGCTCACCATCATTACAGGAGCCATTGCGCAACAATTCTATCAAAATAAATGGATGCGAATGCTTATCGGAGTGGGTTTGATGCTCTTCTTGGATTTGTTGATTGAACCTATTGCACCCGTCTTGGACTTTTGGGTTTTTGATGGAGGAGAGGCTCCTTTACAAAATTATTTGGGCTGGGTTGCTGTGGCTTTCTTTTTACAATCTATTTTTCATTGGATTGATATTACTATTAAAGGTTGGTTCTCACACCACCTCTATCTATTGCAAATCATTTTCTTCAGCGTATTATTAATCAAGCAAACCACAATTGGATAGGAAACTTTAACTTTGACCCATGTTGAGATTTTTATCTGTTTTACTGTTACTGATTGGTTTTTTTTCTTGTAACGAAAAGAAAGCTGAAATCCAACCCTCTACTAAAAAAGTATTGGAACCTCTGACCTTTGATAGGCCAAAAGCTTCGCGTCAACTTGTTAAATTTTCACCCGAGTTCATAGAAGAAAATCAAATCAACCAATGGTCTGAATTCAATAAATTTAAGGAGGAAATGGAAGACATGAGCCAACTCAATCCAGAGGGGATCATGACTTTTCTCTCCGAACTCTTAAAGCTGACGACGGCCTTGTTAAAAGCCCCTTTTCCCGATAACTTTGATAAATTACCCATTTATGGTAGAATCAAAGTGGTCCAAACACAAATTATCAAATGCCATTTTTATGCCTCCAATCAACAAAATGAAAAACTCAATCAAGCCTTGGATGAACTCTACTCAGAGTATAATATTTTGATGAAAAGAATCATTAGTGTTGCAGAAGACAATCAAATTCAATTGGACAGCAGTGGAATCGATCTGCCCACCACTCAAGATTCTAAAATAAATCCTGCATCTTCTAATAAATGAGCACTCTCTTTGACCGCCATTGAAATCTTTTCTTTATGGGCTTTCAATAGGGAGGCATTGGCCTCCAATCCAATTGCTTGGTCGTATAAATCAAGAAGGTTTTTATCGTTCTCAATACATTTGTAGAGGAGACTGTGTTTGGTTTTTTTGATGGAGGAAATCACAATTTGTTGATAGTTGAGCCGTCGGATTATCAGACTTTCCACATCTACATTTTTTGACCTTAGCAGCTGGGTAACATCTTGAAAAAGACGGTTTCTTATGGTAGATTGTAAATTCAAATAACGTTTGTCCTCGACGCGATTTAAAACATCAGAGGCCTTGAGATACTCTAGCTTAGCACTTTTAAGAAGCGTGAGTATTTTCTCCAGTATGGCAATATATTGTGTAGCGTTGTTCAAAACTTCTTTTAATCAAACTTATACAGAATAAGAATTTGGAATGCCTCCTACTCTAATTTAATATTAACAAGTTTTTAACCTTAAATTGACCATTGAGCTCTAGGACCAATTTTTCTGAGCTGATGATCCCCCGAATTTTTCCTTTGTTTTCAAATGTAGGGGGGGGTAGATTTGCCATTTTAGCCATTTGAGAATAATATTCTTTTCGAGAGGGGTGGAAGGGCGTTACTGCGTTGTAAACCTCGTTGCCTTTCCAATTTTGGATCAATTGTAGGAGTATGACTACAGCATCTTGGCGATGAATAAAGTTGATCGGTGAGTTGGGATCAGGAAGATTTTTTTTTTTTCTCAAATTATAAATGGGGTGACGATCGGGACCCATCAGTCCTCCCAGTCGAACGATAATGCTTTCAAAGTTTTGATTGCTTAAAAGTTTTTCTTCTACTGATATGATTTGTTTTGCCGACGGGGTTTCGCCCAACAATTGACTGTTTTCTGTGATGATTCCCTCTTGATAACCATAAACACTGGTGCTACTGGTAAAAATCACTTTTTTTATGCCAAAAGCTTCGATTTTTTTGATGATTTGTCCGATCACCGACTCGTAGTTGGCATTTGGATTTTTTCTCAAGCCTGGCGGAACAGTGATAACCAGAACATCCAGTTCACTAAAAAAATCCAATTGTCCCTCGATTGCCGATTCGGTAACCTTCAAAAAACAAGCCTTATGCCTCTGATCACCCAACCTTCGCAGCTTTTTCATATCGGTGGTGGTCATCCGCACTTGAAGCCCTGAAAGGGTCGCTTTTTTAGCAAAATCCTCTCCCAACCATCCGCCACCCAATACTCCAATATGCCCCATAAATCTATAAGTGTTTGACTTTCTTTCAAAATACCATGACAAAAATATCAAATGATTCGATAAAATTGTTATATTAAAGAAATCAAAAACAGTAAGTTATGCCGATAAAAAGCTTTCAAGGGGAAAGAGCGACCCGACCCAAATCGTTAAACAAAAATTTATTGGTTTCCGATATCATGACGCGTGATTTGATTGTGTTTACCGAAGAACAATGCATTCATGAGGTGATGAAAAAATTTATTAAATATCGAATATCTGGCGGGCCTGTAGTCGATCAATCTGGAAATCTAATAGGGGTAATTTCAGAGGCAGATTGTATGAAAGAAATCTCGGATAGCCGCTATTTTAATCTGCCTATTTTGGATAAAACTGTTGCTAATTTTATGACAAGCCCGGTGGACACGATTGAAGCTTCGAAAACTATTTTTGAAGCGGCCTCTCAATTTTTTAAAACTTCAAGAAGACGTTTCCCCGTTTTGGATAAAAACAAATTGGTGGGACAGATCAGCAGGAAAGACATCGTTGTGGCAACCCTTAACATGAAAAGTAACACATGGCGTTAGTAAATGCGCTGTGCCACCCTATAGGTGTTGGCGTGGGCTTCAATGATCAATTTGATGTCTTTCGAGTAGCCGCCACCCATGCTACATTGAACGGGTATTGACCGTTGATAGCAGTATTCCAAGACCATTTCATCCCTTTTTTTGCACCCCTCTACACTCATGGCCAATCGTCCCAAACGATCGGTAGCTACCACATCTACTCCAGAAAGATAAAATACAAAATCTGGATCGACTCGATTAAAAAGCTTGGGAAGGGTTTCGTTTAAAATATTTAAATACACTTCATCATTGGTATGATCCTCTAGCGGAATGTCCCAATCACTCTCCTCCTTTTTGAATGGATAATTTTTTTGACCGTGCATAGAGAAAGTAAATGTCCTGTTTTCTTTTTCAAAAATGACTGCTGTTCCATTCCCCTGATGCACATCCAAGTCTATGATCAATACTTTTTTTACGAGCTGTTGATCCAGAAGATAATGCGCGGCAATGGCTTGATCATTCAGCATACAAAAAGCCTCCCCATGAGTAGGGTAGGCATGATGGGTTCCTCCTGCTATATTGAAAGCAATCCCGTTTTTTAATGCCTTTAATGCTCCCTCTACGGTTCCTCCTGCAATGACGAATTCCCTTTCAACCAATTGCTGGGAGATGGGAAAGCCAATTTTTCTGATTTCGGATCGATTGAGATCCTGATCTCTTAATCGATCCACATAATCGGATTGATGAACGGTCTTTACTATTGAATCCGAGAGGGGCTTTGGGGAAAAAAAATCATCCGGATCACACGTACCCTCGTGGATAAGTTGTTTGGGCAGTAGGTCGTATTTTTCCATAGGAAATCTATGGTTTTCTGGCAAAGGCAATACATAAATGGGATCAAAAGCTACGGGGATCACAGGGCTAAATTACTACCGTATGGTCAAACCACTGGGGGTTTTTTCATCTTCAGGAGAAATAAAAATCAATCGTCCGTCCTCGTCCTCTGCCATCAAAAGCATTCCTTGACTTTCTACCCCGCGTATGCTTCTTGGCTCAAGGTTGGTCAAAACAGTAACTTTTTTACCGATAACCTCATCCGCATCATAACTTTCAGCAATTCCAGAGACTATGGTTCTTTGCTCCTTACCCAAGTCAATCTTCAAAATCAAAAGCTTTTTGGTCTTGGCCATTTTTTCTGCTTCGAGTATGGTTCCCGTCTTGAGGTCCATTTGCATAAAATCATCGAAAGAAATCATCTTTTTGGGCGCCTCCTCCACTTCGTTTTTTTCATTTTCATGAGATAGATTTTCTTTTAATTTTTGTAGTTGATTTTCAATGGTCGCATCTTCAATTTTTTCAAAGAGCAATTGCGGTTTTTTGAGTATATGTCCAGGGGATAAAAGATCATCATCGCTTTCCACTTGATCCCAAGCGGCATTAAAATTGAGCATGTCTTTCATTTTTTGGGCCGTAAATGGGAGTAAGGGTTCACCCAAAATGGTCAGTCCGGCAGCAATCTGTAAAGCGGTAAACATAATGGACTCTACCCTTTGGGGATCTGTTTTGATCAGTTTCCAAGGCTCTTGATCGGCCAAATATTTATTTCCCATTCGGGCCAGGTTCATCAGCTCCTGACTGTAGGCTCGAAAACGATAATGTTCAATTTCCTTTTCTAAAAGGGAGGGAAATTTTTTCAGGCGTCTCAATACGGTTTTGTCTTCAGTATTGAGGGTACCTGCTTGTGGAACTTTACCCCCGTAGTACTTTTGGGACAGGACCATGACCCGATTGATGAAGTTGCCGAAAATGGCAACCAGTTCACTGTTGTTTCGGGTTTGAAATTCTTTCCATGTAAAATCATTGTCCTTGGTTTCGGGAGCGTTTGCAGTGAGGACATAGCGCAAAACGTCCTGTTGGTTTGGAAAGTCCTCTAAATATTCGTGCAACCAAACTGCCCAATTTTTGGAAGTGGAAATTTTATGGCCTTCCAAGTTGAGAAACTCATTGGCAGGAACATTTTCGGGGAGGATGTATTCTCCTGTATTTTCAAGGATGATAGGAAAGATGATGCAGTGAAAAACAATATTGTCTTTACCGATAAAGTGAACCAATTGGGTATCTTTTGATTTCCAATAGGGTTCCCAGTCCAGCTTGTTCTTTTGAGCCCACTCCTTGGTGGAAGAGATATAACCAATGGGAGCGTCAAACCAAACATAGAGTACTTTTCCATCTCCCCCTTCAACAGGAACTGGAATTCCCCAATCCAAATCACGGGTAACGGCCCTTGCTTGTAGACCATTATCGATCCAAGATTTGACCTGTCCATAGACGTTGGGTTTCCAATCTTTTTTATGTCCTTCCAAAATCCATTCTTTGATGAAATTTTCATATCGATCTAATGGTAAAAACCAATGTTTGGTTTTTTTAAGTACCGGAGTACTTCCAGACAGGGTGGATTTGGGTGTTATCAGGTCGGTTGCACTGAGGGAACTGCCGCAAGATTCACATTGGTCGCCATAGGCCTCGGTATTTTGGCAAATAGGACAGGTACCCGTTACAAATCGATCGGCTAAAAAAGCCTTTGCTTCTGGGTCGTATAATTGCTCCGTTTCCTTTTCAAGCAAATGTCCTTTTTCGTCCAATTGTTTAAAAATGTCTCCTGCGGTTTCGTGGTGAATTGATCGGGAGGTTCTGGAGTAGTTGTCAAAAGAAATACCAAAAGCGTCAAAAGCTGCTCTTATGATTTGATCGTAATGATCTATTACTTCCTTTGGGGTTTTACCTTCTTTTTTGGCTTTGATGGCAATGGCAACACCATGCTCGTCGCTTCCACAGATAAAGGCAACGTCCTTCCCTCTGAGCCTTAAATATCGTGCATAAATATCAGCAGGAACATAAACCCCTGCCAAATGACCTATGTGAATGGGGCCATTGGTGTAGGGCAATGCCGCAGTAATGGTATGTCTTTTTGGCGTGGAGGACATGCTGATTTTTTGGCAAAAATAGGGATTTTCTTGCCGGTCAAGGAATTAAATTTTAACTTAACACAAAGCCAGTGACGAGATGAGTAGCCCCCATGACCTTGGAAAAAAAGCCGAAAACCTCGCCACCAACTATCTCCAAAAATCAGGATATACCCTGTTAGAAAGGAATTATCGCTATCTCAAAGCGGAAGTTGACCTTATAGTTCAAAAGGGAAAAACCTTGGTTGCTGTTGAGGTCAAAGCGCGAACCGCTCCCTATCTGGTGGCACCCCACGAAGCCGTTTCCTACAAAAAAATACAACTGCTGGTCAGTGCGGTTGATCATTTTGTCCAGACCCGTGATTTGGAGGTGGAGGTTCGTTTTGATCTTATTACCTATATTTTCAATGGCGACCGATGGGAACATACACATGTGGAGGAAGCTTTTTATCCTTTCGGTTAAAATTTGTTATAAAAATAACATTATGTTTTAAATGACTAACTTTGTAGTAAAATCAAACAAATAAAAAGTGAAAACCATTGCCTCACAAGTATCCGAATACATCAAGACCAAGCCCTATTTGTCGACGGCCCTTTCCCAAGGAATCATCAACCTTACTTCTTTGGCGAGACAAATACAACCCGATATCGAAAAAGCTTTGCGCAAACCCGCCAGAAGTGGAGCCATCGTGATGGCTTTGAAAAGAATATCGGATAGTGAGGAGTTCCTCTCCACCCACAAAATTGTTAGTGTTTTGAGAAACCTGGGAGACATCACCGTACGTTCCTCTCTTACCGACTATTGTTTTAAGCTCTCGGAGACTTTACTCTTGACTCAGGCTGAATTTTTGACGGCAATCAAAGGGAAAAAAGAGATATTCTATACTTCCTCTAGAGGGGTTGGGGAGTCCAATATAGTGGTTAGTAGTCATTTGACTTCCTTGATAGAGGATGTTTTTAAAAATGAAATTTGTATCGATAAGATCGAAAACCTTTCCGCGATTACTGTAAAACTCCCTACAGATAATGTGAAGATTCCTGGGATTTATTACTTTATATTTCAGAGACTTTCTTGGGAAGGGGTCAACATCAATGAAGTCATTTCTACTTCCAATGAGTTTACGATTTTAATGGACGATGATTCGGTAAATGTTGCTTTTGAAGTCATCAAAAACCTCAAATCAATTTAGTCGGGAACCAATGTATGGAGTCGATCTACTAATTTTTTAATCGAATGTATGCCCCCCAATACCAGCAAAAGCCGTAAACCGTTTCGGGTCTGCTTTTCTTTTATACTGAATTGATCTGGTTGTTTTTGTACCGAAATAAGTATTTGATTGAAAACCGGACTTTGGTAAAAATCGCTTTGTTGATCGGCCAAAAAGTAGCCAACGCATTTGTTGTTTTTTATAATCAATCGCTCAAGTCCCAGTAGAGTGGCCTCCCATTTGAGACGGAGGGTATTCAATAACTCCTCGGCCTGAGAAGGGACTTTTCCAAAACGATCCTCTAGGTTTTTTTTGAATTTTGCCAGGCCCGCTTCGTCCTTGATTCCGCTCAATTCATTGTAAAGTGCCAATCGCTCATTAACTATATTTACATAAGTATCGGGAAATAAAATTTCAAAATCAGTATCGATCTGGACTTCTTTGATGTATTTTTTTGGGGTAGTTTTTTGCTGTTCCTCAAACAAGGATTTGAATTCATTTTCTTTTAATTCTTCAATGGCTTCCTCCAGTATTTTTTGATAGGTTTCAAATCCTATTTCATTGATGAATCCACTTTGTTCTCCCCCCAAAAGATCCCCTGCGCCCCGGATTTCTAAATCTTTCATGGCGATATGAATTCCAGCGCCCAATTCAGAAAACTGTGAGATGGCTTTGATTCTTTTTTGTGCATCGCTGGCCACAGCACTCAGGGGTGGGGTGATAAAATAACAAAAAGCCTTTTTGTTGCTTCGACCAACTCTTCCCCTCATTTGGTGCAAATCACTCAGTCCAAAACTTTGGGCATTATTGATGAATATGGTATTGGCATTGGGAACATCCAATCCGTTTTCGATGATGGTGGTGGCAATCAGAATATCCGATTTGCCCTCCATAAATCCCAACAAGGTTTTTTCCAGCCGATTGCCCTCCATCTGACCATGACCAATGGCGATGCGGGCGTCGGGAACCAATCGCTGTAGCATTCCTGCAATCTCCTGAATGTTCTCTACTCGGTTGTGGATAAAGAAGATTTGCCCCCCCCTTTGCAGTTCGTATTGAATGGCATCACGAATCAGGGTTTCGCTGAACCGTACCACTTCACTTTCAATGGGGTAGCGGTTGGGGGGTGGGGTAGCGATAACCGATAGGTCGCGGGCGGCCATTAAGCTGAACTGTAAGGTCCTCGGAATGGGCGTGGCCGTTAGTGTTAAGACATCTACATTGGTCTTGAGGTCTCGTAACTTTTCTTTTACTGATACACCAAATTTTTGTTCTTCGTCTACGATCAACAAGCCAAGATCTTTAAATTTTACACTTTTGTTGACCAACTGGTGGGTGCCAATGAGGATATCGATCTTTCCGTCTTTCAAGGCTTCTAAAATACTTTTTCTGTCTTTGGTGGAGCGAAAGCGGTTCAGGTAATCCACACGAACGGGGAGGTCTTGGAGTCGTTTTGAAAAAGTTTTGTAATGCTGAAATGCCAAAATGGTTGTAGGCACCAAGACAGCCACTTGCTTGCTGTCATCGGCAGCTTTAAAAGCCGCACGTATGGCTACCTCGGTTTTGCCAAAACCTACATCCCCACAAACGAGTCGATCCATGGGTCGCTGACTTTCCATATCAGTCTTAACCGCCATGGTGGCCTTGCTTTGGTCGGGGGTGTCCTCAAACATGAACGATGCCTCCAATTCCAATTGTAGATAACTGTCGGGAGGAAAGGCGTGACCAATTTTTTCTCTCCTTTTGGCGTAGAGTTTGATCAGGTCAAATGCAATGGCCTTGACCTTGGTTTTGGTCTTTTGCTTGAGCGTCTTCCATGCTTTGGAACCCAATTTGTGGAGGTGGGGAACATGACCGTCTTTGCCATTGAATTTAGTGATCTTGTGAAGGGAGTGAATGCTCAAGTAAAGTAGGTCACCCTCCCCATAAGTCAATTTGATGGCTTCCTGCTGAACCCCGTCCACATCGATCTTTTGCAAGCCTCCAAATTTCCCGATACCGTGGTCGATATGGGTGACAAAATCTCCAATTTTGAGGTGGGTCAATTCCTTGAGCGTCAGCACCTCTTTTTTGGCGGCTCCTGAGCGAAGCTTGTATTTGTGATAACGTTCAAAAATTTGGTGATCGGTAAAGCAGGCAACCTTAGCTTCGATGTCTTCAAACCCTTCAAAAAGCGGACAAACCTCCGTTTTGTAATGCACTTGGATGTCCATCTCCTCCAATATTTCATTGAGTCGTTTGCGCTGGGCTTCGCTTGAACAAAAAATATAATTCTCAAATCCGGAATTGTGGTTGTCATTGAGAATTTGAATCAGCCGATCAAATTGCTTGTTGATGGAAGGCTGTGGACTCTGCTTGATACTGATTCGCTCCTTCGCCTTAAGGTGGTCAGAGGGATGAACCAATACTGTGCTGAAGCTCGATAACCCATCCAGTAAGGAGGATCGATTGAGAAACAAAATTTCTGGAGGATATTGAACGGAGGTTTTCAAAGCCTCAAATTGTTTTTTTGCCTTTTTCTCCAATTGATCGATGCGATCCAAACAAAGGTCGAGTTGATTGAAAATTACCGTACTTTTTTCGGGCAAAGAATCAATCAAAGATTTTCGCTTTTCGGTGAAGGAAACTTTGGAGGTATTGGGCAACAGATCAACTTGATCCATGGGGCTGATGGAGAGTTGTGTATTGACATCAAAACTTCTTAGACTGTCGATTTCGTCATCAAAAAACTCAATGCGATAGGGGTGCTGATGGGCAAATGAAAAAACATCAATGATACCGCCTCTTACGGAAAACTCTCCCGGCTGGGTGACAAAGTGGACTCGTTCAAAACCGTATTCAAAAAGGGTTTCATTGATAAAGTCCAAACCGATGATCTCTCCTTTTTTTACCGTAAGTGTTTTTCGTTTTAGGGTATGTTGAGAAATTACCTTTTCAAAAAGCGCTTGTGGATGGGTAACAATAATTTTTTTCTTTTTGGATTGACCAAGTTTTTTGAGTACTTCGGAGCGCATCAAAACATTGGCATTGTCAGTGGACTCGGGATGATACGCCTCCCTGTAACTGGCAGGAAAATAGAATACCTCTTTTTTGGAGAGCAGCTGTTCCAAATCGTTTAGGTGATAGGCAGCCTGCTCGGCATTGTCCAAAACCATCAAAAAAGTACGATCCAAGTTTTTAAAAGCGGTCAGTAGCTTAAAGTTTAATCCAGAACCGACCACTCCTTTGATATGGCAACAGTTGTCCTGCAAAAGTGCCGATTCAAAAGCCTTTTGGCTAGGGGTTTGAGAAAATTTATCAAACAGTTGTTCGATAACTTAATTTTTGGCAAATATAGTTTTCCCTATTCATTTTTTTGGTCTAGTAAGTTCAATATTTCACTTATTTTTAGTTGATAACTCCTGATAATTTACCCTGATTTGAAACGGACAAACAATTAATTTAGTAATTCAAATCACTAAGAATGTTTTTGATTTTTGATACCGAGACTACCGGTCTGCCTAGGGATTGGAATGCTCCATTGACTGATGCTGACAATTGGCCAAGATGTGTTCAGATTGCGTGGCAATTACACGATCGGGATGGTCATTGTATTGCTTATGAGGATTATTTGGTGCAACCTGAGGGCTTTACCATTCCTTATGATGCGGAGAAAGTCCACGGGATTTCGACTGCTTTAGCCAAAGCAGAGGGGGTTCCTTTAGAGGTTGTTTTGGAAAAATTTGTCGCGGTAGTCGGTCAATGTGAATATGTCGGAGGTCACAATGTAAAATTTGACGTGAATATCATGGGAGCAGAATTGCTCCGAAGAGGAGATCAGAATTTTTTGGAGCAGGTTCCGGTGATCGACACCTGCACGGAAGAAACTGCTTCTCTTTGTCGCTTGCCCGGGGGCCGTGGAGGCAAGTTCAAACTCCCTACTTTGAGCGAATTGCATGCCTATCTCTTTGATACTGATTTTGCTGAAGCACATAATGCCACTGCCGATGTTGAAGCCACTACACGTTGCTTTTTCGAACTGTTTAGACAAGGGTTGATCCATCCAGATGTCCTCAAGGAACGGGCCGAAGTTATGGACCACCTCAGGGAGGTATTGGATCAACCGGTAAAGGGGATAGGATTGAGGCATTTGAACCTCAAAGAGGCATCAGAAAAATTGCAAGCATCTGCCCAGGTCCAAGAAGAACCTCCCAAAGCAATATCGACTAAGGAAGTAGAGGATTTGGAGAATGCTCCATTTGTTCACCTCCATACTCACTCGCAATTTTCCGTACTTCAGTCCACCTCCAAGATTCAGGATCTGGTTCAAGCCGCTGCCAAAGACGGAATGCCCGCGGTAGCACTCACCGATCATGCAAATTTGATGGGAGCCTTCCACTTCATCAAAGCGGTCAAAAATCACAATGCCAATTTAGCAGAAGGAAAACAACCACTGAAAGCAATTTTAGGTTGCGAATTTTATGTTTGTGAAGATCACAAAGACCGCTCCAGAAGAGATGATGGCTATCAAATTGTTTTTATCGCCAAAAATAAAAAAGGCTATGAAAACCTCTCTAAGATGAGTTCCATTGCCTTTACAGAAGGATTTTATTACGTACCAAGGATCGATAAAAAAATCGTAGAACAGTTCAAGTCCGATTTGATGGTTTTGACTGGAAATTTATATGGAGAAGTCCCCTCCAAGATTCTTAATGTAGGGGATCGACAAGCAGAGGAAGCGCTGCTGTGGTGGAAAAATCAGTTTGGTGAAGATCTCTACTTAGAGATGATGCGACACCATCAGGAAGACGAAAAACGATCCAACCAGGTCATGTTACAGTTTTCCAAAAAACACAATATTAAGACTTTGGCCACCAATAATACATACTATACCACCAAGGCCGAGGCCAATGCCCATGATATCCTCCTTTGTTTAAAAGAAGGGGAGAAACAAGCAACGCCTATTGGCAGGGGAAGAGGATACCGTTTTGGCTTTCCCAATCAGGAATACTACTATAAATCTCAAGCGCAGATGAAGTCGCTTTTTGCGGATCTGCCTGAGGCCATAATTAATATAGCTGAGGTGATCGAAAAGGTAGCCCCTTTTGATCTAGCAAGAGAGGTCCTACTGCCCAAATTTGATATTCCCGATAATTTTCCCACGGACAGTAATGATGATCAAAAAATTAGAGAAAACAAATTTCTTCGACATTTGACTTTTGAAGGAGCCAAAAAGAGATATGGAACGCTAAGTGACCAGATTCAGGAACGTTTAAATTTTGAACTGGAGGTCATTGCCAATACGGGTTATCCAGGGTATTTTTTGATCGTTCAAGATTTGATTGCAGCTGCACGATCTATGGGGGTATCTGTAGGACCAGGAAGGGGTTCGGCTGCCGGTTCGGTAGTGGCGTATTGTTTAGGAATAACCAATTTGGATCCCATCGCTTACGATCTCCTTTTTGAGCGATTCCTCAATCCTGATCGAGTGAGTATGCCAGATATCGATATTGATTTTGACGATGAGGGAAGGGCTAAGGTGATGGACTATGTGATTGAAAAATACGGATCCAATCAAGTGGCCCAAATTATTACCTATGGTACCATGGCCGCCAAGTCTTCCATCAGGGACACGGCAAGGGTATTGGATCTTTCCCTAGGAGACGCCGACCGTATCGCCAAGTTGGTTCCCAACATTAAACTTGCCAAAATATTCTCTTCGGAAGATAAGGAGTTGAGAGAAAATCTTCGCTCAGAGGAGTTTACCCAAGTCAAGGAATTGCAAGAAATTTTTGAAGGGGATGACTTGGCAGGGCAGACCCTCCAACAAGCCAAAGTTTTGGAAGGCTCCCTCCGAAATACAGGTACCCACGCTTGCGGTGTTATCATTACCCCCGATGATATTACCAATTTTGTTCCCATCGCTACGGCCAAAGATTCTGAATTGTATGTTACCCAGTTTGACAATGCAGTGGTGGAGGAAGCCGGCCTATTAAAAATGGATTTTTTGGGACTCAAAACCCTAACTTTAATTAAGGATACCGTCAAATTGGTCAAATACCGTCATAATATTGATTTGGTCCCTGACGAATTTCCTTTGGATGATGCCAAGACCTACGAACTTTTTCAAAGGGGAGAAACCGTCGGAATTTTTCAGTACGAGTCGTTGGGAATGCAAAAATATTTAAAGGATTTGAAACCCAATGTTTTTGCAGATTTGATAGCGATGAACGCACTGTATCGACCCGGACCATTAGAATACATACCGAGCTTTGTGAACAGAAAACACGGAGAGGAAAAAATCACCTACGATTTGCCTGAAATGGAGGAATACCTGAAAGAAACCTACGGTATTACGGTCTATCAAGAACAGGTCATGTTGCTTTCTCAAAAGTTGGCGGGTTTTTCCAAGGGTGATGCCGACCTGTTGCGAAAAGCCATGGGGAAGAAGATATTTGCTCTCCTTCAAAAACTTAAACCCAAGTTCATTGAAGGAGGGGAAGCCAACAACCACCCTAAAGAGGTATTGAATAAAATATGGAAAGATTGGGAGGCTTTTGCCTCTTATGCTTTCAATAAATCCCACTCTACTTGCTATGCTTGGATAGGGTATCAAACAGCATACTTAAAAGCCCATTACCCTGCTGAATATATGGCAGCTGTTCTTTCCAACAATATGAACGATATCAAACAGGTCACTTTCTTTATGGAAGAATGCAAAAGAATGGGCGTTAAGGTATTGGGACCGGATGTCAATGAATCTTTCTACAAGTTTACTGTAAATGATGATAATGCCATACGCTTTGGTATGGGAGCGATCAAGGGCGTTGGAAAAGGAGCGGTTCAGACCATTATTGAAAAAAGAAAAGAGAACCGCTATAAGAGTATTTTCGACCTGGTTAAAAGTGTAGATTTAAGAGCAGCCAACAAAAAAGCTATGGAAAACCTTGCTTTGGCAGGGGGTTTTGATTCTTTTGAAGGAACCCACAGAGCGCAGTATTTCAACCCCGATGGCGATGGTATCTTGTTTTTGGAAAAAGTGATTCGTTTTGGATCTAAATTTCAAGAGAACCAAAATTCCTCACAAACCAGTTTATTTGGTGAAAACACAAACGAAGTCTATCAAGAACTGGTAATTCCTCCCGCTCCAGAGTGGGACAATCTCGTGAAACTCAAAAAAGAAAGAGAGGTAGTAGGGATTTATATTTCGGGACACCCTTTGGATGATTTTAAAAAAGAGATGGAATGGTTCACCAATACCCATTTGAGTCAGCTCAAAGATCTAAGACCCTTGGTCAATAAAAGCCTTGTAGTCGCAGGTATCGTAAATGACTTTCAACACTTGGAATCGCGAAATGGAAAGGGATGGGGTCGTTTTACTTTGGAGGATTTTTCAGATCAGTTTGAGTTTAGAATTTTTGGAGAGGAGTACCTTAAGTTTAAATATTTTTTGGATTTTAATCAGTTCTTAAGGATTAAAATAAAAGTTAAAGAAGGCTGGAGAAATCAAGAAACCGGAAGGTTGGGAGATCCTCGAATCGAGTTCTTACATATCGAGATGTTGCATGATGTGCTGTTTCTAAACTCTAAAAAACTGACTTTACAAGTAGAAATAAGACAACTGCAATCCGAGAGAATTAGTAGGCTAAAAAAGCAGCTTAGAGATTTCAAAGGAGACACTCCACTGTATTTTGATGTGTTAGATGCAGAGAAATCTATTCAACTCACTCTGACCAGTCGAAAACACAAAATTGCAATTTCTAATGAATTACTTTCTCATCTGGAGGAAAACCAATGGCAATATAAATTGAATTGATTTTTAGTTTTCATAATAATTGGATAGTTAAAAATGATTGGTTTGATCATGGGTACATATATTAAAATGATTAATTTTGTATTTATAAATTTTTGGAGATGGCTTTAGAAATAACTGACACAAATTTTGAAGAAAAAGTTTTAAAATCTGACATACCTGTTATTGTTGACTTTTGGGCAGCATGGTGTGGACCATGTCGAATGGTAGGGCCCATTATCGACGAAATCAGTCAAGACTATGAGGGCAAAGCCGTTGTGGGTAAATTGGATGTCGATCAACATCAGGAATATGCTGCGAAATATGGTGTTAGAAATATCCCTACGGTTTTACTTTTTGATAAGGGTGAATTGGTTGGCAGACAAGTTGGAGTAGCCCCAAAAAAGGCCTATGCTGATGCACTTGATGCTTTGCTCTAAGGACACATTCGTTTCTTTTACTTTTTATTTTTAATCTTTTCCAATCCTTGCCGATCCCTAGGGGGGAATTCTTAAAGTCAATTGTATTGAAAGGACTTCAAGATGATGTTCCTAAATATGGTTTCAAAATCAATACAATTTAGCCGTTCTTTTACCATTTTAAGTTTGGAAGAATCAAAATGCAGTGTATATTTGCATCCGCCAATATAAGGTCTGGTAGTTCAGTTGGTTAGAATACATGCCTGTCACGCATGGGGTCGCGGGTTCGAGTCCCGTCCAGACCGCAACCACTTCGAAATTTATAACTCCTTGATTTTCAGGGAGTTATTTTTTTAGGTGGTTCGAGTCACTCCCTATTTTTAATAATATCATGTAATTAAATAGAAATCAGTAGGTTATACTGATTTTTGAAAAGAGAAGAAATTAAAGTGTGTTATAAATTAACCAGATAAAATCGTATAACACAAAACAACTCATTGTTACATTGGTTCAAGAATTCCATCCTCGTCCCATAATTTTTTATCAAATTTTAAATCCCAAAAATCACCCACTTTTAAATCTTTATAATCAGATGTACTTTGACTAAAAATATCATCAATAATTCTATAATTAAGGTTTTCATATTGATTTACTTTTTCCAATTTACCATCTTGATTTTTAATTCTTAATGAAACTCCAACACCATCTTCTTCAGTAAATTCAAATTCGATTTCTTCTTCATTTAATTTTATTTTACCAAAACATACGAACTTAAAATAGTTATCATCATTTATTTCCTCAAGAATAGTAATATCAGACAGTTTAGTTACTTTTATTTCTATATTTTCCATAATTCAATATTTATATAACACTAATTTACAAAATTATAACACAAGTAGAATCGTATAACACAGAGTAACATAAAAACCAACTCCCTTATTCATTTTTTCCATAGTATATCCATTTCAAGTTCAAGAGGAGAATTATAAAATAATTCTTTTCTTTTTTCTCTTATTTTAATTTGAAACCTTTCATAATCAGAGTATAATTCAAGGTATGACCAGGGAGACTTATTATTTCCAAAACCTAGTTTATTATTTTGAATAAAGTCTTTAGAATCTTTGAATTCCTTTCCGTAATTTCTTATTACATACTCATCAATTGGAATATGGATTAAATTTATATTTTTTCTTAATTTAATTGATAATTGTTCGTCTGTGTGTCCTCCAGAATAATAAGAAGTTAAAATATACTTAATCATCATATTTATTAACTTCTGACTAGTACCAATAGTAAGTTTTTCATACTAGTTTTTCAAAGAT
>Ga0181559_10002976_pt1 | contig 16714 bp, 11 predicted proteins | sample 011ome_21_FD_133752 | JGI IMG/M metagenome (GOLD analysis project Ga0181559, IMG submission 133752) | Coastal salt marsh microbial communities from the Groves Creek Marsh, Skidaway Island, Georgia - 011508AT metaG (megahit assembly) | ecosystem: Environmental > Aquatic > Marine > Intertidal...
GAAGTCGGTGTGATGAGCGCGATGGACGAAAGGGTGGTCGCGGAGAGAGGAGTGAGCGTTGCGTTGATGTGAATACGACTATCAGCCGACGACGAAACACAGTGCTGTGCGCTGCTCGCCGCGCCCGTCGTGTCGCGGACAATTTCGCAAAAAATGACACGTCCGGTCCGAGCTCGGAAGCAACGAGGAGGGATCTGGGACGACGCGTCCGGGGGCGACAGACGACGACGCGCGCGCGGGAACGGACGCGGCGCGAGTCGAGAGGTCGCTTCGCGCGCGGGAAGGAGGGCGAGGCGAGGCGTCATGCCGCGAGAGGTGGGCGGCGTCGAGGTCGCGCCCGAGGAGACGCTCCACGATTTCGCGACCGGGTCCGTGTGCGACTGGTGCGCGGAGCGATGCGAGGGCAACGACGAGCTGAACGCGCTGTCGTGCACGTTCGCGGAGTGTCCCGCGAGCGCGGCGGTGTATCATCAGGACTGCCTGGAGAAGTACTTGAAGACGATCAAGCTCGAGAAGTGCGCGCGCGCGATCGCCGTCCCGGTCGCGACGCGGCGTCGGCGTCAGCCCCGTCGCGCGTCTCGTCGTCGTCTCTCGCAATTCGCGTCACCCACCGCCCCGCCCGCGCGGATCTCGCGCGCCGCCCTCGCCGCGCGTTTCCGACGTTCCGCCCCCCGCCCACCCCGCGCGCGCGTTCGCAGGAGTCGCAAGACCGGGTTCAGATGCCCGCGAGGGTGCAGCAAAGCCAGCGAGTACGACAGGCCGTGCCCGGGCAAGGTGCGCGTCGTCGTCGTCGACCAGCCCTCGGAAGAACCGACCGCAACCCAGAGAGAAGCGGACGGGGGCTTCGTTTACGTTTTTCCTCCTCGCGTCGCCCGCCCGTTCGTTCGTCGTTCCGTTCCCTCGTCGTTTACCGATCCGCCACCTTACGCAGGTGTCTAAATCGCACCCGATACACGCGTGCAACGAGGAGACGAAAAAACGACGCAAGGAGAAGGCTGCCGCGGTGGCGGCGTCCCCGGAGGTGCCGAGATACGGCCCGGCGGCGAAAGCGGCGCGCAAAGAGGCGGCGGAGAGAGAACGGAAAGCGAAAGAGGCGTCCGAGGCGAGCGCGCGCGCGGAGGAGCTGAAACGCCTCGCGAAATTGAAACGAACCGAGACGAAAGAGACGAAAAAAGCAGCCGCGGCGCGGGCGGCGGCGGCGCAGCGAGAGGCGATGGCCGCCGCCGCGGCGAACGCGAGACGCGAGCTCGGGTGCGTTCTATACACTGGTCCCCATACGACCGCGTTCGCGTGGTGAACGCCGATCCTTAAGGACTTCTCCCGGCGCATCTCTCCGCCCAGGGTCCCTCGCTTTCAATCCCGACACACCGCGATGCCTTTGAACTCCACCTGACGCCTTTGAACTCCAAGGTTGCATCGGCCGGGCGAGCCGCAGGCGGCGCCCTCGCGACGATCTGTGGACCGAACGTCGATAGACCGGCCGTCTATCGGCGGTGGAAACGGCGGGTGGACCGCCGCGATCGCGCCGGGGATGGAACGGAGCGGAAGCGGCGGGTCGTGGGGCTCGGGCGGCGGCGGGTGGGGCGGCGGCGACGACGGCGCCGCGCCGCGGTCGAGGGCGACGCCGCTGCACGAGTTCACGACGTTCTCCATCGGCGGCGGGAGCTCGCGGGACTCCGGGAGCGAGTTCGACGCGAGCGAGGACGCGCCCGCCGCCGCGTCGAACGCGTGGGCGGGGGCGCAGAGGGCGGCGACGCATCTCGGCGCGCAGCCGTCGGGCGGCGGCGGCGGAGGCGGCGGAGGCGGCGGCGGGTGGGGCGCGCCGCCCGGGTATTCGCACCCGCCGCAACCGCCAGCTGTACCGCCGCCGCCCGGGTCTCCGGGATCGTTCCCGTCGCTCGCGTCGACGTCGCAGTCACACGGGGGGCGTCAACCGCAGCCACCGCCATCGCGACCACCACCGGGGTTCGCGTCGCACCCGTCGCACCCGCCGCCGCAGCACGCGCAGCAGCAGCACCAGTGGCAGACCCGAGGGGGGCACAATCACGGGGGCACCGCTCAAAATCAAACGCATCAACCCGCGCGTCAACCCGCGCATCATCAGCAGCCGCAGTGGTCGAGAGCTCCGGAGCCGCCGCCGCTGCACCCTCAGGCGCCGCCGTCGCGGGATGATCCCGCGCCGCCGCCGCCGCGCGCGCCGCCGCCCGGGTTCGCGCCCGCGACCTCGTCGGCCGCGGAGGACGCGCTCGGCCACCTCCCGCCGTCGGCGCGAGAACGAGTCGAAGAAGCCGCCGCGATGGTCGCGCCCGGTCCGATCACCCCCGCGCGGCGTCGCTGCATCGCGGCGCTCCTCCATCGCGCGGCGACGCGCGCGCTGACGCCGCTGAAGAACATGGGCTTCCAAGACTGGCAGTGCCGCCTCGCGGTGATGCGCTTCGGCGGCAACGTCGACGCGGCGGTGTCGTGGCTCGTCGAAGGCGGCGCCGGGAGCGGGCGCGACGTCGAGGCTGAAGCGCGTCGGTGCGCGCTCGAGGGCGCGCCGCTGGACGTGACGCGAGAGCTCGAGTCGCTCCGGGAGGTGTACACGCTGGGGTTCGATCAGACCTCGGTGGACGAGGCGATCGCGGAGAAGAGCGGCGACATGCACGCCGCGGTGTGCGGCTTGTTCACGCGAGGGCGCGACCGCGACGGCGGGGGGTACGTCTCGTCCGGCGCCGGAACGGGGACGTCGAGCGCGCACGCGCCGTCGACGCCGTCGGAGAACTCGCCTACGAACACGACGCGACGGACGTCGGGGACGAACGGGGGAGGGTCGAGCAGCGCGAGCGAGGTGGGCGACTTCGCGCACGCGCATCCGCCGCCGCCGCTCGGGTCCGCGTCGGAGTCGAATTCGAATAATTCGCAGCAGAGCGCTTACGGGCTGTTCAGCGGCGGCGGCGGCGGCGGGGGGTCCCCCGCGGTCAGTCGCATGTCGCACCTGTTCGGAAGCGGCGCGGACGAAGACGCGACGACGCAGCAGCAGCAGCAGCAGCAGCCTCCGTCGGCGAGCGGCTCGCTCTTCAGCGGCGGCTCGCTCTTCGGGAACGGGTCGTATTCGTTATTCGGCGGGAACTGACGACGCGCCGGGGGGGCACTGTGCACGCGCTGTACGACGACGAGTCGCGCGACGACGCGCGGGAGGACGCGGGGAGGACGAACGCGAACGGAACCGAGACGGAGACGGAGACGACGACGAGAAAGAGACGAGACGATGTGAAAGACACGAACGAGCACGACGATCGAAATCGTTCATTCTGCGCTAAAAGTCGAGCGCGTTTCGCTAAAACGTTCGCTAGCTAGTAGCTACCACGGCTACGCGTCCGCCGGATCTTTCTCCTTCACCTCTTCCAGCCCCATCTTCCCGCTCGCCCTCCCGCGGAGCAACCCCAACCCGTTCATGAGCTGCAACTTCCCCCACGCCTTGGACGCTTTCGCTCTCGTCGTCTCGTCTGTCGTCTTGTCCATCCCCACCGCGAGCAGATACCCGAGACCGGCGCCCTTCGCGTCCGCGGCGGCTTCCCGCACCGCCGCCGCCTCCTTCTCGTCGCGCGACGCGAGGTCTTTCTTTCGCGTCTGCATGCGCGTCAACAGACTGCTCTCGTTCGCTCTCTCGACCGCGGCCATGGTCGCCTCGCCCTTCCTCGCGGTCTCTCTGAGCGCCTCCAAGTCGCTTCGGCGCTTCGCCATCTTCGCGAGAAGTCGCTCTCGGCTCCGCGTCTCGAGCTCGTCCTTGACCGCGACCGCGCGCTCCTCGAGGTTGAAAATCTCGATCGAGAGCTCCCTCGCGCGCCGCTCTTTCGTCGCCACGATGGCGTCCGCGGCCTCTTTCCTCCCGACCGCCTCCGCGAGCGCCACCTTCGCGTCGCGCAGCTTCTCCTGCGGGCGATGCCACGCGAAATACGTTCATCGGTCAGTCGAAAGTGGACGCGATCAAACGTTGAAACCGAGAGGTGGGCGTGGGTGGGTGAAAAACGTTTGTTCCGTAGAACGCACCTGCAACTCCTGAAGAGTGTCAGACGAGATCGACTTGAACTTCTCCATCAACGCCCTCTGATCCGCCATCTTACGACGAATCGCGCGCACCTCCTCGACCGCGCGCGCGAGGTTTTCGTCCGCGTCCGCGCGCTCGAGCTCCGCGTCGCGGAGCTCCGCGTTCGTCGCCGCGAGCGCCGCGTTCGCGTCCGCGAGCTTGACGGCGAATTTTAAATCCCGGACGCGCAACAGCGTGTCGTAGTCCATCCTCGCCTGCACGACGGCTTCGCGTTTGTTGCTCGAGTCGTCCACGACCACCTGTCGCAGTCGCCGCCACAGGACTTTGCCCATGCTCGGCGCTTTTGCGCCGCGTCGTTTGGTGGATCTGCTGGACGACGACGTGGCGGTCTTCGCGGAGCGGGCCGTCGCGGCGGTGGCCCCGGAACGCACCGTGTCCGCGTCGTCGTCGTCGTCCTCCTCCTCCTCCTCCTCCTCCTCCTCGGACTCTTCTTCCCGCGCGAGGTGACTCTTCCCAAATCGCAAGATCGCTCGTAAGCGCGCGGCGGCTTTCTCCTCTTTCGCCTTGATCTTCCTCGCCTTCTCCGCCTCCCTGATGCGCGACATCTCCTCCTGTTCCCTCTTGTTCTCGTTGATGTTCTTCAAGTGCGCGAGCAACCCGAGGTTCCCTTCCTTCTCGTACACGCTCGGCTCGGGAAACTTCAACGGGTTGCCCTCGGCGTAAAAGTTCGTCAGCGACGGGCAGTCCGCGATGTGAAGCGGCAGGGATTCGAACCGACACTCCGCCATCCACAGCGTCTTCAGCTTCAGACACGGCGTCAGGTCCGGCAGCGCGCTCAGCGGGTTCTTGCCGATGTAGAGCGTCTCGAGCTGACGCAGGGTGCACACGCTCGCGTGGACGCTCATGAGTCGGTTCGAGTGCGCGCGCAAATCGCGCAGGTTTTTCATCTTCGAGCAGTCGGGCAAGAACGTGATGAAGTTGTCGTTCAATCGCAAGACTTCGAGCGCGGTGAGCTCGGAGACGTGGCTCGGTAAGAACCCGATGCTGTTGTGCGACAGGTCGAGCGTCGTGAGCGACGGAAAGTGCGGATGAATCGTCGGCGCGTGGAGGAGCCCTCGGTTCCCGAGGTCCAAGGTGACGGCGTAATTCGGCGTGTGCCGTAACTCCCTCACCGCGGCGGTTTCGTTTATGAAGCGCGGCTCGAGCGCGGACAGCGGGACGTCCGCGAGCCACCACGGGATCGCCCCCAGGGGATTCTGCGAAAACGTAAACGTCTCCAGTCGACTCGCGCGACGCGACATGTTCGGCGCGTCCACGCTCCTCAGTAAATTCTTGGCAACCTTCAAGACCACGAGCTTGTGCAGCTCCGCGATGTCGTCCGGCAGCGACGTGATCTTGTTCCGCTCCGCGTCGAGCGTGTGGATGTCCGCGCACGACGTCGCGGCGGAGACGTCGTCGATTTTGTTCTCGCTCGCGAGGAGCCTCGTCAACCCGCGCGGCAACTCCGGGAGCGCGCGCACGTCGTTCGACGAGATATCCAGGACTCTCAACGAGACGCACTCGCGTAACGACACGATCGGGGACGTTATCTTGTTCCGCCCGAGCTCCAGCGTGTGAAGTTTGCGACACGCGCCGAGCCACTCCGGAACCGTCGAGAGCTCGCACTCCGCGGCGGTTAAAACGCGCAGATCGAACGCGGTCCGCGACACGTCCGGGATCGCCCTCAGCCTGTTCCCGTCCACGCGCATCTCCTGAAGCGTGATGCAGTGTTGGATCTCGTCCGGGAGCGACGTCATGCGCGCGCCTCTGAGATCCACGACCGTCAGCGAGACGAACCGCCGCCAAAACCCAATCTTAGGGTCGTTCCATACGAGCGAACGTCGGGGTGGAGTTGAAAGGCGTCAGAAGCGGAGTTGAAAGGCGCCGAGGGCGGGGATTGAAAGCGAGGGGTGGGCGGAGAGATGCGCCGGGCAAACTCCTTAAGAAACGGCGTTCACCACGCCAACGCGGTCGTATGGGGACCAGTGTATAGAACGCGCCTTATGCGCGACGTATCTCAAATCCGGCGGTCGCTCCCCCCCGCGCGCGTCCCGTCGACACGCGGCGGCTTCCTCGTCCTCGTCCCTCCCCTCGAGCCGCGCGCGCGCGTCGCAGCGCGCGATTCTGAGCGCCGCGGACAGCTCGCCGCCGGTCGCGCGGCGGTCGAAGACGGTCACGTCGTCCTCGTCCCAGTCCCTGACCAAACGCGTCGCGCGCAGGTACTCGCGCACGGCTCTCAACCCCATGTCCGCGACGAACGGCGGCGGCTCGCGCAGACGGTCGTTGCCGTCCAAGTCTAACCTCGTCAGCTCCGGGAGCTCCGCGATCCACGTCCCGCCGAGGTCGCGCAGGTCGTTGCGCGAGACGATCAGCGCTTTGAGGCGCAGACACCGCCCGAGCGCGGCGGGGAGCGTCGCGAGGCGATTGTCCGACGCGTCGATTCGCTCCAGCCTCGTGAACCTCGCGAGCGACGACGGCAGCTTCGCGATGAAGTTGTGCGACACGTCGATCGCGCGCAGATTCTTCGCGCGGTGCGGCGACGACGGCAGCTTCGGCGGGACCCTGGACAAGTTTTGATGCGACCAGTCGACGGAGTGAATCGTCGCAAATCCTTCGGCGTCGTCGTCCGTCGCGCGCTTCCTCGGGACGGCGCGAATCAACGCGCGCTCGATCCCGCGGCGCGTCGTCGGCGGTCTCGGCGCGAGGAACCGCGGGAGCTCCCCCGGGGCGAGCTCGGAGTTCTCCTCCTCCGCGTCTTCGACGTCGTCGTCGTCGTCGTCGTCGTCGTCGTCGCGGTCGCTGCCGTTCCACTCCACGCTCGCGTCGTCCTCGTCGGATCGCACGTCGACCCAATCGTCGACGTGCGCCTCCGCGACCGCGGCGACGAGCGCGCGTTGCCACAGCGCGCTCTTCGGTTTCGGTTTCTTCGCCGCGGCGTCGGCGGGCGCGTCGCCGCTCTCGTCGCCTCCTCGCGGCGGCGACGACGCGCGGAGTTTCGCGGGGGCGACGTGCGCGTTTCGCGCGATCCCGGCGTGGTTCAGCCGGACGTTCGCGCGCCCGCCGCCGAGCTCCTCCTCGAGCGTCTCGCCGCTGATGAGCTTCATGCGCATCGCGCGCGGGCGCCGTGGCGCGTCTCCGCGACGCGCGCGCTCACGATATAAGAAGGTCGTGGTGTGGGCGACGCGACGAAGGACCGTTGAACTAACATTTCTTCTCGTCGTCCGTCGTTTATTTACTGGGAAGGTGCCGACTATGCTGGACTGGAGTTTTCCGCCGCGTCCCAGCGCGACTCCTCCGCGTGCCGAGACCGACGCGCGTCTCCACAACAGTAACGGTTGTTACGCGCGCGTTACGCGACTACGATGACTTTTCTTTATTTCGCCCTCACCCCGTCGGCACGAACACCCTAAACGACTCCGCCGTCTTCCGGAACGCCGCCTCCCGACCCTTCCAGTCCGCCTCCGGGACCTGACACACCATCGTGTACAGCTTCCCGCCGAGCTCCGCGAACACCGCGATGTTATGCCGGTACCAGTCGTCCGTCTTTATCGTGTACTCGAACGTGTAGTACTTCGTCCCCGTACCGCCGCTCGACCCGCTCGACCGCGTGAACGCGTCGTAGAGCTCCGACGTCTTCCCCGAATTAGGCGGCGCCAAGACGTTCCCTAACAGCCACTCCGCCTGGTTCCTCGCGTCGCCGAAGCGATCGAGCCGGAACCCCCCGGGCGGCGACCGCGCGACGATCACGGAGACGTTCTCCTCGCCCGTGCCGCCCATGGGCCCGAACGCGCTCTGCGGCTCTTGAGGGTCGTTCCATACGAAGCGACGTCGGGGTGGAGTTGAAAGGCGTCAGAAGCGGAGTTGAAAGGCGTCAGAAGCGGAGGTGAAAGGCGTCGAGGGCGGGGATCGAAAGCGAGGGACCCTGGGAGGAGAGAATCGCCGGGAAAAGTCCTTAAGGATCGGCGTTCACCACGCGGACGGGGTCGTATGGGAACCAGTGTAAATATGAACGCACCTTGCACCGTCTGCCCGAAGATTTTCGGCGGCGCCGCGCGCGTCGCCGGGCCGGGATCCAACGCCAGGCGCGCCTCCCTCTGGTTCGCCGCTCGCGTCGCCATCGTCGCGTCGCCCAGGTACGTCTCCGGGTACGTGAACTCGTACCCTTTCTCCGGGTTGTAGCACCGTTTCATGCCGTTCACCGGGTATAAGATGTCCAGGCGAAGCGACGCGGCGAGATCTTCGTTCAGGAGCTTGCCGGTCACGCCGAGGAAGTTGCCCCCTAGCGCGAGCGCGGTCGTCGCGAGGACGCCGAGGAACACGCGGCGAGGCGACGGCGGCGCGATCGCCTGCGAGTCCAGCGCCATGTTCGGGCCGCCGTAGCCGTAGGACGACGACGACGACGACGTCGACGACGACGTCGGCGGCGGGAGCGGCGAGGACGGACGATCGCCGCTCACGCTTTCGGAGGACACGTCATCCTCGTTCGCGGACGCGGCGACGCGCGCGGGACGACGCCGCGACGACGACGACGACGACGACGACGACGACGGCGACCGCGACGCCACCGCGAGTCGGCGGCGCGGCGCGACGCGCGTCGCGGACGACGCGCGGACGCTCGGGAGGGGACGCGCGGCGGCGAGCATCGCGGCGTCCGTGCGGCGCGCGAGCTTCTCTGACGAGGACTCGCACTCGTTGGGCCAGGCTCTCGCTCTCGGAGGTGCTGGCGTCCTGTCGGCAATTCATTGTTCATTGTTACGCGCGCGGCGAGGCGGACGCCGGGTCGCGATGACGCGCCCGCGCGAGCCGCTCGTGATCCTCCGCGAGGCCGCGCTGCCGCTCGGGATGGACGCGCCGTGGGCGTCCTCGAGCGGGCGGCGCGGCGAGCGCGGCGAGCGCGACGACGACGACGACGACGACGGCGCGTCGTTCTCGGGGAGGATCGTCGCGAGCGGCGGGACCGTCTCCGCGCCCGTCGCGACGCTGCCGCGGCCGCTCCTTCTCTCGCGCGGCGCCGCGTCCGCGTCCGACGACGCGCCCGGGGACGTCGGCGCGCATCCGGACACGCTCCGCGCGCTGTCGCTCGTCAGCGGCGACCTCGTGGCGCTGACGTCGACGGCGAGCGGGGAGTGCCGCGTGGCGCGAATCGTCGCCGCGACGCGCTGGGGAGAGGCGACGGCGGATCTGGACGAGGAGGAGGAGGAGGACGACGACGACGACGGTCGAGGCGGCGCGCTGACGCCCGGGGTGCTGTACCTCCCGCCCGGGATGCGCCGCGACCTCGGCGTGCACCTGACGGAGGCGACGGCGACGGCGAGCGGCGCGCGGCCGTTCGCCGCCGCGTCCGTGCGCGCGCGACGCGTCGAATCGGAGGACGCGATCCCGCGCGCGGGGGCGATGACCGTGGCGGCGCTGCGCCGCCCGCCGCCGTCGCTGCCGTCGCCGCCCACCGCGCGGGAAGACCGGTGGGTCCCCGGAGGGGCCGCGGAAGCGGCGCTTGGCGCTTATTTCGCGACGCCGAGGCGCGTCGCGGTCGGCGACGTGTTCGCGGTCGCCGCGGACGATTCGGACGAAGACTCGGACGACGACGACGACGACGACGACGCGGCGGCGGCGGAGGCGCGCGAACCGTTCTACTTCGTCGTGCTCTCGCTCGAGCCCGACCCCCCGACGGACGACGACCGCCGCGATCGCCGCCGCCGCCGCGACGGCGTCGGCGGCGTGATGCTCGCGTCGAGGGCGTGGACGCGGTGCGCGCTCGCGCCGCGCGGCGCCGCCGCGGGCGCGCCGCCGCCGGGGCTCTCTCGGTTCGTCGCGCGCGGTCCCGTCGGCGGCGGCGGTCGACGCGTCCGTCGACCGCCGCCGCCGCTTCCCACCGCGCGCGAGCGCGGTCGCGTCGCCGCGACGTTAGCTCCCGCGCTGTGCGCGAAGGCGTCGAAAGCGCTGCGGCTGCGAACGGCGCTGCTGTTGCACGGCTCGAGCGGGGTGGGGAAACGCGCGGCGGCGGCGGCGGCGGCGGCGGCGCTCGGCGGCGCCGCCGACGTCGCCGCCGCGGTGGCGGACCGCGCGTCGCACCACGCGCTGCACGATCGCCAGGTGCGTTCTATACACTGGTCCCCATACGACCCCGTCGGCGTGGTGAACGCCGTTTCTTACGGACTTTTGCCGGCGTCTCTCTCCGCCCAGGGTCCCTCGCTTTCAATACCCGCCCGCGTTGCCTTTCAACTCCAACTGACGCCTTTCTTTGAAATCCACCCCGACGTTCGCTGCGCGATGGCCAGGGCGCGATCAAGTCCGCGCACGCGGCGGCGATGAGCGTCGAGGGCGCGACGACGGCGCTGTCGGACGTCGTGATGGCCGCCGCGGGCGCCGCGGGCGTCGTCCCAGACCCTCCGTCGGAGAACGACGACGTCGACCGCGACGACCGCGACGACCGCGGCGACCGCCGGCGCCGTCGCTCCGACTGGGACGTCGACGTCGCCGGCGCGCGGAACCGCGGGGGCGCGTCCCGACGCTTAGACCGCATCACGTCGAGGCTCATCGCCGCGTGCGCGGCCGTCGCGGCGTCCACGGTCGCGAACGGCGGCGGCATGGACCACGCCGCCGCCTGCGCGTTGGGGACGCTGTCCGTCGCCGCCGCCGCGACGGACGCGCTCCTCGACAGCGAAGCCGCGGTGTACGCGTTGACCACGACGTTGATATGGAGCGGGAGCGCGACGGACGCGGCGGCGAGAGCGCGCGCGATCGTCGAGCGCGAGGAGGAGGATAAGAAGGAGAAGGAGAAGGAGAAGGGCGGCGGCGGCGGCGGCGGCGGCGGTGGGCGGGAACCGCCGGTGGTCGCGTTTCCCGGGCGCGACGGAGAGCGGGTCGGCGGCGGGCGGGGCGACCGCGGGGATCGACCGAGGAGTCGGAGCAGGGATAGGGGCAGGGATCGGAGTAGAGATAGGCACGGTGGACGAGACCGCGCGTCGAGCAGGGACCGCGGCGGGTACTACCGGAGGTAGCAGAGGAGGCGCGCGACGAAAGGACGACGACGCGTGCGTAAACTTATCATCGAGGAACTGATGAACGAAATCGCTTCGCGCCAAAATCGTCCGGCTTTCTGTTCGCGATATTTTCAAGATTAATGACGTGGCCGGCCGTTCACCCATCCACTCGGTCGCGCACCGCCGCGCGCGAGAGTACGCCTTTGCGCGCCGCACCGCGTCTTCGCGCGCGCGAACGACCTCGACACGCGCGAGCGCGCGCGCCGCGTCGTCCGCGCTTCCCGTTCGTCCCGTCGCGGAGCAGACGGAAACAGATTGGAACGGTCGCCCGAAGGGCTTGATATCAGCGGAAAGAGAAGACCACCAGACTCGAGCGACGATGCCGCTCGCCGCGCGTCACGCGACCGCGTCGTCGTCGTCGTTCGCGACGAAGAACGCCGGCGTCGCGCCGCGCCGCCTTCGCGTCGTCGCCGCGCGCCCGCCGGCGGACGCGAACGACGACGGCGCGAAGAAGAAGAAGGCGAAGACGACGTACGAGGTCAAGGTGACGACGCCGCCGGAGCGCTCGCTGGGGACGCACCGGTTCCCCGCGAACACGCACTGCGGGGACACGATCGAGCTCAGGAACCGGTACTTCGTCGTCGACAAGGTGGCGTATCACTACAAGCTCGAGCGCGGGAAGTACCGGAAGGACGACAGCCGCCTGTACGTGCAGGAGGCGACGCGATTCCTCCTGAACAAGCACCTGGACTCGCTCTTGGAGAAGAGCGGCGGGGCGGTGGACGGGCGCGCCCCGGGGCGGCGGGAGGAGAGAGACGACGGGAACAACGGGAACTTGAGCGGCGGGGGGGAGGACGGCGACGGCGACGGGGGGACGGACGGCGAGCAGACGTCGTAGGCGCCGTCAGCGCGCGTCTTCTTCTTAAATAGACTATCCTATCTTACGGAAGTACAAGTACCTTCGTACTTTCGTAATAATGTAGCCCCCCCCCCCGCGAACGCGATCGATCGCTCACGATGACGCCACCTCCGCCGACTCGACCCCGACCGCCGCCTCGACCGGCGGCGCGTCCTCCACCACCCCACTCTTCGACACGGTCACCTTCGCGAACGGCTTCCCGAACGCCTGCTCCGCGACGGTCGCCCTCTTATCCCCGATGGTTTTGGCGACGGCGAAAAACGGCGACGACGAGTTATCCTTCACCGTCGGCAACGCCGCGATCGCGTCCAACACCTCCATCCCTTCCACCACCTCGCCGACGACGACGTTCGTGCGGTCGAGAATCTCCGCCACCTCCGATAACTCGTCCGCGCCGCTCGCGACGGTGACCGTGAACGCGGTGCCGTTCGGCCCCGGCGGCGGCGGGTCCGTCACCGTGACGAATTTTCCATTCATGCTCACCAGCTTCTCCTTGGGCGGCGGCGGCGGCGACCCGCGCTCGACGATCAGGCTAACGACGCCTCGGCGGTCGTGCGACAGCGCCTTCGCGCTCAGCTCCGGGAGCAAGCCCTCCGCGGAATTCCCCCCCGGGAGGCCCTCGACCGGGGTGGTGCTTCCCGGGATGACGAACGCGCGCACGCCGCAGTCGCCGACGAACAACGGGACGTCCGCGCCGCCCTCTTCCGCGTACTCGATCGCGTCGATCTGCGTGCGCTTGTACCCGAGCCCGTTGAGGCCTCTCGCGAGCGTCAGGAACCGCGCCGCGGAGATCGGGTTCGGGCCGTCGCCGTACACGCCGAAGACGACCCTTCCCGCGGGGACGGCGTCGACGGCGAAATCGAAGAAGACTTTGGACGTGATCTTCGCGCTCGCGGCGGGCGCCGCGAGCGCGGGCGCCGCGGTCGCGACGGACGCCGCGGACGCGGCGAGGAACGACGCGAGCGACGGGAGGAACGGCGACGACGCCGCCGCGGTCAGCGCGACGCGGCGCGACGTGCTGACCTCGGGGACGGACGCGTCCGCCTCGGGCGCGTCGGAAGCTGCGGAAGACGCGACGACCGCGATCGGGGCGGCGTCGACGCGACGAGCGCGGCGAGCGACGACCGCGCGACGGCGGCGCGACGACGCGCTCGACGACGACGGCGGCGCGACGACGCGCGTCGCGAGCGCGCGCATCGTGGTCGCCATGACGGTCGCGCGACGACGAGTGACGAGGACGAGGACGAGGAGGAGGAGGACGAGGACAGACGACGACGGGCGCTGAGCTGGCAGTGGTCGCGACCGAATCTGATTCTGTCGAGTTGTGGTCCGACGACGAGATGACGCTACGGTACGATGCGCGCGTCGTCGATCACACGCCACACCTGGCGACGATGCGCGCGTCGTCGATCACACGCCACACCTGGCGACGCGCAACGCCGCGGCCGCGCGCACCCCCGGCACGCCCATCTTCACCGCCCGCAACACGTCCCCCTCGTCCGCGCCGGACGGCACCCCCGCGAGCGTCATCGCGCGCGAAACCTCCGCCGGCGTCGGGACGTCGAAAAAAGCGAGATACGCGCCGAACAAACCGGCGGCGTCCGGGAGCGCCGCGAACGACGCGCCTCTCAGATACGCGCACAGGACGCCGTCCTTCGCGCCGTAGCGAGGCGCTTCGAGCGCGGCGACGGTCGCGGCGTTGAACCCGTCCGTCAGCGACGGCGGCAACGTCCGCGACGACGACGACGACGCGCCGCGGCGGGAGGCGTACGCCGCGAGTAAACGCGCGTCCGCGACGCACATCGCGTGCGTCAGCGCCTCGCCCTCGCTCATCCACGACGCACGCGCCGCCGAGCTGCTTCCCGCTCCTCCCGCGGCGCCGTCAAACGCCGACGCGTTCTCCGCCGCGGCGAGAAGCGACGCGGTCGCGTGTCGCAGGTGGACGTACGACGCCAACGCGCCGGGCTCCTCGCGCGTCAGACACTCGTGCAACGCCGCCGTGGAGAACGCCGCGAGCTCGCCGCCGCCCTCGCAGACGAGGCGCTTGAACCCCAGGAGCGACGGGTCGCTCGTGAAGAGCCCGACCGCGTCCTGCGTCTCGGCCGTCGTCGCGGCGACGATCGACGTTCCGTCTTCCAGCGCGCGCGGCCGAGAAAGAGACTGGTCCCCGTGCGACCCCGTTCGCGTCGTGAACGCTGATCCTTGGGGCCGCAACGCCGCCGCCGCCGCCGCCGTGCGCAACGCCTTGGCGAGACCCGCGCGCGCGCCCGTGGGGTCCGCGGCGTACGGCAGCGCGCCCGTCAGCCGCTGCACGGGGAGCTGCCGCCTGCGGTATAAGAGCTCGACCGCCGCGGCGTCGACCGTCCTGGCGCCGGCGCTGGAAGACGGAACATCAACCGTCGCCCCTCCCGTCTCGACGTCGACGCGCACGGGCCAGTAACGATCGCCGACGACGTTCAGCGAGATCAGACGCCCCTCCTCCGGCAACAAACACGGCGCGGTGACGCGTCTCGTCTCGATCGCGCCGCCCGCGCGCGCGGACCGGAACGTCATCTCCACGGGCGCGTACACCGGCTTTCGCGTCGCCGCGTCGACAGTCTCGAGGAGCCGCGAGCGCGCGGCGAGCGCGTAGAGATGACGAAACGCCTGAAGGTGACACCGCTGGTCGTTCGTGTTCTGCGGGAACCGCGGGTAGATCGAGATGAGCAGCGCCGCGATGGACGCGTCGTCCGTCGCGAACGTCTTCGTGCCGCCGCCCAGGAACAAAAATCCGAGCGCCATGGATATCGCGACGTGCGCGCCGTGGGAGAGACCCGCGGCGCCGCCCGCGCCCGTCGTCGCCGCCGCCGCCGCCGTCGCCGCCGTCGCCGCCGCCCCCGCGACGCCCGCGACGTCGAGCCTCAAACGTAGCCGTCGCAGCAACCGCAGCGCCGCGAGGTCGCCGGTGCCGGCCATGACGAGCGACAGCGCGATCGCGGCGACGCCGACGCACGTCTCCAGCGTCGGCCGGTCCACGAGCTTCCCGGGAAATCCGCCCGCCGCCGCCGCGGATTTCATTCTGAGGGTCGTTCCATACGAAGCGACGTCGGGGTGGAGTTGAAAGGCGTCAGAAGCGGAGTTGAAAGACGTCGAGGGCGGGTATTGAAACCGAGGGGTGGGCGGAGAGATGCGCCGGGCAAAGTCCTTAAGGAACGGCGTTCACCACGCCGACGGGGTCGTATGGGGACCAGTGTGAGATAGAACGCACCTCAAAAACGTCAACGCGTACGTCGTCAGCGTGTTCGCCGCGACGGCGTCCGCGGTGCCCGCGAACCGCAACCCCAACGCCATGCACGCGCCCGCGAGCGCGTGCACGTGCGCCTGCGCGAGCGCTTCTCTGTCCACCGCCGCGCCGGTCGGACCACCGTGGCCGCCGTCGTCGTCCTCGCCTTGGAACTCGATCGCGTCGGGAGACGCGCGGGACGACGTCTTCTTCAGCCGCAATATCTCCGGCAGCTGCGCCTCGACCCAGGCCTCGTGCGGGTCGATGCTGTCCCACATGATCAACGACTTGGCGACGACGCGGAGGAGGACGAAATCCGGCCGCGCGTGGTCGAGCGCGTAGTGCGTGCTCGGCACCGCGACGTGCGCGGCGGCGGCGGCGTCGTTGGTTTTGAGAAACATCAACCCGAGGGCGAGCGTCGCCGCGGGCGCGGTGACGTCCAAGTTTACGAGCGCGTTCTCCATGACTTGCCCGCCGCCGTTGCCGTTCGCGTCGTCCCGCGCGCGCGCGTCCTTCGCGGCGAACTCGTCCGCGCGGAACGAGGACTCTCTCGGGCGGCGGCCGAACTCGCCGCCGCCGCCGCCGAGGTACCGCCGCAGCCGTTCCGGTATCCGCAGATCCACGAGACCGATCGCGTCTCTTCCCCTCCCGAGCGTCACCAAACCCAGCGCGAGCCCCGCGGAGAGGGCGTACCCTTCCCTGCCCTGCGGCGACGAGTCCCCGCCCGGCTCCTTGCCAATCTCCGCGAGCAAAATCTCGCTCATGAGACGATGCGCGCTGCCCTCGTACACCAACCCCACGGACAACAACGCCGCGCTCTGCACCTGCGTGGACAGCTCCACCTCCGGGAACGACCCGGGGTGCCGCGTCGGGAGATGCAGAAAACACATCTTGCTCGTCTCCGGGTTCATCGTTCCTCTGTGCGCGGCCGCGGTGCCGATGAGCACGCCCACAGTCGTCGCTTCGTGCTCCTGGACGAGGTATCGATACATGTCCGTGTTGGTCAGAGCGCGCAAGTGGCCGGTGAGACCTAGCGCCATCAACACCCCCGCGTGCGCGTGCGACGGCTCCCGGGGGCGGTTGAACACGATCCACGCGCGCGTGAGCTCGCCTTTCGTCCTCGCCGCGAGCGCGAAACCCGCGGCGGCGCCGTTGTGGAACTCTGGCCAGAGCGTGAATGCCGCGCCCTCGCCGACGGCGGCGAGGTCGAGCTTCACGACGGCGTTTCGATGCGCGGGGAGGCATCCCGCGAGCGTCAGCGTCGGGATCTTCAGCGCCTCCGTCGGTCGCGCGCGCGCGGTGCCGAGGGTGAACGCGCCGCGGCCGATCGCGAGCGCGGACGTCCGCGGCGCGAGCGACCACAGCCTGGCTTGTTGCGCGCTGACGGCTTCCGCGTCGCCGCCCTCGCCGCCGCCGCCGTCCGCGCCGCCGCCGCCGCCTTCGAGGCCGCCGAGAAGGATCGGCGTCGGCCTCGCGCTGGA
>Ga0181559_10002979_pt1 | contig 16702 bp, 8 predicted proteins | sample 011ome_21_FD_133752 | JGI IMG/M metagenome (GOLD analysis project Ga0181559, IMG submission 133752) | Coastal salt marsh microbial communities from the Groves Creek Marsh, Skidaway Island, Georgia - 011508AT metaG (megahit assembly) | ecosystem: Environmental > Aquatic > Marine > Intertidal zone...
ACGACGTACGTAACGGAAAGGTGTCTCTCGATTCAGGCGTGTCCCGCGCAGGCACTCTTCGGTCTTGCTCGAGCGCGTGCGGTGGCGTTCTCGAGGCATTCTCGACGGTCAAATCAGGCCGGAGACCATCTTGTCCTCCATGTCGCGATTGACGTTGACGTCGACGGCGTAGATCTTGCCGGGAAGCGACTTCTGCTGCGATAAGTCGATGGAGCGCCTGGCGTGGCTCTCGTCGATGGAGCCGCGGCGGCCGTTATCCATGGATGATCTCGGCGTGCGGGACATCTTGTGCTCGTGGTTGATCTCGCCGTGGTTCATCAGCTCGTCCAGGGGACGAGAGTGGATGTCGTGGTTCTTGTTGTACGTCTCTGCGCACGCGCGGTCGTACACGCGGTCACAGTCGTTCGAATTCGGTGTCGAAAGAACGTTTTCGGTGAGTTTTCTTTTCGGTCCGGAATTCTCGGGGACGACGGTTCGCGAAACGCGCCTTCCTTGTCAGCACGAAAAGCGAGCGCTTCTCGCGCCGGAAAACGCGCGCGGCGGCGTGCTTACGAGACGTCGCGCGGCGCGAGGCGGGTGAAGGTTTCGAACGAGGCGGTTCGAGCACATCACAGGCGTGGCGCGCGGGCTGACGGACGCGCGCGCGGACGAGACACCGTCACGCGCGCTCGCGTTCGAGAGAATTCCTCTCGTTTCGGAGATATTTCGCGCGAAAACGAATGTGTCGTCGACGCGGGGGGAATCGCGCGTACCGTCGTAGTGCTGGCTGGCGACGTTACCCATGTTGGTGTCAAAGAGTGGGGGAGGATGCGAGAAAACAAGCGCGCGGTGCGCGGGGAAGGTCGAAGGTCGAGCGGCGTGCGGTTAGGCGCGTTCCGAGAGTGGAGGCGAGAGAGATTGAGACGCGCTTTTTGGTTCGAGCTTCAATGATTTTGCCACGTCAGACAGATGCGAAATCGCTTTGCAACCTTTTTGGCTTTCGGCGACGCTTACTGTTTCGGGGCGCGATTCGCGGGGCCGCCCCCCCGCCTGGATGTCGGGGGATGCCTTCGTATCGGCGGAGGAAAACGGCGACCCCGCCGCCGCGCCCGACCTGTTCCGATGGCTGTCCCGCGAAGTGCGCGAGCTCATGCCCCGCGAGGTGCCCGTGCTCGAGAAACCCCCCACCGCGCTGGAGTTTTCCCGGGACTTCGTCGCGGCGAATCGGCCGTGCGTCGTGCGGGGCGCGGTCGACCACTGGCCCGCGCGCGAGCTGTGGACCGCGCCGTACCTCTCCGCCGCGCTGGGGGACACGCCAGTCTCGGTGAACGTCACGCCCACAGGGCTGGGCGACGCGCTGCTCTCCACGGAGGGGACGGACCTGCGATTCCGAGGAGGCGAGGACGCGAAAGCTCGAGGAAGCGCGCGCGAGACGTCCTCGGCCTCCTCGCCGGCTCGGCCTCCCCTGGTGTTCGTCCAGCCCGAGGCTCGCCGCATGCGGTTTTCCGAGTTTATGAAACTCGTCAGTCAGGACATCGCGTCGCGGGAGAACAGACACGCCGGAACCGGTGACACACACACGAGAGATCTCGACTCGCGCGCGCCGCGAGAGATCGCGTACGTCTCCGCGCAGGACGACTCGTTCTCGGCGGAGTTCGCGTCGGCGCTGAGCGCTGACCTGCGCGGCGCGGCGGCGTCCGGAATCGACTGGGCGCGCGACGCGTTCGGGTGCGCGCCGGACGCCGTGAACCTGTGGTGCGGCCCTCGCGACGCGGTGACCTCGTTCCACAGGGACCACTACGAGAACGTGTACGTGGTGCTCGCGGGGTGCAAGACGTTCACGCTCCTCCCGCCGTGCGACGCGTGGCGGATGGAATCGCGGGACGCGCCGAGCGCGCGGTTCGAGTATCGCGGTTCGAGTATCGCGCCCGGTTCGAGGAGTGATGACATGGATGTCGTTTCTCGCGTGAATACCGCTGCTGACGAAAACGACGAAAACGACGAAAACGACGGTACGAGAACATCTGTGTGCCAAAAGTCGTGTCGCGTGGTCGTAGAGACGCCGATGGCGAACGTCTCGTGGCCTTCCGCGACCCCTTCGAGCGTGCGTCGGGACGGCGGGCCGCCCGCGTTCGTCGTCACCCTGAGCGCCGGCGAGACGCTGTACCTGCCGGCGATGTGGTACCACCACGTCGAGCAGGGTGGGTGTCCGAACGAGGCTGAAAACGACGCGGACGACGATTCCCAACAGTACACGATCGCGGTCAACTTTTGGCACGACATGCGCTTCGACGACCGGTTCGCGACGGCGCGGTTCCTGGAGACGGCGCGCGAACGCGAAACGCGCGCTCTCGGTGGTACGCGCGAGACGTACTTAAAATAAAAATACTCCTAAAAATACTCCAGCCCCATGGCTTTCCTGAACTGCTCGACGATGGGCATCTGTATGACCATCACCGGGCCTTGCCTCGCCGCCGCCGGCCAGAAACCGCGGTACAGCGCCGCCGGCCCGCTTTTCGCGACGAGCGCGCGCGCCGTCGCCCAGGCGCCTTTCACGTTTTTTTTTTTGAGTGATGTTCCCAAGCCGTCCGTTTTGGACGCCATGACCAGCGTCTTGATCGTGTCCGCGGGCTGCGTCACCGTCTGCGCCACCACGCCAGAGGCGAGGGACGCGGTGAAATGTAACAACGGACCTTCTTTAAACGCCGAGCTCGGATCGTCGCTCCGAAGACGCCGCTTCGCGGTGTCGTACGTCGCGAGCTGCGCGCCGGAGAGCGTCGCGGCGCGAGCCACGCAGGCGCCCCATCCGCGCCACAGCCCCGCGACGCCCTCGCGCCTCGCGATCGTCGCGAACGCGACGAGGGTGGATTCGTACGGGGCTGGGCCCTGCATGCGTATCCGCACGACGTCGATGGGGTTGAACAGCGCCGAGCCGATGGCCCCCGTCGCGGCGCCGGCGGCGACGCGCGCGGCGACGGCGTCGCCGCCGCCGAACGCCCCCGTGTTGACGATGGCGTCGCGCACCGCGGGGTACGAGCCGATCCGGAACCCGGTGTACGTGAAGGCGCGGTAGACGGTCGCCTCGAGGCCGGGGTGCCACAAACCGCGCCACACGCCCGAATCGCGGATCGCCGCCCGCGCCAGCGCGAGCGTCGACGCGGGAACGGGGGCGGAGCCGGACACGGAGCCCATCGCGACTTGCCTGCGCACCTTCAGCACCTCGAGGGGGTTGAAGATGGTGTCCGCCACCGCGCACCCGAGGGACGCGCTGAGCCACTCGCGCCGCCACGGCGTGACCCGGGGCCCCGCGCCGTCGGCGTGCGGGTGGGGCATCGCGCGGATCGCGGGGGCGTCACGCGAGCGACGTCGCCCACGCGGCGCGAAGTGTCGTGCTTTCCGAGCGTTGAGGTCTGCCGACTTCGGATAAACAGCCTCCTCGGACGGGCACGCGAGCGGAAGCCTCCGACGAGAATACCAACCATGAGTACAAGATACACCAGTGGGTTTCTGGTGTTGAAAAAGCGCAAACAACGAAAAAAAACGGTTTCGGCGTCGATACACACGCACGACAGCTTTTTGACGAAGTGATGATATGTCTTCATGTCGTCACGCGTAACGCGCCCCGTAACGCTCACTTGCCCCCCTTGTACTGCTTCTCGATGGCCGCCTTCTCCACGTCGGTCTGCCCCAGGGTATTCGCGTTCCTCGCCGCGGGGTTCCGCCCGAGAAGCCTGTCCATCATGGTGAACTGCCGGACGATGGCCGCCTTCTCCGCCTCCGTCTTGCCCAGGTTGGCGACGACGCTCTCATCCTCCGACGCGGGGTTGCGCCCGAGCAGCTTGTCCACCACCTTCCCGACGCTCCACTGCTTCATCAGCGCGCCCTTCTCGACCGCGGACGCGCCGAGCTTCTCGCGAACGACTGGATCCTTCGCCGCGGGGTTCACGGCTTTCGCGCCGGCGCCGCGCCAGCCGTCGATCCACTTTTGCGCATCCGCGGCGTTGGCGACGGCGTCGCTGACGTTCGCCGCGGGCGACGCGCTCGACGCGTTCGCCGCGCTGGGCGCGGCGGCGTCGATCCAAGCCTGCGCGCTCGCGGCGCGGTCCGCGGCGGTCTCCTCGGGCTCGGCCGCGGGCGCGGGCTTCTCGGCGACCGCGACCGTCGCGGCCGTGGACCCGGCCCGCACGAACTCGCCTTTGTCGTTGGTGATGAAGAGGACGGTCTCCACCTCGGACGCCGCGCGGGTCACGACGCGCGCGGCGCGGGGCTTGCCTCGCGCCGCGACACGCGCGGCGGGGCGCGCGTTGAGCGCGGCGGTCTGGGAAGAGGTGACGGCGAACATCGTCACGAACGCGACGGCGAGAGTGCTGGAGGCGCGATCGCCTTTTGCCGATAAACCTCCGTCTGACGCGGACATCGACGCGGATTGGCTCGTTCGGATCGACGCCGACGAGATCGCTCTTCGATCGCCGGACCGGAAACGGCACGTGTCGCCCTCTGCGCGTCCCAAAACATTTTTATCGCCAACGCGGTGCCGTTCCGCGCGCCGCTGGCACTTCGGCGGACACGGAGATGTCGACCCGACTGCCGTCTGTCCGCGCGCCCGCGACGTGCGCGGCGAGCGCGGCGCCTCGCCGCGCCGCGAGCGCGCGCACCGCCTCGACCTCGACCTCGGCGTCGTCACGCCGCGTCGACCGGCTGACGTCCCGCGTCGGCCGCGAATCGTGGGTCGTTTCGGGACGCGGCGCGCGTTCGGCCGTGACGCGCGCCGCCGGCGATGGCCCGGACGACCCCGTCTCGGACGCGTCCTCGCGCGCGACGGTGACGGACACGAAACCAAACAGCGCGGGCGTCGAGAAAGACGACGACGCGAGCGTGTCCGAGACGAAGGTGGATCTGTTGCAGGAGTTTAAGAACGGCGTGATGTTCGGCGAGACGATGCGCAAACGGTTCACGGAGGCGCGAATCGACGACAAAGGGCTGCCCATCGCGGACGCGCTGGTCGTGACCACGGTTCCGGTGTTCGTGGCGACGTGCGTGTTGGCGCTGGGCGTACCGCGGCCGTCCTGGCTCGTGCCCGCGCCGTGGATCCCGAAGTGGCGGTCGCTCCCGTTTTTAGCGCCGGCGCTGTCGCACGGCGCCAAGCTGTCGTGCGCGTGGATCCCCGGCGCGCTCGCCGCCAAGGCGTACGAGCGCGAGGCGTACGACGGGTCGGTGAAAGAGGCGGTGGGGCGAACGGTCAAGGCGGGGTGCTTCGCGATCGGCATACTCATCCTCGCGACGCAGATCCAGCTCAACGTGGAGTTCGCCGCGAGGGGCGCGCCGCCGCCGCAGCTCGGGGACTCGCCTGAGACGGACCTCGTTCTCAACGGCGTCGCCAGCGAGCTCATCGCGGACGCCGCGTTCGAAGCCGTGGGTCTGATCGCGTGGCGCATCATCCGGTGCACGACGGACATACCGCCGGACGAGGACCAGTGGTTCTGAGTCAGACGTGTGTAGTATTAATTGAGATGTGAATCTATACTTTCATCATTCATGTGAGTAGTTGTGATATTCGGAAAGCGGAGACGCGCGTACCGTACCTCACCGTGAGGTACGCACGCGGTTTCGTCTCTTTCGTCGAAACGCCGTTTTCGCCGTTTCGCGGAATTCGCATCCGCCGCGCGTCGCTTCAGTCGTCCCAGGCGTCCTTGACCCCTTCCGGGGGTGCGACGGTCCGCAGGTGCGGCGGGACGTACCCGCCCGCGCTGCCGGTCATGCCCTTCGTGGGGGACTCCGCCACGCGCGCGGGAGGCGCGTCGCCGCCGCGGCGCTCCAGCGTGACGACGCCCGCGGGCTTCGACGGCGCGGGTGTCTTTTTTTCCGTCTCCGCCGCCGGCTTGGCGCGCCTCTCCGCCCTCTCGCGCGCCTCCTTCTCCGCCTTTTCCCGTTTCTTCTTGTTCGTCAGCAGCGACCCGCCCTCGAACTCCTTGCGCAGCTTCTCCTTGTACTCCTCGAACGAGCCGTTGAACACGCGCACGTACCCCGGCTGCGGCGGCGTCGCCAGCATGTCGCCCTTCTTGACTTGCCAAATCTCATCCACGACGAGCGAGATGAGCCGCTCGTCGTGCGACACCAGCACGACCCCCCCCTCGAAGTTGTTCAGCGCCATCGCCAACGCTTCGATCGTTTCGAGATCCAGGTGATTCGTCGGCTCGTCCAGCAGCATGATGTGCGGCTGTTTCCAGGCGAGCTCGGCGAACGCGAGGCGGCTCTTCTGACCGCCGCTGAGAAACTTCACCGGCTTGGTGGCGAGCTCGCCGGAGAGCCCGAACCGCCCGAGGTAGGCGCGCGCCGTCTCCAGCGGCATCTCCGCGTCGAGCGACTTCATGTGCGCGACGCAGTCCTGCTCGAGGTCCATGCTCTCCAGGTGGTGCTGCGAGAAGCGCGCCAGACGCAGCTTGGTGTGCCTGTTGCACCAGCCCTTCGTGGGCAGGATGTCGCCCTCGAGCAGTTTCAGGAAGGTGGACTTGCCGGCGCCGTTCGGACCCACGATGGCGACGCGGCTGTCCATGTCCAGCCCAAAGTCCAGGCCCTCGTACAGGGTCTGGTACCCCTCGTACCCGAAGCTGACGTTCATGACGGAGATGCACGGTGGCGGCAGCGGCGTGGCGGACGGGAAGTTCAGGCGCAGGTACGGGTCGTCGAAGTCCACGTCCACCTTTTCCTCCTGCAGCTTGGCGAGCATCTTCATGCGGCACTGCGCTTGCTTCACCATTTTCTTGTGCCCCTGGCCAAACTTCTGGATGAAGTTCTTGAGGTGCCCCTCTCTTTGTTGCTGGTTCGCGCGCGTCGCCTCTTCGTTCGCCCTGTGCTCGCTTCGTACCTTGACGAACGTGTCGTAGTTGCCGCCGTAGTACCGCAGCCGCTTGTTGTGCAGGAACATCGTCGCCGTCGTGGTGTCGTTGAGAAACCCGCGGTCGTGCGAAACGATCACCACGGTTTTCTCCCACCGCTGCAGAAACTCCTCCAGCCACGTCAACGCGTGAACGTCCAGGTGGTTCGTGGGCTCGTCCAGCAGCAGCAGGTCGGGGGTCATGAACAGCGCCTGCGCCAGAGAAATGCGCATGCGCCACCCCCCGGAGAACTCCTTCGTGGCTTTGTTCTGGTCCGCGGCGTCGAATCCGAGCCCGCCGAGAATCGCGCCGGCGCGCGCCACGGCTTCGTCCGACCCGATCTCGTCCAGACGATCGTACACCTCGTTCAAGTCGATGCCCTCGTGCGAATCCTTCACCTTGCCGATCGGCTCACCGTTCTCGTCGAACTCGGCGGCGTCCCCAGCCTCCAACAAAATCTTTTCGATCTCGAGAAGGTAGTTCCGCTCCGCGTCCGTGTCCAGCACCGTCTGAAGCGCGCTCAAATCGCTGGGCGCCGCTTCCTGCTCGACGTGGATGATGTGGATATGATCCGGCATGGGGATCGTGCGCTCGCTGATGGCGTGCAGCAGCGTGGACTTCCCTGTGCCGTTCCGCCCGACCAGCCCGTACTTGGTGCCGTGCACGAGCTTCAGTACGGCGTCCTGCAACAGCTCCTGCTTCCCGCCGTACAGCTGCACGCCGTTGATCTGGATGTCCATGTTGGAGTTGGCTCGGCGATTGGCATCCGGGCCGGAGCGGATAAAGAAACCGAGCTCCTCCGCGGACAAACGCCCGCCGTTCGCCACGCGCAGCTCCTCTAAGCGTCGCGCCTCCGCCGCGGCTTTCTTCGCGCGCGCAGCTTCCTCCTGTTCCTTCTTGATGTTGCGCATGGGCTTCTTCTTGAGTTTCTGCACCGCCTGGGCCGCTTTCAGCTTGCGGAGCAGGATGCGGTAATGCGCGACGCACTCGAGCGCGTCCGCGCGCTTCTCCAGGCCCGCGCCGCCGGCGATGGTCTCCCACCGCGCCTGCTCGGTGGCGTGCATTCCTCGGGGATTGGCGCGGAGGCCGTCCACGAGCGCCTCGGACTCGTCCGCGGTCCAGGCGTTTTCGTCTTTCTCGCCGACGCCCGCCTTGGAAGGGGATGACGCATCCGAGGCCCCGGCTGCTTTTTCGGCCAGCTTCGCGGCTTTCTCCGCGTCGCGCGCGGCGCGCTTCGCCGCGATCTCAGCCTTCTTCGCAGCCTTCTCCTCGGCCTTGCGCTCCGCCTCCTCCTCCTTCTCGCGCTCCTTGCGCGTGACCATCGCTCGAGCGGGTCGCCGTTCCGTTCAAACGAAAAAGCGATCCGTCGCTTCAAACGCGATCGCGACGACTTCGGAAGGACTCGAACGAGTCGTCAAGGCGCCTTCGGGTGACCGCCGGCGCGCTCGATGCACGCGCGCGGTGCTCTGGGCGGTGACGTTCGGTTCGTCCAACGCCGCGGAGTGACTGGCGTCGTGGCCAGCGCGCAGATCGCGCGTCTCGATGTGAAGTCGTTGAAAAACCCTCACTGCTTCGACTGTTTCGAAAAATTCGCGAAAACCTCGGTAAAAAATAAAAACGCCTTCTCGGAACCCGTGAAAAAGCAACGACGACCGTGCGACGAGACGGTCGTCGTTTCCGCCTTATCCTCACACACCATGCACGCCCGAACGATCCCCCCGACCCGCGACGTCGCCTTATTGCTCGGGTCGGCCGGGGGCGTTTCCGGCAAAGGAAGCGGGGCATCTCCCTCGCAGGACGCTCTGAACCTCGTGCGTTGGTCCCTGGCTCGAGGCTTTCTGGACCCGCGACGTGACCGCCTCGTGGCGGTTCACTGCAGCGAGCTCAACCCGTTGACAGCGTCGGGCACGCGCGTCACGCACGAGCTGGTCACCCCCTCCGAGTTCCCCGAGTGGATGCCCCCGGCGCTGGCGCACGCGTTCGGGCGGTTCGCGGCGCGAGGCGGGGGAAAAGGCGCCGCGGCCGCGCTCCTGGAGAGCCCGCTCGCGCCCGCCGAGGCGCTCGTCCGGTTCGTCTCCGGCGAGCTCCGCGGCGTCGCCGAGGGGCGGCACTCGGCTCGGCTCGCGGCGTTTCGCGCCGAGCGCGCGCCGCGCTTCGCGCGCGGTGCTTCCGCCGCGGCGGCGCGAGACGGGACGACGCCGCACGGCGCATCATCGGAAGAACCGTTAGAACCGTTCCCGGTGGACCTCTGGCCCGCGGAAGACGCGGTGCCGTCGCGGCGGAGTCTTCGCGGCGACGACGAGGCGACGACGCCCGCGTTCGACCTCGTTTTGGTCGGCGCGAGCGACCGAAACGAAGGCGCGTTCGGGGCGCTGCGCCGCGCCGCGATGGGCTCGGTGAGCCGGCGCGTTCTGGAACGCAGCCCCGCGCCCGTGCTGGTCGTGCGCGCGCGCGACGCGCGCCGAGCCTCGGGGTTCGGGAACGACGCCGCGTTCGCGCCGCCGTCACAGAAAAAGCGCGAGACAGCCGGCGAGGTCTCGACGGCGAGACGTACGGACGCGAATGGCCACGCGCGGTCCCGCAGTTTCCCGGGAAACTGGAGGATGCTCGTGGACGAGGAGGAGGAGGGAGATGGGAAGAACGGTGTCGTCATCAGTTCTTCCGGACGTGGCACGGCACACGAGACGAACGAGGCGAACGAGACGACCGAGTCGCGTTCGGAGTCGCGTTCGGGTTCGTCTCGCGTACGCGACGAGGGCGGTACCGTTCGCGCGGGTCCGGGTCGGTCCGCCGACGCGCTCGTCCATAGAATCCCGAGAGTCCCTGTTTGCGTTCGCGAAACACGAAACGTCCCCCCGGTCACCGGCAACGTCCTGTGCGTCGCGCACGACGGCGGCGAGGACGGCGTCGCGCTCGTGCGCTGGACGCTGCGGACGCTCCTGCGCTCCACCGACCGCGCCGTCGTCGTCGTTCACGTCGCGCCGGGGCATTCGCCCGCGGCGCTCGCCGCGGCGTTCGGGACGGAAACAAATACTGAGAGTACAACGCAGTCGCCCGGGCGGGGGCCCGTCGCCGACGCGCTGCTGCAGTCGGACGAGGACGTGGCGCGCGCCATCGCGGCGTTCCGCCGCGAGCGCCCGCCGCCGGCGACGGCGCCCGCGAGCTCCGTGCTCGTGGTCGGCGCGGGGGAGGCGCCGGAACTCGCCGAAACGCAAGGTCCTCTCCCCTCGGCGCACGATACCGTGACTGGCGCGTCTTCGCGCAGTCGCGTTGGAAATCGCGTCGCCGCCGGGCTCGGCCCTTTCCTCCCCCCGGGAAGCGCGGAGGGTTCCCGCGGGTTCCACGAGAAGTGGGGCCTCGGCGCGCTTCTGCGCGCGGCGTCCGAGCGGTCTGCGGATGTCCTCGTGGTAGGCTCGCGGCGACTGAAGCGGCGTATCGTCTCAGGCGGCGCCGCGCGCGCGTGCGCCAGGCTCGCGCCGTGCGCCGCGCTGGCGGTCCCCGCAGACGCGCTCGCGCCGTTTCGACGAAAATAAACGACGGCGACGTCGTTTCCGTTTCCGTCGCCGCGACCACAAGGAGGGTGTTTTTTTCTCTTCTCGATCTTCATCATATCAAAGATAAGGTTTACGGTGGGTTTGTAAGACGAACGTGAAGATACGCGTGTGCGTCCTCGGAAATTTCTTTCCGCGCGTGGATACTCAGCCCCGACCTTTCGCGTACTCAGAACGCCTTTCGCGACGTCGCACGGGAGCTCCTTTTCTTTGCAGAGACGAAAAGACGCGATTGTTTGCGTTTGTCATCCATCGATTTTGCTGACTGGGCACGTTCTGATCTGACTAAATGCGCATACGCCGGTACGGGATTCGCGAAGGCGCATTCTAATCAGCCGGGTTTTGGCCAATACGTGGCGCTTGTTACCTTTCGGAGGTTTTCTGCGCCGCGCTACTCGTGCTCGCGTCCCCCGCACGCAGCGCGGGGCGGGCCGAGACGCGCGCGATGTCCTCCTCGGTCATCTCCGAGGATGTGCGCTCGCTGGTCAACAGCGAGACCCTGCCGTCGGTGAACCCGGTGAACTTGCTCGGTGCGTCCTCCTTCGCCGTTCGGGCGGATAATGCAAACCCGCATCGAAAAAGAGTTGCTCGCCACGCGCCTCCTCCGACCGCTCCCGCCGCGCGCGCTCGCCTCACCGCCGTTCGCGACGAACGGCGAACGAACGAACGAACACGACTCACCCACGAAACGTCCGAACGATCCACGCACGCCGTCGCAGTGTTCTTCGGTTTGTTCGTGGTACTGAACGACAAGCTCCGCGGCTGGTACGCCGCGCTCGACCCGAACGCGGTGCTCAACGGCATCCCGGGCGCCGGCCCGCCCGGCTCGCTGGAGCACGTCGAGACGTTCCACGCGCTCTGCGCGACGCTCATCTTCGCCACGGCGCTGGCGTTCAACATCAACGCCGCGGCGTGGAGCTCGCACGGCTCCAAGTACAAACTGAACCTGCAAGTGGCGTACATCAGCGCGGTCTCCGCCTGGACGCACAGGGAGATGTGGCTGGAGAAGGACTGGTACGTGGTGTACCAGGGCGCAGCGACGCCGCGCGCGCGCAACGGCCTGGTTTCCTTCTCCGGCCTGCGCCAGCTCGAGTGGCTGTTCACGACGCCCGTGCTCCTGCTGCTCGTGCAGAACCTGCACGCGTACGCCTTCGCCGCGCTGCCGCGGAAGGAAAAGGCGAAGGAGGAGGATGCGCGCGCGTCGGGGGCCAACGCTAACGAGACGACGCGAAACGCGGAAATCTTCGAAAGAAAAAGCTCTTCGAAGACGCGCGGGTACGTCCCCGTGAACCGTGCGGTGCTCATCGCGGTGGACATTCTGATGCTCATGTGCGGCTTGGTGATGCCCTTGACGTCGGGCACCGAGCGGCTCGCGTTCCTGCTCGTCTCGCTGGTCTGCTTCTGCTACGTCATCGGGCACTCGGTGGCTGCGCTTTTTGACATTTTGCGCTTCGCGCGCATGGGCGTCTTCGACTCCGGGCGGCTGGTGGTGATCGCCGCGCTGAAGTGCGTGGCGTGGGCGGGGTACCCCGCCATCTACTTCGCCACGGAGTGGGGGTTGCTGTCGTGCAAGCAGCAGCACGACCTCTACCTGTACAACGACGTGCTCACCAAGTTCACGTACTCGCTCGTCATCTCCGCCGGGTCGCTTCGGTTCATCGAGAAGCTCGACGACCGCCGCGCCTCGTTCGCCGTGCACATGTCCAACGTGCAGCGGGCGTTCTTCTTCAACATCACGCACGAGCTGCGCACGCCGCTAAACTCCATCATCGGGTTCAACACGTTGGCGATGGAGTCGGGCGAGCTCACGGACTTCACCAACTCGTTCATCAAAGCCTCGCTCACCTCCGCCGAGGCGCTGCTCGGGCTGATCAACCAGATTCTGGACTTTGCCAAGTTCGAGGGCGCCAAGGACGAGAGCGGCGGGTCGAGCTCGAGCATCGAGCTGTCCGAGGACGTGTGGACGATCCGGCAGCTCATCGAGCAGGTAACGGACATCTCGCAGAAGGCGTCCAGCCGAGGCGTGGAGCTGGTGATGCTCGTCAGCAAGCCCGAGCACTTCAACACGCGCTTCGTGGGCGACTTTTTTCGCCTGCGCCAGTGCTGCATCAACCTGGTGGATAACGCCATCAAGTACAGCAGCAACGTCGAGGGGCGCGAGGCGCTGGTGGAGTTTTTCGTGAACGTCAACGCCATCGAGGGCAAGCCCCACGCGAGCCAGCTCTCGTTCGAGGTTCGCGACAACGGTGTCGGCATCCCCGTGGAGAAGCAGCACGCGTTGTTCGTGCCTTTTTGCCAGCCCGCGGACCACAAGACGGCCAAGAACAAGGGCACCGGCCTCGGCTTGGTCATCACCAAGGCCATAATCGAGTGCATGGGCGGGAGCATCGACTTCGAGTCCGTGGAGGACGAGTACACGCGCTTCTTCTTCCACACGCAATTCGCGCACGCGCAGGCCACGCCGAGGCACTCGATGTCCAGCGACGGCCGCGCGGCGGCGAACGACGACGAAGACGACGACGCGCCGGACGAAGAGACGAACGATTTCGTGGAGGAGGAGTTTGACCTCGAGAATGACCGTCTGCCTCCCGGCGCGCGCGCCTTGTTCCACCCGTCCGTCAGCGACAACACGCGGAAGCACGTCGGGTGCATATTGAAGTGCTTCGGCGCGCGCCCGGGCGTGCAATACGTCACTGTGCAGCGCGAAGAGCAGCTCAGCGCCAAGGTGCGGCAAGCGGCGCAACTGGGGAGTCCGATCATCTTGACGGACGTCTCCGGCGTTAAACACGCCCTCGAGTTTTCGCGCGCGCAGCCGCTCGAGGCGCCCGTCGGCGTGGCGGTGTTCGGGCTGCCGTACCAGCTCATGGAGCTGCACCGCACGATCGCGGACGAGCCTAACGTGCAGTTTGTGCTCAAGCCGGTGAAGCCGTCGGACCTGCTGCGCGCGGTGACGCGGCTGGCGAACATCGCCACCAACTCGCACGACAAGGTGGTGGCCGGCGACGCCGGCTGGCTGCACGACTCGCTCGGCGGCGAACTGTTCGCGGGGGACCTCGCGGACCGCCTCGAGGCGGCTGGTTTGAACGCCGCGCAGAACGCCATCGACGCTTCTAAGGCGAACGAACTGAACGAAGTCACGAGGGACGAGCGCGCGCTACGAGCGAAGCGCGACTCGTACGCGTCGCGAAGCTCCTCGGACGATGACCGCGGCGGTCACGCTCTGAGCGGCGGCGAGCTGAGGGGTATGTCCGTGTTGCTGGTGGAGGACAATTTGATGAACCAGCAGATGGCGAAGTACTCCATCGTCAAGGCGGGCGCGGACCTGGAAGTGGCGAACCACGGTCTGGAAGCCGTCGAGTTGATTAAAAAGCGCCTCGGCGAAGGCACACGAAACTACGACTGCGTGCTGATGGACATGATGATGCCGGTGATGGACGGCGCGGAGGCGACGCGCGAAATACGGCGGCTGGAGAAAATCTCGCTCCGAAACGACCAAAAGCCGCACGTCATCGTCGGTTTGAGCGCCAACGTCGGACCGGAGTACACGAGCAAGGTGAAACTGGCGGGCATGAACGGCTCGATGTCCAAGCCGTTCTACCCGGCGACACTCAGAGCCACGCTCGCGAACGTCATGAACGGGACGTACCAGGGCTTCGCGCGCGTCTCGGGGGAAGGAAGAGACAACGTGCACCACAAGCCGGGGAACTAGTACGTAGCGAGCGAGCGAGCGAGCGCTCCGCGAGTGCGTACGTACTACAGTAAAAACAGTAAAAACAGTAACGCGACGTACTACACGTAATAGCGCATTCTATGAACGCGTGTGACGCGGGTTACACCCGACATCACCGTCCCTCTCTCTCCGAAACACGCGTGTGACTCGCCGGACGCTATCGTATGAGAAACGTATCAGAAACGAACCGCCTCGTCGCGCGCGTCGTCGGCGCCGCTCGGGAAGGCGCGCCACAGCCGCGCCGCCGTGTACGACGCGACGAGCGCGGTGGCGGCGCCGACGACGGCGTTCTCAGTGGCGAGCGACTCGCGCAGACGCCGAACGCCGAGGTGCGCCATGCGCGCCGTGCTCGCGGGGACGGCGCGCCAATCCCAATCGAACGCCCTGGGCGCGTTCGGGAACGACAGGTCGTTCCCGAAGTCGAAGCGGCGGAAAAGCCGCTCTAGGAAGAAGAAAAAGCCTCCGTAGCCTCCGTCCTTCCTCCCCGGCTTCGCGGGACCCTCTCCGTGCGTCGCCGCTTCCGGCGCGATGACGTGGAAGTCCGCCACCAGCGCCTCAACCTCCCGCTTCAGCGCGGCGAGCGCGGCGACTGTCTGCGCGTGCTCATCGTCGAGGAAACACGCCGGGACGGAGGACGTTTTCGTACCGTAACCGCCCGGCGCCCCGGCGGCGGCGGCGGACACCTCGACGGCGATGCGCGCGACGCGGGCGGCGGCGCCTCTGAAGGCGCGCTCGGAGGGACGCGCGCCGAGGCTCGAGGCGAGCCGCTCGCACGCCTCCAGGCTCCCGAACGCGCCGCTCAACCCGTACCGCACGTCATCCAGAATCGCGTGTCGGTCGTGTTTAGGGTGTGCGTGCTTCCGGTCGTGCTTCCGGTCGTGTTTGCGCGAGAGCCGAAAGCCGAAACGGCCCTTCTCCGAGTTTGAAAACGCCTTCGAAAACGAGCGCGTCTTCGCGTCGTCGCCCTCGTCGCTCGACGAGTTTGCGTTCTCCTCAAAAACGCCCTCTTTCTCTTTAAACCGGCGTTCACCCTCATTCGAATGCTCTTCGCGGAACGTCCCGCCGAGCGCGGCCGCGCCGAAAGAAGCCTCCGCCGCCGCCACCGCGCGCACGGCGGCGACGTGCGCGTCGCGCGCGGCGCGCGTCAAAACGCGGAGCTTCTCGACGGCGACGGGCGCGTCGCCGCCGCACAAATCCGAAAACACGAACCGCGGGGAAAACGCGCGCGACACGTGCGCCGTGGCGTCTATTTCTTTGACGTACTCGTCCGCGCGCCGTTCGAGCGCGCGCAGGAGCTTTCGTGAACGCGCGCGCCAAGAAGCGCTTTCGCTTTCACGTACTGTGCTTCCATGTACGCTTCCCGCGTTGTTGAAATCATCCGTCTGTCTGGATCGATCGTATGAGCCATCATACGTCGCGGCGAAGGTTTTCGTCCCCGAAGGCGGCTTGAGCTCGCCCGCCGCCGCCGAGACGAGCGCGTTGGCGAGCGCCTCGACGGCGTCCATGAGCCGCGGCGCGTGCGAAACCGACGCGCCCTCCGCGATGGAGCGGAGCTGCGCGATGCCGGAGGCGACAATCTGCGCGTCGGAGCGATCATGCTGCGCGAGCGGCGACGACGAAGCGTCGACGAAAAGCACCGCGCGGAGCACGGCGATCTGCTCGCGCGCCGCCGACGCGTGTTTCTCCGCGCACGCAACCGCGAAGTCCCAGTCGCCGCCCGCGCGCTCAAGCGCCCGGCGCAGGTCGAAGACGAGGGCGCCGTGTCGCCTCCGGGGCGCGCGGATCGCCGCGAGCCCGCGCGCGCGCGCGCGCGGCGAAAGCGCCGCGAGCGCTGTCACGGCGCCCTCGGCGGCGCCGGCGCTGTCCGCGGAGACGCGCCCGCTGGACCCGCCCCAGCTGCCCCGCGACGCCAGCTGATGGCGAGACCCGAACCGCTCGGAGTCGGTCGAGGACCGGCGTCCGTCGCGGTCGCGGTCGCTCCCGAACGACCCGCGGCGGCTCTTCCCGTCCGAGTCCTCGTTGCTGTCGGCGCTGGCGCCGCCGCTGGTGCCCACGCTCGAGCTGCTGTACGCGTACAGACCGGAGCGCATCACCTGGTCCGTGCTCGCGGACTTCTTCGGGAGCGACGGGAGCGGCGACCCTCCTCTCGGACTCGCGTCTCTCGCGTCTCTCGCGTCGTTCAGATCGTTCCCGCGGACAGCGCCGCCGCCGGCGATGTTCGACTCCAGCCCGTCGGCGAACGCGCGCAGGTCCCGGACCGCCCGCCGCGCCGCGCGCACGGCGTGTTCGCCGGCGTCGCCGTCGAGCAGAGTCGCGATCGCCGCGCGGAGCGGCGGCGCGCCGAGCCAGTCCGCCGTCTCGCCGAGCCGCTCCGCGTCGCGCCGCCGCTCCTCGGAAAGACGCGTTCCGGCGTTTCTCTCCGGTTTATCTCCGAAAACGCCCCCCTGGCTCTCGGAACCCGAGAGACGCTCGCTGTCGCCCGCGAGAGGCGAAGGCGAGCCCAGCGGCTTCGACGTGAAGCTCTCCGCGTCGGCGAGGAAGGTGCGGAGCATCTTCTCCGCGAAAAC
>Ga0181559_10002984_pt1 | contig 16691 bp, 18 predicted proteins | sample 011ome_21_FD_133752 | JGI IMG/M metagenome (GOLD analysis project Ga0181559, IMG submission 133752) | Coastal salt marsh microbial communities from the Groves Creek Marsh, Skidaway Island, Georgia - 011508AT metaG (megahit assembly) | ecosystem: Environmental > Aquatic > Marine > Intertidal...
AATTCCAATTTAGGTGGACTAAGTTTTGCTCAAAAAACACTTGAGTTAGCTCATGGTGATTACAAGGCTAACAATATGATGAACCGGATTGCACCTGTCAGGGACTCCCTTGACTTTATGGATGACATCAAAGAAATGGATCCAGGTCAGATTTACAATGTATTAAGATTTGAACAGCCACAAACTATTGCTTTTGTACTTGCTAATGTGGATGCAGACAAAGGCTCAGAGGTTCTTCAAATGATGCCACCTAATGTCCAGGAACAAGTCATTGAAAGAGTGGGTGCTATGGAGACTACTCCTATGGACCAAATTGAAGTAGTTGCAAATACACTGGGTAGCAGAATGGGTAAAAAAGGCCAATCGCCCCGTGTCAAAACTGGTGGGGTCAAATCAGCCGCTGAGCTTCTCAATTGGTTTGATAAAGATGAAGGGAAGGAATTGCTTAAAAGTATTGAGAAAAGAAACCCGAAATTAGGTGGTTCTATAAGGCAGAGAATGTTCCGTTTTGAGGACCTTGTTAGACTTAGCGCAGGTGACATTTCCAAAATTACTAAAGAAGTTGACCAGGATGATCTTGTCATTGCTATGAAGAATGCTTCGGCAGAGCTCAAAAAAGTCATTTACTCAACCATGTCCAAGAGGGCAGTCGAGGCACTGGAGGAACAACTTGGTTTCCTTGGTCCCAAAAGGCTTTCTGAAATTGAGTCCGCACAGGATCGAGTAATTCAAATCGTTCGCGAACTCGAAGAGGATGAAGAAATTATCCTCGATACGGGAGGAAGCGACATTGTCGTACAGTAAAACAATTTCATTTCCACGACCGCCTCAGGGTTTTTCAGTAATTTCTGTTGAGCATCCTGCAGTGCCTCTTGTTGAAGTAACAGAAAATAAGAAGAAGTCGTACGAGCAAGGAAAACAAGAAGCCACTGATTTTTATCTTAAGGAAATAAAAAAACTTAGAGAAGATTACGCAAACCGCCAGCATGCATTACTTGGCTCTATTCAACAAAAGATAGACGATGTTCTGAATGAGTTAAATTCCAGGTTACCTAAACTTGTCGTCAATACCACTGAGCGCGTTTTAGGTAATGTTAAGCTAGATGCAGAAATGATCCAATCACTGGTCAAGTCCATGATTGAAGATTTTAATGATGACCAAGAGAGCTTGGAAGTTTTCCTATCCCAGGACGATCTTGGTCTCTTAAAATCACTTTCTGACAAAGATAAAGAACCTGTTTCTGCTAATGCTGTTCAAGAGGAAGGTTTTGCCAGTGCAATCGCCGGGATCTTTGATGGAATCGATGGGGATGATGCCTTGCTAGAGGGATATCCGAATGTCAAATTTTTTGAAGACGCTTCTTTAAAATCTGGCGACTGCCAAGTCAAAAGCAGGTTTGGCTTACTCGACGGCAGAATTGCTACTAAACTCCGGAGACTTGAAGAGGAGATTCAAGGTGATTGATTCCTTGCATGAACGCTTTTCTTTGATTGAAAAGGGGGTCAAGGGTGCCCGAACCCATGACAAAATCGGTACGGTCAGAAAGGTTACCGGCTTGATTATTGAATCAGAAGGACCTGAGGTTTGCATAGGCCAAGTATGCTCCATTACATCTGATCGGCATAAAGAAAGCACCGAGGCCCAAGTCGTTGGTTTCCAGGAAAACAAGGTGCTCTTAATGCCAATTGACAGCATTCACCTCATTCACCCAGGGTGCAATGTTATCTCCCAAAAGAATTCGAATAATGTCCCCAGTGGTAATGCACTATTAGGCAGAGTGATTGATGGCATGGGAAGACCGATCGACAACAAAGGTCCTTTATTGGCCGACACTAGGGATGGCTTTTATGCGGACCCACCTAGTCCTCTAGATCGCAAACTTATTTCTGAATCATTTAGTACTGGCATTAAGTCTATCGATACTTTTACTCCTCTAGGTAAAGGGCAGAGGGTTGGTATTTTTTCGGGTAGTGGAGTAGGGAAGTCTGTCCTGCTCGGTATGATTGGTCGTGGTTCTGAATCAGATATAAATGTTATTTCCTTAGTTGGCGAGAGAGGCAGGGAGCTGAAGGAGTTTATCGAAAACGACCTAGGTCCTGAAGGAATGGCCAAATCTGTCATTGTGGTTTCAACGTCTGATCAGCCTGCACCCATGAGAATTCGAGCATCCACTCTTGCCACTGCTATTGCAGAAGGTTTTCGGGATGAAGGACGTAGTGTCTTACTATTAATGGACTCCTTGACACGTTTTGCCATGGCCCAAAGAGAGATTGGGCTAGCAGCTGGTGAACCCCCAGCAAGCAGAGGTTATGTTCCATCTGTGTTTGCTGTTCTCCCAAAACTTCTCGAGCGCACGGGTTCGACAGACAATGGCTCCATAACCGCAATATACACTGTTTTGGTTGAAGGAGATGATATGAATGAACCAGTTGCTGATGCAGTTAGAGGATTTCTTGATGGTCATATTGTTCTCGACAGACAATTAGCGAATGCCAATCACTTCCCTGCAGTTGATGTGCTCAAAAGCGTGAGCAGATTAGATCGTGCAGTATGCACCAAGGAAGAAATTTCATTAATATCGAAAGCTCGGGACTTACTCTCTACATATAAGCAAAATGAAGATCTTATTAATGTTGGGGCTTATGTAAAAAATAGTAACCCAAAAATTGATGAAGCTATCAATAAGTTTGGCCCAATCTCATCGTTTCTCAAGCAACCCTATGATCAACTTTATCCACGCCATGAGAGCTTCAATGCACTCAAATCAATCTCCGCATGAAAGCATTTAATTTTAGACTCAAAACTTTAATGCATTTAAGGGAATCAGCCAGAGAGCAATGCCTTAAATCATATGGCAATTCAATTAAAGAGTTTAATCGACTAGGCGAATCTCTCAAAGCGCGGGAGGATCAGTTACAGGAACTTCAAGACTACATAAAACGAAAACGATCTTCTGGTTTCTATGGGCAAGATGAAGAAAATCATCAACGCACTGTGGCTATATCTAAAGACAAAATCATTGAACTTCATGGAGAGCTTCAAAACGCCAAAAAAATCCAAGAAGCCAAAAGAAAATTATTCTTAAAAGCTGATGCAGAGTTTAAAAGTTTAGAAAAACTTAAAGGAATGCAAAAGGCAGAGCATTCGCGTAAACAGCAAAAGAAAGAGGAAAATGAAATCGATGACATTATTGGAAGTCGTTTTGCTTATAACTTAAATTCACCATTATCATGAAAATATCTCCTTCACTTATTGTAGTTGCTGCCGTCATTTTATCAGTGGCGAGTGCAGGCATCATGCTGACCCTGAATTATGATGCTTTATTCAAGCCTAAACCCATTATTAAGGCGGAGTTTACCAGTGTTGAATTTGATGCCGATGACACGAGTTACTCGCCGGCTGAAACGCATTCCATGAATCAACTCTCAAAGGAGTTGGCTGCCTTAAAAGAAAGGCTTATTGAAAGAGAAAACGAATTGGACGCCCGAGAGTCTGCGATTTCTATGGATTTAGAGTCTCTTGAGAAGCAGAAGCGTGAATTGAATCAAATCCGTGGAGACCTAGAGGATCGACTTACCGATTTTGAGGCAAAACAAGGGCAAGACTTGAGTGATGAAAAACTCAAGGAATACAAAGATACTTCTAAAAGGTGGGTGGAAATGGGACCTGAGGTTGCCAGCGTTGAGATTCAGAACTGGAGGCAAAAAAGAAAATTCGAGCAAGCTCTTACCATATTCGAACTTCTAAAAGCTGAAGACAAAGCTCCTATCATTGCATTTATGCTCAACAGCGACGATGATGCCATGATTGAACTGGCGGATGCCTTGGCCATGAGAGACCGTGGGTTATTGCCGAGCTTGGATATAGACGGGAATGCCCCAGTGTCCATCCAGAATTAATTAAAATGGATTCAGTTTCACAGGTAGCATCCTCCGCTCGATCTTCGTCATCCCTGCACCCGACTCACCAACCTATTGGCAGGAATGGCTCATTTTGGCTACCACCCAAATCAAATGTAAGCTTTGAGTCTAACTTGAACAAGCAATCCAGGGAGAATGGACCAAAGCCTTCACCGTCTGATAAATCAAGCGAACAAGCTAAACTGCCTTCATTACCTAAGGCAAAAGGAAGGTCGGCCAACTCCCCACAATTAAATAGTCATAAGAATGTCCCTGTTACTGTCAAAGGGAGTGCCAGTCCCATAATTTCCAAATTGCTATCTCAAAATTCACTTGCGACCAAAAAATTACCCCCCAGGGTCACTATGCCTGTGGCCAATAGGGGGACACAATCTGCCCCGGATAGGGCTTTAATCCTAGTCCCTCCGAAAGAGGCTAAGACCACCAAAGAGATACCTGTTGATAAATCGTCAAGAGATCTACCTTCCGAGCATGAAAATACTGGATCAAAAGATCACGGTAAAAAGAAAAAAGGTGGTGGCACAAAAAATGCTCTAAAATATATGTCCATGAATGCAACTGAATCGAATCTTACTGCCACAGCCTTCTCAGGTAAAAGTGATTCGTTGAATCACAGTACTGCCCAGAAAGCACTTAAGCAGTTTGTTCAAGATGCAATCCCGCCTCGCATTGCTTACATATCAAAGTTTGACAGAAAAGTTATAAGGTTTGCCCTCGACCTGCCTAATGGCGGAAAGCTTGGAGTTCGCCTTCAAAAGGACGGGACACATCTTTCCTTGTCGTTAATTTGCCCAGACTTACGCTCAAAAGAACAACTTTCGTTTCTCGACGGAGATTCCCTTTCGGGGATAAATGGTCTTAAAATATCTGTGTACAGTTCCTACCAAGAGATGGACTCACTCAATCCCTTAGCCGCTTAACCTTAATTACAATGATTGACTCAATTGCCTCTGCCCAGACTTTAACTAACAATCCCAGAACTGCCCCTGAGGCGAATACTGGGTCCAAGAGCTCTGCGACTTTACAAATGGAGGATTTCCTTCAACTCTTGACCAGCCAGATAAGCAACCAAGATCCACTAGAACCGATGAAGGATACAGAGTTTATTTCGCAGATGGCCAACATTGCGTCCCTTGAGCAAATGGAACAATTCTCCAAGGGATTTGAGACTTTTGCTGACTCACAGAAAGATATGGTTGCTCAAGCTTACCTAGGTAAGATGGTGTTCATTAAAGATCAGGGTCAAGAGGTCAGTGGTATGGTCAATTCCGTTGAAAAATCTGAAGACGGAAAAATATCTGTGATCGTTGAAGGCAAAGACTACGATCCATCCTCTATCGTCAAGGTAAGTTTACCAAGTGAATCCTAGAAGATGATACCTTCACTACATAACGGCGTTTCTTCCTTGAAGAGTCTTACTCAAGGCTTGCAAGTATTGGGGAACAATATCGCTAATGTTAATTCACTTGGCTACAAGGCATCTCGAGCAAACTTTTCTGATAACTTTTACATGCATGTCAATGATGCAGAGTCTGGTGCTGATGGTGTCCCCAGCAACAATATTCAGCAACATGGCACAGGTGTTCATGTTAGTTCACTTTCATCAGACTTTAACCAAGGCACTATTGAGGTAACTGGATTGGATTTAGATATCGCAATTCAGGGTGAAGCTCTGCCAAATGCTGGTGGTTTTTTCGAATTGCAAGACCCAACCACCGGTGACTTTTTCTACACTAGAGCTGGTGCTTTCGAATCCACGGTGGAAGGATTTGTTGTCACCCGGGATCAATACCGATTCCAATTACTTGATGTTGACGGGAAACCGATGACAGTAGGGCTTGAAGATGGAGAGACCCTTCTTACCCGGAGGATTGAGGAAGATGGTGTGGTTAATCTTGTGGTAAATCGTGAGGGTGAAGATATTATTCGGAAATCCGGTCAGCTTAAGATCGCAAACTTCCAGTCCCCTCAATACCTCAGGAGGGTGGGTAACGGTTTTTATTCAAACGGGCAAGAAGGCCAGAATTTGGCAGGTATTTTGGATAACACCATCCCTGCCGTTGGTTCCAATGGCAAGATCAAGCAATATGCCCTCGAATTATCAAATGTGGATTTAACCAATGAATTCGCTGCTATGATCTCTTACCAAAGGTCCTTTCAGGCAGGATCCCGTGTCATCACAACCTCGGATGCCATTTTAACTGAAGCAGTAAACCTTAAACGATAGCTTTTTCACTCAACTTATTTAGATATGTGTGCAGCTCAATTAGACGAACTACCCGATAATAATCCTTCTACTGAAACCAAACCCAGCGGAGGGAACCTTGTTCCTGCCCTGATTGCCATTGTCCTGGCCCCCGCACTCACAGTCGGTGCAATGTTTTTTCTTATTCAAATGAATAAGCCTGAGGAAACAATAAAACCACAAATCATTGAAGGCGGTCAGCCTCTTGACATGGAACCATCTGGTGAGGAAAAGTATTACGAGCTGACTTCTCTAATTACCAACCTGGGGGGGCCAATAAAATCTAGGTACATAAATCTTGAGTTGAAACTTGAAGGTTTGGCTGGCGACTTTGAAAAAGTTCTTGAAATGAACGAACACCGCATTCGGGATAAGGCACTGGCAATAATGGGGGCTTACACCTATGAGGATGCTCAGTTGGATGGTTTTCAGGAAAGGGTTAGGGTAGACTTAAAAAAAGGCTTTTCTTCAGTTCTTCGTAAATATCGTGACGGTGAAAGCGACCTGATCCGTCAGATCTATTTCACTCAGTTTGTAGTCCAGTAAAGGATTTCTGATGGCAGCTGATTCAAATTTTGAAGACGAAAGCTTTGATTTATCTGAAATCGAAGGATCTTCAGGTCATCCGATTTTTCTTCATGACGGAACCAAAGTCTCGGCATCTTCCGGCTTAAGTTGTAAAAAATATGATTTTACAAATCCTATCGTTTTATCTGATGCAGACTTAAGCAAATTGCGCACAAAATCAGAGCAGTTCGCCTATTACTTAGCCGGTCACCTCTCGATGTTTTTACGCATTGAGTTTAACCTTGAACTGGAAGACCTGACTGCTGATCTTTACTCAAATTTCACTCAGTCTATCAAAACGCCTTCCTGTGTTACCATGTTCAAAATGCAGGAACTGAATGGGGTCTGCTTGCTGGATGTCAATTCTCACCTTTCTGCAACCGTTGTTGATCGAATACTTGGTGGTCGAGGCTCAACCAACCCTGAAGAGAGAGGGCTGACAGATATTGAAAAAGCTCTAGTTGAGGATTTCAATCAAATCATCCTCCAAGAATGGTGTAAGCAATGGGAGTCCACGATGTCTTTAACCCCAAGTATCATAGGTTCTGAAAGTACAGGGAAATTTTTACAGACTTCGCCTTCTGATGCAATGATGCTTATTATGAGTATGGAAGCATCCTTTGGCGATGTATCCGGTCCCATGAGGATTGCAGTGCCTTACTACACGATGGAACCTGTACTGAGTCGCTTGCTTGCAGCGGCATCAAGTGAAGAGAAAAAGACGCCGAGGACGCCGAGGTGGCATGAGGTTTACGACAATATTCCCGTACATGTTTCAGCAGAGTGGGATGCTTTTGAGCTTTCTCTTCGTGATTTAACCAATTTAGATGTTGATGATGTAATCGAAATGGACCCTGCACTCATCAAACAAACGAAATTAAGAATTGAAAACAGAACCTGCTTCACAGGTGAAGTTGGGTTGGAAGGCGATCAAGTTGCTTTTCAGGTAAATGAAAGTATTGCAGACGCAGTTAAGTTGATTGGAAAAAACCATGGATAGTAAAAAAATGGATATCGTTATGGACGTTAAGGTTAGTGTTACCGTCCAGTTGGGTACAGCAGAATTACCAATGAAAGAAGTTGTTGAGTTGAGCCCAGGTGCTCAGATACAACTTAAACAAAATGCCAAAGACCCCGTGGGATTGCTTGTTAATGGAAAGCTCATTGCCCATGGTGAAGTTGTAGTTATTGATGATCGTTTTGGTCTCAAGATAACTGAAATCATTGATTCTCCAACCTGATCCACCTTTTGCGATAATCTGCAGCTCAATCTTAATGAGGTCATAAATTGGTTTCATGGACCGCAACAATTCTTTCGTCAGCAGAAGCGATACCTGATACATCATGGATGTGGGTTCGTGTCCTCGCTTTTTTGGGCGTCCTCGCTTCTTGTGCTTTTTTTATCACTCATTATAATCGAAAAAAACAATTTCGTGCTTTTAGTGAAAATAAAGGAAAGATCTTAATTGCCGACACCTGCCCACTGGGAAACAGGCAATACCTTGTGGTTGCCCAATATGGAAAAGAAAAGCACCTAATCGGTGTAAACCCAAATGCAATCAGTCATCTATCCAAATTAGAGGACACGGAATTCGTCACGGTTTCTTCCCCCTCATCTCAGAATGAAGACATATCTTAAACTCCTGACATTATTGATCTTACTTGGTGGGCTACAAGTCGGAGATCTTTACAGCCAAACAACGGGTACGGGTGCCCCTGGGTTGAGGATAGATGTCACTGGGTCCAATGACGAGGGAGATTTCGGTGTTGCCATCCAATTGGTAATTGCGATGACGATTCTTACCTTGGGACCCTCAATTATTATGATGATGACTTGCTTTACCCGCATGGTCATAGTTTTAGGGTTCGTTAGAAATGCAATCGGTGTAAATGCGGCTCCTTCGAGCCAGATAATCGTCGGACTTTCTCTGTTTCTCACTTTTTTTGTTATGGGCCCTGTTTGGGATAAAATCTACGATGACGCTGTGACACCGTACATGGCTAATACCATGAAGTCAGGAGATGCGCTATTGGTTGCTACTGCCCATATGAAAAACTTTATGCTCAATCAGACTCGCCAGGAAGATGCCCAGTTTTTTCTGGAAATATCCAAGCAAGGAGCAATGACGCGGGATCAATTGCCGCTCAGCATTGTGGTACCTTCCTTTGTCTTAAGCGAATTGAGAACCGCCTTCCAAATGGGATTTCTCATTTTCATTCCATTTATTATCGTCGACTTCATTGTGGCTTCATCTTTGATGTCTATGGGAATGATGATGATGCCTCCTGTGGTGATTTCTATGCCTTTCAAGTTACTATTATTTGTTTTAGTTGATGGGTGGTATTTAGTCATACAATCCTTAGTAAACAGTTTTAATATTTCATAAAAGAGGGAGAGATAGAATTATGACAATGGAATTGGCAGTGGATATCATGAGAAACCTTCTTCAGACCGGTCTTCTCATTTCTGTACCTATTCTTGGCACCGCGTTAGTCGTCGGGCTTGCCATAAGTTTTGTGCAGTCTATTACCAGCCTTCAGGAACAAACTTTAACCTTTGTACCCAAGCTGATTTGTGTATCGCTGGCTATTGTGCTTTCGGCCAACTTTATCCTTAAAACGATGACTGAATTTTGTATATCTATGTTTAATTTGATTCCAACAATGGCACAATGACCATTGAGGCCGGGGAAATCGTAGTATGGGTACTCGTTTTCCTTCGGACGGGTGCTTTTTTTCTAGGGATTCCACTTTTCGCCGGAAAACTAATACCTGTTAAGATTCGGACCGCTTTTGGCTTATTGTTGTCGATTTTGATAAACCCCTTGGTTCCAGCAAACCTGGAGATTGCAAATCACTTTGCCGGGGCAATTTTGCTTTCATTGAACGAAATTTGTATAGGACTCCTTCTCGCTATGACTGTCCGGATGATATTTTTTGCAGTTGAGCTTGCGGGGCACCTTATTTCCTATGAAATCGGCCTTATGGCAAGCAGTAGTGTAAACCCTCTACTGGGTTCTACTGATGCTACAATAACAACCCTCCTGTATTACTTTAGTTTGCTAATCTTCTTTGTCGCGGGAATACACTATGACATTTTAAAAGCATTTACTTTGAGCTTCGAGATTTTACCTATTGGGAATTATTTCTTGTCCGCAAGCCCGATGGTGGAATTTGCCCGTGAAATTTCCAACGTTTTTGTGATAGGTACCTTAATTGCAGCTCCTTTCATTGCCCTCAACTTCATGATTAACATTTCCTTTGCTGTTCTGGGAAAAGCGGTTCCTAAAATGAATGTATTCATGACGAGTTTTTCGATTCGAATCCTCTCCGGTTTGGTTCTACTGGTATCCTCGATTTTGCTGATCACATCATACATACTTGATGGGAGTAAGCGTTCTGTATCCATCATGCTAGATATTATCCAAAACGGATAGTTTTATACGGTTATGGCAGATGTTGATAAAAGTTCTAAGACTGAGCCCCCTACAGAAAAAAGGCTTTCCGAATCAAGGTCTAAAGGGCAATTTGCCAAAGCTCCTGAAATTGCAATGACTTTAACAATGCTTGCAGGTGTACTTGTTATTGTATTTTTGGCACCCGCAAAAGCCTCGGAGCTGCTTACTTTCACCAAGTCAATTCTTGAAAATATTGATTCCATACAGGCAAGTCATGAGGGAGTTGCTCACACCCTGACTTCCTCTTATTTCTCCCTTGCCCTTATTGTACTGCCCCTTTTGGTGGCCTGTTTCGTTGCTGCTTTAATCGCAGAAGGCTTACAGACAGGCTTTCGTTTTACGCCCAAAGCTATCGAACCAAAACTGAGTAAATTAAACCCCATAACCGGCACACAAAGAATTTTTGGCTTAAAAGCATTAAAGACATTTTTCATTGATTTAATGAAGTTTTTAGCCATCGGGACTGTTGTTTGGCTTACTTTAATCATTTTTCTTGATGACCCGATATTTTATGCCCCCGTACCAATTCAGCATTTGCCTGAATTTATCTATGAACTCTTTCTCGTAATGTTCACTATCTTGCTTTTAATGCTAGGTATCATTGCCATCATAAACTACTTTATTAAGAAGAAAGAGCATGATGAGGAAATGAAAATGACTAAGCAAGAAGTAAAGGAAGAGAGGAAAAGCAAGGAGGTTTCTGCTGAAGTCAAGACTGCCCAGAGAAAGAAAGCGATGGAACTTCTGGGAGGGCAAGGTGTTACGGATGTTTCAACAGCAGATGTGGTCGTTACTAACCCTACACACTATGCAGTTGCATTAAAATATGAAAAAGGCACGGATAATGCTCCTATAGTTGTCGCGAAAGGAGATAATCTATTGGCCAGAAGAATAAAATTAATAGCAAAGGAGCATGAAGTTCCCATGATTGAGAACAAACCAGTTGCTCAAACTCTTTTTGCGTTAGGGAGGGTAGGCGAGCCTATCCCTCTTCAGATGTACCAAGTTGTTGCTTCCATCCTCGCTGAAGTTTACAAAAAACATGCTTACTATTTTCACCGTCTCAAGGCTAGGCGACTTCTGGCTAAGATGCCCACGGCCAAAGCATTTTCATGAGCGGAGTCTTACAAAACATTCGCTCTTTCTTTGCTCGTTTCGGGGGGAATTCAGATTTGGGCTTTGTTTTTGGTTTATTTGGGGCGGTGCTCCTGCTAGTTCTTCCGATTCACAAGGATATACTCAGCATACTGCTTGTGTTCAGCATCGCGATATCCCTGCTTATCCTTCTCACGGTTATCTATGTCAAGGACCCGCCTGAGTTTTCGGTCTTCCCCACCTTACTCTTGGCAGTCACGCTGTATCGTCTTGGACTAAATGTGGCCTCGACCCGACTCATCTTGCTTGATGGAGATGCGGGTTCGGTCATCCACTCTTTTGGAACATTCGTGGTTGGTGGAAATTATGTAGTTGGGGCTGTGATATTCTTAATTTTAGTCATCATTAATTTTGTTGTTATCACAAAAGGTGCGGGCAGAATAGCCGCGGTTACTGCAAGGTTCACTCTAGATGCCATGCCCGGAAAACAAATGTCGATTGATGCCGAAATGAATTCGGGTGTTATCACGGAAGCACAAGCCCTTGAGAGGCGTGAAAAAATCCAAAAAGATGCCGACTTCTACGGCTCTATGGACGGTGCGAGTAAATTCGTTAGAGGGGATGCAGTAGCTGGGATTTTCATCACTGTGGTTAATATTATCGGTGGTATTTTAATCGGATATTTCCAGCGGGACATGACCATGTCTGACTCTCTTCAAACCTACACTATTTTATCCATAGGTGATGGTTTGGTTACCCAGATACCGGCAATTATAGTATCGATTGCTGCGGGTATACTTGTCACCAGATCCTCTGAAGAGTCAAATTTAGGGGAGTTTGTCGGTCGTCAACTTACGGTTTATCCCAAAGCAATTGGGATCGCAGGCGCTATGCTTTTGATGTTTGCATTCTTTCTTTCCGAGACCTTCTGGCCTTTCTTTATCCTCGCTATCCTTTGTTTTGGTGCTGCTTACTATTTTTCAGAAAAATCCAAGGACGCAACCTTACAGGATATCACAGAAAGTCACCCTCAGATTGCCAACCAGGGCCAAGGGGGAGCGAAAGGCTTGCCGGCTCCGCAGGCAGGAGGAAATACCACTCAGGCATCTCCCGATGCTCCCCAGTTGTCACCCATGGAAAGTGCCATTGAGCAGGAAGTATTTGGGCTTGAGATGGGTTACGGTCTTTTGGTCCTTGCAGACAAGAAAAAGGGCGGTGACTTACTTGAGAGAATCACCGGGGCGAGAACTAATTTTGCCAAAGAAATGGGAATGCTTTTACCTACGATCGGAGTGCGTGATAACATTGAGCTTGAGCCGAATGAGTATCGCTTCCTGCTTCGGGGGAAAGAAGTGACTCGTGCAAGCGTTATTCCGGATCGTGCTTTGGCTATGAGCATGGGGGGAGGGGACGCAAGTAAACTTAATGGTATTCCAACTACAGAACCTGTGTTTGGGATTAGTGCCATGTGGATCCCTGAAAATGAAAAACGAAATGCAGAAGTTGAGGGTTGTACCGTTGTTGATCCGTCATCTGTTTTAGTTACTCATTTGGCTGATGTGTTAAAGCGTACAGCCCATCTCATTTTAGAAAGAGAGGGGACTCAAAGGCTTCTTGACTTAATCAAAGACAAAAACCCGACATTGGTCAGTGAGTTACTGCCTGATCTTGTAAATGTAGGTGTTATTCAAAGAACCCTCCAAAATTTACTGAGAGAGCGTATACCTGTTAAGAATCTCACCTTAATTCTTGAAACCATAGCTGATATGGCTGGTCTTACCAAAAACCCAGACGATTTATCTGAACAGACGAGAAAAAGACTGGGGATGTATTTTATTAAAGAATTTGAGTCAGAGCCCAACAAACTGGTTGCCATGACTTTTGAGCCCACCCTTGAGCAGACTTTGATTTCCCGTGTGAAGCGGAGTCAATTTGATATAGGTTTAGTTATGGATCCCCAATTGACCGAAGGAATCATTAAAGAAATTGAGCCTAAAATTAAAGAGATGAGTGAGAACGGTATGACACCAGTCATTGTGACCACTGCTGAACTCCGACTTGCTTTTAGAAGATTCATGGAACCGTCTTACCCTCAACTTGTAGTTTTAGCCTATCAAGAATTACCCGCTGAGACACAAATTGAGCCATTTGGAGCGATTGCTCTCGCAGGTCAACAATTGCCTGAGGATATTGTGAGCGCTATGGATAAACAAAATTCGCACGGAGATGTGCCTGTCGCTGCTTAATATTTCGTCATGGAAGTTGTAACCGAAAAAAGAAAGGAGCAAAACGCTGGTAAGCGTTACAAGCTTATTGTCCGTTCTGCTGAAGAAGCTGTGCGTGTCATTAGGGAGAAACTCGGTGATCATGCAAAAGTGCTTTCCGTCAGGCAAGTTGGAGGGGAAGGGCTGAAACGTTTTATTTCATCACCCAAGCTTGAAGTGATTGCAGAAATCCAAACCCCGGTCATATCTTCGGAAAAGGAGGTGGATGGCGAAAATAAGGATGCACAGACAGAGTTGAAAGAGTCTTCAGTTAAACTAGATTCAGTGAATAGTAATGTTCAGAATGGGCCAGCCAATGCATTGCCGCAGGGCATACCCAAAATCGATTCGCTTGATAACGATGCCGGTTTGATTTTGGAGAATGATACTCTTTCGCTCCTACAAAAAACAGGTTTCGACCAGACTTTGCTGAGGGATATACAATCTTGGCCAAACTGGGGTGATGTTAAAGACTTACCCTTGGCGGATGCACTTAAACACATAACGGTTGGGTTGTCCGATCGCTACAGGTCGTCATCAGAAGTGAAAACTACGAGTAAGATTGCCCTCATCGGGTCACCTGGCGTTGGGAAGACTACAACTTTGTGCAAGTTTCTTGCCCATGAAGTTTTCATGAACAAGACTTCCCCCATGGTCTTGAAGGTTGAGAGTGGCGTACCAAACCCAGATGACGCCCTGCGAATATTCTGTGAAGTTGTAGGTGTTACGCTTTACAGGCAAGCCGAGTCTGTGCCCGCCGCGTCCGATCAATCCCCGCTCTATTTGGACTTCCCTGGGCTTTCACTGTCCAACCTGGATGACTGGTCACAAACGAAATCCACCCTGGATGAGCTTGAAGTGGGCACTCGGGTTCTTGTTATAAATGGAGCCTATGACAAAGATGTTTTGTTTAGAAACATAAATACAGCCAATCATCTAGGTGCTACCCATCTCGCCATTACCCATTTCGACGAAATCTCAAACTCAACCAAGCTTTGGCCTTTAATCATAAGAAGTAATCTTACTCCCCTTTGTATCTGCAATGGGCAAAATGTTACAGGGGACTTCACCACAGGCGTTTTAAATCAAATGATATCAAGAACTTTTCCCGAAGAACTTTATGCCAAAGGGTTCTCTTCCTATCAACACCGATAACTCATGATAAAAGACGACGCTAAATTCTTCTTTTGTTTATCTGGTTTCACCGGCTTCGTACTCTTTTTCCTTGTTTCTTCTATTATACAGAAAGATACAATTGTCGCACTCGTCTATGGGACAGGTGGGTGCTTAGTCTTTTCAATCTTCGGCAGATATCTTCTGGGCTTTATCTTAAATGGCATCATGCATTCTCCTTCGGCACGCGTTGGGGATACCGCATCAGTTCCCGAAGCTGAATCCCCAAGAAAAGACAGGGTGACTCCTCGTCAAGAGAGGCAAAAACTTACAAACAACAAAAAATCTGTGGCTAGGACCGAAGCCAATCAAGGGGTCAAAGCATGACACTGATTCTACATATCTTTCCCAAGGAACCAGAAGCTAGATGAGTATTCCAGCACAAGCAGACCACGGGTATTCCCTCCAAGGGATGAAAAAAGCTGCTGAAAAATACAGGCAGGCAATGAAAGATGAAAAGTCCCGCAATGAATGGATTGAGAATTATCTTCCCCTGGTTAAGTCTATTGTATCTCGATTAAGACACCATTTCCCCGAAAGTTATGAAACTGAAGACATGTATGGAATTGGGGCTCGTGCCCTTGTTGTAGCAGTCAATAAATTTGATTCAACCAAAGGTAAAGCTTTTGGTAACTATGCAACGCTTAGGATTAAAGGCGCCCTGCTTGACGAATTAAGACGCATTGATTCCCTTCCGCGCTCAAATCGGGCAAAAGCTAAGTCACTACAAGCTACAATTGCATCCTTTGAGTCCAAGCATAATCGTGCTCCTTCCATATCGGAAATCAAAAATGAACTTGGATTATCTCATGCTGAATATGAAACACTGCTTAAGCAAACTCAACCCGTAACCTTTATTCCGATCGATGGAGGAAGCTCTGATTCTCACGGTGCCAGTGAAGAAAACCTCCCTCTCTCTGAAACCCTCTCGGACCCAACCGATATTTCTGCACCTGACCGTGCGGAGAAAAAAGAAAAGGTAAAAATACTAAGAGACCTTATCAAGAATTTACCCGAGCAAAATAAGAAAATACTGATGCTTTATTACTATGAAGAATTAAAGTTGTCAGAAATCGCTCAAATCTTTAGCTTGAGCGAAGGTCGGATCAGTCAAATTCTTTCACACTCTCTTTTATGCCTTCGTTCAAACTTTCAAACATTAGAATCTAAATAATTTCTTACTATGTTACTTGCTGTTGGTATAGTCATCGTTTTCGTCTCCTGTATTGGAGGTTTTGTAACTGCTGGAGGAAATCCAATTTCCCTGATCCACCCTGGTGAAATCATGATCATCTGTGGAATCGGCCTGGGCATTTTGGTAGTATCCAGTCCGAAAAGTGTTCTTATGAGCCTGAAGTCAGATATCATTAAGGCATTCAAGGGGGGGATCGCCAACCAGGGTAAGTTTATCGACCTTCTTGTTTTACTCTATGAACTCTTCATGCTTGGTCGCCGGAAAGGAACCCCAGCCCTTGACGAACATGTGAGTGATCCACAAAACAGCTCAATTTTCACAAAGTACCCTTCTTTCTTGAACGATGCAGGCCTGGTTGAATTTTTATGTAATTCACTCAGACCCATCGTTGATGGTAGATGTAAGCCAGGAGAAATTGGTGGAATCTTAAACGCAGAACTACAAAGCCGTGAAGCGGAAGCCACTCGCTCTGTAAAGGCGATTGAGATGATTGCTGACGCCTTGCCCGGCGTCGGTATCGTGGCTGCGGTTCTCGGTATTATTAACACCATGTCCAACCTAGAAGATCCTGAGTCTGTTGGTTATAAAGTCGCGGCTGCTTTGAGTGGTACATTCCTTGGTATTTTCCTTGCTTATGGAATTGGGATACCGCTTGGGCGACTTGTATCACTCAACCAAACTCAGGAATTCTTGTATTACAGAATTGTTGAAAGATCCGTTTCGGGCTTTGCCACCGGTTTGTCTCCAATTATGGCTGTGGAAATAGGGCGTAG
>Ga0181559_10002986_pt1 | contig 16691 bp, 9 predicted proteins | sample 011ome_21_FD_133752 | JGI IMG/M metagenome (GOLD analysis project Ga0181559, IMG submission 133752) | Coastal salt marsh microbial communities from the Groves Creek Marsh, Skidaway Island, Georgia - 011508AT metaG (megahit assembly) | ecosystem: Environmental > Aquatic > Marine > Intertidal zone...
ATCAGAATCTTGCTGCTGAGAACGCTGCGCTGAGACCCATCTTTTTACATGCCCATCATTCTTTAGCCTCTATTTTTACGGCAATTGTGACGGTCAGCTAACCGAAGTGGTTCACGAATCGCTATGATGACCTCGGACGTTGCGGTAGCGACAGCAACGATGCGTTTTGGGCTTCCTCTCCAGTGCTGTTGGCCTCGGTCGCGTCGCAATAGAGGTCCCGGCGTTCGTAGCGTCGAAATTGGAGCGGTAAAAAACGATCAGTCAATAAGGATGGTGGATGTCGTCGATGAGCCAAGAAAATGACCCGTTAGATGCCGAATCGCCGCTGAGCGAGGCGGATGCACGGCGATTGCATGAAGCACGCCGGCGTATTCTCGACGAACTCGGGAAGATCATTGTCGGCCAAGAGTCGGTGATTGATGAAATCTTGATCTGTCTCTTCAGCCGAGGCCATGTGATGCTTGAGGGCGTTCCTGGACTGGCGAAAACCCTGATGATCAGTACCCTAGCCAAGACCCTTGATCTCAAATTTAGTCGTATTCAGTTCACACCGGACTTAATGCCTGGTGACGTAACCGGCACCGAGGTTATCGAAGAAGATCGATCAACCGGTCAAAGGTCATTCCGGTTCATGCAGGGGCCTCTCTTCGCCAGCGTCTTGCTTGCGGACGAAATCAATCGTACTCCACCCAAGACGCAAGCCGCTCTTCTCGAAGCGATGCAGGAGGGGCAGGTGACGGTGGGCCGCGAGCAGCACCAGTTGCCCGACCCGTTCTTTGTGCTAGCGACACAAAACCCGATTGAACAGGAAGGTACCTATCCGTTGCCCGAAGCGCAGCAGGACCGGTTCATGTTCAAGATCTTTGTCGAGTATCCTAGTTTCGACGAGGAGTTCGAGGTCGCGCGTCGCACCACGGGCAGCAAGGCAGGAATAGTTGAGCCGGTCTTAAGCGGGGATGAGATCCTGCGACTTCAGGAACTTGTGCGACAGGTTCCGGTGAGTGACCACGTTGTTCGCTATGCGCTATCGTTGGTGCGTCAAACGCGTGTTGGTGCCGAAGGCGTTCCTGGATTTGTCGAGGAGCTTGTGGGCTGGGGGGCCGGTCCCCGTGCGGTGCAGTTCCTGATTTTGGGGGGCAAAGCCCGAGCCCTATTAGCCGGTCGCTTTCACGTGCAAGTCGAAGATATTCAGGCGCTTGCCAAACCGGTACTCCGGCATCGCATGGTTGTGAACTTTGCTGCCGAAAGTGATGGTATCACGAGTGACCAAGTGATCGACAGGATCATCGACGCGACACCTACGACAGAGGATGAGCTTTCTCGAGATGCCAGATTCCAAAAGATATTTGCGTCCTGAAGTCACCTCACGGATTCGCCGTCTCGAACTCACGGCACGGCGCGTGGTGGAAGGCTTTTTGTCGGGTATGCATCGCAGTCCCTATTCAGGTCAATCAATCGAATTTCTTCAGCACCGGCAATACTCGACCGGTGACGAGATTCGGCACATCGACTGGAAGGTGTACGCGCGGCAAGATCGTCTACATATCAAGCAGTACGAAGAGGAAACCAATCTGCGGCTCTCGCTGTTGGTAGACCGCTCTGGCAGCATGGCCTACGGCGAAGGTGACGAAAATAAATTTGACTACGCCGGGTCACTTGCTGCATCGCTCGCCTATTTGGCACTCAGGCAAAAAGATGCGGTTTCGTTGCAAGCTTTTGACGCAAGTGTGCATCGTTCGGTTGCATCGAGAAGTAATCAGCATCAGCTTGCAAGGCTTTTGTCCGTTTTGGAGACTGTCGGAGCGGACGGAAGAACCGATCTGCTCGCCGTTGCCAAAGAAGTCGCTCAGGCGATACCGCGACGCGGTCTCGTCGTCGTTTTCTCGGATCTTCTCGGGGTTGATCGCCTCGTCGAAGGGCTTCGAGTTTTGCGGCAACGTGGGCATGATGTGGCGATCTTTCATGTGATGCATGACCATGAGCTGGATTTTGAATTCAGTGGAGCGACTCGATTTGAAGGCTTGGAGACAGACGCGTTTTTGAACTGCAACCCTCGCGCTTTGCGAGATGGTTACCTCGCTGCTTTGAACGAGTTTTTGGATCACACTCGAAAGGCTTGTGGGCGATTGTCGATTGAATACATGTCCGTTCGGACGAGTGAACCACTTGACGCGGTGCTTGCTAAGTTTTTGGCAACGCGTCAGTCAATGCCAAAGCTAAGACGTTAGGTGATGAATAACCACCAAAGCATGTGATCGTGATGGTCAAAGAGGTTTGAGACGTGAGTCTCATAGCGGATTGAAGCGAAAATACAGAACAGCACTTACGGCTTTTCAGCACATGTTGTTGTTTTCGTCGCTGGTAAAAATAATTTTAAACGGAACTGGTAAAAACCTTTGTTTCTCTATCCCGCACTAACGCTCGGATTCTTGTTTGTCGGTGTGCCGCTTTTGGTGCATTTGATTAACATGCTGCGGCATCGCCGACAGCGTTGGGCAGCAATGGATTTTTTGCTCGCGAGTTATCGCAAGCAACGGAAGTGGATTCATCTTCGGCAACTCTTATTACTGTTGTCTCGACTGGTGATTGCAACTCTGTTGATCGCAATCCTGTGCGGTTGGTCCGGAGGTCGTGGCTTGCTTGATGCCTTGGGTGGACGTGTGACCCATCACGTGATCGTGCTGGACGACAGTTACTCCATGGGCGATCGCAGCGTCGACAGTCGTGGTGAAGGGGGCGTGGCCAACGTATCTTTGCAGGCCAGTTCCAATACAATTGATCGTGATTTCGAAAAAGCTGGTGGTGTCAACGCGTACTCGCGAGCACTTTCCACACTTCAGGATTTGACCCGCTACCTTGCTAACCAAGACGGCGAGCACCAGTTGACAGTCATGCGTGCTAGTCGGGCTGCGATGTCGGTTCGAGCGGGCAGTCGCACGGGGGATTCAGCGGCGGACCTGTCATCGCAGTCGGTCGGTGAGGATGCGAGGCTCATCAACCGAATCATGTCGACCCGTGAATCTGCTGTCTCGGTTGATTTGGTTTCGGCAATCGATTTGGCGTCAGAGTTGTTGCGTTCGACCCCCGCAGACGAAAAGTATTTCTACGTGCTCAGTGATTTTCGCGAGCAACAATGGGGTGCCGCCGACCGATTGGCAGAGGCGTTGCGTGGGATCGGGAATGAGACACCCGTGAGGTTGATTGATTGCGCTGCTGAACCTCTCGGGAATCTTGCCATCACCTCGCTCGCACCCTCTCCCGATGTTTGGGTAGCGGGTGTACCCGTGATGATGCGGCTGTCTGTGAAAAATTTTGGCAAGCGAGAGGCCAGAAACGTTTTATTGACTCCCCGCCTAATTCAGTACCCGGACGAACCGATTCAGCCAGATCCAGGTGCGTCGTTCAGTGGGAAAGCAGATACGTTGCCGGAGCTGATGATCGATACTTTGGCACCAGGGGAGGAAGTGACGAAAACGTTTCAAGTTTATGTTGCCGAAAAAGGCACTCACGCAGTTGAGGTGCGACTTCCTGCGGACGCCCTCTCGATCGATAACCACCGAGTTTGCACGCTGCCACTCAGTGCTGCTGACCGAGTTCTGATCATTGATGGGGATATCGATGGTGTGGGCGCCTATCATGTTGCGTCTTCGCTTAATCCGGGAGGCCAAGTTGAGGTGGGGGTTCTGCCGGATGTGCAACCGCCATCTTTTTTGAGGTCGATCGATTATGAAACGCTGACTGGATACCGCGCGGTCTACTTAATCGATCTGCCGGAGATAAGTGACAATGCCGCAGATGCGTTAACCGAGTACGTTCGTCGGGGCGGTGGCCTAGCGTGGTTCTTGGGTGATCGTGTCAACGCAAGTTCCTACAACCAATCGCTCCTTCGCGAAGGTAGAAAGTTGCTGCCAAGTTATTTGGATCAGCCCGTCGCGTTGGCTCCCCGGTTGGAAGGTGGATCTGGAGACGTTCTGTTTGGCGAGGGCGGGCAGCTTTTCGGTCCTCTTTTAGCCGCCGGTGACGGTATCCTTTCTCTGGTGGGTGTGTCGAATAGTTGGGGCATCAATTCGGACGAATCGTCGCCTCGAGAAGGTGGTGATTATCAGGTGTGTTTGAAACGCCGTGATGGGTTGCCGCTTGTGACACAGCATGAATTCGGCGATGGACGAGTGATGACAAGTCTGATGGGACTGAATGGTAACTGGACCAACTGGCCTGGCGACCCCACTTTTGTAGTCTGTCTGTTGCAGAGCAATGCGTGGCTTTGGAGCGCAGCGTCTCCGCCAGTTTCGCGAGACGTTGAATCTCCCTATTTAAAGCAAATGGCTGGCACCGAGGTTTTGCAGCAAGCGACGTTCTTGCCGCCCTCAGTTGTCCCACCGAGGGTGCCGTTTGAAATGGTTGGGAAAGAGCTTGATGCAGCGTCGAGAAAGGGCACCGGAGAATATCTGTTCGAACTGGATCCTGGAGAAATGTTGATTCGAGGTGACGAGCATCTGGACGATGTTTTGTTGCCGGGTCTAGCGGAGTGGGGTTTTCTCGCAGGTGATGGTTCGTCTCGGGTGGTTCCTCAGGCGTCGGTGATTCAGCAGGGAGATGGTGATCTTGGTCGAGCCGATCATGCGTCGATCGTCCAGCAGCTTTCGCCGATCAACGTACGTTTTGTTGAGCGTCGATCATGGAATCAGGATGAGATGGCATCGGGAAGTTCGGCGATGACTTTGTTGCTGATTCTGTTGTTGATTATGTTTCTTTGTGTCGAGCAGGGACTTGCTTACTGGGCAAGTTACCACGTGAGTCCAACTGGAAAATTAGCTGGGCCAAGCAGGCCTCGAGCGGTGTCTGGTTCAACACGTTTTACGGGATCAAGTGACGGCAGTCTCTTCGCTGATGGATCTCGTGAATCGAGCGACAAGCCTCGGAGCGGGCGACCGCAGGGAGGCTTGGTGTAATGGGGTTCGTGTTATCTCAAGTGGATACAGCGTCGTTTGATGCTTCGCGATTAAATTCGTCGCCAACGGGTGGTTCCGTCGTTAGTTCGGAGGCTGCTGAGATTGTTTATGAGTTCGCTCGGCTTCGATCCCTCGAAGGTTGGTGGGTATGGGCTTTCTTGTTGTTCGGCGTCGCGATACTCCTTCACCTTTTGGTTCGGTTCTATCGTCGCGATGCTGCTGAGCTGTCTGGACCTGTCAGGAATACCTTAATCGGACTGCGTTTGGTGGTGTTGATTGGGGTGATTTTTCTTTTCTGCGATCTGCAGCGCCGCACCGAACGCACGCTTACCCTTCCAAGCGAAGTCGCGGTGGTCATTGATACAAGTCAGAGTATGACGCTTGCCGCCGGAACCGTCGGCGCTGGACCGACCCGCGAGGAACGTGCTGTTGAGTTGCTGGACCAAACCAACCTACTTACCAATTTTGCCGATAACCATCGCGTCAATATTTATTCTTTTGGACAAGAGAGTGAAGCTGATTTGTTGCAAGCGACTGGTCAGGGAACAAAGGCCGGTGGAACGAAGGCCAGTGAAAATCGAGGCGGCGGCGATTCGGGGCAACCTGCGCCGGCAACTTCTGGAGTTCAGCAGGCACCGCCCGCGAAAGTCGGATCGGATGTGACCGGGCAGACGCAAACGAATCTAATCGAAACGAGTCGCGATAGCGGCTTGGCGTCGGGTGAGGCAGATGCAGCGTCTTTGCTTGCCGTATTTGCCGCAGGGGCGATCGTCATGGGACTGGTACTATGCCTGCTTTCTTTCGTGTTCGGTTGGTTTCGCAAAGACTGGCTGCTAGGTCGGGCTCTCGGATCGGCTGCGATCTGCCTAGGTTCCGGACTGATTCTCTTGGGTGGGTGCTACGCCGTAGAAACCGAACGTTCCCTCTCCAGTTTGTTGACCGGGCGGGAATGGGCTTTGGCTGATGACGTTTCGGCCCAAGATTCCGATTCACTAGTCGATCCCAAAGAATCAGACGCTGCCCAGTCTGAAACTGAAAGCGTCGATGCGATCAATCGGCAGGATGAATCAGGAAAGTCTTTGGACTGGGAAAGTCAGCTTGCCGCTACGGCATCTCAGAGTCGTATCGGCGATGCGATCCGAACGGTTCTCAATCAACATGATCCGGCAACGCTGGCTGGCGTCGTATTGATCACGGACGGCCAAAATAACGGAGGCAGTGATGTCAACGCTGCACTTTCCGCGGCGAGACGAAATGGAATCTCGTTTTATCCCGTTGGGATGGGGAGTGGAGATGCACCACTGAATGTTCGAGTGGTTGACCTCGACGCACCGCGACGGGTCTATCCGGGTGACAAGTTTACCGTCACTGCAACGCTGCAAGCGAGCGGACCAAGTCCGATTGAAATTGATGTTGAACTACTGGATGGGCTTGAGCCCGTAAACGGAGCAGATCAAACGACGAATCCACTAACACAGGATGTCATCGAACGAAGAACGATTACTCTGCCGGTTGACGGATCGTTGATTCCGATTCGCTTTGAGATGGAGCCTGAGTCTGTTGGCCGTCGCAGAGTGGCGATACGCTTGCTTCCGCCTAGCGTTGATCAAAATCCCAACGACGATCTTAGTGATGCCAAGTATGAAGTGGTTGCCAAGAAACTAAAGGTTTTGGCAATCGCCGGCGGTCCAACGCGTGAGTATCGCTTCGTTAGAAACCTGTACTACCGAGATCGATCCATTAATTTGGATGTTTGGCTTCAGACCGGTCAGGAGGGAATGAGCCAAGATGCGGATCGTTTACTCAGTCGTTTTCCGGCCAGTGCTGAGGAATTGTTTGAGTACGATGTGGTTGCGATGTTTGATCCTGATTGGACCGCTCTTACTCTTTCGCAGATTGAGTTACTTGAACGGTGGGTCAGTCAGCAGGCGGGTGGTTTAATTCTCGTCGCAGGTCCCGTCTATCATCCACAGTGGATTAAACTTCGAACCGATCCTCGAGTTGCAAAGATTGCTGGCTTGTTTCCCGTCACGTTTTCGACACGCGGTGCAGTGATTGCATCAGGCCGTCAAGGTGGTGAGGCCGCTTGGCCGTTGGAGATGACACAGGAGGCGAGACGCGCAGAGTTTTTGTGGGTTGCGGATGACGCAGACTCTAGCAAGCAGTTGTGGCAAGATTTTTCCGGTGTGTACGACTACGTTGATACAAAGGATGCCAAGCCAGGAAGTAAGGTTTACGCGTACTTCTCGGATCCAACGACGCAGACAGGTGGTAGTCTCCCTGTTTTTCTTGCCAGTCAGTTTTATGGTGCAGGTCGAACCTACTTTCAGGGGAGCGGAGAGTTGTGGCGACTCAGAGGGCAAGGTGACCAGTATTTTCAAAGCTACTTCACGAAGCTTGCCCGATGGGTCAGTGAGGGACGATTGCTCAGAGATAGTACCCGTGGAGTTCTTTTGCTTGATTCGCCCGCAGCGATGGTAGGGGATTCCATCTCGGTTCGAGCGGTTCTTAGTGACGAGCAGTTTGAGCCGCTCGACGTACCGGAGGTTGATGCCAAGATTCTTACTCCCGGTGGAAGGATCGAGGATCTGCGACTTCTGCCGTTGCAGGGTGAACCACGTGCGGGAACCTATGGTGCTCAGTTCGTTGTGCGAGAATCGGGCGATTATGAAGTCCGACTTACCCTAGGTGATGCTTTGAATGAACAGCTTTTGCAGCAGGCACTTCGGGTACGACTTCCAACCACAGAATTGGAACGGCCTCGACGCAATGATGAACTGTTGACACGGTTAGCGAGTTTATCCAACGGTAAATATTTCCCCATGGATGAGTCTGTCTCTAGCCAAGATGTGGCAACATCGTTGATCCAAAATATCCAGCCTCGATCACAACAGTCGATCTTGCCAGGGACTTATGATCAGGAATTCTTAATTCGGCGAAACGCGGTGCTGATGTGGTTGTTAGCAACATTCTTGACGATGGAGTGGGTGGTGCGGCGACTCCATCGGCTCGCTTGATCTCCCACCATTGACGCGGAATGAATGGAGTTGGTCGGTAATTTCCGAGTGGTTTAACATCACGAAATCGCGTGCGGTGTAATCGCAAATCAGTCTGATTGGCGTTATCGTTTTTTTCCCGGACTTTTCCCGGAGTGCGATCGGATTTTCCACTTCGACATCGGATTCGGCTGCGAATGATCTGCTGGCTTGGATCCGTCGCTCTTCTATTGAGTCTTTCTTCTGATTGCCGATTTCTTGTTTCGGCAGCGAGTGCGTGATAGGTGGCGAGCCGATGGCTTTGGTATCGGCTCTTTTAAGATCACTTGGCTGGGATACCTCCGGTAGACTCGTTCCGGTTTTTCAGTTCGTCGGGGTGGGAATGACTGGAGAGGTTGTGCGGGCTGTGCCGATCATGAGGCTTGGGGGCGGAGGACGTCGGCGCTTAAGGCGACTGCGGCGTACCTATTAATCGGATTAACGGTGGAACATCTGATCAGGAAAAAGTAGCTGCAGTTATGCGTATTTTGAAGAGTCACCTTGTCGCTGCGGCGATGATCTCGGTTGGTTTATGCACAGACTCCCTCTTCGCTCAACGACCTGTGTTGCCAGGAAGCGGGAGCGAGATTGTTGGGGTCGCGGATGATTTTGAGGATACTGGTTGGAACTACATCCGCCGTGATCCTAAGAGCACCGAGGATATCGACGAAGAGCAGCATGGTCCCATGGGCCGCAGTACCAACGGACGTTGGTATGAGGGAATCAAGCGAGGGCATCCCGATGTGATCCAGCGGGTGGAAACGCCAGAAGGTGGAATTCCTGGCAGTCAGGGCGCACTACTCTTAAGATCAAAGCTCACCGGTATTCCAGGCGAGCCAAGTCGCATCATGAAGCAGGACGACTTTGTTGCGAACGTTCAGTACCGGTTGCGTCGACAAATAGATGTTTCTGAGGTGCCCAGCGTCACGACAAGAGTATTTTTGCCGCCGGTTTCGGAGTGGGAGCAGCGATCAGGACCACATTTCGGTTTTCGCCTAGCGCTTGAGACCACCGCAATGGTCGACAAGGAAGAAGGCTTTGGCATCTTCAAACGCACCGTTCGGGAAATGGGTACCGAGATCTATTGGCCCGGGATGTTTATCGAGTTCGAAAGTAAGGCGAAAACCGGCAAGGAGCATGACTACGCGTACCTGCGGATTCGCGGTAATCAGCGTGGTGGCGACTTTAGGGGACCGCAGATCGGTACCACGGGTTGGTGGACCCTTGGGATGAGCGTGACACCTGACGGGATGGTTCACTACTACGCTTCACCAGGCGCGGATGATCTTACCGAAGACGATTACATCGCGAGTCAATTTCCGTATGGCTACAAAGCGGAGCGATTTCGAACCTTCTTTTACAACCTCTGTAGTGCTGATGATGGAAAGACTTGGAGCACCTCGTTTATCGTTGACGACCCTAAGGTGTTCATCGTACGTCCAGCGAGTAAGATTGCGACGACTGGATCTGCTGCGAAGTAATCATCGATCGTCAACCGGAGGTTACAGAAGCCGCGTTTGGCAGTCCGCCATTGCTATGGCGTCAAGGTGTTAAGGTTACCGTTCAAGTGACGAAATTATTTATAAGTACATGCTAGGGAAAGTGGGTCACGGCTAGTCTACTGTCAACGTGCTCTCGTACTATTTGGTCGTCCGGGGCTATCGGGGCGAGCAGTGATGACGAGATTGATCAAGTTTTACAACCGTGACTCTGCGGCTCAGTCCAAAAAATCGGCTACAAGAAATTACGAGTAGCTGAGATTGGGACTTTCTTGCGGTGGTTCTCAAGTCGTCGCAAACGCCGTCACTTCCCTCCTAGGTGGTCAGTCCTGATACGGGGATCTCACAAGCTTCATGGATTGGATCGTTGATTGGTGGCATTGTCCGTTTCAACCCTAGGCTATGCAGGCTGCAAATTCATGGGTCAATCAAATTGCCGTTTACAACACGGTCTGACCTTGCAGCAATGATGTTCTATCGGTGCAGGTAGAAGGCAGGTTCGTCTCCCTAAAGGTGTCGATTTTCAGGACACCAAGTTTGTAGGCTGAACGTCGCAGCCTCGTTTTGATTAGCGTCTAGGCGTCGGCCGTAATCGCTGAGTGATCTTTGATGTTCGGACCTGACGGGGCGAACGATCTGCATCCAATCCATCGAGGATCGGATGCATAAGATCCCCAGCGATTACGGCGACAATCGCCCCGTGCTCGGTGTTTTCCTTACATAGCCTGGCGATGTAAGGAATGGGTGTCTTGTTTCATAGTCGTTTTGTCTTGTTCGTTGACTTGGCAGTCAGAACACAACGCGGATGCCATGGGTTTTGGCTGACATGTAACGGAGTAGGATTACGGGCGATCGTCCGCCAAAGAATCTTAGGAAAAATTTGAAAAGTTCGCATAAAGCTGGGAAATCTTGGTTGCGACGTTGTTGGAAGTCAACGCGTTCCCTTTTTTTACCATGTTTCTGATATGATTTCGGCTAACCGTGTCCATCTGGCGGATACGTAAATGGCGGTTGGCGTACCATGAAAATATAGTCGTTTTTAGGTGTTTGAAATGAAAACTCGTCGATTGATGCGATTTTCAGTCATCGTAATTTGCTGGATTTCTTCGGCGTTTTCATACGCCGAGGATTCGGAAGGCTCAGGCTCCGCTGTTGAGCAACCCGCGATGTATGTTCGAGTCGTCGATGAAAACGGACAGCCCAAGGCGATGCAGACCGCCATCGTCGGCTATCAGGGAAAACAAGGAACGCCAAACGAGGGGGTACAAGTGGATTTGGTCGGAGTGGTCCACATTGGGGAGGCTGAATACTATGCCGATCTGAACAAGCGACTCGGTGAATATGAAAGCGTGCTTTACGAGCTGGTCGCACCGGACGGCACGAGAATTCGACCCGAGGATCTGCAGCAGCGACGTTCGCTTTTGGCATCGATGCAGACCGGCATGAAAGACATGCTAAATCTCGAATACCAGCTTGAAAAAATCAACTATCTCGCCGAAAACTTCCGCCACGCGGATATGAGTGCTGACGAGTTCCTTGTCGATATGGAGCGTCGCGGTGACAGTGTTGCAAAAATGGTTGCCAGAATGATGGGGGCCGGCTTGGCTTCGTCGGCGGCATCCGGTGGTGACGCTTCGATGCTGTTTGCCTTTTTCAGCAAGGACCGCTCGAAGTTACTCAAACGATCCATGGCACGTCAGTTGGTGGATGTCGAAACGGTGACCGCTGGGTTCAATGATGCCAACGGCGAAAACACGCTGATTAAGGGGCGGAATGCCAAAGCCTTCAAAGTACTTCGAGAGGAACTTGATGCGGGGAAAAAGCAATTGGCAGTCTTTTATGGCGCCGGCCACCTCGCGGATATGGCTGAAAGACTTGAAAAGGATTTTGAGATGGAAAAAAAGCAAACCACATGGTTGGACGCTTGGGATCTGACCACGAATTAGCTGCTTGGTTCCTAAATTCAGGAATGCCCTCTACATCGCTTCGTTTGAATCTCTCAGTTGCTTGATTTTTAAACGAAGCTGTTTTGATAGAGAACGATGGTGGTCTGGGAGTGATTCGGGGAGACCGTTTAGCTTGGCGGTGGCGCGTTCAAGGACTCGAATGCTAAAGATTTCATTTTCGATCAACTCAAGGGCAATATCGACTAGTTCGAGCGTCTGCTCTGCATCCAATTTTGCGTGGTGGATGAGCCGTTCATAATTGGCTCGTTTCTCGGACAGGATCCGGTCTTTTTCCCTGCACTTCACGCAGCGAACACAGTCCGCCTCTAGCGGGAACTGAAGCGTCTCATACCAGTAGCGCTGTTCTTGTGCGAAAAAAATAAACGGTCGTTTGCATCCTCGGCAGTGCCGCTTGACGTCGTAATAATGCGTGACCGCGACGGTTGGTTGATTTTGCTTTTTCGTTTCTGCTTTCACTGCCGTGAAAGGGATTCTGCAAGAGGCGTCGGAATGCCAGTGGAGAAAGATACCGCTGATAAAATCCGTTTCTGGGTTTAGGCCGGTTCGAATTGGATCTCGCCCAAACCGTGGATGCTCGACGAAGTTCTTAAAATCCTCCGGCTGCCAGTCCGCTGGCTCCTCGGGTGTCACCGGAGGGCGAATCCGCTTCTTCCTCGTCAGGCGTTCGGACAGGTATCTGCGAATTCGCTTCATGCGTTTCCCGTCCGTGCGTTTGCCGTCCGTGCGTTTCTGGCTCAGCGTACTCGCCAGTCTGGCTAGACGCCCGCGAGCAGTTCAGCAGCTGCATCACTTTTGTTCAGAACGTAGTAATGAATCCCGCTGACGCCCTGTCTTATTAGATCGGCGATTTGCTGACGAGCGTGCTCGACACCGATATTGAACTGTTCGGCTTCGTCTCCCGCCCGATTCATCTGACTTTCAAGAGATTGGGGAATGCGAGCTTTGCACATCTGAGCAATTCTCATCGCTTGTTTGAAATTGGTCACTGGGAGTATTCCAGGGACGATTGGTATTTCAATTCCCGCCGACACACAGCGGTCTCGGAAACCGTAGAAGTCGTCGTTGTCGTAGAACAATTGGGTGATGATGACATCAGCGCCGGCATCGACTTTGCGTTTGAGGTTTTCTAGGTCCACCTCGGCATTGGGCGCTTCCTGATGGACTTCGGGGTAGCCAGCAACCGCGATGCCCAGATGCGAGTACTTGGATCGGATGAGTTCTACCAGTTCATTTGCATATCGAAGTCCGCCTTCGGTCGCCTCAAATTGCTCGCTGCCCTTTGGAGGGTCTCCGCGAAGCGCGACGATGTAATCCACCGACTGCTGCGAGGCTTGATCGAGATAATTTTCGAGATCCTCGACCGTTGCATTGACACACGTTAGGTGAGAAGCGACTGGGAGTTTCGAAATCTCTTTGACCTGTTTGAGAACTTCTAGGGTTGTCCCTTGCGTGGATCCGCCAGCACCGTAGGTGCAAGTGAAAAACGCGGGCGAGAATTGCATGAGCTTGCGCACATTTTCGTAAAGCGACTCTAGCCCCGCTTCGGTTTTTGGGGGAAAGAGTTCAAAGGAAATTGGGCAATCTGATTCGTTGTAAAGCGAAGCAAGGCTCATTCTTGTTCCTATCTACTGGCCCGAAATTAGACGCAGCGTGGGAGGTTGTCGACGAAAAATGCGGCTTCGAAAGCCAGACGGGCGTTTAGGCCATTTGTTGATGCTTTGCGCATCGTCGATCCGTCAGTGAAAACCGCTTTCTACGAGAGTTTAGCAACAACTTGCAAAGGGTTCATGGCTAAGTGAAGTCGCATTGGGGCTTTTTTGGTGGACTGGACTTGCTTTGCCGGTTGTAGGTTTTATGTCTTGTTTCCTGTCGATTAGACGAGCTTTTCAGATGGGAACGTGCCATCTTGGTTGGGTATCAGGGGCTGGATCTACCCTCGGAGGCCACAGGGAGGATCGTCGAAGCCTGATGCGATCAACGCCTGCATGGGTGTTGGGTGATCGCTTGGGTGTCGGTTCATGACTTCCTGATGAACCGAAGATCTAATCATTTGCCGGTCTTGTGGCATTGGGCCATCGCTCGGCCGAAGCGTTTCCATGAACGACTACACCTTTCTGATTCCATCCGAGGTAGGCTGTCACATCAGCTGGGCAATAGCGAAGGGTGAGTCCGCATCGTCGTCGGTCACTATCGTTGGGCGATGATCCATGCACTAGAAGATCGCTATGAATCGATGCTTGGCCTGCTCGCAGCGGAGTCAACGAATGAGTGCCGTATTTTTCCGGATTTGCGATTGATTGGTCAAGGACATTGCCAGCAGACTCGCTGCTGCTTTCAAAATCGATGAGTCCATGAAGGTGAGAACCGTTGAAAACTTCCATGCACCCATTGTCAAGATCTGCATCATCAATGGCGAGCCACACGGTGATTGCCTTGGAAGGCGTAAGTGGCCAGTAGCTACAGTCTTGATGCCAATCAACGCTTTTTCCATCGCCTGGCATTTTGCAAAAGAAATGAGATCCCCAGCCAATCACGTCTTCTCCGAGGAGGTCCGAGACGCAAGAGACGATTTTTGGGTGGGTGAGGATGTCCCAGACACGTCCATGCTTGAGGTGGGCGCTACTGATTGAGTAGCTATCACGACCCGAGGCAAGGGTCTGAGCCAACAGTTGGTCAAAGTACTCGCGGATATCTTTCATCTCTTCGGGTGAATAAAAATCGATGGGCCCGAGGTACCCATCCGCGTTCCACTGTGCGATTTGTTCAGCTGAAAGAGATTTTGGTGATTGGCATGCGGAGGCGAAAAACTTGATTTCCCGCTCAACGGACTGAATGGAGTTTTGATCCGGAATGATCGCGAAGTCAGTGTTGTCTTGCATGGTTGTTGGAATCGCGTCGTTACGCGGTGATAGGAAAAAGTGGTTGGTGTCATTGAAATCGGATCGGTCTGCGTCATTACACGCGATGCGGGAAACCGCCCGCAATTCAGTCTTACCCTGGATGCGATCTTAGCCTCTTTGCCGGTCTAAATGTTCAGCGACGCAATTGTATTGGCAAGATGATTATCGGTGGAAGCCTGCAAAATCAGTGGAAGTTGGTAACTGATTGACGTCCAAGTGCTAACGCTGTCGAGGCTTGAATTGTAGGGTAAGACACGATGGAAAAAAGCCGGCACGATTTAATCGACATTAGCGGGAAAGTGGCCTGACGCCAGCAACGCTTGTCCCCGAGAACGCGGTTTCTCCGAACCTTTTTTCGGGTGCTTTTGGCGATGCCAGTCTTAGCGGAGACGGTAATCGGGCTTGATTTTCTGCCCGCTTTTGACGTATCTCCGAGCGATGGGTGGGTGTTTTTCGTGTCCAAAGAAACATTTACTGTGACTTGGTTAAATCTTGTTTGCTGATTTGATTTTCTTAGGTTCAGAAAATGGGGTTGGTCACGATCCACTTTGTTCACTTGGTTTGAGTGATGACGGAGACGTCTCAGGTAGCAGCATCTCTCGTGGAGAGGCGATTCCGTAGGTCGCCAGATTGCTGGGATGACCATCATCGACAACCGCCGCCAGTAGCACTTCGCAGCGAATAGAAGAAAAGAGAAGCTAGTGCGACGATTCAAACTTCCGACGTCATTTCCCCGTCTATCGCTTTCGTCTGGGGGGATTTCGCTACGACAAGCTATCGGGCCTCTCGTTGCCAGCGTCGTGATCGTCGCGGTTTTGACGATGTTTTTAATGGGTGGTCTCAAGCTCAATTTTCGAGAGACCGGTGACGTCGCCACTGGCGATGATGCGGCCAAGGAGAGCATCGCGGAGGCAGCGGTCGTCGAATCGCAGGTTGGTTCCTCCGGCAGCGATGTTGATAAGAGACACCCGATAGCTGGCATGCAGGGGAATGAATTTTCTGGTGCGACCAGTCAATCGGAACCGGTTGAACCGGATGTCGCTAACAGAAGTAAGAAGCGGGAACAATCATCAATGGCTTCTGGGCTGCCAAAACCCAATAGCAACCACTTGCAGACGGTACAGCAAGTGGAACCCCAATCACCCGAAACGCTCGCGGAACTGCAAAACACCGCTGATACATTCAACACGCGTTCGCAAACTGCTGATCGCGACTTCGATAATGATTTAGCAGTGACTCAGGCCAAGGCTTCCGCCGGTGCGATAAGTGCGTTCCAAACCGTTTCTGCGAGGTACGCTAAAAAAGATCGTTTGGCGATACGCGTCTTGGTACTTCATTTAGACCCCAAAACACCGGGCCGTTTTGTGGTCAACGGGAGCTTTGATCGCTTGTCCTTGGAAGCTTGGTTCCAAGAAATCACGCGAGTAATTGAGCCGTACGACTTGGTAGCGATGCAGGGATTGCCGTTCGATTGGGTCTCTTTGTTTAGTCAAACACTTTCAAAACCGAGTGGGTCTCCTCTTACGCCCGAACTGAAGATCGAGATGTTGGCATACGACCCCTCCATGCAGCAGCATGGAGCGGAGTCTGTGGTTTTTCTATGGGATCGCTCACGCATGCAGTGTGAACGTGATCGGAGTTATCTAGTGGATGATCCCGGAAAGCGATTTTTTCAGCCGCCGATGGTTGCAGCATTTCAAGCGAGAGTCGGTGGTGTCGAAGGTCGGCTTCCGCTCCGATTCAGCCTGATCCATGCGATCGCAAAACATGGGAGACAAATCAAGGAGCCCAATCGTCTGGCACTTGAAAATCCTCTTGAGGATCTGTTTGTGCAGGTTCGTCGCTTCGAATTTGAAAAATACGGGGAAGAAGACTGCCTGTTGGTGGGTGAATGGTCAAAGTTGCAAGCAGAAAAACAAGATAGCGTGGGGGCTGCGCTGGTTGGCTGGGGTGAAGCTGCAAAATCAGAGTTGGCAGAGAATTTGGTTCGACTCCAGTCGGACAGCGATTTCGCATCACGAGTCATAATGGCTGAGCAGAAGATGATTCCAGAACAAGTTGGCCTAGCCGACCAAGGCGAAGCCTCGGGGCTCACTTTTTCCCCGAATCTTGCCGACGCGAGTGCGTTGGGTGGAGATCATTTCGGGGGAGATTCAGTGACGGGGCGTCATGCGATGCACCTTGTCTTTGATCAACGATACACCAATGAATTCATCTCGCGTTCGACATCTACTAGGGATGTTGGAGCATCCGCTGCTCTTGATTCTGATTCTGATTTTGTCGCTGCTACGAGTGGGGCCTCTTCGGTTGACCGAGGTGACTTGCTGAATCGAGGGTC
>Ga0181559_10002995_pt1 | contig 16658 bp, 8 predicted proteins | sample 011ome_21_FD_133752 | JGI IMG/M metagenome (GOLD analysis project Ga0181559, IMG submission 133752) | Coastal salt marsh microbial communities from the Groves Creek Marsh, Skidaway Island, Georgia - 011508AT metaG (megahit assembly) | ecosystem: Environmental > Aquatic > Marine > Intertidal zone...
GCCGAGGTGTCGTCGCAGCTCAAGGACGTCGCCGCGAACACGGGCGCGGTCACCAAGAGCGGCGCCAAGAGCAAGGCGCAGCTGGACAAAGAAGCCGCCGACGCCGCGCGCGCCGAGGCGAAGAAGGCGCGACAAGCCGAAAAACTCGCCGAGGACTTGCGCCGCGCCGCCATCGCGAACGACCCGTACTACGTCGACGACGACGATGTGGACCTGGACGAGCTCGTGTCGCTGGTCATCAGGCCGGAACCGGTGGAGGCGTAGGGGGGCGTTTCAGGGAGGAGGGGAACCCGAAAGAAAGAAGAGTGAGTGGGTTGTAAACGCGACTGACGCGCGCCTCAAACTTGCACGTTGGCCTCGATATCCGATATCGTCAAGGTCGCGCGTGATGGCGGAGAACAGGTCATGATGCGGGTCTCGGTGCAGTGACGAGGCCAATCAATGTACACGTACCCTGCTTGATATTTCCCAGATGACACTATTTTATGACTGAATTGCAGTGAGCTTTCGTTATGACGTTTATTGTTATGCGAAACGCTTGATTTTATGAATATTCCTTTCCAGCGTGCGTGCCTCGCGTGCGCACTTCGTCGGGCCCCGGCAACGTCGCCCGAGACACCATGGAGTCCTTAGCGAGCTATGAATGGATCGTGATATGCTCGGGGTTCCTCGCGTTCTTCACCGCGTTCGGCATAGGTGCGTCTCCCCTTCCGTGGCGGCTATCGGTCTCGCGCGTCGTCATCCGAAAGCATATTCGCGAAGCCGCCGACGACGCTCGCGTCGCGTCCCCCGAACGCGTCCGAACGCCTCGTCCGCCCCGGCCTCTCTCGAACGCCACCCCCCGCCCCCGTTTCCTCGCTCACGCGCTTCGTTCCTCCTCCTCCGTCCTCTCAGGCGCGAACGACGTGTCGAACGCGTTCGCCACGTCCGTCGGGTCGGGCGCGCTCACGCTCCGCGACGCGGTGGCCATCGCGGCGGTGTGCGAGTTCAGCGGCGCGGTGCTGTTTGGCGGCGCGGTGACGGAGACCATCCGCAAGGGCATCGCGGACGTCGCCGCGTACGAGCGGGAGCCGGAGGTGCTGATGTACGGCATGATGTGCGTCTTGCTCGCCGTGGGGATGTGGCTCCTCCTGGCCACCAAGCTGGGCTTTCCGGTATCCACCACGCACAGCACCGTGGGCGCCGTCGTGGGCATGTCCATGGTGGCCCGGGGAGCGTCCTCCGTGTACTGGGGGGCCGAGACCACGCGAACGTTCCCGTGGCTCACGGGTTTGGCGAAGATCATCCTCTCGTGGGTGTTCTCGCCCATCCTGAGCGCCGCCGTCGCTGCGAGCCTGTTCGTCGCGCTCCGCGTCCTCGTGCTGCGCCGGGCGGACCCGTCGCGCGCCGCGCTGGCGGCGCTCCCGGCGATCGTGGGCCTCACCGCCGCCCTGAACGCGTTCCTGCTGCTGACCAAGGGCACGGCGTCGCGCAGCGGGACGGACGCGTGGCCCGCGGGGAAGACGGCGTTCGTGTGCCTCGGCGTCGGCGCGGGCGCGCTCGCGGCGGCGGCGGCGCTCCTGCCGGCGCTGCGCCGCCGCGCGGAGGCGTTTGAGCAGACGGCAAAGGCGAAGTACGCGGCGCGCTCTCGGCGGGCCAGGGAGGGGGGCGCGGCGGCTTCGGCGCGCGTCTCGCTGGAAGACACCGCGCGTGTGTCCGCGGACATCGCGACGGAGGTCCGGGTGGAGATGGTGGACGTCTCGCCGCGCGCGCGGCCGCGGCGGGACTCGTTCGCGTCGTTCCAAGGCGGGCTCGGGACGAGCGAGACCTCGGCGCGCGACTCGGGGCGCTCGGGCGCGCCGCCTTCCTCGGCGATGACGCAGGCGGAGACGCTCGCGGCGGACGAGGAGGAGCAACGCGAGTTTGGGTGCCACTACGGGCTGCGCGAGTGGGCGCAGGCGCGCATGACCCCTTCGTACGACGCGACCACGGAGTCGGTGGTGTCTGGCGAGTCGCGCGCGGTGCGCGACGTGCACGCCAACGCCGAGCGCTTCGACGCCAAGGCGGAGATGATGCTGACGTACCTGCAGGTGTTCACGGCGTGCGTGGACTCGTTCGCGCACGGCGCGAACGACGTCGCGAACGCGTGCGGGCCGTTCGCGGCAATCTGGGGCATCTACCAAACCGCGGAGACGGCGCACGACACGCGCGCGCCGCTGTGGACGCTGGTCATCGGCGGCTGCGGGCTCGTCATCGGCCTGGCGTCGCTCGGCGTGAACATCATCAAGCAGATCGGGATGCGGTTGTCGAAAATAACCCCCAGCCGAGGGCTGTGCATCGAGCTCGGCGCCGCGATCGTCGTGCTCGTGGGCACCAAGTTCGGCATCCCGCTCAGCACCACGCACTGCCAGGTGGGGGCCACCACCGGCGTGGCGCTGCTCGAGGGGAGCGGCGGCGTCAACTGGCGGTTGCTCGCGCGCGTCGTCTTTGGCTGGGCCATCACCCTCGCCGTCGCCGCGCTCGCCGCCGCCGCGTTCACCGCGCAGGGCTTGTACGCGCCGCACATCGAGAGGCACGCGGCCGGGGACCTGTGACACAGACGCGGCGTCCGATCGCGGAGCCGCGCGACGGACTAGCTAGTGGTTAGGAACTTCATCACATGTAATAATGTAGGGGGAATATTTTTGGGACTCGCGAATCCATCGAAGCGGCAAGACTATCACGTGTCGACCCGGCGCCGCGCGCCGCGGCGCCGGAAGGACTCGGAAACGGCACACGCCCGTCACGAGAAACGTATTGTTGAACGTGTCGGAGAAGCACAGCAAGCAGCGCGCGGCGGAGGCGTCGAAACGCAGCGCGGAGGGGTCCGCCGTTCGTTCAGCGGCGGCGGCGCGTCACCGGCGCGCGCGCGCGACTCACGCGCGGCGCCGCGCGAAGTCGAGGCGGAGGCGAGTGTCCAGATCTGGAGGTTGTGTTTGACCGGACACGCGCGACTGCTGGGATTCCATCCTCGGCGAGCGGCATGGACCGCTCGGGGACCTCCAAGTGGGGCTTGAATCGCGAGCCCTCCGGGGAGTTCATGCCCACGCTGGATTTCGCCGGGGCGGACCGGCGGTCGTCCAGCGTGCGCGGCGGCGGCGAGACGCAGCACCGCCTGTCCGAGCGGCGAGGCGCGGCGATATCCTCGCTCGAGATCCCCTCGCCGATCGGCAGCGCGGGCGGGTCGGACGGGTTCCCCGAGCGCAGGTCCCCCGGCTCGCGGTCCCCCGCGGGGACGCGGTTCTCGCCGCACCACCGGGACGCCGGCGACGCGTCCGGGAAGTCGGGCGCGCGCCGCGCGCCCGCGGGCGGCTCGGGCCGGGGGCCCTCGGGCAAGAAGGGCAAGTGGCGCGCGCGCATCAAGTGGGGCGCGCGTTTCGCCGTCGCGTTCGCGCTCCTGTATTACTTCGGGCGCACGACGTACCAGCTGACGTTCTTCGCCAAGGCGGGCCTGAACAGGTACGTGTACCACCCCTTGGCGAGGCACAGGCCCATCCCGTGCGGCGTGGACACGCCGCCCACGGACCCGTTCCTCGCGCCCCTGGCGCGGCGCGCGGCGACTCCGAAGGACGTCGACGACGCCTCCGCGCTGGCGGGGTCCCGGTCCCGGGGCCGCGCGCTGGCGGGGTCGCGGGCGCCCGCGCGCGGCGACGGCCTGCGCGAGCCTCGAGTGGCCGGCGGGGAGGACGCGGAGCGGCGCGGCGCGGATGCGCGGCGGAGGCGCGGGCGGAGGGCCGGCCCGGGGGATGGCGACGCGCGGAACGCGAAACCGGGGGGGGACGAAAACGATTTTATTTCGGGCGGATCCGCGTCGGCGTCTTCGATCGCCGGGCTCGCGAGCCTCGACTCGACATCACTAGAATCGGGTTTAGGCGAGTCGTCATCGTTCGCGTCCGCGCACCGAGAGAACCGAGACGCGTTCGACGCCGCGAGTCACGACGCGGCGGACGATTCCCTAATCGCGGATTCCGGCGCGCCCGGCGCGGCGCGCCGGTTCGCGATTCTGACGCTGTGCGACGCCGCCGCGGGGTACATCTGCGCGGCGAGCGCGGCGAACAAGCGGCGGTACGCGGACCTGCACGGGTACGACCTGATCGTGAGCCGCACGGCGGCGGACCCGAGCCGCCCCGCGGCGTGGAGCAAGATCTTGGAGGTGCGCAAGCACCTGCCGCGCTACGACTGGCTCATGTTCATCGACGTGGACACGCTCATCATGAACCCGGCGGTGCGGCTGGAGGACGTGGCGGACGACTCGGTGGACCAGGTGCTCGCGGCGGACCACAACGGCGTGAACTCGGGGGTGTGGATGGTGCGGAATACGCCGTGGTCGTTCACCTTCCTGGACGAGCTCTGGGCGCAGGACGACCTGGTGAAGGGGCCGTACCTGTTCCACTACGAGCAGCGCGCGTTCCACCGGCTGTTCCACACCGACCCCTGGTCGAAGCAGCCGTCGACGAAAAACGCGGCGCCGTACGCCGGCGCGGCGGAGGTGCGCGCGCACAGCAAGATCGTCAACCAGTGCGTGTTCAACTCGCTGCTGCCCTGGTACGTCTCCGGCGACTTCGTCGTGCACTTCGCCGGCCTCAAAGGGGTGTGGGAGTGTTTCATCTTCTTCAGCTACTTCGACGCGTCGCAGGAGATGCCCGGGATGCGCGTGAGCGACGAGCAGTGGGCGCGGGAGCTGGGGGGGCGGAGCCGGGGGAGGATGAGCCAGACGTGGCAGTGCATGCAGCTCAAGACGTTGTTCCGATAGATAGACGGCACGGGATAACGATTCTTGGTTCCGGTCATCGTGTTGTCGTGAACGCGTGTTCAGGGAAAATGAATCGGAAAACGAGTCGCGAAGCTCACTGTTCCGTCTCGAACAGCGCCGCCATGCGCGGGTCGGCGCGCATCTTCCTCTCCAGCGCCTCGAGCGCCGCCGCCGCGTGCGCGTCGTGCCTGCTCCGCCGCTGGTCCAGGATCTTCATCAGGAACGCCATGTCCTCGTTCGCCTTGTGGTACGCGTCCACTTCCTTCTTCGTAAGCAGGTCCACGTCGCGCTTGTACACGGAGTGGCGCTTCGCCGCCGCCGCGTTCTCCTCGTCCTCGCGGCGCCCGATGATGGCCCTCCGCGCGTCCAGCTGCGCGCGCGTCGCCGCCAGGCACTTCTCGCGCGTCGCCGCCGCCTCCTTGGCGCTCATGGACTCGCCCGCCAGCAGAGGGGGCATGTACGGCGATAGGTAGTCCAGGGTCTTCTTCACTTCCACCTCCTCCTCATCGTCGTCCTCCTGCTTCACGCGCATCGCGTCGTAGTACGGCGTGAGCAGCACGATGTTCGCCTCCTCCTTGGCGCGGTTCTTGACGAAGTCGTCGCACTCCGCCTCGGCGTCGCGCAGGTCCGCCGCGCACGCCTTCTCGGCGAGGCGCTGCGCGTGCATCCGCTCCGCCACCTCCACGTCCGAGGGGTGGGGGACGGTCGGGTCCACCTGCGTCATGACCGGGGGCGAGCCGTCCTTGAAGAAGGTCCGCGCGTTCGCCGTCACGCGCCCGACGCCGCGGTGGTACTCGACGTAGATCGCGCCGTTTTTCAAGTCGAAGACGCGCTTCTCGACGCGGTCGTGCGCCGGCGCCACCTCCGGGCCGTCCGGGTCGTTCGCCAGCCGCGCCTTCCGCAGCGCCTCGACGTCCGGCAGGGAGAACTTCTGCGAGATCTTGGCGATCACGGGCGGAGGGGGCTCCACCTTCTTCTTCTTCTTGCGGCGCTTCCCGGCCGCTGCCTCCGCCGCCGCCAGCGCCTGCGCGTGCGCCTCCGCCTCCGCCGCGCGCAGCGCCGTCTCCTGCTCGTCGTACGTCACCGCGCGGTACACTAGGAAGTCGTCGCGGTCCGCGAAGGTCTCGGTCATCTTCCGGCCGAACTCTTCGTGCCTCGTGAGCAGCCCGTCCTGTCGCCCTCCCGGGAAGAACTCGGTGCGGCGGTCGCGGTCCGGCACGAGCGTCGTCTCCCGCGCGCCGAACGCCGCGCCCGGCTCGAACCGCTCGACGCGCGTCGCGCCTTCGCCCCCGAAAAATGACACGCGCTCGCGCAGACGGTCCTTCCGCCGCGCGAACGTCTGGCGCTCCTCGAGGAGCGTCACGCATGCCTCGTCCTCGAAGATGCACAGGCGCTCAACCATGCCGTCCCAGCGCATGCACGGCCCGAACACCGCGAACAGCTCATGCACGCACTTCTTGTACTTGGTCGTCTTGTGCCCGCGCGGGCACATCGTGTCGAATTGCTCCTGCGAGAGCTTGAGCTTGGGCACCCAGGAGGGGGGCCGCTCCACGACGACGCGGTAGGGGTCGTGGTCCAGGTACTCGTTCTCGGGCTCGGGCGGGGGTTCAGGATCGGTCGAGGGCTCGTCCTCGGCCGGGCCACCGGGACCCTCCGCGGCGGAACGCTCGACGGGAACCGCCTCGGCGTCGGATCTCGCGCTCGAATCCGCCTCGGCGTCGGACCTCGAATCCGCCTCGGGATCGGCCTCCGTCTCCGCATCCTCCGCGTCCTCCGCGTCGCTCCGCGCCTCCGGCTCCGGCTCCGCGGGCACCTCCTCCTCCTCCTCCTCCTCCTCCTCCTCCTCCTGGAGGTCCAGCTCGCCCTCCTCAGCCTCCTCGACGACGGGAATCTCGATCTTTTCCACCTCCAGGCACGCCTCCCACTTGGCCGGGTCGTCCAGGTCGAAGTCGATCCCGCGCACGGCCTCGCCGGGCGCGCCCAGCCACGTGCCGCTCTGCGCGTTGACCCAGTAGTTGACGTGGTTCCACACGCACTCCAGGCCCTGGTACGGGGACGCGTCCACGGGGTACCGCCGCGCGGTCGTGGGCTCGACGAACACCGTCTCGTCCACCTCGCGCTTGCCCGCGCGAACCAACACCCAGGCGTGCACGCGCTTGCCCTCGTACTTTTTGTCCAGCCGCGCCTCCTCCGCCGCCGGGTCCGCCTCCGCCTCGGGCGCCGCCGCGCCGAGGTCGAGCGGCGCAGGCTCCGCCGCCGTCTCCGCGGGCAAAAGCTTTTCGGTCTCCTCGGGCCCGGGCTCGGGCACGGCGGGAGGGTCCTCAGCGGCTTCGGCGGAAAGGTCCTCGCCGCCTGCCTCGCCGTCCGCCGCGGCGGCCTCCTCGCCGTCGCCGGCGGGCGACGCCGCATCGCCGTCGCCCTCGGCGGCGGCGTTCTCGCCGGCGTCCCCTCCCTCAGCCGCCTCCGCGAGCTTCTCCCTTCCCGGGCTCCCCGGCTGGGACGCCGCGGCCGCGGAGGCCCTCTCCACGGCGTCCGCCGCGGCGGCTTCCGCCTCGGCTCGCTTCCGACGCTCCTCCTTCTCGAACCGCTTGCGCGCCTTCATCGCCTCCTTGGCGGCGCGCGCCTCTTCGCGCGCGTACGCGGCGTCCTCGAGCTCGAGCTTGGAGGTGAGGTCGATGAGCTGCTTCACCTTGTACTTGCTCTGCTTCACCTCCGGCGCGGGCGCGTTCGCGCGCGCCTCCTCCTCGCGCGCGCGCTGCGCCGCCTCGCGCTCGAGCACGGGGCACTCCTGCTCGGTCTGGTCGTTGGTCGTGACGCGCTTCGGCGCGTACCCGACGCACACGTACGCGTCGTACCCGACGCCGGTGAGCAGCGAGCACAGCGCGACAGCCAGGTCGAAGCAGTCGCCGGCTTGCCACTCCATCACCGTGTACGGCGACGGGACGGCGCTCGGGAACAGCAGAGGGGACTCGAGCTGCTCGTACTCCAGGTAGTTCGCCACGAACTCGCAGCACGGGCGCAGGTCGTACAGAGACGTGTGCTCCAGCTTCGACGGGCGCACCGTCGTGCACACGAACTTGCGCACGCCGCACTCGTTCAGAGGGTCCAGGAGCAGCGGGCGCCGATCGGGGTAAAACTCCGCAAACTTCGCGCGGAACTCGTCCACGTATTTGAGCATGTCATCCTCCAAGCGCGTGTTCGCCACCAGCCTGGCGCGCACGCGGGGAAGGTACTCCTTCCCCTTGGACGTCGTCGTGTGCTCGACGCGCAGCTTTTTGCCATTCACGGGCACGAGGTCCTCCGGCCGCAGCTCGCGCTCGTCCAGGTCCAGCACGTCGCCGACTTTGTACACGTCCCAGTACATCTCCTCGGGCGTGTTCACCGCGCCACCGCCCACCTTGGCGTCCGCGGACCCCACCTGCAGCGAGTGGAGCGTGCCGTCCGGGGAAATCACCCCGACGCGGCTCTCGTTCAGGGAGAGCTCGGATTCCATCTCCGTCCACTCGCCGTCCGTCTTATCCAGCCCGACGCCGCCGGCGTTTTCGGCGAAATCCAGCCGGTACACCTTCGAGCACTGCCCGCCGAGCTCGTCGAATCCGCCGTACGTCCAGAGCTTCCCGTCCACGAACGCGAGCTCGTGGCCGTAGCACGGCATGGGGCGGCGGCCGGAGACCGTGAGCTCCTCCCACGCGGGGTTCGCGCGGTCCGAGAGGTCCAGCGCGTACAGGTCGTCGCGCACGAAGTTGTCGCGGCCGGCGTGCAGGTACACGACGCCGTCGCTCGCGCACAGCGCGACGTCCTGCCTGGGCGTGGGGATCGCGCCCGCGCACACCGGCGTGCTCCACGCGCAGTCCTTCGAGCTCATGTCCAGCACGTACACGTCGTTGAACCGCGCGCCCTGGCCCTTGCCGCCGAACAGCACCGCGGTGTTCTCGTCGAGCGCCACCATCTTCGCGCCCTCGCGCGCGTCCGGCCGGCGGCCATCCGGCGACAGCGGCATCCACCGGTCCTCGTCCAGGTCGTACGCGTAGAGGTCATCCAGGCGTTTTTTTTCCTTGGACTTGCCCCCGAAGATCAAAAGCCGACGTCGCGCCGCGTCGAACACGGCGGCGTGGCCGTCGCGCTCGCGCGGCGCGCCCGCGCCGTACGCGCTCGTCTTGCGCCACACCACGCGGTCGAGGTTGGTGACAAAGAGGTCGTTGCCTTTGCGCTTGTCGTGGTACGCCAGCGCGCCGCCGAAAATGAACAGGTGGTTCGCGCCGTGCGTCAGCGTATGCCCCGTTCGTAAGTATGGGCGGTCATCCTGGGGGTCTCCCGGCCCGCCGTTGCCCTCGTTGTTGCCCTTCGCCTCGATCTTCGTGCGGTACTCGAGGTACTTCCCGACGCGCGCGGCCACCGGCTTGAGGCGCTCGATCTCCTCCTGAATCAGCCTTTGCTCCTCGTCCCTGAGAAACTTCAGAAGGCCGCTCAGCGGGCCGAGCGCCTTCGTTCGCCCCGGTTCGCGGAGCTCGTTGTACCGGACGTCGAAGTCCTTGAGGTTCGTGAGGTGGCCCATGGACGGCGGCAGCTCCTCGATTTTGTTGTTGTTCACCTCGATGCGCGTCAACCCTTTGAGGCCGCCGAACGTCTCGGGCAGCGCCGCGAGCCGGTTGTTGGACAGGTCCAGCACGGACAGGTTCTCCATCTCGCCCATCTCCTCGGGCAAAGTCACGATGGAGTTGTTCTCCAGGTTGAGGTACGACAGCTTGTCGTGCCTCGCAATCGCCGGCGACACCGTCTGCACGCGGTTGCCGGACAGGTCCAGGTCCCGCAGGAAACGAGAGGACAGGTCCCCGACGACGTCGTCGACGTCGCGAAGCAAGCACCCGCCCATGTTCAGGCTCGTCAAGCGCTTGAGTTTCGTCAGCACCGGCGGGATGGTCTCGAACTGGTTGTACGACAGCTTGACGGTCCGCAGGTTCTTGAGCTCCGCGAGCTCGTCGGGGAGCTCCGCCAGGTCGTTCGACCGCAAATCGAGCTCGACCAGATTGGGAATCTTCTCCTTGATCTCCAGCACGCGCGCCGCGTCGAAGGTGGGGAGGTCCATGTACGACACGTTGAGCTTCCCATCACGTGCCGCATCCTGCAGGCGTTTCGCCCAAGTCTCGTCATCGAGCTTGCCCGTCATCCTATCTTACGACCGGCTCGACCGAGAGTCAGCGCTTCGCCTATTTTAGGCTCGAACGGAATGCTGCAAACGCGGGGCCGAACGACCACCAGCCCGCGCCCCAGCCCACCGCTGCCCCCCGTGCCACTCTCCGAACTCGTCGACCTTCTCGACGAGTCGGCGGGCCCGAGCGCCGTGCGACAGTGTCGTGCGCCCGAGCGCACAGTGGCGAGCCCGCCCAAGCCTCCCGGTGTTCGTTCTTGGGGCACCGTGGGAACGACGCATTTACCATAATTTGACACTGGAAGCGTGCTGATTGAGAGATTGAAGAGATTGAACACTTGAGATAGTCGCAAAAAACGGTAAATAGACACCCGAATTTTTCTTCTCATCCTCGATCGGCACAAGGGCGCTGGACGAACGCGCCCGCTCTCCCTTTCGAGACGCGCCGGCGCACGTAGCGACCGGAAAGATGCCGTCTGCCACGTACTACCGTAGCTGTACGTACCCGCCCCCGTCGCCCTCTCGGCCGCGACCGTCGCGCCGCGCTCCACTCGCGCATCCGGCCTTCGCTCGGCCGCGGCTTTCTTAGGGTTTTTTGTCGCATCGCGCTTTTTCCCCGACGCACGACTGACCCCGGCCTCCCCGCCCCTGCCGTCCCACAGACTCCAAGACCTTCAAGAAGCCTCGTCGTCCGTTCGAGAAGGAGCGTCTCGACAATGAGCTGAAGACTGTCGGCGAGTTCGGTCTCCGCAACAAGCGCGAGCTCTGGCGCGTGCAGTTCGCGCTCAACAAGTTGCGCAACGCTGCCCGTGTGCTGCTCACCCTCGACGAGAAGGACCCCAAGCGCATCTTCGAAGGCGAGGCCATCATGCGCCGCATGTACCGCTACGGTCTTCTGGTACGTCACAAATCCCGGTTATCGAGCTAGAATCGAAACGCTACGGGGAATCGCGCGTCGCTCGCGTCGCGCGGCGTGGGCGACGACGCGCGCGGAAACACGCCATTGCGGCTTCTCTAGGGTCCAAGCGCGTGGGTGACGAACCCGGATTCGATCCTCGACGTTTCGATCGCGCCGCTGACGACCAACCTCCGTTCCCCGCCCGACTCTCCACAGGATGAAACCCAGGACAAGCTCGATTACGTCCTCGCGCTCGACGCCGAGACGTTCCTCGAGCGCCGCCTGCAGACGCTGGTGTTCAAGCTCGGCCTCGCCAAGTCGGTGCACCACGCGCGCGTGCTCATCCGCCAGCGCCACATCCGCGTCGGCAAGCAGATCGTGAACGTGCCGTCGTTCCTCGTGCGCACCGACTCGCAAAAGCACATCGACTTCGCGCTCAACTCGCCCCTTGGCGGCGGTCGCCCGGGTCGCGTCAAGCGCAAGAGGCAGGCGGCGGCCGCGGGTGGGGGTGACGACGCGGAGGAGGAGGATGAATAAGCCGACGCGAGTGAAGGGCCGGGGCGCGATTAGGCGCGCCGCGGATCGACTCGCGCCGTCCGACGGGGCGCGCGGGTGGTGACTGAAATACACAGGAATTTTTCACCGAACCAGAATCGTCTGTTATCGTGCACGCGTCTCACCGCGCGTGTTTTCTTTTTCTTCTCCAAGACGAAGTCATCGAATCGCGCCTCGGCGTTCCATTCGCGTACTTTACACGTAAAACGAATCGCGTCGCGCGCGCGTCTCTTCGGCTCTGGTCAGCTCGCTTCGCCGGAGAACCGCTTCCAGAGCTCGTCCCTCTCGCCCACGCGCATGGTCAGCCCGCACTTCGCGTAGTGCTCGCCGTCGCGCTCGAGGTTCTCGATGACGTCGTCCAGCAGGTGCGCTCGCTCCGTGCTCACGCCGAAGTCCACGGCGACGTGCGTGAAGTGCGCGTGGAAGTGGTAAAACTGCGGCGGGTAGTGCACGAAGCAGCGCAGCGACTCCGTCGGCACGCCGTACGTCTCGGCGGCGATCTCGCGGCCTTTCCGCAGCATCGCGCGCAGCATCGGCAGGTGCTCGCCGCGCAAGTCGCGCAAGCTGCGCACGTCGCGCCGGTGGCACAGACCCAAACAATACAGCTCGTTCGCGTACGCCGCATTGGCGCGAGGCGCGGAGGAGGCGGCGGCGGCTTTTCGTGATTCTGACTCGGACGCGTTTGCCGCCGCGACGGCGTCGCGCCACCCCCCGCTTTTCGTGTCCGGGTGCGTGCTCCACTTCGGGTCGACGTTGATGAGGAAGCCGTGTTCGGGGTCCGGGTCATCGTACAGCAGGCGCTCAACCTCCTTCTCCTTGCGCAGGATCTTGTGCACCCACCCGAGGGCGCCCTCGGGGATGGAGCGCGCGTACGGCAGATGCTTCGCCGCGTACGACGACGGCGTCTCCCGCACCACTTTGGGCGCCTGCGCGGTGTTCCTCGAGACGTGCTTGCCGAGGAGCTTCGCGCGCGCCTCCTCCGTCTCCGCCGCGAGGCAGCCGGGGTAAAGCACGTCCACGGAGACGGACTTCATGACCGCGGGGTCCACGACGCCGTGGTAGTACCCGTACTCCATGCCGCTGTACGGCGCGCGCTCGGTCAGGCGCGTCGCCGCGGCGAGCGCGTCGGGGTCGCCCAGCGGGATGGGCGGCCGCGAGAGTTTCACCACCGCGGGGGTGGCGCATCCGGGGAAGGTCCCGAGGAGCGCGACGACCCCCGATTCCTTCCCATCGTTCAGAACGGACTGCACGCGAAAGCCCTCCAGGCTCTCGAGCCGGTGGGGCAGCGTCTCGTGCGCGGTCATCGCGCCGGGTCGTTGTGCGAGAGGCGCGGGAAGAGAGGTTCGGTACGTGGTGTAGATCCGGAAAGGTTCGGCCCAAGTGGAGAACTAACACTCGCCTGACCGAGGCGGAAAACGCGCGTGGGTCTCACATTACAAATCGACGCGTTTACTGTTTCTGGGCCGCGCGCTCAGCCTCGAGCGCCTCGACCGCGGCCATGTCCTCAGGGGAGAGGTTGTCGAGATCGATGATTTCGTCCGCCACCAGCTACTCGGCCTTGCCCTTGTACACCGCCGCGTCGTACTTGTCGGGGAAGGCGATTTTCGCGATGGTGCCAAACACGAAGATGGTCCCCACGATAGCACCCCACGCGGGGAGGATGAACGACGCGATGTTGACGAACGCCTCGTCGAACGAGGTGGTGTCGACGACCGCATCGATGCCGCCGACGGCGAGGTCCGAGACCGCCTGCTGCGCGGCGGTCGCGACCTCCACGTCCGCGGACGCGCGCGCGGCCACGGCGCGGGAGCGGAGCGTGACGGGACGCGCAGCGGGAAGCGCGTTGCCACCGCCGACGGGGCCCTTGGCGCGGGTCACGCGCGAGGTGACGGGCGCGCGGAGCATAGCAGTCACGGGAGCGGACATCATGGCGGCCATCGTGTCGTTCTCGGAGGGGAGGGTGGCGTGCGGGTCGTGCGCCGGTCTCTGCGCGCGCACGGATCCGTCGGGCGATAAAACAGTATCAGCGAATGAATGATCTCCGGCCACGGTGGCAAGATCTCGCTTGCATGGTTTCGATACCACGTACACCATCCATGCCGCTGGCGTCGAAAAAGTACTTCCCGTGTTCCCTACGAAGAGGCTCGGGGCATTCCGCCGCGGGGAACCCTGACGAGCCCCAAGAGTCTCACACGATGTTCGGGAGCGACGACGACGACGATGTCGGTGCCTTGTGAGTGCGCGCGCTTCCCGATACGCCCGCGACGGACCGATTCCCCCGGGGTCGCCGCTTTTCCACCGCCGTCGCGTGGAATGCTCCCGCCGCGCGAAACTCATCCGAGATCGCCCTGCGCGCGCCCCGCTGACCCGCCCCCTCACCCCCTCCCCGAAACGCAGCCCGCTGCACGACGCCGCGGAGGTCGGTGACGTCGAGCTGATTGTCAAGCTCCTGTCCAAGGAGAGCAACGACGGCGACTTCAACCCGGTACGTCTCGCGCCTCCCTCTCTTCCGATTCCGCGATCGTCGTCGCGTCGGCCGTCCGTGTAGACGAAAAAGTGGCAAAAAAAACCCTCAGCTCTGACGACGATCGACCCCATCCGTCGTCTCCCCCCTTCCACTCTCGACGTGACCGACGCGCAGGAGGCGGGGTCGGACGACGACGACGACGACGTGGACGCGAACGAGCGCGACCGCGACGGGTACGCGCCTCTGCACGTCGCGCTCTCCAACGGCCAGACGGAGTGCGCGAAGGCGCTCGTCGAGCACGGCGCCGAGTGGTTCATCACGCTGGAGGGCTCGAACGCGCTGCACATCGCCGTGAGCACGGCGGCCATCCCGCACTTCGCCGAGCAGAGCCTGGCGGCGGTGTCGATGCTGCTGGAGGTGGCCGAAGCCGACGCGCTCGTCGCCGACGACTACGGGAAATCCGCGCTGCACCTCGCCGCCGGCGCGGGGCTGGTCCCGGTCGTCGAGCGCCTGCTGAGGGAGTACCCCGAGGCAGGCGCGAGCGCGGGGGAGCCCGACCCGGACGCGCCCGACCCAATCAACGCGAGAGACAAATACGGCTGGACCCCGCTGTTCCACGCGTGCCACGGGGGACACGGCGCGGCGGCGAAGGCGTTGATTGCGCGCGGCGCGAAGCCGGGGAAGGCGAACAAAGCCGGACAGACGGCCCTGCACGCCGCCGTCGTCGGCCGCGACCAGGCTTGCGCGAGCGCGGCGATGGCCGCGGACGCCGCGCTGATGCACGCGACGTGCCATCTCGGGAAGACCGCGCTGGAGATGGCGGTGGCGCGCGGGGACCCGCAGATGGCGGCGCTGCTCCGCGGCGAGGACCCGTCCGCGACGGAAGCCGCGCCGCCCGCGCTGCCGCCGGTGATCATCGCCCCCGACGAGTGCTTCATGCACCACACGTGCCCGCCCATCTCGCGCGCGTCCCCGGACCCCCCCCCGGAAAACGTCGACCGGCTGCAGACGCTGCTGCACCCGACGCGCGGCATCCTACGCTCCGCCGAGTTCGCGAACGTGGACGTCGTCTCCGAGGTGCGCCCGGCGACGATGGCGGACGTGCTGCGCGTGCACGAGTACCCGTACGTGCGCAAGATCCAGCGCATCTGCGAGCGCATCCCGGACTGGAATACCTCGCCCCGGGGCGCGCTCGGCACGATCGACGGGGACACGGAGGTGTGCCACGACTCCTTTTCCGCGGCGCTGTGCGCCGCCGGCGCGGTGGTGGAGGCGGTGGACCGCGTCGTCGCCGGCTCGGCCGAGAAGGTGTTTTGCGCGGTGCGTCCGCCCGGCCACCACGCCGGCCCGAACGGCCCCGTGCCCGCGCCCGGTGACCCCGTCGGCACGGGCTCGCACGGCTTCTGCTTGCTGAACAACGTCGCGCTCGGCGCGGCGTACGCACGCTGCGTGCACCGGCACTCGCTTCGCCGCGTCGCCATCATCGACTTCGACGTGCACCACGGCAACGGCACGGAGGCGGTTGTGCAGAACACCACGCCGGCGGCGCCCAAGTTCCAGTTCTCCACGCCGTACTGCGACGGCGCGATCGTCGTGCCCACGTACCGCCCGTGGCTGGACGAGACGGACCACGAGGAGGTGTTCTTCGCCTCCGTGCACGGCTACGGCAGGCGGCGCGAGGGCGTGCACTTCTACCCCGGCTCGGGGCCCACCGCGGATAACCGAAACCTCGACGGGCGCGAGATGCTGGCCACGGAGGAGCCCCCCGCGTGGCCCGAGGAGGGCATCGTGGACGACCCGTTCTCCGTGGCGCAGGCCAAGGACGACAGCACCGCACAGGGGCCCCTGCCCTGGGTCGTCGACGTCGGCATGGAGGGGCTGGGCAAGCGCGCCGAACGCGGCGCGGCGTGGCGCCGCGTGTGGCGGGGGAAAACCCTGCCCGCGATCGCGGCGTTCAAGCCCGACTTGATTCTCATCTCCGCCGGGTTCGACGCGCACGCCAAGGACGAGATCCAGGGACCCGTGAACCTCGGCGTCAAGGAGGCGGACTACGAGTGGCTCACCGAGGAGCTGTGCAAGATCGCAAACACGCACAGCCAGGGACGCGTGATTTCCGTCCTCGAGGGCGGGTACCGCATCCAGGGCGGCGTGGTGTCCGCGTTTGGGCGAAGCGTCGCCTCGCACTTGCGAGCGATGTTCCGCGAAAACAAGGAGACGTGGAACGCGGAGGCGTGCCAGAAGGAGCTCGACCACGAGCTCAAGCAGCGGCGCCTGCAGAAGGAGGCGCAAGAAGCGGCGCGCGCGGCGGCGATGGAGGCGGCGCGCGCGAGGGAAGAGGCGGCGATTCTTGCCGCGCAACAAGCGGCGGCGGCGAACGGCGGCGACGAGGAAGCGGCGGCGGCGGCGGCCGCCGCCGCTGTCGCCGCCGAGGGCGCCCCCAGCAAACGTAGGCGCAAGGAAGTGGACTACGGCGCCCTGAACGCGCAGCTCGAGGCGGAGAAGGCTGGTGTCGCGCCGGACGCTGCGGCCGACGACGAGGGCGACGACGCTGAGGAGGACAACGAGATGGCGGGGGACGACGAGGACCTCGAGATGTTGGAAGACGACGAGGAAGAGGAGTGATCGATCCGACGTACGATGTATGACTGTCTCGACATGCGTCGATCGAGTATCCCCGTCACCCCGGTGTCTTTCGTTTTCGTCTCTTCTCGCCGCTCAACAACTCTCCTTCGACAGTGGCGTGTCCCACGAGCAGAAGAACAAGCTCTCGACTTCGCCGAGCGTCGCGCCGCGCGCCGCCGTGACCGCCGCCGTGTCC